>Ga0116180_1002282_pt1 | contig 15217 bp, 14 predicted proteins | sample AD_UKC073_MetaG_FD_89804 | JGI IMG/M metagenome (GOLD analysis project Ga0116180, IMG submission 89804) | Active sludge microbial communities of municipal wastewater-treating anaerobic digesters from USA - AD_UKC073_MetaG | ecosystem: Engineered > Bioreactor > Anaerobic > Digestate | place: USA...
CGCGGCCGGGTCGAGGTAGCCCTTGCGGGTCAGCAGGGTCTCCAGGGCGCGCACCCGCACGTCCATCGGGTCGAGCGTGCTGGCGGCGTGGTCGTGCGCGTGCTCATGGCCATGGTTATGACCGTGGTGGTGATGGCCGTGGCCGGAATCGGGGGCGGATGGGTGACTCAGGGCGGGCTCCTCTGCGGCGACAGCGCCCTTTCCCGGGGCGTCTGCCTGCCACATACAATATAAGGTTGTTCGCCGGGCCGTGGCAAATGCCGCGCTGCCCGCCTTCAGGGTGCCTGCGCCGCTCGCGCGCAACCCTCAACCGCCGACCTCAAGACGGGAGTCTTCCAATGTTCATCTCCTCCGCCTTCGCCCAGACCCCTGCAGCCGCGCCCGGTGGCGACATGCTCAGCTCCCTCTCCGGCATGCTGCCGCTGGTGTTGATGTTCGTGGTGCTGTACTTCATCATGATCCGTCCGCAGATGAAGAAGCAGAAGGAGCACCGGGCCATGATCGACGCCCTGGCCAAGGGCGACGAGGTGGTGACCGCCGGCGGCATGCTGGGCAAGGTGACCAGTCTGGCAGAGGGTTTCGTGACCCTGCAGGTGGCCAACGGCGTGGAAGTGCAGATGCAGCGCTCGTCGGTGGTGCAGGTGCTGCCCAAGGGAACCATCAAGTAAGGCACGGCCTCCATCGTCCGGCCGGACCCGCCGGCAACGGCCCCGCGCCCCGGGGCCGATCACCAGATCCTCATCATGAACCGATACCCCCTCTGGAAGTACGCGATCATCCTGGTCGCGCTGTTGGTGGCCGTGCTGTACACGCTGCCCAACCTGTTCGGCGAGGCGCCGGCGGTGCAGGTGTCGGCCGCCAAGGTGACGACCAAGGTCGATGCCGGCACCCAGGCCAGGGTGGAGGAGGTGCTGAAGGCGGCGGGCGTCGCGTCTGACCAGGTCACCTTCGACGGCAATTCGGTTCGGGCGCGTTTTGCCAACACCGACACCCAGCTCAAGGCCAAGGACGCGATCGAGCATGCGCTGATCCCGGACGCCTCGGATCCCGGCTACATCGTGTCGCTGAACCTGGTGTCGCGCTCGCCCGCCTGGCTGACCGCCCTGCACGCCAAGCCCATGTACCTGGGCCTGGACCTGCGCGGTGGCGTGCACTTCATGCTGGAAGTGGACATGCGCGCGGCCATCACCAAGCGGCTCGACTCGCTGGCCAGCGACATCCGTGTGGCGCTGCGCGAGAAGGACGTGCGCCACGGCGGCATCAGCCGCGAGGGCAACAGCATCGAAATCCGCGCCCGCGACGCCGCCACGCTGGAGGCTGCGCGCAACGTCATCTCCGACCGACTTCCCGAGCTGCAGGTGGCCGAGTCCACCAGTGGCGACTCGCGCCTGATCGCCACCTTCAAGCCCGAGGCGCTGAAGAAGGTGCAGGACCAGGCGATCAAGCAGAACATCACCACGCTGCACAACCGCGTCAACGAACTCGGCGTGGCCGAGCCGGTGATCCAGCAGCAGGGCGCCGACCGGGTGGTCGTGCAGCTGCCGGGCGTGCAGGACACGGCCAAGGCCAAGGACATCCTGGGCCGCACGGCCACGCTGGAGATGCGCCTGGTGGACGAAAGTGCCGAGGGCCACGCCGCCGAATCCGGCACCGGCCCGGTGCCTTTCGGCGACGAGAAGTTCATGCTGCGCGACGGCCGGCCGGTGATCGTCAAGCGCGATGTGATCATCAGCGGTGACGCCCTGACGGACGCCCAGCCCGGCTTCGACCAGCAGACGCAGCAACCCAAGGTCGACCTGACGGTGGACGCCAAGGGTGGGCGCATCATGCGCGACGTCAGCCGCGAGAACCTGAAGAAGCGCATGGCCATCGTCCTGTTCGAGAAGGGCAAGGGCGAGGCACTGACGGCGCCGGTGATCCAGGGCGAGCTGGGCAACAGGTTCCAGATTTCCGGCTCCCTGACGGTGACCGAGGCCAATGACCGGGCGCTGCTGCTGCGCGCCGGCGCCGTGGCCGCGCCGGTGGAGATGATCGAGGAACGCACCATCGGCCCGAGCCTGGGCGCGGACAACATCGCCAAGGGCTTCAACAGCGTGACCTGGGGCTTCCTGGCCATCGTCGCCTTCATGTGCATCTACTACATGATGTTCGGCGTGTTCTCCAGCCTGGCGCTGGGCTTCAACCTGCTGCTGCTGGTGGCCATCCTGTCGATGCTGCAGGCCACGCTCACGCTGCCCGGCATGGCGGCCATGGCGCTGGCGCTGGGCATGGCGATCGACTCCAACGTGCTGATCAACGAGCGCATCCGCGAGGAGCTGCGCGGCGGCGCCTCGCCGCAGGCGGCCATCCACTCCGGCTACGACCGGGCCTGGGCCACCATCCTCGACTCCAACGTGACCACGCTGATCGCCGGCCTGGCGCTGCTGGCTTTCGGCTCCGGCCCGATCCGCGGCTTCGCCGTGGTGCACGTGATCGGCATCCTGACCTCGATGTTCTCGGCCGTGTTCTTCTCGCGCGGGCTGGTGAACCTCTGGTACGGCCGCCAGAAGCGCCTGAAGTCGGTGTCCATCGGCACGGTGTGGAAGCCTGACGGCACGGGCAGCGAGCTGGCCAAGTCCGGCGGCGCCAACTGAACGCGGGGGAGACGACACCATGGAATTCTTCAAGATCCGCCGCGACATCCCGTTCATGCGCCACGCGCTGGTGCTGAACATCGTGTCGCTCATCACGTTCATCCTGGCCGTGTTCTTTCTGGTCACCCGTGGGCTGCACCTGTCGGTCGAGTTCACCGGCGGCACGGTCATGGAGGTGGCGTACAGCCAGCCGGCCCAGCTGGAGCAGGTGCGCGATGTGGTCAGCAAGCTCGGTTATGCCGACGTGCAGGTGCAGAACTTCGGCACCTCGCGTGACGTCATCATCCGCCTGCCGGTGCAGAAGGGCGTGACCTCCGGCCAGCAGAGCGAACAGGTGATCCAGGCGCTCAAGGCCGCCAGCCCGGACGTCGAGCTGCGCCGCACCGAGTTCGTCGGCCCGCAGGTGGGTCAGGAACTCGCCACCGACGGCCTGAAGGCGCTGGCCTTCGTGGTGGTCGGCATCATGATCTACCTGGCGTTCCGCTTCGAGTGGAAGTTCGCGGTGGCCGGCATCATCGCCAACCTGCACGACGTGGTCATCATCCTGGGCTTCTTCGCCTTCTTCCAGTGGGAGTTCTCGCTGGCGGTGCTGGCGGCGGTGCTGGCGGTGCTGGGCTACTCGGTGAACGAGTCGGTGGTCATCTTCGACCGGATCCGCGAGGCCTTCCGGCGCTACCGCAAGATGAGCACGGTGCAGATCATCGACCACGCGATCACCTCCACCATCAGCCGCACCATCATCACCCATGCCTCGACCCAGACGATGGTGCTGTCGATGCTGCTGTTCGGCGGCGAGACGCTGCACAACTTCGCGCTGGCGCTGACCATCGGCATCTGCTTCGGCATCTACTCGTCGGTGTTCGTGGCGGCAGCCATCGCCATGTGGCTGGGCGTCAAGCGCGAGGATCTGGTCAAGGGTGGCGGCCGCAAGGACCACGACCCCGCCGATCCCAACGCCGGCGCGGTGGTTTGAGCGCGCGCACGCCGTGCGATACTGGTTCGCCTGAGCTGTCACGCACCCGATGAGCCCGCCTCCGCTACCGCCCAGCCCCGAGCGTCGCATCGCGCGCAAGGCGCGTGAGATGTTCGTCGACGCGGTGGACGCCTGCATGCCGGAGCTGGTCACGGTGATCCAGCAGCGCTTCTCCAGCGCCGCGGATGGTGCCACCTCCATCGGAGACCGTCAGGTGGCCATGGATGCCGTGGGCGCCTTCGCCCGGGAAAAGCAGGGCTGGGTGGCTGCAGCGCGGCGCGGCTGGCGCACGGCGCTGGACAAGGTCGGTACTGCGGGCAGCGGCAGCCAGCTGGGTGCCTTGGGTCTGGTGGCCGACGAGGTGGTCGAGCAGAAGATCCTCGCCTTGCGCCTCAGCCAGGCGGTGCACGACAAGGCCAGCTGGGAACTGAACGACCTGAAGATCCGCATCCAGCGGCTCGAGCACGCCAACGACATGGCCTCCGACGACGTGTTTCGCCCGGAGGTCTATACGCGGCTGCTGGTGGAGACCTGGATCGCCACCGGCCTCACGCGCCCGATGTGGCTGCTGGTGCAGGACAGCGTGCGCGAGCCGTTGGCCAAGGGCATGACGGTGGCCTACCACCAGGTCAACGAATACCTGATCGAGCAAGGCGTGCTGCCGCAGATCGAGCTCAAGCAGTTGGTGCGTCGCACCGACGGCGGCGGCAGCTCGGGCGGCGGAGCGCGCGCGGCGCCCGGCAAGAATCCGCGCAGCCAGGAGCCCGGCGCGGGGCAGGCGGCTCCGCGTGGTGGCATGGGTGGTGGCCATGGCCCGCATGATGACTACGGCCATTCGGGCACCGGTCAGGCATATGGCGAGGGCGAGGGCGGCTACCAAGGCCACGCAGGCAGTTACGGTCAGCCCGCTGCCTATGGCGCGCCGGGCGGCCCGCAAGCGCATGGCGGCTACGGATCAGCAGGTGCCGGCAGCCGCATGCCTGGCGGCCGCGCCGCGCAGGTGGGCGGTGCGCCTTCGCCCAGGATGGGCGCGCGCATTGCGGCCCGCGCCGAACGGCTGCGGCAGGAACCGGCGGGGGGTCTGACCGAGATTCCACCGGTGCGGGCCTCGGCGCTGGCACGTGCCGAGCAGGAAACCCGCATGATGACCGGCGTGACGCCGATGGCGCGCATACGCCAGCGAGCGCAAGGGGTGCTGGGACAGCTGCGCAGGATGCTTACCGACCGCGTGGCCGATTACGACCTGGCCGTGCCTGCCGGCACGGTGTCGCCGGCTCTGGCCAGCGCCCTGGCCCAGCCGCCGACGCCGTTCGCGCCCACGCAACTGCTGACCGAGCGGGCCGGTGGCGCCACCGGCGTGACGGCGCCAGTGAGTGTCGAGGTGGCAGCGCAGCAGCTGCGGCGCCGTGCCACGGAACTCAAGGCCAAGGCCAACAAATCCAGCGAGAAGGCGATCATCGAGATCGTCGCGCTGATGTTCCAGGCCATCCTGGCCGAAGAGCGTATTCCGGCCACGCTGCGCGTGTGGTTCGCGCGGTTGCAGATTCCGGTGCTGCGTCTGGCCCTGGCCGAGCCGGACTTCTTCGCCTCCACCGAGCACCCGGCGCGCCAGCTGATCGACCGCATGGGCGCCTGTGCCATGGGTTTCGACGCGCAGGGGATCGCCGGCACGCGCCTGGAGCGCGAGATCAAGCGCATCGTCCAGGTGATCGAGCAGTATCCGGAGACCGGCCGGCGCGTGTTCCAGCTGGTGTTCGACGAGTTCAAGAAGTTCCTCGGCCGTTCGCTCACCGAAGGCGGCGCGACCCAGCATGCCGTGACACTGGCCCAGCAGGTGGAGCAGAAAGAGGCGCTGGCGATCCAGTACACCATCGAGCTGCGCAAGATGCTGGCGTCGATGCCGGTGAGCGACGACGTGCGCGACTTCCTGCTCCACGTCTGGTCCGAGGTGCTGGCCATGGCCACCGTGCGGCACGGTCCGCAGCACCAGACCACGCTGGCCTACAAGCGTGCCGCCGCCGATGTGCTGTGGGCCATCAGCCCCAAGCCTGACCGCGCCGAGCGCAGCAGCGTCGTGCAGCGCCTGCCGCAGCTGCTGCAGGCGCTGCGTGAAGGCATGGCGACGGTGGGCATCGAAGGGGCCGAGCAGGACGGTTTCGTCAAGCAGATCAACGATGCCGTGATGCAGGCCTTCGTCTCGCGCGGCGAGGGCATTGCTCCCGAGAAGCTGGACGAACTGGCGCAAAGCCTGGCCGGTCTGGAAGACATCGTGCCGGACGACGCCGAAGGCGACGTGCTGCTGGATCCCGACACGCTGGAGCTGATGTTCGGGGTCGACGCCTCGTCCATGAACGTGATCGCGACCGGTGGATCGCAGCCGGGCGCGGGCATGCTGGCCTGGGCGGCCGAGCTGGAGCTGGGCAACTGGTTCTCGCTCGAGTTCGGCGGGGCGACCATGCAGGTGCAGTACGTCTGGCGCAGCGCGCGAGGCCAGTTGCACCTGTTCGCCCATGCTGCCGGTCAGACCTACCTGGTGCAGACCACGCGGCTGGCGTCCTACCTGCAGGCCGGCATGCTGGTGCCGCTCGAGGACGAAGCGCTCACGGTGCGCGCGACGCGCGATGCTCTGGCACGGCTCGACGCCACGCCAGACCAACTGCTTCACTGAAAAGCCGCGCCACCGCAGGCAGGATGCGGTTCAGGAGCGGCGGTATGTGTCCCCGATACGGCGCCCTGAAGGCGCATCAGTGCGCCAGACGCTGGCTGGCGTCGTCGCAGAGTTCGTCCTGCACCAGCAGATCGGGCTCGACGCCGAAGTGCCAGTAGACCATCAGCACGATGACCTTCAGGTCCTGTGGGGACAGCGGCGGCTCGGGCACGGCCAGCGCGCGCTCGATCACCACCTCGCGCAGGGCGGCCGGCAGCGCGCCGGCGTGCTCCAGGAAATGCAGCAGGTGGATGCCTTCCGCGCCCAGGTGGGTGAGTTCGGCGGGCAGGTAGACGCGCAGCGAGCGTGGGTTCGGCGCACGCGCCGTATCCAGGGCAGAGTCCATGGCCGGGTCGTTGGCCGCGGCATGGGTGTCGGGATCGATGCGGGTGCCGGCCGTTCCGGCGCTGCGCAGGCCGTCGAGCCAAGCCAGCGCCTGCTGGATGTCTTCGCGCTCGAAGCCGGCGGCGCTCAAGCGACGGCCCAGCTGCGCCCTGTCCGGGCAGGCTTGACCACCCCAGAAGTGTTCGTAGACGAAGACCAGCACTTCGTACATGGGTTCAATATAGCGCATGTCGATCGCCTTGTGCTACTGGATTTGTAGCCAACGCGCGACGGCGCAGCGCGCCCGGCGCCGCTGGGCTTCAGGCGCGCGAGAGGCGCTGGAACAGGCCGCCGGGCAGCCGGCCCACCTGCCCTTCCAGTTCGAGTTCGAGCAGCCGCGCCTGCAACTCCGGCGTCGGCAGGCCGGTGCGGGCCTGCAGCGCGTCCAGGCTCACCGGATCGGCGCCCAGGGCCTCGAGCAGTGCATCGCCTTCAGAGGAAAAAGTGGCACCATCCGCAGTGGAGTCGGCGCCGGCAGCTGCGTTATCTGTAGCAGACGCCGGTATCGGCAGCCGCAGCTCCTCCAGCACATCCTGTGCGCTTTCGACCAGCTTGGCGCCCTGGCGGATCAGCTGGTGGCAGCCGCGCGACTGCGCACTGTGGATCGAGCCGGGGATCGCGAACACTTCCTTGCCCTGCTCGGCCGCAAGCCGCGCCGTGATCAGCGAGCCCGACTGCGTGGCCGCCTCGACCACCAGCGTGCCCAGCGTCAGCCCGGCGATCAGGCGGTTGCGCTTGGGGAAGTTGGGCGCCAGCGGCGGTGTGCCCAGCGGGTATTCGCTGACGATCAGGCCCTGGCTGGCGATGCGGTGCGCCAGTTCGCGGTGGCGGCTCGGATAGACGCGGTCGATGCCGGTGCCGATCACGGCGATGGTGGCCAGGCCGGGGCGGCCGGCTTCCAGCGCGCCCTCGTGCGCGGCGCCGTCGATGCCCAGCGCCAGGCCGGAAACCACCGTCAGGCCCGCCTCGCGCAGCGCGCGGGCGAACTGCCGCGCGTTCAGCGCGCCCTGCGGCGTGGGGTTGCGGCTGCCCACCATGGCAACCGCCGGCGGGTACAGATTTGCTATCGTTGGTGTAGCTGCCTGCGCCCGCCTAGTGCCGTCTGGAGCCCCAAAAGGCACTGAATCGGTTGCGGGCACCTGGCCCAGCATGTACAGCAGCGGTGGCGGGTCTTCGATGCCGAGCAGCTCCGCCGGGTAGCGCGGGTCGCCCAGCGGAACCACGCAACGCCGGGCGTCGTCCTGCCCGTCGGCGGCGAGCCAGGCCAGGGTGCTGTCGAGCGCTTCTGCAAGTCCGTCCGGCGACTCGGTCAGCGCACTGACCTGGGCGGGGGTGAGCAGCTGGCGCAGCGCGGCGGAGGGCTGGGCGAAGATGGCGTCGGGCGGCCCGAAGGCCGCCAGCAGGCGGCGCGCGGTATCGTTGCCCACGCCGGGCGTCAGCGTCAGCCGCAACCAGCCATTCAGCTCTTCACGGTCCATGGACGCTCACGCGGACGATGGGAGGGCCGCAAAGCGGCCAACACAGCGGCGTCTCCCTTGCAGGAAGGCGCGCACCGCCAGCATGCCTTACTTGGGGTTGATCAGCTTGTCGCCGACCTGCACCGGGTCGTCGATCTGCATCACCAGCGCGTAGGAGACGCGGTCGAACGGGCGGAACACCATGGCCAGGCCGTTGCGCTCGTCCGGCAGCTTGATCAGCTCGCCGCGCTCCTTCTGCGTCTTGTCCAGCATCTGGCGGCCGGTGGACTGCAGCGCCAGCACGTGACCATTCTCGATGCCGTCGCGCAGGCCCTTGTTGATCACCACCACCTGGTTCTGGCCGGCGTAGCGCACGGCATCGCCGTACACCGACACCACGCGTGCGTTGACCGGGATGTCGGGCGCGTGCGGCACGTAGCTGCGGAACTCGCGCGGCGGCTCGGGCAGGATGCGGTCGCCGGCGCGGATCTCTTCCTTGGTCTTCACGATGTCCAGTGTGGCTGGCACCGGCAGGGTCTTGACCTCGTTGTCGGCTTCGGTGCCGGGCTCGGGGTTGCGCGAGCCCGCCGCAGGCGTGCGCGGCGGGTCGTAGCTCACCTCGACGTCTTCGTCCGAGGCGCTCTCGCCACGCACCAGGTCGGCCTGGCCGACGTACTGGCCTTCATAGCCCAGCACCTCGCCGCTCACAGGGTCGACCAGCGGCTTGGCGGCGCGGAACACACGGAACTGCGTGGGCAGGCCGGGCGCCATCAGCACCGGGGCGTCGGCCGGGCCGCGGGCGTAGGCGCGGTCGCCCTTGCTCAGCAGCACGCGGCGCTCGCTGGAGGTGGCCACGATACGCGGCGCGCGCTGAAAGGTGTCGTCGTCCACCACCAGCGGTTCGGTGAGGAAGGGCTCGATCAGGTGCGGCTTGAGCGTGGGCAACGGATCGGCAGCCAGCATTTCGACCCGGTTGCGGGGGGAGACACGGATGGTTTCCGTGGGTGCGGCGCCGTCCGTCGAGCGGGCAGTGCGCAGCCAGGCGCGGCCACCCTGGCGCTCCAGGTACAGGTGCTGGCCGGGGTAGATCAGGTGCGGGTTGTGGATGGCCGCCATGTTCATGCCCCACAGCTGGGGCCAGCGCCAGGGCGAGCGCAGGAACTTGCCGGCGATGTCCCACAGCGTGTCGCCGCGGCGCAGCGTGTACTCGTCAGGCGCGTTCTTGGCCAGCTCGGAGATCGGTACGCCGCTCTGGGCCACCTGCACGGCGGTGGCGCGCTGCGCGGGCGTGATGGGGTAGTGGGGTGCCTGCTGGGCCAGCGCCACGCCGACCGCTGCTGCCAGCCCCCCACCCAGAACCAGTGCTCGGGCGACGGTATGACTGTGTTTCATTGTGCTTGCAATTCGCAAAATTTCTTGACAAAGCGCTGGACATTCTGCATCCAAGCCCTTGCTGGAGCAATGAAATTGGCCGGCCCGACCCCCGCGAAGACTTGAAAATAGCGAAAATCGCCACAACTGTTGCAAGAATCCCCATGGCTGAACTCACCATCCTTCGCTATCCCGACCTCCGCCTGACGCGCGTGGCCCGCCCCGTGGAAGCGGTGGACGCGCGCATCCAGGCCTTGGTGGCCGACATGCTGGATACCATGTACGCGGCCAACGGCATCGGTCTGGCCGCCACCCAGGTCGATGTGCACGAGCGCGTGGTGGTGATCGACGTGTCGGAAGAGCGCGACCAGCCCCTGGTGCTGATCAACCCCGAGATCACCTGGCTGAGCGACGAGCGCGTGCGCGGCGACGAAGGCTGCCTCTCCGTGCCCGGCATCTACGACGGCGTGGAGCGCGCCGCGCGCGTCAAGGTCACGGCGCTGGACCGTGACGGCCAGTCGCGCGAGATCGAGGCCGACGGCCTGCTGGCGGTGTGCATCCAGCACGAGCTGGACCACCTGCTGGGCAAGGTGTTCGTCGATTACCTCTCGCCCCTCAAGCGCACCCGCATCAAGTCCAAGCTGCAGAAGCAGGAGCGCGAGGCGGCCAAGGAAACCGGGCGCACGACGCGCGTGCTGTGAAGCCCTTGGCCGCGTTCGCAGCGTCCGGCACCTTCACGGTGCGCTGGCGCCGCGCCGCAGCGGCCGGTGCGCTGGCCCTGGCGGCGGGCCTGCTCGGCGCCTGCGCCAGCGATCCGGGCCGCATCGCCCCCGGTACCCCGCGCGCCGAGGCGCAGCAGGCACTCGGCCAGCCCACGGCGCGCTACCCGCTGCCGGGCGGCGGCGAGCGCTGGCAGTACTCGTACCAGCCGAACGGCCAGCGCGTGGTCAACGTCGATCTCGATGCCGCCGGCCGCGTGGTGGGACGCTACGAGGCGCTCACCGAAGCCAACTTCACCCGGATCGCCGCCGACCAATGGACACGTGACGACGTGCTGCGCGAATTCGGCCGGCCGGCGCGCGTGCAGGGCGTGCACAACTTCAGGGGCGAGATCTGGGTCTGGCGCTACGCCGACGGCCCCACATGGCGACTGCTGTTCATCGACATCGACCCACAAGGCACGGTGCGCGGCTGGAGCGCCGGCGACGAGCCGCTGCCCGACGCCGACTTCGACACCCGCTGACGCCGCTGACGCCGCTGACGCCGCTGCGCCAGAGTGCGGTAGCGAACCTCAGGGTTTTCCCTCTGCAGGCATACTCGGCCCATGGCGGCCGCGGGCTTGCGCCCTGGCGCCGCCGCCGCACCTCCCCTGATTGCCCATGAACGTCGTCTTCGCCGGCACGCCGGATTTCGCCCGCGTGGCGCTGCAGAGCCTGCTCGCCGCGGGTTTTCGCGTGCCGCTGGTGCTGACGCAGCCGGACCGCCCCGCCGGCCGCGGCATGAAGCTGCAGGCCTCGCCCGTCAAGCAGCTCGCGCTGGAGCACGGCATCGCCGTGGCCCAGCCGCGCAGCCTGCGCCTGGATGGCAAATACCCGGACGACGCGGCTGCTGCCCAGCAGGCGCTGCAGGCCGCACAGGCCGATGTGATGGTGGTCGCCGCCTACGGTCTGATCCTGCCGCAGTGGGTGCTGTCGCTGCCCAGGCTCGGATGTCTCAACATCCACGCTTCGCTGCTGCCGCGCTGGCGCGGCGCCGCACCCATCCACCGCGCCATCGAGGCGGGCGATGCGGAGACCGGCGTGACCATCATGCAGATGGACGCCGGCCTGGATACCGGCGACATGCTGCTGGTGGAGCGATTGCCCATCGGCCCAGCCGCCACCACCGGCACCCTGCACGACCAACTGGCCGCGCTGGGCGGGCGCCTGATCGTCGAGGCGCTCGAACTCGCCGCCGCCGGGCCGCCCCAAGGCGGCGAGAGCCCCCTCGGGGGGCAGCGCAACAGACGAAGTCGTGGAGCGTGGGGGCCCGAACTCGCCGCCGCCGGGCCGCCCCAAGGCGGCGAGAGCCCCCCCGGGGGGCAGCGCACCACGCGCAGCGGGGGAGCGTGGGGGCACGATCCTGCAGCCCGCGGGGGGCTGAGCGCAACACCCCAGCCGGCCGAGGGCGTGACCTACGCCCACAAGATCGACAAGCACGAAGCCGCCGTCGACTGGTCGCAGCCCGCTGCCGTGATCGAACGCCGCATCCGCGCCTTCGACCCCTTTCCTGGCGTCAGCACCCGCCTGGGTGATGAAACGGTCAAGCTGTGGCGCTCTGAATTGGATAGCTGCCTGCGCCCGTCAGATGCAGGCTACGGCCAGATTTTGCTTGTAAACGATGCCGGCGTCACAGTGGCCTGCGGCGACGGCTCCGCGCTGCGCCTGACCGAACTGCAACGCGCCGGCGGCAAGCGCCTGCCGGCGCGCGAGTTCCTGCGCGGCTTTCCGCTGCAGGCCGGTCAGCGCTTCGACAGCGCCGCGGCCACCACCCCCCAGGAGCCCGCGGCATGAACATGCCGCTGCCGGAACCGCCGAGCGACCTGCGCTCGCGCACCGGGCGCGTCGGCGCCTGGATGGCGGCGCGCGTGGACGCCATGGCGCGCTCCGGCCGCCACCCGCTCTACTGGGCCGGCGCGCGCGAGATGGCGGGCGTCTCCGTCGGCCTCACCGCCTGGGCCTTCATGACCGGCGTGGCCATGATCAAGAGCGGCATGAGCATCACCGAGGCGGTGACCATGTCGCTGCTGGTGTTCGCCGGCAGCGCGCAGCTGGCGGCCATCCCGCTCATCGCCGCCGGCGCGCCGGTGTGGGTGATCTGGGCCACGGCCTTCTGCGTCAACCTGCGCTTCGTGGTGTTCAGCCTGCACCTGCGCGACTACTTCATGTTCATGCCGCGGGCGCGCCGGCTGTGGCTGGGCTTCTTCACCGGCGACGTGACCTACGTGCTGTTCACCCAGCGCTTCCCCAAACCGGCGCAGACCGCCACGCAGCGCCACGCGCAGCTGGCCTACCTGTGGGGCGGCAACATGACCAACTGGGCGTTCTGGCAGGGCTTCTCGATGCTGGGCATCTTCCTGGGCGCGGCACTGCCGGAGCGCTGGGGGCTCGAGTTCGCCGGCACGCTGGCGCTGCTGGGCGTGGCTTGCTCGCTGGCCAGCACGCGGCTGCGCGCCTTCTCGGCCATCGTGGCGGCGGCGGCCTCGCTGATGCTGCTGGCGCTGCCGTTCAAGCTCAACATCGTGGCGGCCATCGTGGTGGCGGTGGCGGCCAGCCTGCTGCTGGAGCGGCGCCTGCCACCGGCCGAGCTGCCGGCGGGAGACGCTCATGGGTGAGACCGACGCCTGGACGCTGCTGGTCATCGTCGGCCTGGCGGTGATCACCGTGGTGGCGCGCGGCTTCTTCTTCATCAGCGAAAAGCCCTGGCGCCTGCCACGCTGGGCGCTGCGCGGCCTGCAGTACGCGCCGGTGGCGGCGCTCACGGCGGTGATCGCGCCCGACATTCTGCTGGCCGGCCACGCGCTCAGCACGCCCTGGCGCGACGCCCGGCTGCTGGCCGCGCTGGCGGCGGCGGCGTTCTACTTCTGGCGTCGCGGCACCAGTTACGCGCTGCCGGCCTCGATCGGCGTCGGCATGGCGGTGTTCCTGCCGCTGCACGTGGGGCTGGGCTGGTAAGGCCGCAGCCCGGGCTCAGGCGGCGGCGCGCAGCGGTTGCCGGGCCTCGCGCAGCAGAAAGTCGGCGAAGGGCGCGGCCAGCGGGAGGTCGCCCAGCCCTTCGACGAACAGGAACTGCCCCTGCGGGTTGACTTCCAGCCAGACCGGCTCGCCTTCAGACGTGAGCTTGAGGTCGAACACGCCCATGCGCAGGCCCAGCAGCTGCATCACGCGGGCGAGCGCGTCGCGCAGCGAGGCCGGCAGGGTGGTGTGCGTCACCGTGCTTTCGGCCAGGTGGAAGCGCCAGTCCAGCGCCGGGCATTCGATCTGCGCGGCGATGAACTCGTCGCCGAAGGCGTGCACGCGCAGGTGGCGCTGGCCTTCCACCATCGCCTGGTAGATCGCGGGCGCCAGCGCCAGCGAGCGGTCGTCGGCCAGCATGGCCGGCTCGATGACGCCGGGCGTGAGCGGCGCCCACTGCGAGCCGGTGAGCGACTTGACGATCACCCGGTGCCCGTGCGCGGCGCAGAAGGCGCGGATCTCGTCCGGCGACTGGCTGACCAGCGTGGCCGGCACGCGCAGCCCGGCCTGCCGCGCGGCGCGCAGTTGCACCAGCTTGTTCTCGGCGTTGCGGGTGGCGTCGGGGTGGCTGACCCAGGCGCCGCGAAAGCCGTCGAGCAGGCTGCCGATGAAGGCGGCCCGGCAGTCGCCGACGATCAGGTCGATGGCGGCCGGGTCGGTCACGTCGTCCGGTACGGCCGGCCGGTGCGGCGGCCGCCAGGAGACGCCGCCGGGCCGGCGGAACCAGAGCACGTCCCAGTCGCCCACCGCCGCCGCGGGGCCGTCCAGGGTCGGCACGCGGGTGGCGGCCGGGTCGTCCAGCGACCAGGACATCAGGCCGCTGGCCGGCAGGCGGTCGGTCTCGACGATGTCGCAGGCCACGCCCGGCCGGCGCGCGAGCTGCTCGCGCACGGCGTAGGCGTGGATGTCGTCGGCGATGGTGATGATGGCGACGTGCGTCATGGCGGCGGCGTTCAGCAGTCCTGCTTGCTGTCGTCCCAGTCGTTGCCGCTGCCGCTCACGGTGCCGCAGGGGCCCAGCTCGTCGCCGGTGATGCGGCGCATGGCCAGCAGGAAGCCGGATTCCTCGGCCAGCTTCTTCTCGTAGGCCAGCAGGCGATCCGGCTCCACGCGCGCGCCGCGCACCTGGAACTGCAGGGCGATCGGCACCGGCGCGGCCTGCGCGGCGGGCTGGGTGCTGGCGGTGGCCGGCGTGGTGGCCTGCAGCGCGGTGGCGGCGACGGCGGCCGCGGAAAGCATGGGCGCGTGTTTCATGATGACTCCAATCGGTGGTGTTTCGAAGGACGGCGCGGTGGCGAAGATGCCAGCCGCGAGCCGATTGTTGGAGCCGGCCGCCGGCGCTTCAATAGCCCGAAAGTCGTGTCGGGCCTCGGCTGTTAGGCCTACGCCGGCGGAGGGAATGCGCTGCGGCAGCGCCTGGTGCGGCGCACCGATTCCTGAAGCCAAAAGTGCCTGCAGCCCAGAACTGACGGGCGCAGGCAGCTATGAATTGAGAAGCGTTCTGGAGCTGGTCAGCTGTGCAGCGAGGACAGGAACTGCTTGAGTTCCGGCGTCTGCGGGTTGCCGAACAGCTCGGCCGGCGGGCCGCTTTCGTGCACCCGGCCCTGGTGCATGAAGAGCACGCGGTTGCTCACCTTGCGGGCGAAGCTCATTTCGTGCGTGACCATCAGCAGCGTCATGCCTTCGGCGGCCAGCGACTCGACCACGCCCAGCACCTCGCCCACCAGTTCCGGGTCGAGCGCGGAGGTGATCTCGTCGCACAGCAGGATGGCCGGGTCCATGGCCAGCGCGCGGGCGATGGCCACGCGCTGCTGCTGGCCGCCCGAGAGCTGGTCGTGCCAGGCGTCGAACTTCTCGGCCAGGCCCACGCGCTGCAACAGCTTCTTCGCCTGCGCGGCGGCTGCGTCGGTGTCGGTCTGC
>Ga0116180_1002297_pt1 | contig 15135 bp, 8 predicted proteins | sample AD_UKC073_MetaG_FD_89804 | JGI IMG/M metagenome (GOLD analysis project Ga0116180, IMG submission 89804) | Active sludge microbial communities of municipal wastewater-treating anaerobic digesters from USA - AD_UKC073_MetaG | ecosystem: Engineered > Bioreactor > Anaerobic > Digestate | place: USA...
GCCGAGGCCGCGGTGCCGCCCAGCAGGAAGCCGCGCAGCCGGCCCTGCCCATCCAGCTCCACCACCCGGTGCTGGCCGGCGCGGGCGTCGGCATAGCGCATCGCCGGGCCCCGGGCCAGACCCAGCAGGGCCTCGATGCGGGCCAGTGCTGCCACATCGGGCACCGCTGCGGCGGCACGCCACAGCAGGCCAAGGCGCGGCGGCGCGGCGGCGCCGTCCGCCGGTGGTGTCAGTTCTTCGCGCCCGAACAGCACGCAGGTCGCGTAGGCGAAGCCGTCGAACAGCGCCTTGAGCTGTTCACGCACCGCCAGCGCCTCGTCGGCTGGCAACCAGGCCGCGGCCACCAGGCGCCAGGGCAGGTCGGCCGGCGACAGCTGCACCGCCGCATGCTTGAGTTCCGGCTGCTTCGATTGCGGGCAGAAGGCTGATGGCATCAGCACATTCACGCCCTGCCCCGCCATCGCCTCGGGTCCCCAGTGCATCGCGACGAAGGCCTGGCCAGCCGCCACCCCGGCGCTGGCACGGGCCGGCAGCACCAGGCCACCGCGGCGTGACCGCACCTGCAGCAGCGTGCCGTCAGCCCAGCCACGCTTCACCAGGTCCTGCGGATGCAGCTCGATCGACGGCTCGGGGTCGTGGGCGAACAGCCGGCCCAGGGTGCCAGTGCGGCTGCTGCCATGCCACTGGTCGCGCAGGCGGCCGGTGGTCAGGGCGATGGGGAAGTCGCCGTCGCAGCCGTCAGCCACGGCACGTGGCGCCGGTGCGGCAAAACGGGCCCGGCCATCGGGCGTGGCGAAGCGGCCGTCGGTGTAGAGCCGCGCCACGCCATCGGTCGCACCCTCGGTGCAGGGCCACTGCACCGGCCCCTGGTCCAGTCGGTCCAGCGTCAGGCCGGTGATGTCGAGGTCGCGGCCGCGGGTGGTGTCGCGGTGCGCCAGCCAGATGTCGGCCGGGTCGTCAAAGGCGAACAGGCTGCCGCCGTCCCGCTTGCGGCCCAGGCCGCGTGCCTCCAGCCGGCGGCCGACGTCGACCGCCATGCGCCAGTCGTCGCGTGCGGCACCCGGCGCCGGCACCGAGGCGCGCACGCGGCTGATGCGCCGCTCGCTGTTGGTCACCGTGCCACGCTTCTCGGCCCAGCTGCTGGCCGGCAGGAGCACATCGGCAAAGGCGACGGTGGCGGTGGTGGCATACGCGTCCTGCACGATCACCAGCGGGCAGCGCTCCAGCGCCCGGCGCACCAGGGCCTGGTCGGGCATGGAGTGCGCCGGGTTGGTGCAGACGATCCACAGCGCCTGCAGCTTGCCCTCGGCCGCGGCCTCGAACATCGCCACGGCATCCAGCCCCGGCCGGGCGGGCACGTCGGGCACGCCCCAGAAGGCCGCCACCTCGGCGCGGTGCGCCGGGTTGGCCAGGTCACGGTGCGCCGGCAGCAGGTTGGCCAGGCCGCCCACCTCGCGCCCGCCCATGGCATTCGGCTGGCCGGTCAGCGACAGCGGCCCGGCACCTGCTCGTCCGATCTGGCCGCAGGCCAGGTGCAGGTTGATCAGGGTGGTGTTCTTGTCGGTGCCGCTGCTGCTCTGGTTCAGCCCCTGGCAGTACAGGCTGAGCGTCGGCTGGCGCTGGCCGCCCGCGGCATCGAGCCCGGCAAACCAGCGGGCGGCTGTGACGATGTCCTCGGCGCGCAACCCGCACACCCGGGCCGCATGCACGGGCGTGATGTCACGCACCGCTTTGCGCAGCGCATCGAAGCCGGTGGTGTGGGCGGCGATGAACCCGGCATCCACCAAGTCCTCAGCCAGCATCACGTGCAGCAGCGCATGGTGCAGCACCACGTCGGTGCCGGGCCGCAACTGCAGGTGCAGGTCGGCGACCTCGGCGGTCTCGGTGCGGCGCGGGTCGGCGACGATCAGCTTCTGCGCCGGGTTGGCGCGGCGGGCGTCTTCCAGCCGACGGAACAGCACCGGGTGCGCCCAGGCCATGTTCGAGCCGGTGATGAAGACCGTCGCCGCATCGGCCAGGTCGTCATAGCAGGCCGGCGGCGCGTCGGCACCCAGCGTGGCCTTGTAGCCGGCCACCGCGCTGCTCATGCACAGGCGCGAGTTGGTGTCGACGTTGTTGGTGCCCAGCAGGCCTTTGGCCAGCAGGTTGAAGACGTAGTAGTCCTCGGTCAGCAGCTGGCCGCTGAGGTACAGGCCCACCGCGTCGGGGCCATGCTGGCGCACCACGTCGGCCAGGCGGTCGGCCACCGTGTGCAGCGCCGTGTCCCAATCAACGGGCTGCAGCGCCGCGCCGCGGTCGGGCCGCAGCATCGGCTGCAGCGCCCGCACCTGGCGCTGCACATGCGGCGCGGCCGTCAGGTGCAGGCTCTGGCCCTTGGTGCACAGCCGGCCGAAGTTGGCGGGGTGGTCCGGGTCGCCGCGCACGCCCAGCACCTGGCGGTCGTCGTGGCGGATGATCACGCCGCAGCCGACGCCGCAGTAGCAGCAGGTCGATCGGGTCTCGTTCATGCGGCCATCAGGGCTTGTTCGCCGAACATGAGGCGGTCGCGGATGCCGGCCACGGTGCGGCCCTCCTGCAGCAGCCTGAAGTACCAGCTGCCATCCGCCGTGTCGCCGTACAGCACCGCGCCCACCAGCTTGTCGCCCTTGAGCACCAGGCGCTTGTAGACGCCGCCCAGCGGGTCGCTGAGCACGATGTCCTCCGTGCCCTCGCCGCCCGCGAAGTCGCCGGCCGAGAACAGGTCGATGCCCGTGACCTTGAGCTTGGTGCTGACGGTGGAGCCGGTGTAGCGGCCGATGCCGTGCCCGGCCAGGTGGTTGGCGCAGACCCGTGCCTGCTCGAACAGCGGCGCCACCAGGCCGTAGGCGATGCCACGGTGCGCCGCGCATTCACCCACCGCGTAGATGCGCGGGTCGGTCACCGTCTGCAGCGTGTCGCTGACGACGATGCCGCGGTTGCAATGCAGGCCGATCTGCTGCGCCAGGTCGGTGTTGGGACGCACGCCGGCGGCCATCACCACCAGGTCGGCCGGGATCTCGCGACCGTCCTTGAACCGGACAGCCATCACGCGTCCGTCCTTGTCACCGATCAGCGCTTCCGTCTGCGCCCCCAGTTCGAAGCGCAGGCCGCGCGTGCGCAGTTCCTGCTGCAGCAAGCGGGCAGCGGCTTCATCAAGCTGGCGCTCCATCAGCCAGGCGTTCAGGTGCACCACCGTCACCTGCATGCCGCGCCTGGCCAGGCCATTGGCGGCTTCCAGGCCCAGCAGGCCGCCGCCGATCACCACCGCGTGGGTGAAGCGCCCGGCCGCGTCGATCATGGCCTGGGTGTCGGCGATGTCGCGGTAGGCCAGCACGCCGGCCAGGTCGTGACCCGGCACCGGCGGCTTGAACGGATGCGAGCCGGTGGCGAACAGCAGCCGGTCGTAGCCGGCGGTGATGGTGCTGCCGTCGGCGGCGGTGGCCGTCACGACGCGGGCGCGCCGGTTCACCGCCGTCACCCGGGCACCGGCGTGCAGGGTGATGCCGTGCTGTGCATACCAGGCCAGCGGGTTGAGGACGATCTGCGCCAGCGTCTGCTCGCCGGCCAGCACCGGCGACAGCAGCACGCGGTTGTAGTTCGGATGCGGCTCGGCGCCGAAGACGGTGATCTCGTGGGCGTCGGGCGCGATCTTCAGCAGTTCCTCGACCGTGCGGATGCCGGCCATGCCATTGCCGATCAGGACCAGGCGGGACTTCTTCATGACAAGACCTTCGGGTTCATAGGGAGGGCGGTGCGCCGGTTCGCCGTGCCGGGCGCCCTGCAGGGCGGCCCACAGGTCACGCGATCAGGGCGGGCGGTGTGCGCCGGACGGGGCATGCTGACTGGACCGGATCGCGCCGCGTCGTTGCGGTGACCCTGCCCGGGCCGTTGCAGCCCGGGGGACGCTGGCCAGGTTGCAAGCACCGTGCCCAGCACGCCCGGGTTCAGGCCCCGCCAGGGGCCCGCTTCTTGCACGCCTGCGGTGCGCCCGCCGGCCGTGCCGCCACCAAGCCGGTGCACGGCGCGCCCCACACAGCACGCAGAATCGCCCCGCCATGAGTTTCGAGATCGACGTCGGATATGCCAGCCGCCCCGGCCTGCGCGACAGCAACGAGGACTTTGCCGGCGCCCTGCGCGATGCCGACCCCGGTCGCGGCCTGGTGGCGGCGGTGGCCGACGGCGTGTCTTCCGGCAGCCGCGGGCGCGAGGCGGCGCAGACCACGGTCATGGGCCTGCTGGCCGACTTCTTCGCCGTGCCCGAGACCTGGGAGACCACGGTCGCCTTCGACCGCCTGATCGGCGCGCAGAACGCCTGGCTGGTGCAGCACAACCGGCTGCATGCGCGTGAAGCCGATGCCGCGGCGCTGACCACGCTGACCGCGCTGGCGCTGCGCGGCCAGACCTGGACGCTGGCCCATGTCGGCGACACCCGGGCCTGGCTGTGCCGCGACGATGCCGGCGCGACGCCGGGCCGTGACGGCGACCAGCTGCTGCAGCTGAGCCAGGACCATGCCTTCGAGGCGCTGGACTTCCGGGCGCGCCTGACCCGCGCCGTGGGCCTGGACGACGGCGTGCGCATCGACTACCTGCAGGGCGACGTGCGCCCGGGCGACTGCTTCATCCTCACCAGCGACGGCGTGCACGGCGTGCTCAAGCCGGCGGTGCTGGCGCGGCTGGCGCGCGGTGCAGACGGCGGCACGGCGCAGCAGGCGGCCGAGGCCATCGTCGAGGCCGCCCTGGCGGCGCGCAGCCGCGACAACGCCACCGCCCTGGTGCTGCGCGTGCTGGGCCTGGACGCCCGCGACCTCGGCGACGAGATGGCCGACGCACGGCGCCTGGGCGCCCCGCCGCCGCGCCGGCCGGGCGAGCCGCTGGACGGCTACACCATCACCGCCCTGGTGCACGACAACGGCGTGCACAGGCTGTACCAGGCGCGTGACCGCGCCAGCGGCAGCCTGGTGGCGATCAAGACCCTGAGCCCGGGCCGGCAGGGCGACCCCGACGAGCGCGCCATGCTGGCCCACGAGGCCTGGCTGGGCCTGCGCCTGGCTTCACCCGCGGGAATCACCGCGGGCACTGCGGACGGCCAGGCCAGCCCCGGCTTCGTCCGCGTGCATCCGCGCGGTGCACAGGTCAGTGCGCTGTACGTGGTGTACGACTGGCACGAGGGCCGCACGCTGCGCCAGATCCAGGCCGACGGCGGCGCGCCGACGGTGGCCGAGGTGGTCAGCGCGGCCACCGCCATCGCCCGCCTGGTCGGCCGCATGCACCGCCTGGGGGTGGTGCACCGCGACATCAAGCCCGACAACCTGCACCTGGGCCAGGACGGGCATTGGCGGGTGCTGGACCTGGGCTCGGCCGTCAGCGGGCGGGAATCGGCCGCGCAGCGGGAGCTGCATGGTGGCACGCCCAGCTACATGAACCCCGAGCAGTGGGAAGACGCCCCCGCCGACGCCGGCAGCGACCTGTTCGCGCTGGGCGTCACGCTGTACCAGTGGCTCACCGGGCGCCTGCCTTACGGCGAGGTCGAGCCCTACCAGCTGGGCCGCTACCGCCGCGACCCGGTGCCGGCCACCCGCCTGCGGCCGGACGTGCCGATCTGGCTGGACCACCTGCTGGCCAAGGCGGTCGCCCGCGATCCGCGCCAGCGCTTCGAGACCGCCGAGGAACTGCTGCTGGCCCTGGAGCGCGGCGCCGCGCGGCCGCTGAACCCGCCGCCGGCCACCCCGCTGCTGCAGCGCGACCCACGCGCGCTGCTGGTCGGTGCCCTGGTGGTGTCGCTGCTGTTCAACGCGCTGCTGGTGGTCTGGCTGCTCTTCCTGCCGCGCTAGAAGTACAGCGCCACCACCTCGCTGACGCCCGCGTCGTCGGGCAGCGGCAGGGCCAGCAGTGACACGAGACCGGCTGCGACCGCCTCGGCGGGCGCGAGGCCGGCGTGGCCGGCCGCGGTGCGCTGCACGTCGGCCGTGCCCTGTCGCGCCGCCCGGCCGATCGCGCCCATCGCGGCGATCGGCAGGCCGGGGCCGTCGTCGGCCGGCAGGCGGCCGAGCCGCTCGCAGTGGCCGAAGCCGCGGCGCAGCGTGCCCGCGGCGCGGTCGACCAGCCAGCCTTCGACGCGGTGGGCGATGGGCGTCAGCGCCGACGACAGCAGGCTGACGACCCAGGCCTGGCTGCCCGCCGTGCCCCAGGGCAGGGCCAGGGCCCGCACCAGGCCCGCCTCGGCAGCCGCCTGCGCACGCAGGAAGCCCGGCGATGCATCGAAGCGCTCGATGAACACCGACCTGCCCTGCTGCCAGGCCAGGCCTGGCGCGCCACTGCCGCGCGGCAGCCAGCCGTCGCGCGCCATCGCCTCGACGGCGCTGCCGGCCGGGCTGAAGTGGCCCCCGGCCAGGCGCAGGTCGCCGGTGACGCGGGCATCGTTGTGCCAGAGCTCGACCGCGCCCTGCGCGCTGGCCTCGCCGGCGCACAACAGCACCGCCACCGAGGTGATGCGGCCGTCGACCAGGCTGGGCAGGGCCAGGGCGCAGGTCAGGTGGGCATCGGCCGCCGCCTGCGCCCGCAGGAAGCGGCGGTCCTCCAGCGGGCCCCACAGCTGCGGCCGCTCTTCGGCCCAGGCGGTGCCGGGCAGGCCCTCGCCACGGCGAAAACGCATGCGGCTGGACAGCCCGCCGAACTCCGGCACGGCGTCATAACAGCCGCCGGCAAGTTCCAGCACCGCGCCGTCGGCGCTGGGCTTCCAGACTTCGGCCAGGCGGATGAAGGTGTTCATGCACGGGCGCGACGCAATTCGCGCGCCAGGGCCGGCGGCGGGCGGGTCAGGAAGCGGCGCGGCGCACGCCCTTGGTCGGCATGGCCGCCACCGCGGGCGCCGGGCGGGCACGGCCCCCCTTCTCGGCCCAGGTGCGCGTCCAGCGGATCTGCACGATGCGCAGCATCGCCAGCATCACCAGGGCCAGCAGGGTGAACGACAGGAAGCCGCCCAGGTAGCTGCCGCTGTACTGCTTGGACAGGCCCATCGCATTCGGCAGGAAGCCGCCGCCCAGCGCGCCGACCTCGCCGATCATCGAGCCGGCGACCGCGGTGGTCAGCGGCCAGCGCAGCGGCACCAGCTGGAACAGCGCGCCGTTGCCGGCGCCCAGCGCCGCGAAGCACAGCATGAACAGCAGGGTGGTGGCCACCAGCGAGGTGCCGGCAAAACCGCAGGCGGCCAGCGTGGCGGCCACCAGGATCAACACGCCGCTGAGCGTGTTGACACCGCCGATGCGGTCGGACACATGGCCGCCGACCACCCGCACGGCCGAGCCCATCAGCGTGGCCAGCATCGTCAGCTGGCCGGCCTCGATCTTGGTGACCTTGAACTGGTCGTGGAAGTAGGTGGGCAGAAAGCTCGCCAGGCCGATGAAGCCGCCGAAGGTGACGATGTAGATCAGGCTGAAGGCCCAGCCGTCCTTCTCGAACAGGCAGGACAGGTGCTCGCGCAGCGTCTGGTGCTCACGGTCGGGCGGCTCCTTGGCGGCAAACCACATCACGCCCATCGGCAGCAGCATGGTCAGCGCCGCCAGGCCGTAGACCGCCGGCCAGCCGAACTGCTGCGCCAGCGGCGGCGCGAACAGCACCGCCAGCACCGTGCCCGAGTTGCCGGCACCGGCGATGCCCATCGCCAGGCCCTTGTACTTCGGCGGATACCAGCCCGAGCCCAGCGACAGCGCCACGCCAAAGCTGGCACCGGCGATGCCCAGCAACACGCCCATGGCCAGCACGCTGTCGTAGGAGTTGACGAAGAAGAAGCCGAAGACCAGGGCCACCATGATCAGCGCCATCTCCACCATCGCCGCGTTCTTGCGCCCGATGTACTGGGCCAGCACACCCAGCGGAAAGCGCATCAGCGCGCCGGCCAGGATGGGCACCGACACCATGAAGCCCTTCTGCGCCGCGCTCAGGCCATAGGTCTCGCTGATGAACGGCGCCATGGCCCCGTTCAGCACCCAGACGGCGAAGCAGAAGTCGAAGTAGAGGAAGGATGCCGCAAGCGTCGGCCAGTGGCCGGAACGCAGGAAGGTCTTGAAGTCGGACATGGCGTTGCAGGAGGGGGAAGCCGCTCGCGCCAGACAAGCCCCGCGGCAGGGCGCGGATGCATGGACGCGGCGTTGGGGCGCACGCAGGCGGCATGACGCCCGTCGCGGCGGGATCGCCGGGGAGGCGATCGCGGAGGTGACGCGTCGTTACGTCACGGGGAAACCCTTGCAAGAGGCGTACCACGATGATCGCGGACCATTGCCTGGCGAAGCGCCCAGCGCAGGGCTCAAACGCGCCCCGTTGGTGCATCCGCCTCAGGATGGCGCACCGATCAAGCTTCCCAGTCCAGGCGTTCGGCGTCGTCGTCGTGCCGTTTTCCGTCCCGCTCGTAGCCATCGGCCAAGTCGCCGAGCGCCTGGGCGGTACGCGGGTGGTCGTCGATCACTGCCTTGGCCCACGCACGGTACTTGGCCGCCTCAGCACGCTCAAGCGCACCACCATCGCGCGGTGATCTCGATGTCACGCCCCGCCGATTCATCTTGCCTACGCGGAAGCCGTCCAGCATCCGCTTGCTGCGGAACAGGTCGAGCATGTCACGCACGGCTTCCGCCGGCCAGTTGCCGTCCTGGCCCATCGGGGATGCCGAGAGCATGTGACCGATCCGGTCGTCGGCGATGCCCTCGCGCCCTGCCGCCTTGGCCAGCACCCTTGCTTGCTGGATCCAGGCTTCCAGCAGCGCCGCATCGATCGTGCCGTCGTCCCGCGTGCCCGGCAGGCGATCCCATAGCTCCAGCAACTGATAGGCCTGCTCAGCGAATGCGCGCGCCTGGTCAGCGTCCTCCGGTGCGGGCTCCACAACGCCGCTTTCCTCGCTGGGCCTGAAGATTGCGCTCAGCATCTGCATGAACAGCGCCGGCTCCTCGGACAGGGCATGCAGCAGCACCTTCGGCGGGCGGCGTGAATGTTCGAGCAGCCGAAGGTAGGTCCACTCCAGCATGGCGAGCGTGCTGCGGTCCACATCGTCACGTTCGTCAAGCGTCGCAAGGATGTTCGCCACGTGGTACTGCGACATGGCAGCTTCGTTGCCACTCACCTCATGCTCGACGGGTTGTCTCGCTGCCTGCTGCAGAAGTTCGACCAGCAGAGCCGATGGCAGGTCCATCTTGCCGCCGCGACCCGCCATGGCAATGGCGTGGCGTGCACGACCAACTTCGATCAACTTCCGCGCGGCACGGGCGAAGTCGACACCGTCATCGCCCGGCCACGGGATCGGCGTGCGCTTCCAGTAGTTGGCTTCCGTCTCGCCACCGATCGCTGCAACCTGATCCCAGGTCCACTGATTGATCGGCAATGCATGCAGCACGGTCATCAGCGCGTCGTCTCCCCAATTGCCCTCACGCGCTCTGGCAATCAGCCCGGCGCCCCAATCACAATCCCGGTCGCGAATCCCCGACGCGATCAAGCCATGGGCAACATCGCGTTCGTTGGAAATGTCGCTGCGCACCGCCGCTTCGATCAGCCCGTCAACCTCCGCATTCACGAAGCCGACGTCACGCAATGCCTGGCCAAGCAGGCCAGGCGCTTCGCACTGTCTGGCCAGCGCCAGCACGCCGCCGATGCCTTGCTGGGCATAGAGCGCACGGGCCGCTTCGACACGCGCGGCTGCAACATCTCGATCCTCGGTCTCCCACCCCTCTTCGGAGATTTCCGGCAACTCCACCACGTGCTTGAAGAGCCAAGCCATCCGTTGCAAGGCATCGGATGGTGCGAACTGCGAGTAGAGAGCCGCCAAGCGATCCAACACGGGTGCCGGCAGACTCCATTCCGCTTTCGGAAACTGCCTGTGGTGGTGCAGAACCTCACGAAGCTTCTCCCAACAGGCCTTTCGGTCTTCGAGATCAGCGATCAGGGGCTCTGCCGCCGCGAGTGCCTCCAGCGCCAACTCTGGTCCAGGTGCCAGGTCGCCCAACCGATCCAGCAACGCAATCCAGCGAGCCGGGACAAGGCCGACATCCGTTAGCAGGCGTTCGCTGACCTTCTCCGCACCACGGTGGACGAGCGCCCAAGTGACTTCTTCCACTTGATCGACGCTGAAGTCGCGCCATCGCGGCAGCGGCGAAGGCGAGGTGGAGTCGTGCCCCTTCGGCAGGATGCCGAGCATCAGCGTCCAGGCCGCATCCGGTTCGTGCTTGCGCATCCCGTCCAGCGCACGCAGCCGCTGGTCGAGGCTGGCAAAGGTCTGAGGATTCCACAGCAGGTGAATGGCACGCAGGCTTTGGGCAGGGCCGTTCGCATGGCGTCGCGGCTTCACGTCAATGGCGCCCAGGCGGGCCAGCAGATGCGACACCCGCGGCATCCAATCCGGCGACCAGGCCAGCAACTCCAGTGCCCACATCAGTTCCGCCAGGTACTCGGCGCCGAACAGGCCATCGTCGTCGCGGCCGAACAACGCAGCGATCGGCGGATCGGCCTGGTCGAGACTGTCTTCAATCGCCGACAGAAATGCCTGAGGTGACGCTTCGGCCAGCAGCCGGAAGTCACGCGACAACGACCACCAACGGCGCCCATCCGCGTCCTGCAGCAGCCTGGCGACGATGGCATCGGCACGCCGCCCTGCCTCCTGCACCAAGTTGACCTGATCACCCCAGAGGGCGAGCAGGATCAGGACCTGACCGATGCCATGGCGCAGCATGCCGGAGTAGGCCGGGCGGATGCCCTTGATGGCCGCCATCCAGCGCTCGCCCGGGTCGAGTTCGAAGCGTGGATCGGCCGACCCCAGAACGGCGTGGGCCGTCGCCTCGAAGCGGGTGATGTCGCTGGCCGTCAGGTGCTGCGCCAGCAGCGGCCAGGCATCGGACGGAGACGCGATGCGCCAGGTGGAACCCACTTTGCGCAGCGGGCTGTCGAAGCTGCCGACAAAAGGGGTCAGCGCAGCAACGACCCGGTCGTAGGGCGCGTCTGCGAGTTCCGACAACCGCGCCTTGTCGGCTTCGGCATCATCGTCCCAGCCGCCGGCCAACAGCGCGGCCAGCAGCGCCTTTGGTGGCGGGCGCTCTGCCCAGGATGGCCTGCGACCCGGGGCGGCGGGGATCAGGCGGCGCAGGATCGCCAGGTTGCGGGCACTGTCGCGCGCCAGGGCGGCCGCCCGCGGCTCGGCAACGCCAGCGGCCACCAGGGCACTGGTGATGCCTTCGCGTGATGGCCGCGCCAGCGTGTGGATCTGCCCACTGGCGGTCATGCCGCCGTCACAGGCCTGCAGCACGAAGTGACCCCGGTCTGCCAGGGTGCGTGCAAGGCCCGGCTCCGTTTCGGTCAGCAGCAGGATCAGCGGGTCTTGCGCGTTGGCCAGTGCGCGGGCCGCCGCGACCGTTGTCGCCACCAGGGTGCGGGCGCGGTAAGCCCGGCACAGTTCGTCAGGCAGTTCACTCAGCACCGCGTGGAAGAAGGCCACCACCTCATCGGCGGTGGTCGCCTGCAGCGACAGCACCGACGGCGTTCCGCGCAGCCAGCGCAGCAAGGCCGCGGCATCCTGATCACGGTCGCTGAGCACCAACGCTTCGGTCAGCGGCCACTGGGTGGCGCGTGACCATTCCTCCCACATGGCGTCGAGTTCCCGCGTCCCTTCCGGCCGCTTGTTCAGCCGGTTGGCGAGCCACAGGCCCACCGCCGGCGTCTGTTCGATCCAGTGCACCAGATCGTCGGCGTCGTAGACGCGCACGTCGCGCCAAGGGCCTTCAGCCTTGCGAGCCGCCGCCCAGGCGCTCTTCTGCGGCCAGTGCTGCAGCGTGACAAAGACGAAGGTGGCAGCTGCAGGCGTGATGCCCTCGGGCGTATCGGTCCGCTTGCGATAGTCATCGTCAACTTTCGTGGCGACGCCGCTTCGCTGTGCGCTCAACTCCCAGCCGGCCACGCCCGACGGCACGTACTCACTCGCAACGTCGCAGTCGGTCCAACCATCCCAGCCCGGGTGCCGCACACCTTCGTCCGCCGGAAAGCGGAGCCGGACAGCCGTTCCGTGTGTGGCGCGGATCAGGAAGGCCACCAGGGTCGGCAGGCTGAGGGCGCCGTCCATGCGGTTGGCCCATTCGGCCAGGTCGGCCGCAGTCACCCACCGCAGCGGGATGCCTGGACGCGTGGACGGGGTCATCGTCGGCGCTGCCGGCCCCATCACCGCCCCGGTCGGCAGGAAGCGAATGCCTTCGTTCTCCAGCGCGGCACGCATGGCCTGCGCGTTGTTGGCAACCGGCGTCCGGCGGCCCCGCTCGAAGTCGGCCACAGTCGAGGTGGCGACCCTGGCCGCCTTGGCCAGGTCCTGCTGTGACCAAGCCAGCAGCGCCCGCGCAGCCTTCACACGGCGGGGATCGAGTTCGTCAGTCGATTCAAACGAGTGCATGTCATAGAAATGATATGACATCCGAGAAAATAGTCGGAAAAACTCCAATCGTCGGCAGTTTCCAACTTTCTGCCTACAATCAATAACATCATGGCCGAAGGTCAGATCAATCATCGCGACCACGCCCTGGGCCTGACTCGCGCCCTGGGGATCGCACGTGCCCGCGATTTCAAGGCCGCAGGCATTCCCCTGGTCTACCTGAAGCGCCTGACCGACGCCGGCGAACTGACGCGCCTCAGGCGCGGCCTCTACCAGGAGCCCGAGCGCGTCGGCTCGCATGCGGCGCATGACCTTGCCGAAGCTACGCGCCTGGTGCCGAACGGCGTGATCAGCCTGCTCAGTGCCCTGCGCCATCACGAACTGACCACCCAACTGCCGCATGCAGTCTGGATGACGATTCCGCACAAGGCCCGCACGCCCAGGGCCACCGGCTTGGCGCTGCAGATCGTCCGGGCCACCGGTGCGGCCCTGACCACGGGCATCGAGCATGCCGAGATCGAAGGCGTCCGCGTCCCGATCTACAGCGTGGCGAAGACCGTGGCCGACTGCTTCAAGTACGTTCGCCACGTCGGCGAGGACGTGGCGATCGAGGCGCTGCGCGATGCCCTGCACCAGCGCAAGACCACCCCTGGCGAACTGATGCTCAACGCCCGGCTCGACCGGGTTGCCGGCCGGATGGAGCCCTTCATCAAGGCCTTGCAATGAAGGACGTCGCCGCTTCGATCCGGCAGCGGCTCTTCAACCACGCACGGCAGCACGGCGACGACTTCGGTCGGGTGCTGGGCCGCTATGCCATCGAGCGGCTGTTGTTTCGCCTCAGCCTGACCGACGCCGCCGAGCGCTGGGTGCTGAAGGGCGCGATGCTCTTCGCCACTTGGCCAGAGCATGCGTTCCGCCCCACCGGCGACCTCGATCTGCTTGGCGAGGGCGACCCTGATCCGGCCGTCCTGGCGGCACTGTTCACGCGCATCTGTGCAGTGAACGCTCCCGAGGACGGCATCGTCTTCGATCCCCGGACGCTGAAGGTCGAGCCTGCACGCGAGGCTGACAAGTATCAGGGTGCAAGAGTCCTTGTTCGAGGCCGTCTCGGCTCAGCCGTGGTCCCTGTCCAGGTCGACATCGGCTTCGGTGATCACGTCTACCCTGCCCCGACACGCGCCGCCTTCCCGAATCTGCTGGACGGCCTGCCTCAGGCCAGCATCCTGATGTACCCGCCCGAAACGGTCGTCGCGGAGAAGTTCGAGGCGATGCTCCGGTTCGGCGAAGCCAACGGCCGCATCAAGGACTTCTATGACATCTGGCTCACGGCGCGAATCTTCCCATTCGATCTGGCAAGCCTGGTCCTCGCCGTGAGCGGCACGCTGCGACGCCGGGGCACCCCGGCACCGACGGCAATGCCCGTTGGACTCACCGACGCGTTTGCCGCCGTCGCCGATCAGCGAGGACTGTGGACGGGCTTCCTGCGGCGCTCACCTCCGACACTTGACCCGCCTGCACTTGCCCGGCTGCTGGAGGAACTGCGGCGCTTCTTCGGCCCGGTCATCGCCGCACTGGACCGGCCGGAGGCTGCGCATGGTCAGTGGAATCCGAACGCCGGCGTGTGGCGCTGAGCAGGATTGCCACCCCGCCCCCGCCAACGCAGGCCACCACAAGCTCAAGCCGCCTGCGCCTCCACATGCGCCTGCTTGGCGTACAGGAACTCCAGCACCGATTCACGCGCCTGCAGGTAGCCGCTGTGGTGCGCCATCTCCAGGCGGTTGCGCGGCGCCTCGGCCAGCGAGGGCAGCGGCACGTCCAGCACCTCGCCGATGGTGGCCGCCGGGCCATTGGTCATCATCACGATGCGGTCCGACAGCAGCACCGCCTCGTCGACATCGTGCGTGACCATCATCACCGTGGCGCCGGTGGCGGCGACGATCTTCATCAGCTCGTCCTGCAGCTTGGCGCGGGTCAGTGCGTCCAGCGCGCCGAAGGGCTCGTCCATCAGCAGCATCTTCGGCTCCATCGCCAGCGCACGGGCGATGCCCACGCGCTGCTTCATGCCGCCGGAGATCTCGCCGGGCAGCTTGTCCCTGGCATGCGACAGGCCCACCAGGTCCAGCGCGGCGAGTGAACGCGCCTTCAGCTGGGCGCGGCTTTCCTTGCCGGCAAAGACACGCTCGACCGCCAGGTAGACGTTGTCGGTGCAGCTCAGCCAGGGCAGCAGGGAGTGGTTCTGGAACACCACGCCGCGGTCGGGGCCGGGGCCCTTCAGCTCGCGGTCGTCGAGCAGCAGCACGCCGGACGTCGGCAGGGTCAGCCCGGCCACCAGGTTCAGCAGCGTGCTCTTGCCGCAGCCGGAGTGGCCGATCAGCGCGACGAACTCGCCGCGGGCGACCTCCAGGTTGATGTCGCGCAGCGCCACGAAGGGCCCGCGCTTGGTGCTGAACGTCATGCCGACGTTCTCGATCTTCAACATGGGTTTCATGTGCATGCTCCGATCAATCGTTGCCGTACTGGAAGCGCTTTGCCGCGGCAAGCAGGGCCCATTCGAGCAGCAGGCCGACGATGCCGATCACGAAGATCGCGATGATGATGTGGGCGACGTTCAGGTTGTTCCATTCGTCCCAGACCCAGAAGCCGATGCCCACGCCGCCGGTCAGCATCTCGGCGGCCACGATCACCAGCCAGGCCGTGCCCACCGACAGGCGCACGCCGGTCAGCAGGTA
>Ga0116180_1002301_pt1 | contig 15124 bp, 12 predicted proteins | sample AD_UKC073_MetaG_FD_89804 | JGI IMG/M metagenome (GOLD analysis project Ga0116180, IMG submission 89804) | Active sludge microbial communities of municipal wastewater-treating anaerobic digesters from USA - AD_UKC073_MetaG | ecosystem: Engineered > Bioreactor > Anaerobic > Digestate | place: USA...
TTTCATCTAATACAATTATGTTATTAATTATTTTTTGAGTACCTTCTATTGGTACATACGGATCGTCTTCCGTCCCCTTCCTAAAAACGATATGAAGTGGATCATTATATTTTAAGTATTCCGTCACCCTATCACACTCCTTTACTTAGGAATTAAAAAAGAATAGGTATCCTCCTATCTATCCTCCACAAAATAGTTTTTTATTTTTCTTCTTTATCATCGGCAGGATTTTGTAATATCCTTACAATCCTGTTTATTGCATCAACTTCCTTTAGCCCTTTATATTGAACCCTATCCAAAAAAATCAATAAATTTTGTAAATCTTCTTTAGGAAAAATGAATTTTTGCATAAAACCTTCCTTTCATATTAAACGTTATTTAAAGCCGATTTTATATTTTCAAAATACCAAGCATAAACTATATCCCCGCTTGATACACCGCCACTTATTTGTGGAGCGATCTGCGTAGACTGCCCTTTTTTACTATATATTGCATTTATTGCTGTTATTGATTGATTAAATATATTTGCGGTTAAAGTTGAACCAGCATATACAGTTGTAAATCCATAATTACTTAATCCATTTATTGCTCTTTTTTCATTTATTTTTGATTGAAAACTTGTCCATTCATTTGCTCTTACATTAACTGGTTCTCCAGAAACTTTAGCATAAGTCCATTCAAAGTTATCGCTTTGAGTCCAAATGTTGTCTATATAAGAAGTACTTGACGTATTTCCTTCACCATCTGTTGCTTTAATGGCAAGCTCATATTTTGAACTAGGTGTTAAATTAGAAAATGTATAACTTGTACTTGATGTACTCGGACTAACCCACGACCATTTACCTGTACTATATTTATATAATCCTAATGATATGGAGTTTAATCCAGACCCACCACTATCAGTAATGTACCAAGAACAACTTATACTTGTTTTTGTTGTTCCAGTTACATAAAAACTATGCACCACGGGGGCAATGTCATCTGGTGCGGGGGGCATTGTTTTAGATGTTGAAGCAATACTACTTGTACCATAAGAGTTTTTAGCCCTAACCCCAAATGTATAAGTAGTATTTGGAGATAAATTAGAATAAACATATGAATCAGAAGTAGTATTTGTATAATAGCTTCCGTTTCTATATAAGTCATAAGATGTTGCATTGTCTACCTCGTTCCAGCTAAATAAACAACTATAAGTTTTTGACGAATAATTATAGACAGGAACACCAACATATAATCCAGTAGGCTTAGAAGGAGGAGATGTATCAGCAGTAGTAGAAAAATATCCTCCTCCACTATCCACCCAGCTAGAACCTAAATAGTTCCTTACGGCTATCCAGTAATCAGTTGATGGGTTTAAGCCTGTATAAGTATATATTGTATAATAATATCCATTTATATGTTGAGTCGCCGTTCTTCTTGCTTTAAAAGTGTCCCCTAAATAAAAGTCAAATATATTAGCTCCATAATAATTTGATTGTGCTTTTACTGAAATAGAAGATTTATCATTGGTGACCAAAGTTAATCTAGTGGTCATATATCAACACCATCTTGATAATCAGGTAATGACTTTAAATATACATATCCTCTTTCTACTGGATTTTGACCAGATTGATTTAATGACTCTATTGAAAAATATTCGTCAAATGTTTCTCTATCTGAATTAGTATAATAATTTGTTAATATTTGATTTTTACCTTCTTCTCTCATTTGTTGATTGACAAATATCGAAACAACTAATTGAAAATTTTTATTTATATAATCTAAAATTACACTTGTTAATCTATGATAAGAATTATCTAATACAATGCCTGTTGATAATTCCATTGGTTTTTGTAACGCCATAAACACACCTCGTTTGCATTTATTTTACAAATATAGTATAATATAATATAATATAATTAAAAACTAAAAGGAGATTATATTATGAAAAAATTTATTTTTGGTTTGGTTGTTGGTTCTTTATTGTCATCGTCAGTAATGGTATTTGCTACACAACCAATTAAACTTATTGTTAATGGTAATTTAGTTGAAAGTGATGTACCACCACAAATAATAAGCGGCAGAACCATAATACCCGCACGACCATTAGCTGAAGCACTGGGAGCAAAAGTGGAATGGGACGCAGAAAATAATGCTGTTGTAGTAACTGGGGGAATACAAGTAGGAGCAGTACCGACAGATTTAGAGCCTGTAAAGGAAAATGGCAATAAGAATGTGAATCAGCCAATAAGTGAAAATGAAGAAGAAAATACTGCCGTGAACAATATTGAAACATATGTAAAAGATGGAGAAACTTTTGTTATTAAAGATGAAGTTGAATATTATCCTGCTCATTGGATAGCTAACACATTTTATGAAAAAGGGTATTCGCTATGTTATGACGAGGAAACCCAAGAGACTTATTTAGGATATAGTAAGGATGGAAGTACTTATAATAGAAAAAAAGTTTTGGGGAATATTCCTTATGAAATAATTGAATGTCGTACATTTATTAAAAAAGAGGTTTATGAGGATATGATTTTACCAATAATAGATAAAAATTAAACTTATCCAAACACTGCCACGGGAGGGACATCTAACCTTTGGGCTTTTGCATAAATCCCACCATTCACCCCACCACCTATTGTTATTGATTTCCCTCCAGGATCATAATAAATAGCTGGAGAATTTCCACCTTCGCCCCATTGTATTCCACTAAGATGGCTTTTTGGATTTAAGATTAGCTTATTTCCAATACGCACATCTTGTGTTACGTTAATATTTGTATTTGATGTAATTTCTCCTCCAACAATAGTACCACCTGTAATAGTACCACCTGTAATTCTAGGACTTTCGATAGTTGTAGAAGTAATTTTAGTTGATTTAATATAACTTGGAAGCGTAGGAATATCGTCTAAATACGCCAAGTCTGATGGCTTATTCAACACCTTACTCCAACTTATCGTAGCATTACTACCCATCGTTACATTTCCACCAACAACTAAATCTTCAATAGCATCAACACTAATTTTATCGTTAGTAGTTAAAGCACTTACTCCATTTATTTTTAATGTACTGCAATCTATATTTCCTTTTACATCAACATTTTGTACTTTTAAATTACCATTTATATCTGCATATAGCCTATCTACCCAACCAACGCCATCATGGGATTGAATTTTAATTCCATCTATGGCGTTTAATATTGTTCGGATTTTATTATCACTTCTAGTAGCTATAATTCCATTGACACTATCTATTCTTATCCCATTTTCAAAATCATTATCTAATGTCACTAATCCAGAACCTTCAGCATCAATTTGACTTGCTGGTAATCCACCTTCTATAGTCAAAGCCGAACCTTTAATTTTTACACCAGTTGAGTCTACCGTAAATGAACTATCCTCTGTAACTATTGATAAATTTGTTCCCGCTATAATTTGTCCCACTAGACGTTCAGCATAAATTCCCTCCGCATTTATAGCTGCTTTAAAAGTATTGCCACCATCTTGACTTAACCCAATTACAGAGGAAAGCATACGAATTATATGGTTAGGATTATCTACACTAGTTAATGTAATACCTCGCCTATCTATTGTTACTGATTCATTTACACCCGAAACTATACTTCTCTTTGCACTTTCCCATGTATTATTTAAAATTTCATTAATTATACTCGTAGTGGTAGCAGTTTCATCCCACTTAAATTTATTCATATCAACTGTTGTAGAAGTCGATACTGATTTATAAAAACTTTCCCAATATTTATTTTCATCACTTATTATCTTTTTACTGTTAGCAATAGTTAATTTAATACCACTATTATCAAAATCAAAATCAATTTTAATTATTTTTGTCTTTATATCTATATTTAATTGAGGCTTTCTTACTCGAATTACGTCCCCTAAATTTAACTTATTCCAATCACGCTGTTCAGCCACTACACTCAAAAAGTCAACAATATCTAATTCATATGCTACTTGCGGTTCTCTTAATTGAGCAAATCTCTTTACGGCATCATTATATAAATCCATTTCGTCTATATAATTCTCATCACGCCATTCCTTCTCAATAATAAACTGATTTCTTTCAATAATCTGTTCTGGTGTAAAATTATTTTCAATAGAAAGTGTGGTTTTTAAATCCAATATTTGAGTATCTATATCATCAATTTCATCATCAACATTATTTATTTCTGCTAATTTATCCTCGATTTCAAGTTGCTTACTATTTCGTTGCTGTTTTAATTGTGTAGTAGAAGTTCCTTGAGCTTGTGCTATATCAAGGTTATCTAAAATTACATATAATTGCTCTTGTAAAGAATATAACTCACTTTCTAATGTGGCTTTTTGTGTTAATAAAATATTTTTCTGTCCTAATAAATCACCAAATGTTTCTGTATTTTCTTCAATTAATTCTTGATAGTCTAAAATAGCATGACATAATCCATCTGACATATAATCACTATGTTGCAATACATTTTTATTTTCATCTCGTTCAAAGGGATACATAAAATAAGAAAAATCTTCTATGTAATTTGCCCCAGTAGGATTTACTTTTTGGATTGATAAATTATCCTTACCGTATACTTTTAACCTAGTAACCATCTCATCAGAATTAGATTCTTTTTGTAATGCTTTTAGGTATTTATTTTCTGTAATAGTTAATCCTTTATCAGTTCCATACAGATCAAACTTATAGAAATTAATTAATCTATTTTCAGTATCCCACACTACTAAAGCACCAAATGTTTCCGTAATCTTATAAATACATTCCAATGCTTTATTTAAATTAAATTCAAATGAGCGGAACATAGTATCAAAGGTTGCATCTACATAACCGATTGACCAGATTGAACCACTCAAAATATCTGCCGTTACCTGTGTAATATTATATGAAGTACATTTATATCCACTAATTAATTTATCATTTAATTCATGTCCTAAACTAAAAGCATGAACTTGCTTAAAATCGCCTTTTTCGTTGCTATCATCAGTAATATTGTTAATAATATACCACTCAGTATAATTACCTAATACAAGTTTAATTAAATATCTGTCTTTAATTTTATTTATATTAGGATTATCTTTTAATATGTTGCGAATATCTATTTTATATGGGATAGAAAAAGATAATTCGTTTAATTCAGATAAACTTAATGTAAGTTTCTTATCGTATGATTCTTTTAGTTTACCTATTATTTCTCTATTTGGTTTAGCTATGAATAACTGCGGTTTTAATGGTTTCTTCAATAAATCTAAATCAACAAACAATAATTATCACCTCCCAAGCACAAAATAGAGCCTATTGCAACCTCTTAAACCTATATCTAAATTGTATATCACAATCACCGACCACATTTAATACATTTCTACCAGTTACTAACTCCAAATAATTATCATTGAAATTTGCATATCTATAAGTAGTAGATAAATCTGTTTCTATATACTCATTTTCACAATCTACATACAAATTCTCACCATCTACCAATGAAACAAATGTAAATTCTTGTCCTCCGTTTGTCTGATTGATAATAGATAAATCACCGTTGCCTTTTTTAGTGATAGAAATTTCAGGATATATTGGTGTATCTCCGTCATTATCAAATATAATTTGTGAAGGTGAAGAATAAACTTCAGATACATATATGGGTGAATATGAATATGGACTATCGCACCGCATTTCCAACTCTATATATCCTTGTTTTAATCCATTGTGTAGTAAAGTAGGACTACCTACATACATACAATAAAATATCCTATTAATATCAGTATCAAAAAATAAAGGTTGATAATATTCTTTGTTTCCTAACCAACGGGCAACTTCGCGTATTTTTTCATCATCCCAAGCATCCTGAAATGCAAACCGTAATTTTATTGTTAAAGGAATATATTCTAATCCTTGAAAATAAGGTTTTTTACTCCATTTTGTTGTAGTTTCAATAATGTTTCTTTCTGGCAAGAATGATTCTTCATATAATCCAGTTGAAAAACTTACATTTATAATTCCGTGATCTATACTTTTTTCACCAGCATAGGAGAAATATAAGGCTTCACTATAACTCAATCACTTATCACCACCTTAAACTAGGGGAGAACTTTGCTCTCCCCTAGATTCCATTCTTCTTCATCTTATTTGCTATTGCTGTAAAGAATACATCAACGCTATTTCTATCATTTGCATTTAATCTATCTATGTGAACATTTATATTGGTTGTTCCAACACCAGCCATAGTAGGTTGTATTGGCATAATTTTAGCAAGCATATTACCGAACAATTTAGGTATATTAAGTAAATGTTGTTCATTTAATACTACTTCTTTATTAAGTAATAATTTAGCCCATTGTTCTGCTTTAGGATTAGTCATTTTTTCACCAACAATGCCACCACTATGATATAATTTATATCCAACTCTTTGTGAATCTTCAATTAATCTTTTGATTAAATCAAAATTCCCATCTTCTACTGCTTTTCTATACCGTTCTTGCTGACTTTTAATATAATTAGCAGAACCACCAAATTGTCCACTATCATCAAGATATTTTTGATGTTCATTAATAGACGAACTAGAACTAGAACTAGAACTTGATCTTGTTGTATTTGTAGAAGTAACCTTCTTTACTTTGGAAATAGAATTTAGTGCATTTTGAGCATCATTAATTTTATCTTCAATATTTTCACTAATACTTTTTCCGATTAGACTAGAATTTTCTTTAATAAATTTTGCGAAAACTGCAAAATCAGACCGAATACCTTCTAGCATACCAGACACAATTTGCTGTCTTATATTTGCAAAGTTACGCTCACTATTTATTAAATTATCATAGTAATCTGTCCAATAATCTTTGAGGTCTTCTAGTCTATTCTTCTCTGCTTTATATTTTTTATTTTCTGCTTCTTTTTTAGCATTAATATCTTTCTTATATGCATCTAATTGATTTTGAAGATTTTTCTTCCGTAAATCAACCGTATGCTTACTTTTTAATTCTTCAATATTTTCTTCTTGTTCGGCAAGTTGTTCATTTAATTCGGCAAGTTGAGCTTTGGCTTCAATACTATCATCTAATGATAAAACATTAATTTTATCTAAAGTTTTATCCCGTTCTTTTTGTAATTTATTTAATTCTTTTTGATAATCATCTTCACTAACTTCTTCATCTATAAGTTTTAATTTTGCATTGATAATTTCTTCATATTTATCAAGTTCTTTATCTAAATTATCTATTACTCTTTCGTGACGGTCATTTTCTTTTTTAATTGCTTTATCAACTAATTCTAATTGTACGTCTTTTTGAATTTTGTATATATCTTTATAGAGGTCTACAATTTCATTTGCTGAATCTTCAATGCTATCGCTCAAAGTTTTAGTTGAGTTGGCAAATTCGTTAGCGATACTTCTTAATTCCTTACCTAACTTTAATTGTTCATTTCTTAGTTTAATAGTATTATCAATAGCTTCAGCCAACTCTTTATTGCCTTTACCAGTTAATTCAATATCTTCAACTGTAAATCCAGCTTTTATTTTTAAACGATAATCTTCTGGTAATGATTTATATGCTTCTTCTAATTGGGCATTTACTTCCGCTAATTCACGATTAATTAAATCACGTTTGAGGTCAAATGCCACTTGTAATTCAAGTGTTAATTCGGTTTTGTCACCTAAGTCAGTTGCGGAATTTAATCTGGATTGAAGATTATCAATTAAGTCATTTATTTGGGCAACTGATGTTTCATATAAATTGAATGATTTTTCAAAGGTATCTTTAGCGGATTTATCGGCTTTTTTTCCTTTTTTTCCTACTTTATCAAAAGTTGAGTTTGCTAACGCTTCTAATGCTTTGATTTTTTCTCTGCCTTTAGCAATTGCTAATATATCTTTTGAATAATCTTCATATAATCTGTTTCTTATACCAGCATCAGAATAACCCAACGTATGTTTTTGCACGATTTGTTCTAATGCAATATAAGCATCTGCTATTGATTGAATACCTTCAATTTCTCTGCTAAACATTTTAAGTTTTTCCGACAACGCTTTAGCTGTCGCATCAACCTTTGCTTTTTCTGTTTCAATTACTGTATTAAATTCACCAATTCTGGCTTGTCTTAACGTTTCAATAGCTTTGGCAGTTATTTTAATTTGACCATCTTCTACTTCCAATAAATCTATTAATTCAGGATATTTTTCAATTAATTTTGCGGTTTCATCTGCTGTTAAGGATTTGTTTTCTGCTAGTGATTCTAATGCACTATTTAAATCTGCTACAACGGACACCGTATCCTTATATGATTTCAATACAGTTTCTTGTAACTTTTGTGCATCTGTATATTTTTCCGTTGCTTTAGTGGCTTTTTCTGTCTCAGTAGTTAATTTTTCTCTTTTTTCAATTACTTCTTCAATAATTCCACATAAATAAACAAGGTTTTTATAATCTTGTGATTGTACTCTTCCTGTCTCTTCTAATATTTCTTTTTTATTTTTTATTATGTCATATTCTTCAGTAAGAAAGAGTATTTTTTCAGATATTTTAGCATTGTATTTATCAATTGTTTCTACTGCTTTTTCATTATTCTCATCTATTTCTAAAATTTTTTCATTATATCTATCAATTTTTGCAATAGCACCTTCTATTAAAACTGGAGCACTTAAATAATAATGCAATAAATTTTCTGCCAAAGATGTAATAAAATAGGAAGGGAAAAATTGTAACCAATACAAAGGATGGGGAAAATATTTTGGAGGATTTTCTACATCTTTTATAGCCATCCATTTTGAATATTTATTTTTTACGTAAGTTTCTGTATCTATTGCTAAGATATTTTTCTTTGCAATTAATTGAGCTTCTAGTATTTGCAGATATTTCTCTTCTTGTTCTGTTCTATCTGTTTTACTAGATAATTCGTCATATTTAGATTGTAATTCGTCAATCTCAGATATTAGCGAAGCAATTTGTTCTTCTTGCTCTTCTAATGAAAGTGTAAGTGCATCAATGGCTTTTACTAAAGCAAATATAGCACCAACAGCCAAAAGAGGAGTCAATGTTGAAGCTAATACCCCTGCCGCCGTACTAGTAAAACCCATTTCTATTGCTAATTTACGAATTGCTATCGTAAAACTATTTATAGTTAAAATTGAAGGTTTTAATTTACCTGATAAGTTTAAATATATCCATAGTCCAGTAAGTGAAGTTGTCAATAAACCAACCTTATCAATAAGATTTACAATTACCGTTCCAAATTCAACAAATCCTTTTAATGTTTCAGAATCAATAGTATCAATCCATAATTTAGTTATAGACTCTTTAAATGCATTTACTTTAGCTTGCATTGAATCCATATAGCGAGCTTGTTCTTTAGCACTACTACCAAAACTATTTACGGCAGTATTCATAGCAGAAACACCATCTGCCATATTATGCAATAAACTAGCACCTACAGCACCTTGATGTTTCCCAAATAACGCTTCAAGTAATGTTGCGCGATCAGTATCGGTTAACTGTTCCCAAACTTTGGAAATCTCCAGCATAATTTGATATGTAGATTTAAATGTGCTTTCATCTTGCATTATGTCTACGCCAGTTATGCGTTTAATTAAACCGTCTAATTTTGGAATGGCTTCACCCGATTCTTCTGAAATTCCTCTGATGCGCATACTCACAGTTTTCAGTGCATTGCCCACTTTTTCCACATTCTGTATAGATGCGTTTGCGGCTACAACTAAACCAATACTTTCTTCTAACGTATTTCCTGCTTCATATAATGCTGATGAACTACGTCGTAATGCTTCGCCAATACCTGCACTTGTAATGGAAAAATTATTACCTACCTCGTTATAGGCATCCATTACATGATTTACATCTTCAACCCCAAGACTAAAACCTTTAAGAGTACTAATAATTGATTTTGTTGCGTCTTGGATATTTTGATCTGATATATTACTATAAACCAATGCTTGTTCAGTAAGTTTTTGAGCTTCGGTTAGAGTATAACCTAGTTTCTTAAATTCTGTTATAGACTCTACGGCGGCTTTTGTACTATGTCCAACTTCAATTGCTAATTTATTTACATCCGTTAAAAATTTTTTAACTCCAACAGAGTTACCTAATTCATCCGATACTTTTTTTAAATCTGTGATAGCAGTATCTAATTCATAAATTGTACCTATTGCACCTTTAAAAATATTTACAAATCCTACTAATACACCACCAACTAAATAAAACCGTAGGAACTTACCTGCGTTTTCTAGTGCGTTAAGTAAAACACTACTGGTCTTATGAGCTTCTTGTCTTAAAGAGGCGAATTGGTTACTCAATCTCTTCATTTCATATTGTAAATTTGGCGTATCTTTTGTAAGGCTATTAATATCGTTCTTTAATTTAGCAAGCGCATCTTTTGATTTTTCGGTAAGTCGGCTACTTTGTTTCTCCCTGAAAATATCAAGTTCGCCCCTAAATCCGTCTCCACCAAGCATTTTTTGTTTATATAATGTTAATGCATCTGTTAATTTTTTCTGCTCTACTGCGGCATTAGCGGTACTAACTTCTAATTGTTTATAGTAATCAGCCATCTTTTTTAATTCATCAGGCTTTTGTGTCATACTGTCAACGGTTTCTTTTGTTCGTTGTGACCAATATTTAGATTGTTCCGCGTTTATTTTTTCTAGTTCAAGTCTTTGTTTTTTATAATTATCAGTTACCGTTTGTGTAGATTTAGTAATATCGCCAGTTTCTTTATCTAAATCATGAACTAATTTTACAGACTGCCCTAATTCATTAACGAATTTCTTTGTTTCCTGTGTTAGTTTATATGATTCTCCTGCCGCCCTTGTATATTTCTGCGAAAACTCATCTAAATTCTTATCTGTGTCTGGACTTAATACTAAAGACTCACCAACATTTCCGCTAATTTTTGAAGCATTTTTTACCGCATCTTGAATTTCTTTTGTAGCATCTTGAATCTTTTGATTAATAATATTTTTATCTATTGCAACATCAATATTTAACTTAACTTTTTTAGCCAATCTATCTACGTCAGCTTTAAACTTTGCAATAGAATTTGTATCAAAATTAATTCTAGGTATAATATTTAACTTAGCTTTTTTAGATAAAGTGTCTAATTGTTTTTGTATAGCTTCTGGGTCAGCATTTAATTTAGTATTAATAAGTATTGAAATTTTATCAGCCATTATTCCTCACCTCACTCCTTTCCATAGATATAAAAAGAGTGAGGGAATGTCCTCACTCAATACGATGTTCTAGTAATTTCAGTGTAGAGAACCCTACTCTACCAACTGTTTCAAAATCACATTTTTACATAAAGTTACCGTTTTGTGTTATTATCTTGCAATACCCAATTATATGTTGTATTTCCAGTATCCACACCTACACCCGTTCTACGTTTTAATTCTTCTCCTAATACATACAAATGTGGTTTAGTTTCCTTCATAATTTCTACTGCTTTACCCATAAAATCCCTAGGCTCGTTGTACCATTCTTGTTTATCTCCATATCCTTTTACAATATTTTCGGCGAGTGATTTTGATGTATCATACCCAATACCTTCAAATTTTGGATTTGTATTACGCTCTGCGTCATCTGTAACTTCCAATACTCCATCTTCAACAAGTTTGCTATGCATTTGCGATTTATCTGCAATACTACCCGTTCCCCAAGTGTTTTTCATTAATCCTTGGTCTCCTGCTCTTCCACCCCTTCTTTTGTATCGTTTAGGAACACCAGATTGATATACAACTTCATCTATTCCTGATTGTATATAGTCTTTGACACATCCAGCCATTTCATTTTTTAATATATCATTAACCTGTTCCTTTAAATATTTTTGTAAACGACCAATAGAGGTAAATGTTATATCAGCCATTTATACCACCCACACCTTATCTTCTTGCCCCTCATACAACCAATACCTATCCCAAGGTTTATCTACACACATTATTAATGCAATTCCATCGGTATTGCTTGTACCCTCAATAATATCAGTTACAATACCATATTTGCCATGATAATCAGGTGAGCCATCCAATATAATCACTTTCTGATATGGTTGAAGTTGCATATTACTCAGCACTTTCTTCTAATTTTGCAATTTCAGATTCAATAATGCCACCTATATTTTTATTATTTTTGTTTTCTTTCAAAAATTCATTGATTTTCGCAGAAAGATTCATCATATGTTTATTAACTTTAGCTGTCTCGCTTTCAGGAAAAGCATTTACAATCTTTTCAAATATTTCAAGGTCTATCATTGCATTTAGTACACGAATCTGTTCTTTAAAATCTTCAACTTTTGCAACGTCCACATCGGTGAAATATTTAATCATGAGAAAAGTCACATATGTAATAATAGTCTCTAAATCTTCTTCTTTGAACTCAACTAAATTTTTTAATGCTTCCCGTAGCATTTGTTGAATTTTTGTTATGTGAAATTTTTGATCTACAAGTACTTCATAATCCTTACCTCCGATAGTTATAGTAATTGATTTTTGTACAAAATCCTTACTATATTCTTTTAAAATAACCGATGAATTTAATTTATTAATTTTAGCCATATTTATTCCTCCAATTATAATATAGTAATTTTATTATATAATTATTTTATACTTTTGTCAATAGTTCCAAAGTTGTTACAAAACTTGAAGTTTATGCAGTTAATTATTTTTTGTTTTTCTTTTCTTTTTTACGTTGTTTTCTTGCTTTCTCAATATCTTTGTATTCCATCCAACCACCATCTATTTTTGAATATGCCATCCAAACATAATCAATATTAGGATATTTATAATGGAATAATTTCTTCTTTAATTTAGCCGTAGCATCTGGTAAGCCTTTCGTATCTATAACTTTTACAGAACCATCTGAATAAGTTACAACGAAATCCGCAATATAATTGATAGCTTGGACGTTTTCTCCTTTGTACTTGAATTTAGGCTGTAATTCATATTTTACTTGTAATTGACAATCTTTAATTTCACCATTTTGCAAACCAACACAAACTACATCACGATAATATTTCATTTCAAGTTCACTATCAAAAATTATATTATTATAAGTTCGGTTTTGCTTACCCTTTTTTGTTTGATTTATGTTAAACTTTGATTGTCTCTTAATCTTAACCACTCCCAATTAATATAATAAGGGCAGGATTGCTCCCGCCCACAAACAATTAATCAATCAAATTAATCAACCAAATTAACCTATATTTTCTTCTACTTCACTTCTCCCACTTCCTTCGCTTCTCCCTCCGTCTCACTCCATTCCGCACTATTCAGCACCCCATCCAATTCCGCACTCGGCGAACGATACACCTGCACCTCATCCAGCTCCTCTATATCAGGTACTAGCACCTCCGCATATGCCCTATGCACCAATGCCAATGTGCTATCTGTGCTTTTACGCCAGCTTGATGTATCAAAGCCGTGTGACTGCCAAAATGCTACGCTTGCTATACAAAAATCCATCGTTTATCACCTCACGTTAATTTTGTCCACCCTCTAAGGAATTAGAAGGAGGCGGGCGCCCACAGTCAGGGTCGCATTAGAAGAGGTATAAGAAACACTCCAGCAGAAAAGGCCGGCACGAAGTCCACTAGTCCAGTGACCACCCACCACGGCCACCCTATTACCTGTAGCCTGATAATAATAATCAGGGATATAGCCGCTGCTCGCCCCCACCGCCGAAGGCATCAACAGCCAATCCGCCCCCGCTGAACAGGCAAAATTATTTACCCAACTATTTGTGCCGGGTAAATTAAATCCGGCATCCGTATATGGTTCGTCAAAGACATCGCTCGCAAAACCATGGTCAGCCACATATAGGCGATAATCAGCTTTAATGTTAATCCCATCCACAAACTCCCACACGTTGCCCCATAGGTCTTCTAGACCCCGATAGCTAACCGATACTTTACCCGTCTTGCCAACCGCATTACCACTTGCTCCAACAAGATAGTCACATCCACCAGAGGCTATAGCGGCGGTATTAGTGGAGTCCGTAACTCCTGCACCTATTGCAGATTGGCTATTCGTATCCGCATATTCCACAAGATACAGTAAAGCTACCGCATTACGAGTCAGCGCATCGACAATTTCCCAGCCCGTTCCTCTGTTTTGCGCCTGAGTTCTAAACGTATTTATGTTTCGATCAACAGCAGGAATGGCACCTGAAACTGAGGTAAGTTTTGTTTTGCCGTCGTCGACAATTTCCCCAGCCTTATACGCTCCCAGCAGGACATACGGCTTTTCTACCCCTGCCCGAATAAAGGCTGGATGAAGTTTAAAGCCGCTTATCGGGTGTTCACTTATCCAAAATTGATGTTTCTTTGCCGCCTCGCCATACACATGGCGGTAATAAAACTTCGGTATCTTCACCATCACTTGCCCATTTGTGCCATCTCGTTTGAAGCCACTATCGCCAATATACGCCGTAATTTCTCCGTCATCGTTGACGTTGCATAACTTCATTTCGCTCCAAGGATAGATTGAGTCAAAATCGCTCCCTGCCGTCTTATTTACCGTTGTGCCAAGCCTTGTCATCTTTGTAGATTGTGCAACCTCCCACTCTACTCCTGCCGTATTGTAGTGGTCATGAAATAGCGGGCAAAACTTTGCAGCAAGCTCATTTTGCAGTATTTCTACTGGTGTTGTGGGGTTGTCAATGTGGCGAAGGGGCATGATACAACGACTTGCAAGGTAGTTTTGCGTGATTTCTCGTTGGGATAGGGCGCGATTGTAAATTCGAACAAGTAAGATTTCTCCCTCCCAAAAATTGTTGGCTTTGCAAATTCTTATATTATATGGTTGTTCAGCTTTGCCTGGATTACCTTGGTGTGTGGCAAATTCTTCTCCATCACTATAATATGTGTATAATCCTTCATCGTTAACAGTTACGGCAATGTGATGAATAGAATTTGCTTCGTATGGTTCGGGTAACAATGCTATACTACCTTTCCCAAATGGTATGGTTGAAAGGTGAAGTCTGGTTATTTTGCCGCCTTCTAAATATGCATATAAATTATAATCACGGTTTTCGGCTGTTCCGGCTTCATCACATTTGGATATAAGATTTTTATACCCTATTTGGGTAATAGTGCTAGGAGTTTTTATCAATATTTCCAAAGTAAATTCTGAAACGTCAAA
>Ga0116180_1002302_pt1 | contig 15122 bp, 16 predicted proteins | sample AD_UKC073_MetaG_FD_89804 | JGI IMG/M metagenome (GOLD analysis project Ga0116180, IMG submission 89804) | Active sludge microbial communities of municipal wastewater-treating anaerobic digesters from USA - AD_UKC073_MetaG | ecosystem: Engineered > Bioreactor > Anaerobic > Digestate | place: USA...
CCCTGAGTTGGCAGCGAAGAAGGAGCGTGTCGCGCGGGAGCAGCGTGGTGTGTGGGTGTGGGGCCTGAATGAGGGTGTGATGAACCTCACCGGCGTCCTTGACGTGCTCGACGCCCGCTTTCTCGATGCTCGCCTTACTGAGGTGGCGGGTCTGATCGAGCCGCGGTTTCCGGGGTTGACGAAGGCGCAGCGTCGGGCGAAAGCGGTTGGTGTGTTGGCGAATCCTGCTTATGCGCTGGCGTTGTTGCAGGAGGCGGCGCAGCCTGAGCTCCTCACCGACGAGACCCTCGATCTCCTATCGAAGCTGCTTGACGGGGTGCCGCGGGAGTTCTCCCAGCCCGCTGCGGCCTCCCGGGCTGCAAGCTCGTCTGCGGCGGCTGGTGGGGTTTCTCAACCCGCGGCGGCTGCTGGGGTGGATGAGCCTGTGTCCGTTGATTTCGTAGACCGGGATGGTGGTCAGTGGCAGATCATTGATCTCGATCTTCATCCTCGTGATCTACGAACTCCGCCACCGGCGCATCACCACGGCAGGCCCGGGGATGTGCCGCGAGGGCTGGTTCACTCGGATGGGTCGCGGTGTACAGGGTTGTTGAGCTGCTCGCACGAGCCTGTCGATGAAGCAGACGCCTTGGTTTCTGGGGAGGACTCTGCTCACTGTCTCTGGGACGGTCAGGTCTCCGGGGAGGGCTCTGCCCAGACGTCAAGCGCCTGCGCGGAGGCCGGGGAGGGCTGTGTCTGTCTCGCGGAACCTGTCGAGGGTCTCGGTGACGATCCTGGCTGGGATCGCCCGGACGTGCCTCGGTCTCGCAGGTTTGATCCGCACGAGTGTGCCGGGCATCACTGCGGCACCATCCAGGTACCGGTCGCGAAGCTGCGCCCGACCTTGGGGATCGCGGTCCACATCCACGCCGACGCGGTTGGCCGGCTGGATCCCGCCGCGCGGGTCGAGGAGGCCGGGACCATCACCACCACACTCCTGGCCGAGTTGTTGGGTGAGGGTGACGGCTACAACCTGAAGATCCAGCCCGTGATCGATCTGCCGAACCTGGAACCTGCCGATGGCTATGTGCCTTCTTCGCGGATGCGGTGTGGGATGGTGTTGGCGTTCCCGAACGAACCGTTCCCGTTCTCCCAGCGCGACAGCAACGGCCTGGACTTGGATCACACGATTCCCTACCAGCCCGGCAGGCCCAGGCAGACCCGGGTGGGGAATCTTGCGCCGCTCACTCGCCGGGTGCATCGGGCGAAGACTGCGGGGTACTGGGTGATGCATCAGCCCGAACCAGGACGGATCGAGTGGCGTTCTCCGCTCGGGTACCGCTACGACGTCACCCCGTTCGGCACCGAACGCTGCCAACCCATCCACTACAACCCCGACCACGGCATCGACGCCAACGCCGACCTCAGCGGCGCGGGCATGTCATCGGTAGTGGCCTGAGCCCTCACACGGCGTGGGTGAAGGCGCCGACGGCGCGGCCGTCGGTCCAGTCCGTGACCGGGACGGGCGGGGTGAGGGCGTCGAGGGAGAGCGGGTCGTTCAGGGAGCCGAACCCGGCTTTGACAAGGGCCTCCTTCCTTACCCAGAGACGGAGGAAGGCCGCCGACGGGTCGGTCTGGTCCGCGATCCAGGCGCGCTCCGCCTCCGTCAGCACTGCGGCGATCGGCGCGATCGGGCGCAGGGGTTCGACGTCGATCCCGAGGAGCCGCGCCGCGCACTCCCGCACCAGCACGTGCGCCGCGACGAACGCGGCCCGGTCGTCGGCGCGGTGCAGCCGATCACGGCGTTCCCGTTCCGCCGCAGTGAGCAGACCGGCGTCCTCCAGCATTCCATCGACGCGGGCGGCGGGAAGATCGGGGTCGACGGGGAGGTAGACGGCGCCGAGCAGCGCCAGCGCGTGCACGGCCTCGTAGAGAGCGAAGCCGCGCTCGAGCGCGACGCCGACCACGTCGCCGGGGCGCACGCCGCGCGAGGCCAGCCCCGCCGCGAGCCGGCGCGCGGCGTCGAGGAGCTGGGCGTAGGTCCTTGTCTCGCCGCGGAAGACGAGCGCGGTGGCCTCCGGGGTGCGGGCGGCCTGCGCCGCGAACCGCGCGCCGAGCGTGTCCGGTCGTCGCTCGACCGCGGTGTCGTTGAATGCCAGCGTCACCAGCTCGCGCTCGGCGTCCGGCAGCAGCGGCACCTCGCGCACGGGCGCCTCGGGGTCGGCGCCCGCGTACGCGGCCAGCCACTCGGTGAGCCTGGTGAGATGCAGTTCCACCTCGTCGACGGCGTACAGCTCGGGGTTGGCGTCGATCTCCAGCCGGACGACGCGCCTGCGGCCGGGCGTGCCGCGCAGGCAGACGGTCATGTCCTCGACGGGCCCGGCCGTGAGGTTGCGGACGACGCCGGTGGCCGCGCCCAGGCGCAGCTCCAGCTCGAACGGGACGACGTTGACCTGGGCGCCGAACAGCTGGCCGCCGGTCAGCTGGGCGAGGCGGCGGGCGAGGGCCTCCTGGCGCGCGAACGGGTGGGCGCGGACGGCGGCCTGCTCGGCGGTGGTCGCCGCCAACGCCTCCGCGACCGTGCCGTCCGCGGGAACGGTGACGGGCAGGACGTTCATGGCGGTGCAGACGGTCTGCGCGGACGGCAGCGCGCCGACGCCGGAAACGGTGCGTTCATCAGCGGCACGCCGATGCGCGCCGACGCCGACCCGGCCATCCGGGCGACGTACCCGCCGACCGCGGCGGCGAACAGGTCGGGCCAGCCGACGCGCTGGCGGCGCGCGCTCTGCACCAGCAGGGCCTGGGTCTCCGGCGAGAGCTCGAGGCTGCGCTTGATCGCCGCGGGGGCCGGGGCGGCGGCCCGCCCCGCCAGCGACGCGGCGCCCGTCATGTCGCCCAGCCGCGCGTCCCAGAACGCGGCGGCGCCCTCGTCGTCGGCGCGGAGGAGGTCGTCGGCGACCACCTCGGCGAGGGTGACCGCGGACCCGGCGGGCGCGGCGCCGTCGTACAGCTCGCAGACCCGGCGCAGCAGCTGCTGCGCGCCGTAGCCGTCGAGGACGACGTAGTGGGCCGCGTGGAACCACCACGTCCGGCCCCGCGGGAGGCTCAGCAGGACGGCGCGGACGACGTCCCCCGCACCCAGGTCCATCGGCCGCGCGAGCTCCGCGCGCATCCAGGCCTCGGCCGTGGCCTCGTCGGCGACGGCGACGCGCCGCACGGCGGGGAGGTCGTCGCGCACCCGCTGCGCTCATCCGTCGACTGGTCTCCGGTCTGCGCCGTGTAGAAGACGGGCACGCCGGCGGCGCGGGCGGCGGCGAGGATCTCCGCGGTCGCGGCCAGCGCGCGCTCCAGCGCGGGGCAGCCGGGCGCGAAGGCACGGAAGAAGTAGCGCTGCAGGTCGTGCACCAGGACGGCGGCGCGGCTGGGGTCGAGCGTCCAGTTCACCCGGTTCGTGGGGGTGTGCCGCGGCGTGGCGTAGTCGATCAGTGCGGGGAGGGTCATGGTCTTACCTCGGGTCGTCGGCGGGCTGGGTGGCGAGGTGCTCGGTGAGCAGGTGGCGCAGTTCGCGTCGGCTGTTCTTGCCGACGTGGGTCTCGGGGAAGGCGTCGAGGAACTCCACCCGGTCGGGGAGCTTGTAGGACGCGAGTCCCGCGGCCGCGAGCCGGTCGACGAGGTCGGCGGGACGCGGGCGGCCGGGCTCGATCCGAACGACGAGGCAGATGCTCTCCCCCAGATACGGGTCGGGCAAGCCGACGGCGACGGCGTCGAGCACGTCGGGGTGCGCGAGGACAAGGCCCTCGATCTCGTCGGTGGCGACCTTCTCGCCCGCGCGGTTGATCTGGTCCTTGTCGCGGCCGGTCACGACGAGGTGGCCGGTGGGAAGGCGCCGCACCCGGTCGCCGGTGCGGTAGAAGCCGTCGGCGGTGAACGCGTCGCGGTTGGGGCCGCCGTCGGGGTCGCCCGGGCGGTAGTAGCCGCGGATCGTGTACGGGCCGCGGGTCAGCAGGCTGCCCTCCGCGCCGTCGGGCACGGGGTTGTCGTCCTCGTCGACGATCAGGATCTCGTCGTCCGGGCTGATCGGGCGGCCCTGCGTGGTCAGCACGATCTCGTCCGAGTCGTCGGCGCAGGTGTAGTTGACGAGGCCCTCGGCCATGCCGAACACCTGCTGCAGCCGGGCGCCGAGCACGGGGCCGATCTCGGCGGCGACGGAGTCGGCGAGCTTGGACCCGCCCACCTGGATGGTGCGGAGCGAGGACAGGTCCGGGGTGCGGCGGCGCGCGGCCGAGATCCAGGCCTGGGCGAGCGGCGGGACGAGCGAGGCGTCGGTCACGCGCTCGCGCTCGATCAGCGCGAACGCCGTGCGCGGGCTGGGGTCCGGGGCCAGGACGACACGTCCGCCCACGTGCAGCACGCCGAGGATGCCGGGCGAGCTCATCGGGAAGTTGTGCGCGGCGGGCAGCACCACGAGCAGCGCGCTGTCCTCCGTCAGCCCGCAGATGGCGGCCGACTCGCGCACCGAGTACAGATAGTCGGCGGCGGTGCGCGGGATGAGCTTTGCGGTGCCGGTCGTCCCTCCGGAGAGTTGCAGGAACGCGACGTCCTCCACCGCTCGCCCCGCCGGTCCCCCGCGCGAGGCGACATCTTCCGCTCGCCCCGCCGGTCCCCCGCGCGAAGCGCCGGGACCGCGTCGAAGCGAATCACCCCAGCCACGGACGTCGATCAGCAGGGGCGGCTCCACGCCCTGGTCGTGGACGCACTCGGCGACGACGGCGTGCAGCCCTGCCAGGTCGTCGGTGGCGACGACCATTGCGGCGGCGTCGGCCGTGACGCAGAACTGGGTCAGTTCGAGCTCGCGGTGCGTGGGCAGCGCGAAGATCGGGAGCGCGCCCAGCCGGAAGAGCCCCAGGACGACGGCGACGAAGTCGGCGACGTTGGGCAGCGCGACGACGACGCGGCCGACGACCGCGACGTTGCCCGCGAACCGTTCGCAGCGGTCGGCGACGAACTCCGCGAACGTCTCGTCGGTCCAGTAGCCGAGCTCGCGGTAGCGCCGCCGAAACTCCTCCGGCCAGGTCGGGAAGGCGGCGACGGGGCTCCTCAAGGTGACGCTGCCTTGGTCAATCACGGTCGCGCAGTCTTGGCCACTCACAGTCCTACCGCCTTTGCCATCGTGGTCAGCTTGGCGCTGGTCTCGCGGACCTCGGCGTCGGGGTCGGAGCCCGCGACGATGCCCGCCCCGGCGAAGAGCCGGAGGTGGTTGCCGTGGAGCACACCCGCGCGGATGGCGACCGCGAACTCGCCGTCACCCGCGCCGTCGACCCATCCGACGGCGCCCGCGAGCGGGCCGCGGAGGCCGGGACCCTCGATCTCCTCGATGGCGGCCAGCGCCGCATCGGTCGGCACGCCGCCGACGGCCGGCGTGGGGTGGAGCAGCCGGGCGAGGTGCAGCGCGCTCGGCCCGCCGGGCGCGACCGTTGCCGTGATCGAGCTGGCGAGGTGCCACAGCGTATCGGTGGCGAGGAGCCGGGGCGCGGGGTCGGCCTCGAGTGCGAGCGAGACGGGCCGGAGCGCGGCGACGATCTGGTCGACGACGAATGCGTGCTCTTCGAGGTCCTTCGTGGATGCGAGCAGCGCGTCGGCGCGGCGCAGGTCCTCCGTCGGGTCCGGCGAGCGGGGCACGGAACCGGCGAGCGGGAGGCAGCTCACCTCGGCGCCCCGGCGGCGGACGAGTAGCTCGGGGCTGGCTCCCACGAGGACGGGGCCGCCGCCGGCGTCGGCGGTGAGCGGCACGCTGAACACGTAGCGGCCGGGCCGCGTGGCGATCAGCCGGCCCACCACCTCGTCGGCCCGGAGCGGCGGCTCACTGACGACGTCGAGGCAGCGGCCGAGCACCACCTTCTCGAGGCGGCCGGCGGCGATCCGGGCGAGCGCGTCGCGGACGCCGCCGGCGTACTGCTCGCGCGTCGGCGACGGGGTGACGACGTGCCTGCGCTCGGCGTCGCGCGCGACCGGCGTTGGGGGCCGCCCCGAGCCGGCGACCCGGTGCATGATCGCGGGGCCGCCGGGCGCGAACGACAGCGCGCCGATGGCGCGCTCCCCCGCTCCGAGCGAGGCGACGACCTCGTCGGCCCAAGCCGCGTCGCAGGGCGCGGCCCAGGAGCCGAGCGCTCCGTCGGCGACGACCGTCTCGTCGCCCACGAACAGGATGGGGGCTGTCCCGGCCGCCGCGGTGTCGGCGGCCTCCTCGAGCAGTTGGGTCACAGCGAGGCTCCCCCGTCGACGTAGAGCTGCTGCAGGGTGACGTGGCGGGCGGCGTCGGAGAGCAGGAAGGCCACCACCTCGGCGACGTCGCCGGGGTCGGCGAGGCGGCCGAGCGGGATGCCGACCCGGTACGCGTCGGGGTTGCCGCGGAGGGTGCCCGCGAGCCCCGTCTCCTCGTCCGGCCAGAGCGAGTGCAGCATCGGGGTGTCGGTGGATCCGGGCTCGACGACGTTGCAGCGGATGCCCCGGGCCGCGAGCTCGAGGCCCGCGCAGCGGGCGAGCGCCGACGTCGCGGCCTTCGAGGCGGCGTAGGCCAGCATGCCGGTGCGGGGCACGCGGGCCGCGTTGGAGCTGACCACGACGACGGCGCCGCCGTCGCGGAGCCGGGGGCGGGGGCGGGCCGCCTGCAGGCAGTGCAGCACCCCGGTGGTGTTGACGTCGAAGTGCCGCTGCCAGGAGTCCGCGGTGGTGTCGGCGAGGCCCGCGGGCTCCAGGATCCCCGCGGCACAGGCGAGCGCGTCGAGGGGCCCGAGCCGGTCGGTCGCCGCGGCGAACGCGCGCTCGAAGCCGTCCGCGGAGGCGACGTCGGCGGCGAACGTCAGGGCGTCCGCGGCACCGGCGTCGAGGGCCTCGTCGGCGACCGCGGCCACGCCGTCGGCGTCCCTGTCGAGCAGCGCGAGCGCGGCCCCGGACCCGGAGAGGCGCAGGGCGGTGGCGCGGCCGATGCCGGACGCGGCGCCGGTCACCAGGGCGACGAACACGGGCGGCGGCACTTCGGCGCGCCGGGGCGCCTCGGAGGGACGAGCAAGCATGCAGAGAACATTAAGGCAGGCTTGCCTTACCTAAATAATCCGTCCGCGCGTTGGGCCTCACACCCGTTGAGCCGCGCCGAAAGGCTCCGGCTCCCGATAGCCGCCACTATACATACGGTTATCTCAATATAACCGTAATAATCATGGCTGTTATTATGACGACATGGCTGAGCGGTACAGCATCCCGGACCACAAGACTGAGCGCGCCTTAGGCGATCTCGGCGAGTCCATCGCGTCCTGGCGAAAGCTCCACCAGCTCACCCAAGAGCAGCTTGCCAAGCGCGCAGGGATTTCCCGGCCGGTGCTGACGAAACTTGAGCGCGGCGACGAGGGCGTGGGGATAGGGGCGCTGTTTCGCGTGCTGCGAGTGCTGCAGCTCGATGGAGACGTACTCGAGGCGATGAGCCCGTTCACGTCCCGATTCGGCTGGGACCTCGCCGAACGCACCCAGGTGCAACGGGTACGCCCGCCGAAGCCGAAGGCGACGAAATGAGGCGGACAGACGTCTACGTCGCCGTCGGCGGAGTAGACCAGCTGGCGGGCACCCTGACCGTGCGAGGCAGGGGGGACCTCGCTCGGTCACAGTTCGTCTACGACCCCGAGTTCGCTTACGGGGGCCAGGGGTTCGACCTCGCGCCTGGGCTGCCGGTAGACGATCCCGTGCACGGCTTTCGCGGTATCCCGCTGTTCGTTCAGGATGCCGGGCCCGACCTCTGGGGCGCTCACCTGCTACGCAGGGCTGCACTCGCGAAGGACCGGCTGGCGTCGCTCGACGACCTGGACAACGTCCTCGGCGCCAGCGACTTCGCCCGGCAAGGAGCGCTCCGCTTCGCCGACCCCACCACCGGCACGTTCCTGAGCCCGGCCCCGGTCCCGACGCACGTCGATCTCGAAGACCTGCTCGCCGACGCCGACGACGTGGCCTCCGAGAACCCGTCCTTCTCGCCTATCGCGCGCCTGCTGGCCACCGGCACGTCTGCCCTCGGCGGGGCGCGCGCCAAGGCGTCCGTCACCGATGAGTCCGGGCAGCTGTGGATGGCGAAGTTCCCGATGACCACCGATCGCTGCAACGTCCCCGCCTGGGAGAAGGTCGCCCTCGACCTGGCCGCGCACGCGCGCATCGAGGTACCCGAGAGCCGACTGGAGCGGGCAGCAGGCCGAGACGTGCTGCTGCTGCGCAGATTCGATCGCGACAGCACCGGACGGATCCCGTATCTCAGCTTCCGGAGCCTCCTCGGCAACGCCGACGACGGGCAGGACCCGCCCGACTACCTTCACATCGCGCCCGAGTTGCGGGCATTCACCGACACCCGCGGCGAAGACCTGTTCCGGCGTGCCGCCTTCGGAGTGATGGTGAACAACACCGACAACCACTTGCGCAACATGGGCCTGCTGCGGGTAGGCCGCGCGTGGCGATCGGCGCCGATGTTCGACGTCAACCCCGAACCGGAGTCGGGGAGGGAGCGTCACACCAGCATCGCCGGGCGGTACGGGCTGATCCGAATCCGGGAAGGGCTTGAGGAGCTTGGCCGGGCCTGCGGCTTGGACCAGCGCCGAGTCCAGGACGAACTCACCGATCTCCACGACGTGGTCCAGGGCTGGCGGGGCCTGGCCGAGGCCTACGGGATCGCCGAACGCGAGATCGACCGCATGGGCGCCGCATTCGACGCCGTGGCAGAGCACGTGCAGCAGCGACCCGCGGGCGGCATGCGGCCGCCTGCGGCGCCTGTCAGGCGCGCCAAGACAACGCCCGGTAGCACCTCGGGCTCGTTCGCACCGAGACTGCGCAGCGAGCCCGAGTCGTAGGCCTCAACCGCCAAGGACCTTGGCGAGGTCGTAGCTGACAGGCTCCTCGAGCTGCGCGTAGCTGCACGACGCCGGGTCGCGGTCCTCGCGCCAGCGCACGAACTGCGCCGTGTGCCGGAACCGGTTGCCCTCCATGTGGTCGTAGCGCACCTCGACGACCAGCGAAGGGCGCAGCGGCACGAACGACAGGTCCTTCTTCGCGTTCCACCGCGAGTGCGCCGCCGCGGTCGGGGTCCGCGGGAAGGACTGGTCGCGGTTGTCCGGGGTGTCCTGGGGCAAGTCGTCGTGGCCGGGCTCATTCCTTTCGGCACGGGCAGCGGTCGAGTCCGTCGACGCAGCCCGGCTCAAGGAGCGGCCGCTGTCCGGCTCATCCTGCCCCGCCCAGGACCAGGGATGGCCGTCGAACGTCGTCACGAGTGGCTGGAGTTCCTCGAACAGTTCCTTGCGGCGCGCCATCGGGAAGGCCCCGATCACACCGACGGAGTTGAGCTGGCCGTCGTCGGTGTACAGGCCGAGCAGCAGCGAGCCGATGGCGTCGGTCTGATCCTTGTACAGCCGATACCCGGCGACGACGCAGTCGGCGGTGCGCTCGTGCTTCAGCTTGTACATCACGCGCTTGTCCTCGACGTAGGGTTCGTCGAGCGGCTTGGCGATCACGCCGTCGAGGCCCGCGCCCTCGAACTGCGCGAACCACTCCATCGCCAGCTTCTCGTCGCGCGTGGCCTGGGTCAGGTGAATGGGCGGCGCGGCGTCGGCCAGGGCCTTCTCCAACGCCTCGCGGCGCTCGCGGAACGGCTTCTCGACGAAGTTCTCCTGGCCCAGCGCAAGCAGGTCGAAGGCGACGAAGCTCGCGGGGGTCTCCCGGCTGAGCCTGGCAATCCGCGAGGCGGCGGGGTGGATGCGCTGCTGGAGGGTGTCGAAGTTCAGCCGATCCCCGGTCTCGGGGTCGATCATGACGATCTCGCCGTCGATGACGGAGTGGTCCGGGAAGTTCGCGACGATCGCCTCGACCAGCTCCGGGAAGTAGCGCGTCATCGGGCGCGAGTTGCGTGACCCGATCTCCACCTGGTCGCCGGAGCGCCAGACGATCGAGCGGAACCCGTCCCACTTCGGCTCGAACAGGTACTCGCCGGCGGGCAGCTTCTTCACGGGCTTGGCCAGCATCGGGCCGTAGGGCGGGGCGATCGCGGTGCCCCACTCGGCGTCGCGCTCCGCCTTCGGCGCCATGTAGTCCTCGTCCGCGCGGTCGGCCTTGCGCTTGCTCGGCGGGACGCGCGGCGGCTCGCCGGGCATCTTCGGGTAGTCGGGCGGGAAGTTCAGCTCCCCGAGGCCGCGCTCGAGGTCGGCCTCCCACAGCCTCAGCGCGCCCGCGACGTCGCCGGCGTGGTCGTCGATGTCCGCCCAGGGGCAGGCGCGCCTCGCGAGGAGCGCGGGCACGGTGTGGACCGTGAACTCGCGCGGGTCGACGTCCGGTAACTCCTCCCACGAGACCGGCGTCGACACCGGCGCCCACGGCAGCGGGCGCGGCGAGTAGGCGGCGGCGATGGTGCGGTCGCGATTGGCCTGGTTGAAGTCGACGAAGACGCGGGCCCCGCGCTCCTCCTTCCACCACGACGTCGTGACCAGGTCGGGCAACCGGCGCTCCAGCTCGCGCGCGACGCCGATGACGCCGTGGCGCACGTCCTGGAACTCGTGCGTCGGCGCGATGCGCGCGTAGACGTGGATGCCCCGGTTGCCGGAGGTCTTGGCATACGCCGTCAGGCCGACCCCGGCCATCACCTCGCGGAGCGCGAGGGCGGCCTCCACCGCGTCGCGGAAGTCGCGGCCGGGCTGCGGGTCGAGGTCGATGCGGAACTCGTCCGGGTTGTCGAGGTTCGACGTCCGCACCGGCCACGGGTGGAACGTGATGGTGCCCATCTGGGCGGCCCAGGCGAGCGCGGCGGGCTCGTCGAACACGAGCTGGTCGTGGCGTCGCCGCGACGGGTACGTGCAGGTGACGGTGCGGAGGAACGACGGCGCGCCCCGCGGCGGCCGCTTGGAGAAGAACTCCTCGCCGTCGACGCCGTCGGGGAACCGCTGCAGGGTCATCGGCCGATCCCCGTTGAGGCGCAGGAAAGGCTCCGACACGGCGATCAGGTAGTCCGCCAGGCCGCGCTTGGTGACCGCCCCGCCGGGCGCGTCGGGCCAGAGCACCTTGTCGGGGCTACTGAGCTTCACCGTGCGCGGCTCGGGCCCGGGCAGTTCGAGGAGTACGTCGACCATTGCCCAACGGTAACGGCCCGCCGCACAGACGACCAGACCCGGGATTCGACGCTAGCGGGCGTCCAAGGTGGGGGGTTCGGTACCAAGCTTGGTACCAGACCTGCCACCTAGCGTCCGCGTCAGAACTCCGTCGGCCCGGAGATCACCGGCAGGCGTAGCGCAGGGAGTCGAGCAGCCAGCCCCAGCGGTCGCGGTGGACGCAGAGCGCCACCACCCGGGCGCGCCCGCCGGAGAGCGCATCGTCGCCGCGCGTGGTCAGCAGGACGGCGCCTACCAGTCCGAAGGGCAACGCCAGCAGTTCGCTGCCGAAGGGCGGCGCCACCGAGCCGCTCAGCACGTCCGAGAGCATGCCGAGACCCCAGACCGCCGTCACGGCCCACCGCGCGCCCGAGGTACCGAGTCCACCGGCGCCCGTGCCGGCCGAGGTCAGATCCGCCACGTCACCACCACCCTGGTTCCGCTTCCGGGGCGTGACTCCACGACGGCGGCGCCGCCGGGTAGGGCCTGCATCCGCTCGAGGATGCTGCCGCGGATGCCGAGGCGCTGCTCGTCGATTCGATCAGTGTCGAACCCCGGCCCCCGGTCCTCGACGGACACCTCGACCAGGCCGGGCGAGGTCACGACGTCGGCGTCGAACCTCCTCGACACGCCCACGAGCCAGTCGGCGGCGAGGTCGGTGGGCAGGGGACTCGGGGTTCTGGTCGACGACGGGGCGGCGGAAGAGCCTCAAGGCGGTGCCCGCGCCGCCCCGCAACGCCTCCGGCGGGGCGCCCCGGAACTGCGCCGCCGCCGCCAGCACCGAGAGCACCTCGTCGTGGATCAGCCTGGCCACCTGCTCCTTGCCCCGCGCAGACGCCTCCGCGCGGGCGCGTGCCGCCTCCGCCGCGAGGGCGCGTGCCTCGGCCTCGCGGAGCCGGTTCAGCCGGCCCCGGATGCCGGAGAAGATCGCGATGTAGATCACATTCGCCGCGTGGATCGGGGTGTCGACGAGCACGGCACCATCGCGGGGCGATCGCCGCTGCTGAACGCGAGGACGGGAACGTCGAGTCGGTCGAGCCGGCGCATGTTCTGCGTCGGCGTCGAGCCGTCGGCCAACACCAGGTCCAGGAGGACGAGGTCGAGGCGTGTCGTCTGTTCGAACAGCCGCGGGACCGTCTCGACCGCGGCCACGACCTGCAGGTCGGAATGGGCGCGCAGGATGCCCATCGTCCCGAGGAGCACCGTGGGGTGGTCGTCGACGATCCCGATCCTCGCCCGCTTGCGGAGCGGCGCCTGCTGACCGGTCGTCGTCACGGCGCCATCATAGGACGCCGAGGATCAGCTCGACTCACGCCGAAGATAGACGTCAACGAGATCGCTGGTCCACGTCGGAATGCCCATCCCGAAGAAGTCCCTGTCCTCAGTCCAGATGGGACAATGCTGCTCGACGCGCTTGCCGAGCACCGCTCGAATCAGGATGTTCGCGTCCAGAACGATCCGGCGGCGCTTCATGACGCCGACGTGACCGCTCGCGCTTCCTCACGGGCCGCTCGCCGAGCCGCGTCGAACTCTGCAACCAACTCGTCCTCGCCGACTCCGCTCTGCTCCATGAGCGCCTGCAGCTTTCCCGCAGCCGCCTGGTAGGCGGCGATGGCCTCTGCGCGATCGTCCCGCGCAGGAACGAAGACACCGACGCGGCGCCCGTGCCGCGTCACGGTCACCGGCTCGTCGCCGTCGATGTACTCAGCGAGGTCCCGCCTGAACTCCCGCACCCCGACCGTCACGCTCATCTCAATCACCACCAATGTGCCATCTGTGTGTACACATCTTATCAGACCCTCCGACCTACTGACTGATGAGTGCGGCGTGATGGGCGGGTATGCGCGGTAGGCAGGCCTCAGCGGAGCCAGACCGTCGTCTCGCCGGGGAGTTCGCCGTCGGTCAGCGGGGCGCTGGACAGCAGCACGTCGCCGGCCGGGAGGGCGACGGGATCGGCGCCGAAGTTCATCACCGCGCGCCAGCCGTTCGGCCGCTCGACGCCCAGCACCGACTCCGACACCTCGAACCACTCCAGCGACTCCGCGCACTCCAGCTCGTGGCGCAGCGCGAGCGCCCTGCGGTACAGGCTCAGGGTCGACGACGGGTCGGCCGCCTCCGTCTCGACGGCGTACGCGCCGAACCACTCCGGCTGCGGCAGGTGCGCGCCATTCGCGCCGAAGCCGAAGGACGCGCCGTCGGCGGTCCAGGGCAGGGGGACGCGGCAGCCGTCGCGGCCGACCTCGGCGCCCTCGCTGCGGAAGAAGGCCGGATCCTGGCGCTCCGCGGCCGGGATCCGGCCGACCTCCTGGAGGCCCAGCTCCTCGCCCTGGTACAGGTACGCCGACCCGGGCAGGGCGAGCATGAACAGCGTCGCGGCCCGCGCCCGGCTCAGCCCCTTGGCCTGATCGACGTCGGCCGGGTCGCCGCCGTCCAGCAGCCACCGCTTGCCGTCGTTGCCGCCGAGCGTCGCGCCGCCGCCGGGCGCGGCCGTCGAGATGCCCTCGCCCTCGAGGCCGTAGCGCGTGGCGTGGCGGACGACGTCGTGGTTGGAGAAGACCCACGTCGTCGAGCCGCCGATCTCGGCGGCGGCCCTCAGGTTGCGGTCGATGATCTCGTGGAAGTGCCCGGCGTCGAAGCGCGCGCGCAGCAGGTCGAAGTTGAACGTCTGGCCGAGGCCGTCGGGCGAGGAGTAGCGCGCCTGGCGGTGCGGGGCGACCCACGCCTCGGCGACGGCGGTGCGCGGCGGGTCGTACTCGTTGAAGACGGCGCGCCACTCGGCGTAGACGTCCTGCACCTCGTCGCGGTCCCACAGCGGGTGCTGGCCGTCCTCGAACAGCTCCGCGCCCTCGAGGATCCTTCGATAGGCGTCGAAGGCCGGGTCCAGGTTCTTCTTCAGGCCGTGTGCGACGTCGACGCGGAACCCGTCCACGCCCCGGTCGCTCCAGAACCGCAGCGTCTTCAGGAAGTCCTCGTGGACCTCGGGGTGGTCCCAGTTGAAGTCGGGCTGCTCCTTCGCGAACAGGTGCAGGTACCACTGGCCGGGCGCGCCGTCGGGCTCGACGACCCGCTCCCACGCGCCGCCGCCGAAGATCGACGGCCAGTTGTTCGGGGGCAGCTCGCCGTCCGCGCCCTTGCCGTCGCGGAAGATGTAGCGCTCGCGCTCGGGTGAGCCCTTCCCCGCCGCGAGCGCGGCCCGGAACCACTCGTGGCGGTCGGAGGAGTGGTTCGGGACGATGTCGACGACCACCTTGATGTGGGCCGCGTGCAGCGCGGCGACCATCTCGTCGAAGTCCTCCAGCGTGCCGATCTTCGGGTCGACGTCGCGGTAGTCGTCGACGTCGTACCCGCCGTCGGCCAGCGCCGACGGGTAGAACGGGCTCAGCCACACCGCGTCGACCCCGAGCTCCTTCAGGTAGGGGACCTTGGCCGTGATGCCCAGGAGGTCGCCGATCCCGTCGCCGTTGGCGTCGGCGAAGCTGCGCGGGTAGATCTGGTAGACGACGGCCTGGCGCCACCAATCGGGGGCGGAGAAGACATCGTGAGCGGAGAGCGTCATGAGGCGCGCCGGTCCTTCCTGGACGTTGTGGGCGACAGCGAAAGCGCTGGTCGGAGAGACTGCGGGCACTAGTTTCGACGATTGGATCAACTAGCGCGAGTTCAGCCTAACAGCACCCGCCCCGGCGCCGACAGGCCCGCCGCCCGGAGGGCCTAAGCGGGGCCGGCGGCGGCGCGGGAGTCCAGCCAGACCGCGGCGTCCGGGGGCAGCACACCCGACTCCCGCGGCCCGCTGGAGATGAGCACCGCGGCCTCGTCGATCTCGACGGGGACCTCCCCCATGTTGGCCACCACCTCGACGTCGCCGCGGACGAACCGGAGCACCGCCCCGCCGTCGTCGCTCCACGCGAAGTCCTCGGACCCGCCCAGGCCGCGAGCGCGGCGCAGCGCGAGGGCGGAGCGGAAGAGCTCGAGGGTGGACGCCGGGTC
>Ga0116180_1002303_pt1 | contig 15116 bp, 16 predicted proteins | sample AD_UKC073_MetaG_FD_89804 | JGI IMG/M metagenome (GOLD analysis project Ga0116180, IMG submission 89804) | Active sludge microbial communities of municipal wastewater-treating anaerobic digesters from USA - AD_UKC073_MetaG | ecosystem: Engineered > Bioreactor > Anaerobic > Digestate | place: USA...
CCCGCAACAAGGTACTGGCGCAACTGCCCCCGCCCTGCTAACCGGCCCTCCCACGCACCCGTAGCTCAGCTGGATAGAGCGCTGCCCTCCGAAGGCAGAGGTCAAGTGCGAAACGAATCGATTGAAGGAGTTTTTTGCGAGTGTTTTCAGGATATTGAGGTCAGAGCCAAATCGGCTTCACACCGCAAAATTTTCCGCGTAAGCACCGCGTAAGCAGATGCACCCGTAGCTCAGCTGGATAGAGTGTCGCCCTCCGAAGGCGAAGGCCACTGGTTCGAATCCAGTCGGGTGCGCCAGCTTCCTCAATAGTTTCCCGAAAATCGTCGTGTTTTGAGGGGAAAGATTTCCCCTGAGCCCGAGCTGCTGCGCATCTCGGCCTACCCCTTCGAGCGGGGGCACCCCGCAACGCCCCATGATTCGGAGCGGGGCTGATGACGCGCTCTGTCCCGCAGGGCCTGCGGCCTTGCTCCTGAGGGCGCCGCGTTTGACGGGCATGCCCCGCGCGCACTCTGAACCGGCGGACAGAACGGCGCGCGAAGGCATGGAAAACCGACATTCCCCGGCTTTCCGCCTGCACGAGCAAGTGCGCAATTGCCGCCTCCCTTCAGGGTGCGATTTCCTGCCTTGGCAACCTCGCTTGCCGCTCGTGCGACATTCAGCATGAGCAGGTTAGAGTGAGGGGGTGGCGGGCTTCGCCGTGACGGGATGAGGGTCGAGAGAGAGGCTCCCGGCCGCCCGTCATGGAGATTCTCCCATGAACATGCAGGTTCTCGATACGCGCCGCAATGCGAGCGGCGGCTACAGGGTGGATGTCACGCGCGGCGAACGCGTCGGGCGAGTGTCGTCGGAGTGGTTTTCGCGGCCCGACGATGAACGGTATCTCTCGCTGGGCGATCTCGCCCGCTCGGTGCGCGGCCGATCAGAGCGTAGCCGGACCCGCGTGGTCGAGACAGCGCTGATCCACGTCGAAGCGAGCCGCAACGATCCCGAGCGCCTGGCGTTGATGCTGCCGGGTGCCGATGCCCCCGTGGCGCCGACCCACTGGAGCTTCGGACAACTGGCAAGCCAGGTGGGCGCTCCCGCCGCCTATCTACGCCAGCTTCCCGCGCCGCTCGCCGCGATCAACCTGCAATACGGCCTGACTTCGAACCGGGCCGAGCAGATCAAGACGCTGGAAACCGACAATGGCCGAGTGGAACTGCGGGCCGTGACCGGCCCCGACTATGGCCGCATCTACGACCACGAACTCGTCGAAGCGGTGCAGAAGATCGCGGGCAACGGCACCGGCGACACGCGCTGGAAGGTGCCGGGCGTGCTCGACTGGTCGACCGGGATATACAATCCGATGGTCGACATTTCGAAGGACACGACTACGCTCTACGCCTCCGGCCGCGACGTGTTCCTGTTCCTGGTCGATGACCTCAATCCCATCGAAGCGGGCCGACTGCCCGATGGATCACCCGATCTCTACTTCCGCGGTTTCTACTGCTGGAACTCCGAGGTTGGCGCGAAGACGCTCGGCATGGCGAGCTTCTACCTGCGCGCGGTCTGCCAGAACCGCAATCTGTGGGGCGTCGAGGACTTCGAGGAAATCAGCATCCGGCACAGCAAGTACGCGGCCAATCGCTTCGCTCACGAAGCCGCGCCGGCGCTGGAAGGCTTTGCCAACTCTTCGCCGCTGCCCTTCGTCAACGGCATCAAGGCGGCACGCGAACGCATCGTCGCCCGTACCGACGAGGATCGCAGCGACTTCCTGCGAGCGCGTGGTTTCTCGAAGGCCGAAACCGGCAAGATCATCGAGACCGTCCTTGCAGAGGAAGGTCGTCCGCCCGAATCGATCTTCGACTTCGTGCAGGGCATCACAGCGCTGGCCCGCAGCAAGGCCCACCAGGATGCTCGCCTCGACATGGAAGGCAAGGCCAAGAAGCTGCTCGACCGGGTCCATTGATCTGGGTTCATCCTGTCTGTTTCCCGCGTGGTGCTGCCTTCTCCAGAGTGAGAGGGCGGCGCTTTGCTTCGTGACGGGTCGAAGCCGAGAGAGAGGCTCTCGGCGGCCCGTCATGGAGAACACCCATGACCAAGTCTCAAACCAAGTCCGAGGCCAAGCCATTGCCCAAGCTCGTGCTCAGTTCCTCGCGCGACATCCCCTTTTCCCAGCTGGTGCTGAGCCAGCAGAACGTCCGGCGCGTGAAGGTCGGCATCTCGATCGAGGATCTGGCCGACGACATCTATCGCCGGACCCTGCTCCAGAGCCTCAATGTCCGCGCGATCGTCGATGCCGATGGTCAGGAAACCGGCCAGTTCGAGGTCCCCGCCGGCGGCCGCCGCTTCCGCGAGCTCGAACTGCTGGTCAAGACCAAGCGGATGGCGAAGGACCAGCCGGTGCCCTGCGTGGTGCGCGAGGCAGGCATCGCCGAGGAAGACTCGCTGGCCGAGAACGTGATGCGCGAAGGCCTGCATCCGCTCGACCAGTTCCGTGCCTTCAGCGCGCTGATCGAGGCCGGGCTGTCGGAGGACGACATCGCAGCGCGGTTCTTCGTCTCGGTCTCGACCGTGCGGCAGCGCCTGCGGCTTGCCTCGGTCGCGCCGAGCCTGCTCGAGGTCTACGCCGACGACGGCATGACGCTCGAGCAGCTCATGGCTTTCACCGTCACTGAAAACCATGCCCGCCAGGAGCAGGTCTGGGAACAGGTCAATCAGGGGCACCATGCGCCCGCTTACCAAATCCGCCGTCTGCTGACCGAGGATGCCATTGCTGCGAGCGACCGCCGCGTGCGCTTCATCGGGCTCGACGCCTACACCGAGGCGGGCGGCTATGTAATGCGCGACCTGTTCTCGTCGGACGGCGATGGCTGGCTGCAGGATCCTGCGCTGGTCGAACTGCTCGTGAGCGAAAAGCTCTCCGAAATCGCCAGGGAAATCGGCGCCGAGGGCTGGAAATGGGTCGAGGCGGCGATCGACCTGCCCTACGGCTGCGAGCGCGGCAAAAGCCGGATTACCGGCACGACGGTTCCGCTGACTGACGACGAACAGGCGCGGCTCTATGCGCTGGTCGAGGAATACGATGCCATCGGTGAGGAATATCGCGATGGCAGCGACCTGCCCGATGAGGTCGATACCCGGCTGACCGAGATCGATGTCGAACTGACGCCACTCACCAGTCGTCGCGTCGTCTATGAGCCCGAAGACATGGCGCGCGCGGGGGTGTTCATCTCGCTGGCGCACGACGGGCGGCTGCGGATCGACCGCGGCTATGTCCGGCCGGAGGATGAACCTGTTGCCGAGGACCAGGGCACATCCGTCAATGCCGAGGCTGCGACGCACGCATCAGGCCCAGCGATCAGCATTGGCGGGCAGGTCCAGGATGAGCACCAGGGTGACGACGAGGACGACACCATCCGACCTTTGCCCGACCGGCTCGTCTCCGAGCTGACGGCCGTGCGCACGGTGGCGCTGCGCAATGCTCTCGCCCAGGATTCGCAGACAGCATTCATTGCCGTTCTCCACGCACTCGCCCTGTCGGTGTTCCGTTCGCACGGCACCCATGGCTGCGTGCAGATCGGTGTCACCCAGGCCTGGCTCGGGAATGTCACCCCGGACCTGCGCGAAACCCCGTGGAGCATGGCGGTCCAGGAACGGCACGAGCAGTGGGCGGCGCGCCTGCCCGACGAGCCGGGTGCGTTGTGGGATACGCTAACTGCGCTCGCCCATGACGAGCAGATGGCACTGCTTGCCCACTGCGTCTCGCTCGGCGTCAATGCGCTCTTCGAGCCGGTCAAGGGCTACGGTGGTCAGGTCTCGGCGCACGGCATCGCCCAGCGGATCGCCGGCGCCGATGCGCTCGCCATGGTGGTCGGACTCGACATGGCTGAAGCGGGCTGGACCCCCACGGTCGACAATTACCTCGGCCGCGTCACCAAGCCCCGGATCATCGAGGCTGTGCGCGAAGCCAAGGGCGACGCGACTGCTGTGCTGATCGAGCACCTGAAGAAGGGCGACATGGCCCGCGAGGCTCAACGCCTGCTTGAAGGCACCGGCTGGCTGCCCGAACCCCTGCGGCTGCCAGTCGCCGAAGCTGCCGAGCATGAAGTGCCTGACACTGACCTGCCCGACTTCTTGGGTGATGAGGATGGCGAGTTCGATCCGATGGCGATCGCCGCCGAATGAACGGGTGCGCGGGGCGGCCCTGGTCGCCCCGCCATCTAGCGATATTCCCAAAAGGAGGAGCCACGATGGCTATCCCCGAATATGCCCGCACCAACTTCCAGACGCTGCTGAGGGCAGCTCGGGAAGACAACCTCGCGCTAATGGAATGCACCGAGCTCAGCAGCGGCGAGACCCGCTATGTCCTTTGTGCAGTCGGTCGTGATGGCGACGCCTATGTGATGACCCGGTTGGGCCATCTCGCCCCCGGCAACCCTTACGAGGCCTACATTCCGCCCGCTTGAGCGCGGCCAGGCATCACCACACCTGCAATCGAAGGATCATGACATGACCAACTCGCCACTGGCGGGTGCCGCCGTGCGCCCGCTTGCCTCCGCTTGTCCAGACCAGACTGCCCGCTTCATCATTGAAGCCGCCCAGGATTTGCTCGGGCATCTTGCCGCCGGTCGCCGGATCGAGGCACCTGCCATTCGCACCGCCATGCAATCGGCCTTTGGTGCAAGCGATGCCAGCGGGGCCTGGGACTGGAAGACCGCCTACGAAGCGGTCGAAATCGCCCAGTTGCTGTTCCTGCGCCGCTATGGCCCCGCAATCCACGCCAAGACCGCCGACCCGTTCGAGCGGCTGAAGCTCATTCAACGTATTGCCCGGCTCGCCCCCACCCACAAGCGGCGTCACTTTCATAGGTCAAACACGGCGTTTCACCACCGATGCGGTTGCCAAAAATCAGCGGCGCCTAGTCTCGATTTTAAAATTGAACTTTGATCTGATTTATGATTTAAAATTGTATGCCGAAGGTAAAAGACGCCCTCAACGGTTTCAGCGTGACCGAGGTTCAATCGATTAGCGGGTTGTCCATGCCGATGATCGATTATCTGAAGCGCCACGGATTCCTGCAGCCCGCTTATTGCTCCGCCGACAATCCACGCGGTCGTGTCCGCTATTATTCCTACCGGGATCTTCTCGTCGCGAGGATGATCCAGTGTTTTCGCGACACGGGTGTTCAACTCGCCCGCCTGAAGAGCATAGCACAGCGTCTCTCGAACGATAGTTTCTGGGCGGATGGGGAGTCTCCTGCCGGCGGCTTGAATTGGGTGGTCAGCGACGGCAACGACGTGGGCTTTCGCAACCGTGAGCAGCTGCACGAACATCTGCTGGGCAGCGAGCAGCAAGCTTTCGCCTTCGTGCTCAATGTCGGCGAACTTCTTCGCGATATTCGCTCGAACATTCCTAGCGAAAAGCAGCCGCACTTTTCCATGGCCGTACACGACCTGCAATTTGCAGCACCGGGAGAGGCGAGCGCCAGATGACGCTGCCCTTGCCCCAGCGAATCTTGGCCTGCGCGGGCGGCCTGACGCGCGGCGGATACGGTCTGACTCGACGCCCGTCACTTTTTGAGATGAGCACTCTAGCGGCGGCCAACTTTCGGAGGGACGCATGAATTATCATCCGGGGGCTATCATACCGGCCGCCCGTCCCACCCATGCCCATGCCGACGACACGCTGGTCTGCTGGTCACGGATGGGCAGCAGACATGCTGCCGTCCCTAGATCCCGTTCCCCCCGCCCAGTTGGGCCAACCCAAGGAGTAGCCGCCATGAAGTCCCGTATCCGCCACCTGTCTATCAACCCGTGCGCGCGGTTCTGGGGCGCAGTATTTTGCTCGGTCTCGAGTTTTTGGTGGCCGGAGACATCCTGAAGTCGCTCGTCATCAACCCCAGTCTCGACGATCTGATGGTTCTGGCGGGCCTGATCCTTGTCCGGACTTTCCTCAGCGTATCGCTCGGGGTCGAGATCAACGGCCACTGGCCTTGGCAGGAAACAGCCATGGCCGCCCGCAGATCGGGCGTCGTGCAGGCGTCGCAGAATGTCAGCGAAGGGAATGAGCAATGACTTCAAGCGACAATCCCGCAGCAGTCGCCGCCCGCAGCGATTCGGTTGCGCTCAGCTTCTTCGGCGCAACGGGTACGGTCACCGGTTCGCGGTACCTGCTCGAGGGCGCGGGTCCACGCCTCCTCGTCGATTGCGGCCTGTTTCAAGGCGCGCGCGCCCTGCGCGAACGCAATTGGGAAGACCCGCCATTTCGCCTCGCCAATTCAGACGCGGTCCTCCTGACCCCCGCGCATCTCGATCATTCGGGCGGTCTTCCGCGTCTCGTTAGCAGGGGCTGGAAGGGCAGGATCATCTGCACCGCGCCAACCTTCGATCTCTGCCGGCTGCTCCTGCCCGACAGCGGCTTCCTGCAGGAGAAGGACGCCGAGTATGCAAATCGGCGCGGGTTTTCCCGCCATATCCCGGCCTTGCCGCTTTACACCAAGGAAGATGCCTACCGCGCCCTTGAGCAGTTCACGGCTGTCACGACCAACCAGGACGTTGAGCTTGCCGCCGATCTGCATGCGCGGTTCTACCCCGCCGGACACATTCTGGGCGCAGCATCGCTTCGCATCGCAACCTCAGACCGGAAGATTGTCTTTTCCGGGGACCTCGGGCGTTACGACGATCGCGTGATGCGCGCCCCGCAGTGCCCGGATCAGGCAGATTATGTGGTGATCGAATCTACCTATGGTAACCGCCGACACGAGGCGGTCGATCCGGAAGACGCGCTACTTTCGCTGATCGAGCCTTGTCTGCGCCGCGGCGGTACTGTCATCATCCCCGCATTCGCGGTCGGTCGAGCTCAGGCATTGCTCTATTACCTTTCGCGTCTACGCGCGGCGGGACGGCTCGGACCCGTCCCGGTCTATCTCGACAGTCCGATGGCGGTCGATGCAAGCCACATCTTCTGCGACCACCTCGATCAGCATCGGTTGACCCCGGACGAATGCGGTGCTGCATGCGGCGTGGCGCACTATGTCCAAGACGTTGAAGAGTCCAAGCGGCTGACCCGTGATGCCATGCCCAAGATCATCATCTCGGCAAGCGGCATGGCGACCGGCGGGCGCGTGTTACACCACCTCGCGAGCTATGCCGACGACCCCGCCAACCTCATTCTCTTTTCAGGCTTTCAGGCGGCAGGCACGCGCGGAGCGCAAATGCTCGCAGGCGTCAAGACCATCTCAATCCACGGCAATCACGTTCCCGTGCGGGCTCAAGTCGCCAATCTGCCCATGCTGTCAGCCCACGCCGACAGCGACGAGCTACTGCGATGGCTGAGCGAATTCAAAGCCAAGCCGCGCAAGGTGTTCATCACCCATGGCGAACCCGACGCATCCGCCGCCTTGGCAAGCCGGATCGGGCAGGAACTCGGCTGGGACTGTCACATTCCGGTCCAAGCCGAGAAGGTTCAACTGTGAAGCGGCAACGACCAAACGAACGCGCCGGAGGGGAGTCCGCTGCGCGCTCGCCCCACGCCCTGAAAGCGAGAAGGCTTGGCCTCACCGCACAGCCGGGCGAGCCGATCGCGGTCATGCCGCAAGACTGCTTCGTTTGCCGATCCGAGGGCTTCATAGCCCGAACGTCGATCATGGTCGAAGCAGGCGGTGCGGAGGTTGCGGCACGGCTTCTGAGATCGACCAATGGACTGGTTGCGGAAGGAGAAATCGGTCTCTCGGACGAGGCTTGGTCGAAGCTTGGGATCAGCGACGGCGATGCGGTCGAGGTCCGGCATCCGCAACCGGTGCCCTCCTTCAGTGTCTTGCGCAAACGGGTCTATGGGAACCGGTTGGAGCGCTCCGACTTCACCGGCATAGTCTCCGATCTTGTCGCGGGGCGATACAGCGACATTCATCTCGCTTCGTTCGTGACCGCCTGCTCGGCATTTCCGCTCGATCTTCAGGAAATGATTGGCCTGACCCACGCGATGGTTGACGCGGGAAAACGGCTGTCCTGGCCGCAACAAGTGACCGTCGACAAGCACAGCGTCGGCGGATTGCCGGGCAACCGCACGACACCAATCGTTGTATCGATCATTGCAGCACTCGGCCTGGTCATGCCGAAGACCTCGTCGCGCGCGATTACATCGCCCGCCGGCACCGCAGACACGATGGAAACGCTCGCGCCGGTCGATCTCGATATCGACCGGATCCGCGAAGTCGTTGCGCGTCAGAATGGGTGCCTGGCTTGGGGCGGCGCGGTTCAGCTCAGCCCTGCCGACGACATCATCATCGGCGTAGAAAAGGTTCTCGATCTCGATTCCACGGGGCAGCTGGTCGCCTCGGTGCTTTCGAAAAAGATTGCTGCAGGTGCCACGCATTTGGTCATCGACATGCCGATCGGCCCGACCGCCAAGATCCGGACGGCGCAAGCTGCCGATGAGCTGAGTTATTGGCTGCAGGCGGTTGCGGCCTCGTTCGGGCTCAAGACGCGTGTGCTGCCGGGACCTGGAACCCAACCGATCGGTCGCGGGATCGGGCCCGCGCTTGAAGCAAGGGATGTGCTGGCAGTGCTAAAGCAACAGGAAGGGCCCGCCGATCTTGCATCGCGCGCTTGCGAGCTAGCCGGTGCTTTGCTCGAACTGGCCGAATTTGTCCCCGACGGGCAAGGGTTGGCCCTCGCGTGGCAAACACTCGAAAGTGGGCGCGCCTGGCAAAAGTTTCAGGGAATATGCGAAGCCCAGGGCGGAATGCGCGACCCGCCGGTTTCCACCCATCGGCAGGTCATCCGCGCCACGCATTCCGGGACGCTACGGTCAATCGACAATCGGCAACTGGCCAAGCTCGCCAAGCTGGCAGGAGCCCCTGCCGCGAAAGCGGCGGGGGTCGAACTGCACTGCCGATTGGGTGAAGCAATCAAGGACAATGCTGCGCTGTGCACGGTCCATGCCGAAAGTGGCGGTGAGCTCGATTACGCGCTGCAATTCTACGCCGATGGCGCCGCTGTGTTCGGGATTGAAGGATGATGAGCCATCCGATTCTTGTCCCCCTACCGGGATACGAGCAACTCGCCGCGAGCATCTCCGGCGCAACAGGCGCGGAAATCGGCGCTTTGGAGCTGCGCGATTTTCCCGATGGTGAGAGCTATTTGCGCTTCGCCTGTGATGTCGCGGGTCGCTCGGTCATCCTGCTGTGTTCGCTGGCACGCCCCAACAATCGCATCCTGCCGCTGCTCTTTGCGGCCGATGCCGCCAGGGACCTCGGTGCAGGCGAAGTGGGGCTGGTGGCGCCCTATCTCGCCTACATGCGCCAGGACCGGCGCTTCAATCCCGGGGAGGCGATCACCTCGCAGAGCTTCGCTCGTCTGCTTTCGGGCGGGTTCGATTGGCTTGTCACCGTCGACCCGCACCTCCACCGCTATCCCTCACTCGATGCCATTTATACGATTCCCGCGCGGGTCGTCCACGCCGCCCCGTCGACCGCGCACTGGATCGAGGCCAATGTCAAAGATCCGGTCATCGTCGGCCCCGATGTCGAAAGCGAACAATGGGTTCGGGAAGTCGCCGAACTGGCCGGTGCCCCGCATTTCGTGCTGAGCAAGACCAGGGCGGGCGACAGGGACGTGGCTGTCGTCCTCCCCGACATCGCGCCCTACGCCGGGCGAAATCCGGTGCTGGTTGACGACATCGGATCGTCTGGCCAGACGCTGGTCGCAGCCGCGCGCTGTCTCGCGCGCGCTGGCCTTGAGCCCCGTTACTGTATCGTTGTTCATACCCTGTTTGACCGAAGCACCGCCGAGATTTTCGGCGAGCTTCCAATGCGCATTGTCAGCACGGACACCGTCCCACACGCCTCCAACGGGATCGCGCTAACCAGCGCTCTCGCTACTGCGATCGAACAGATGCGCTGGAACATGAGCCCGCGGACCTAGAAGCCTGACCGTTTATCGTCGTGACTCGCGGCCCAAGCGCCATGCTGCGCGGTATAACCATGCCAACACGCCGAAGCCGATAGAAGCGGTCAGCAATCGCTTTTGGAACGCCGCTTGGAATGGGGCCGCTGCAAAAAGGCGAACACGTTGCTGATCACGTACAACACAAGGCCATTTTCGAGGGATACTTGCCGCCGCTGCGTATCAGTTAGCAGCAACAAGGAGAGCCAAGGTGCTCGACATTTGGCAGCCGAAATATCGACGGGAAAAAAGCCGCCGTTTCTGCTCGACGCCCCTTTCGCTGGCCGCGTTCACCAGTTGCCGGGATGGCCCCGAAAGCACGAACGCGCGCGCGGGATGATGGCGCATTGCCCCGTCTCGCTCCATCCCCGAGGCGGGGTTCCGTTTGAGGAGGAGAGAATGCGTTGTAGTGATCGCGGCAAGATGCCGTTTCTCCCCAGAAGAGCTCCACGAGCGGCGGTCTCGCTGAACTGCCGCATCCAGCTCACTGATGCGCGCACGCATGCTCGCGGTCGGCGAAATCTGGAACAGCCAGGCGTCAGTGCGGGAGCAATCGGCTCCGCTGTGGCGTTCCGAGTGCAGTGTGTTCGGTTCCAATCAGCCGAGCGCTCTGTTCGGTGACCTTTACGGGTACCCTTGGATCCGATGGCGAAATCGAGGCGATTGATAAGCTCTCGATCGCCACGATCGGTACTTTGACCTTGGACGCGGGCAGTGACGCCGATTCTCGCCATCCCGGTAGACCGCTGGGGTCGGCCCCTCCTGTCCATACCCTTTGGCGCAATTTCTTGCGGTACGATCCGTTCGTGCCGAACTGGCTCAAAATTGACCGCTTGATGCACGCGGTCGGCCAGGACCACGGCGACACGGCGGTGCTCGGCAGCCGCGAACGGCGCGTCCTGCGTGTCCATCTGAAGCACGGCGGCTACGGCATTTCGGCGCTGCAGGCAGTGGTCAACGCCGCCCTCGTGACACAAAGGAGATTCACATGAAACTTGCAATGATCGGCCTCGGCCGGATGGGTGCGAATATTACCCGGCGCTTGATGCGCGGTGGCCACGAGGTGGTCGTTTTCGACCGCAATGCGAGAGCTGTCGATGCGCTGGTCGAAGAAGGCGCGCGGGCCGCCACTTCGCTCGCTGCGGCGGCTAGCCAACTGCCGACGCCCCGCATCTTCTGGGTGATGCTGCCCGCAGGGGAACCCACCGAGACGACGGTTGACCTGCTCAAAGCAGAAGCGAAAACGGGTGACATCATCATCGACGGGGGCAATAGCTTCTACAAGGACGATGTCCGGCGCGCGCAAGAACTCGCCGAATTGGGTATTGCTTATGTCGATGTCGGCACCTCGGGGGGCGTGTGGGGGCTCGAGCGCGGCTACTGCATGATGATCGGCGGCGACAAGGCCGTGGTCGACCTGCTCGATCCCCTCTTTGATGCGCTGGCGCCTGGAATTGGCACGATCGCCCGCACCCCCAACCGGATGGAACAGGAAGGCGAGGATCCCCGTGCCGAGAAAGGCTATATCCATGCCGGGCCAGCCGGTGCCGGCCATTTCGTGAAGATGGTCCACAACGGTATCGAATATGGGTTGATGCAGGCGTATGCTGAGGGGTTTGACATCTTAAAGGGCAAAAGTTCCGACAAGCTGCCCGAAGGCGAACGCTTCGATCTCAACCTGACCGATATCGCCGAGGTGTGGCGGCGCGGCAGCGTCATTTCCTCCTGGCTGCTCGATCTCACTGCGGCTGCGCTCGCCAAGGATCAGATGCTCTGCGAGTTTTCGGGTCGGGTAGCGGACTCTGGCGAGGGGCATTGGACGATCGAGGCGGCAATGGAAGAGTGCGTTCCAGTACATGTCCTGTCCGCAGCGCTGTTCGCGCGCTATCGCAGCCGGGTTGACCATACCTTTGGCGACCAGGTGCTGTCGGCGATGCGCTTCGGTTTCGGTGCCCATGTCGAGATGCCGCAGTGACAGCTTCCAGGGCCGGATCGACCAGCGCAATTGCCGCAATGTGCTGGTCAGCAGCGATGGCCCGCGCGTCTCGGTCATCGCGCTCGACGACGTGATCGTGGCGGTTGACGGCGACGAGGTTCTGGTCGCGAGCCGCAGCGGCACGCAGCAGGTCGGCAAGCAGCCCGGAGCGGCCAACCAGTGAGCGCTCGGCGGGCCACGCGGATGGTTGCCAAGCCATGGGGCAGAGATCGCCTGCCACCGCCGTTCATTAACCCATCGGGCGCGAGGATCGGCGAAGTGTGGTTCGAGCCCCCTGCCGAACTCGACGGGCTTCTGGTCAAGTATATCTTCACGTCAGAGGCACTCTCGGTCCAGGTCCATCCTTCGGATGCCCAGACGCTGGCTGCCGGGCTCGGCCGCCAAGGCAAGGAAGAATGCTGGCTGGTGATTGATGCCGAGCCCGGGGCGGCTTTGGGGATCGGCTTTACCAAGCCTCTGGAAGCTGACGCGATGCGCGCTGCCGCGCTCGACGGCTCGATCGAGCATCTGCTCGAATGGCATCCGGTCAAGGCGGGGGACTACTTTTATATCCCGGCGAACACAGTCCATGCGATCGGGGCCGGGATCGGCGGCATTGCCGCCTTTCTGCTGTTGCTGCGGTTAGCGTCGGGCCGAGATGAGGAAACCCGCATGATGGTCGGCCACAGAGCGCTTGGCGAATTTTCGCGTGTCGGCAGCGTCTGCGTCTTGATTATTACGGGAACCGGGTTGGTCAACGCCCAGATCCTGGTCGGCTATGAGAATCTGACACAGGCGCTCGGTTCCGATTATGGACGACTGTTGGCCGTGAAGCTGGCGTTGGTCGGCGCAATGCTGCTGCTGGCCGCCAAGAACCGGTGGCGTCTCACGCCGGCACTTGGAACTGCGATCGAAGAGGGCGAGACCGGTTCAGCCACTGCGGCGCTGCGAACAAGCTTGCTGCTTGAAGCTGGGGCGGCGGTGACCATTCTGGCGCTGGTCGCCTGGCTTGGCACACTCGAGCCGACGGCCAGCATGGCGATGTCTTGAGCGGGAAATCCGCTTCCTGGTCGGGAACGATGCTCCTTGGCATCGGTTGGGCGCTGCTCGATGCCCGCGTTGGCGACAATCGGCCCCACCGTCATATCGCCCATCAGATCTGCCTTGCGCTTGACGACCCGTGCGAGATCGGCGGTGCCGCCCGAACGCATTTGGCTGCGGGCGAAGCGGCACTCATTCCTGCGGGCATAAGCCACTGTCTGGCCCCTGCCGGCACAGTTCTCAGGACCATCTATGTGGATCCGCTATTTCGGGGGATGCGCAGCGCGGTGCAATCACTGGAAATTTCGCGGTTGCGCGCGGGCCAAGCGACCGCCTTGAAAGCGGTTAAGTGCGGCCACTCGGCGAGACAGTGGATCGAGGACTATCTCGGCACCGAGGCGGCGCGCGCTATCGACCGGCGTCTCCAGGTCGGCCTTGTCGGCTTGGAGCCGGGCATCGGCCCGGCTGCGCTGGCCCAACGATTGGGCTTTTCGCCCGCGCGCCTGCGAGAGGTTGCTGTGCGCGATTTTGGGGTGCCAACTGCGAAGCTGCTCCAGTGGCTTCAACTGCAACAAGCGATCGAAGCGCTCCAGCAGTCGCAAAACCTGGCCGACGCGGCTGCGGCGGGCGGCTTTGCGGATCAGGCGCATTTCACGCGAAGGCTGGTCGAATGGTTTGGCGTCACACCCGCGCAAGGTTTGGCCCGCCTCGAAATTTCTGTAATTCGCTGATCGGACCAGCGAATCGTTCAAGACCGGAACGCCACGGGTGCGCATGAACACCTCAGATTTTCCCGGAGTGCGCCCATGGTCCTCTTTCGTATTGCCTACGCCCCTGCCTATTTCCTGTTATTCGTCGGCGGAGTGGCCATGCTTGTTTCAAGCGGCGCTGCGCCAATCTGGTTGGTAATCCTGCTGCTTGCGGCGATCGCGATATCGTTAGTGGCCGAACGGGTTGCCCCTTTTGAACGCCATTGGAACCAGAACCACGGCGACACCCCGCGAGACATAGCCCATGCCTTGGTCAATGAAGGATCGATCCTGATCCTGGTCCTGCTCCTGCCGTTATTCGCCAGCCTGGTTCCCTGGCCTTCGATGTGGCCGGCTGCGCTACCCTTCTGGGCTCAGTTGCTTCTTGCGATCCTCCTCCTCGATGCTGGCATAAGTCTCGCCCATTTCGCCAGTCACCGCATCCCGCTTTTGTGGCGCTTCCATGCGGTGCACCATTCGGTGCGCCGCATGTACGGCTTCAACGGTTTGCTGAAGCATCCCGTTCATCAACTGATCGAGATCTCGGTTGGGATGCTTCCCTGGCTCGTGATGGGCATACCGCAGGACATCGCACTGGTCGGCTCCTTCGCCGTCGCAATTCAACTCCAACTGCAGCATTCGAATGTCGACATGCGGTTGGGGCCGCTGACATATCTATGGGCAGTCGCACCGGTGCATCGCCACCACCATCTCGCTTCGGAGACCGACGGCGATGTCAATTTCGGACTGTTCCTGACGGTCTGGGACATGATCCTGGGCACCGCCCGGTTCAGCTCGAGCAGCCATATCCGCGCCGGAAAGCTAGGCATTACGGGCCGTCCGGACTATCCGGATACCTATCTCGCGCAGCTTGGCGAACCCTTCAAACAATGGCCGCCGCAATCCGATACGGTGCAAGGTCGGCACGAGAGACTTGTCTAATGCCCGAAACGCAGCCCTACACGCCTCCCGCCGGGCATCATTTTCTTACACCGCTTTATGATGTGGGTGTGCGCCTCTCAACCCGGGAAAAGCTCTGGCGCACGGCGTTGGTCGACCTCATCGCACCTCGAGACAGCGACTTACTCCTCGATATCGGAGCAGGCACCGGCAGTCTTGCAACCTTACTCGCACGCAAGAACCCCGCGACCCGCTATCTTGGGGTCGATCCTGATGCCTCGGCGATCGCCATCGCGCGCAGGAAGGCGTGCGCCGCCCACATTTCCGCTGAATTCGTTCAGGCGCATTTCTCGGCAGAAGCTGCGGCGACCTGGCCGGCGCCGAGCGTGGCGACCCTGTGCCTTGTCCTGCATCAGGTGCGTGGCGACAACTACGATGGCCGGTTGAGCGGCAACTATGATGGCCGGTAGGATCGGTTGTCTGGGCTGATCGTAGGGAGGGGCGTAGCCCCGACCGGAGAGCGGA
>Ga0116180_1002312_pt1 | contig 15088 bp, 13 predicted proteins | sample AD_UKC073_MetaG_FD_89804 | JGI IMG/M metagenome (GOLD analysis project Ga0116180, IMG submission 89804) | Active sludge microbial communities of municipal wastewater-treating anaerobic digesters from USA - AD_UKC073_MetaG | ecosystem: Engineered > Bioreactor > Anaerobic > Digestate | place: USA...
GGCGCCGCGCTGCGCGCCTACCTGCAGGGCGAGCGCCGCATCCTGGTCTCGCTGTGGCAGGACCGCCAGCACGCGCTGGCCCTGCTGCGCGAACCGGCCACCGAGCAGCTCTTCGCGGTGCGCCAGCGCGCCCTCGCCCAGCTGCAGGCCGAGGGGCTGGCCCACCCGTACAGGGTACGCTCACTGGTCCGGCGGTCGGCAGACAAGGTGTTGCGTGGGATGTAGCCAGAGGGCAGGTTGGATGCGGTGGCGATGGCTGTGCTGGCCCGCGCTGTGGCTGGGCTGCATGGCCGCGGCGCCGGCCCAGGTGGCGGCACCTGCGCCGGCTGCTGCAGCCGCATCGGCGGCGGCCCCGGCGGCCGTGTCCTCGGGTGCGCCGCCGGCAGCACCTGGGGCGCTGCTGCCCGCGCTGGACCGGCCGCGCATCGGCCTGGTGCTGTCGGGCGGTGGCGCCCGCGGGCTGGCCCATGTGGGCGTGCTGAAGGTGCTGGAGCAGCTGCAGATCCCGGTCGACGTGATCACCGGCACCTCGATGGGCGCCATCGTCGGCGGCCTGTACGCCAGCGGCATGCGCGCCGACGTGCTGGAGCGCGAGCTGCGGGCGGTGCGCTGGGGCGAGATCTTCAACAACCGGGTGGCGCGCCAGCACCTGTCGCAGCGCCGCAAGGAAGAGGACTTCGAGGTCTCGCCCCTGGTCGAGCTGGGCTGGCGCAACGGCGAAGTGCAGGTGCCCAGCGCCGCCGTCTCCAGCCGCGGGCTGGAATCGCTGCTGCGCCGCTACACCCTGCCGGTGCGCGACGTCCAACGCTTCGATGCGCTGCCGATCCCGTTCCGCGCCATCGCCACCGACATGGAGAGCGGCGCCGCCGTGGTGCTGGACCAGGGCGACCTGGCGCTGGCCCTGCGGTCGAGCATGAGCGTGCCCGGCGTCTTCGCCCCCACCGAGGTGGGCGGGCGGGTGCTGGGCGACGGCGGCCTGGTCAACAACCTGCCGATCGACGTGGCCCGGGCGCTGGGTGCGGACATCGTCATCGCGGTGAACATCGGCACGCCGCCGGGCGGACGCGAGATGCTGTCGTCGGCCGTGGGCCTGACGGCGCAGATGCTCAACCTGCTGACCGAGCAGAACGTGCAGCGCAGCCTGGCCACGCTGCAGCCCGCCGACGTGCTGATCGCGCCGGCCCTGGGCACGCTGACCTCGGGTGACTTCGACCGCGCCGAGCAGTTCTTCGCGCTGGGCGAGGCCGGCGCCCGCGGGCGCAGCGACCGCCTGGCGCCGCTGTCGCTGGACGCTGCGGCCTATGCCGCCTGGCGGAGCAGCCACCCGCAGCCGGGCGTGGCGGATGCGCGCCTCGCGGCAGTGCGCATCCAGGGCAGCAAGGCAACCAACCCCGAGCGCCTGCTGCCGATGCTGGAGAGCAAGCCCGGCGACGCCTTCGACCCTGCGCGCGCCGAGCGCGACGCCGGCCGCCTGGCCGCCGGCGGCGACTACACCCGCAGCGACTACCTGCTGCTGCGCGGCAGCCGGCCTGGCGCGGGCGACGCACTGGTCTTCGACCTGGAGGACAAGCCCTGGGGCCCGCACTACCTGAACCTGGGCCTGGACCTGGGCACCGACCTGAGCGGGCGCAGCGCCTTCAACCTGAAGATCAGCCACAACAGCCACTGGCTGACGCCCAACGGCACGGAATGGCGCAACCGGCTGCAGATCGGCGAGGTGCCGAGGGTCTTCACCGAGCTGTACCACCCGCTGGCCTGGAGCACCTCGCGCGCCAATGACTGGTTCGTGGCCGGCTATGCCAGCGCCGAGCGCAGGCGGCTGACCGTGTACGGCGCTGACGATGCGCGCGAGCTGGCGGCCTTCCGCCGCACGGTGGGTGCGGTCGGCCTGGACCTCGGCCAGCCCTGGGGCGAGTTCGGCGAGCTGCGCCTGGGCTGGTCACGCACCCGCGTGGGCGCCCGCCTGCTGCTGCTGTCGGGTGCGGTCGGCACGGTGGTCGGCAGCGACCATGCGAGCTGGACCGAGGACGCCCTGCGCGCCCGCGCCGTGGTCGACCAGCTGGACTACGCCAACTTTCCGCAGAAGGGCTACCGCGTGTCGGCCGAGCTGTGGGCAGGCCAGCGCAGCGGCGACCTGGGCGGCAGCTTCCACCGCATCGAGACCGAGGGCACGGCCGTCAAGAGCTTCGGCCGCCACACACTGGAGCTGCACGCCCTGCTGCAGACGGCCGCCCAGCGCCTGGGCAGCGCCGGCGCGGCGCGCTACACGCTGGGCGGCTTCCACCGGCTGTCGGGCTACCAGAACGGCCAGCTGGTGGGCAACCATGTCGCCCTGCTGCGCCTGGGCTACACCCACCGGTTGACGCAGACGCCGACGCTGACCCGCGGCTTCTTCGTCGGCGCCACGCTGGAAGCCGGCAACGCCTGGCTCGAACGCAAGGACGTCTCGCTGTCGACCCTGCGCACCGGCATGAGCCTGTTCCTGGGGGCCGACACCGGCATCGGGCCGCTGTACCTGGGACTGACCTACGCGCCCAGGGGCCTCACGGGCCTGGCACTCTTCATCGGCAGGCCATAGGCCCCCCCGAAGCGCCTACGGCGCTCCCCCCCAGGGGGCGCCGCCGATGGCCCGGCAAAGCCGGCTCCATGGCGACCGCTTGGTCAGACCCGAGCCAACGCCGCCCGAATGTGCCCGATCACCCAGTCCGGGTGCTCGTGCACGATCCAGTGGCTGGCATCGGGCCGGGTGTGGACCTGGATGCCGGGCACCCAGCCGTCCAGGTCGGCGATCAGGCCCGGGCACAACGCGCGGTCGGCCAGGCCCCACAGCACGGTGGTGGGCACGCGCACGTTGACCACCGAGTCGGGCAGCACCACGGCGGCCAGGGCCGGGTCGTCGGCACGGGTGGGGGGCCGCAACGGCGAGGCGCGGTACCAGTTCAGCGCACCGTCCAGTCCGCGTGACCAGACGTCACGGTACTGCGCCCGCACTGCCGGTGTCAGCCAGGCCGGCTTCTCGCTGCCGCCCAGGCCGTCGAGCTTGCCGAACAGCACCGCGAAATCGTCGGCCGCGAGAAGCTGCGCCGCATCGGGCTGCACCAGCATGGTCATGTACTGGCTGGCGTCGCGCTGCTGCTGGCTGCGGCGCAGCTCGCGCAGCATGGCGCCGGGGTGCGGCGAGTTGATGATCACCAGCTGCCTGACCCGCTGCGGCAGCAGGGCGGCGAAGTTCCAGGCCACACCGCCGCCCCAGTCGTGCGCCACCAGCAGGTCGATGGGCTGGCCGGGTCCGGCCACCACGTCCAGCAGCGCGGCGATGTCGGCCACCAGGTGCTTGGCGCGGTAGGCCGACACCTCGGCCGGCGCGCTGCTGCCGGCGTAGCCACGCTGGTTGGGCGCCACGCAGCGCAGGCCGGGGTCGGCAGCGGCCAGGGCGGAGATCACGTCGTCCCAGGCGAATGCCGCCTCGGGAAAGCCGTGCAGGAAGACCGCGCGGCGGGGGGCGTCAGCCGGGCCCGTGGCGCGGCAAGCCAGGGTCACGCCGGTGGGCAGGGGCTGGTCGAACAGTTGAACGCGCATGCGGCGCAGTGTGGGCGCCGCGCTGCGCCCCCGGCGTCAAGCCGGCGACAGCGGCGCCGGGTCGGCACCGGCCTGCAGGGCGGCTGCCTCGGCTGCGGCGGCCGTGGCGGCAGCCGACAGGGCCGCGTCGCGCCATTCGCGCATCACCACCGCCGCATCGGCCACGCCCTGGCGCGACAGCGCCGAGAACAGCACCAGGCTGATGTCGGCCGTGTCGGTGGCCAGTTCGGCCAGCACCTTCTGCGCCGCGCCCAGCGCCTTGGCGCCTTCGCTGCGGCTGAGCTTGTCGGCCTTGGTCAGCAGCACCAGCAGCCGCACCTCGCCGTTGCCCACGCGCTGGGCGACGAAGTCGAGCAGCTGCTTGTCCAGCGGCGTGAAGCCGTGGCGGCTGTCGACCATCATCACGATGCCGGCCAGCGCATGGCGGCGCTCCAGGTACTCGGCCATCACCTTCTGCCAGCGCAGCTTGGCGCCGCGCGCCACTGCGGCATAGCCATAGCCGGGCAGGTCGGCCCAGCACAGGTCGGGCGCGTCGGCCGGGCCCAGTTCGAACAGGTTGATGTGCTGGGTGCGGCCTGGCGTCTTCGACGCGAAGGCCAGCCGCTTGTGCTGGGCGATGGTGTTGATCGCGGTGGACTTGCCGGCATTGCTTCGGCCCACGAAGGCCACCTCGGGCAGGCCGGGTGGCGGCAGCTGGGTCAGCAGGCTGGCGGTGGTCAGAAACCGGGCACTGCGGGTCCAGGTCATGGCCTCGCGGGCGATCGGGTCGGCTGGCAGGTCGGCCAGGGATACAGGCCCGGATCTCGGGTCGTCAGCGGCGGCGGTCATGGAGCATTGTAAAATCGACGGGTTTACCCCCAAACGAAGCCCAAACCCGAAGGTTCCTCGACATGAAGTCGCTGCTCGCTGCCGTTGCGCTCAACGCCGCATCCGCCCTCACGCTCGCCGTGGCCTTCGCGCTGCCCGCCGCTGCCGCCGGCGCAGCCGCCCCGGCCAAGGCCGACCTGGCCAAGGGCCAGGAGAAAGCCGCCGCCTGCATGGCCTGCCACACCGCCGACGGCACCCGCGGCGCCCCGGCCAACCCGATCCTGCAGGGCCAGCATGCCGAGTACATCGTCAAGCAGCTGACCGAGTTCAAGGCCGGCAAGCGCGCCAACCCGGTGATGTCGGGCATGGCCGCCGCGCTGACGCCCGAGGACATGGTCAACATCGCCGCCTTCTACAGCAGCAAGCCGGCCGTGGCCGGCGCGGCGCGCAACAAGGACACGGTCGCCCTGGGCGAGAAGATCTACCGCGGCGGCATCGCCGCCAAGCAGGTGCCGGCCTGCGCGGGCTGCCACACCCCCACCGGCGCCGGCATGCCGGCGCAGTACCCGCGACTGGGCGGCCAGCACGGCGACTACACCGAGGCTCAGCTGGTGGCCTTCCGTGCCGGCACGCGGGGCAACTCGTCGCAGATGAGCGCGATCGCCGCCCGCATGAGCGACAAGGAGATCAAGGCCGTCAGCGACTACATCGCCGGCCTGCGGTAACCCGCCCCTGGCCTGAAGGCAACTGAAGGGCCGGTCGATGACCGGCCTTTCGCACTTCTGCACTGCTTGAGCCGGGATAATTCGCGCCATGTCCCTCACCACTTCCGGCGTCGCGCCACGCACCGGCAACCGCACCCTGCGCGACCTGGTCGAACTGCTGTCGTCGATGCGGTTCGCGATCTCGCTGCTGACGCTGATCTGCATCGCGTCGGTGATCGGCACGGTGGTCAAGCAGAACGAGCCGTTCAACAACTACGTCAACCAGTTCGGCCCTTTCTGGGCCGAGGTGTTTGGCCACGTCGGCATCTACACCGTCTACAGCGCCTGGTGGTTCCTGCTGATCCTGGCCTTCCTGGTCACCAGCACCAGCCTGTGCATCGCCCGCAACACGCCCAAGATCCTGGCCGAGCTGCGCAGCTACAAGGAGGGTGTGCGCGAGCAGGCGCTGCGCGCCTTCCACCACAAGGCCGAGGGCACGCTGGCGGCGACGCCCGACGCCACGCTGGACCACGTGAACCGGCTGCTGACCAGCCAGGGCTGGCAGGCCCGCGCCCAGGTGCGCGCCAACGGCACGATGGTGGCCGCCCGCAAGGGCATGGCCAACAAGATCGGCTACCTGGCGGCGCATGGCGCGATCGTGCTGATCTGCCTGGGCGGGCTGTTCGACGGCGACCTGGTGGTGCGCGCCCAGATGGCGCTGCTGGGCAAGACGCCGTTTGTCGGCGGCGGCCTGATCAGCGACGTGCCCGAGAAGCACCGCCTGAGCGAGCGCAACCCCACCTTCCGCGGCAACCTGCTGGTGCCCGAGGGCGGCCGCGCCGGCGTCGCCATCCTGAACATGAGCGACGGCGTGGTGCTGCAGGAGCTGCCGTTCGACGTCGAGCTGAAGAAGTTCATCGTCGACTACTACGACACCGGCATGCCCAAGCTGTTCGCCAGCCAGATCGTGATCCACGACCGCGTGGACGGCACGAAGACGGAGGCAACGGTGAAGGTCAACGAGCCGGCCTTCCACCGCGGCATCGCCATCTACCAGAGCAGCTTCGACGATGGCGGCAGCAAGCTGCAGCTGCGCGCCCTGCCACTGGCCGCCGGCGGCACGCCGTTCACGCTGGACGGCACGGTGGGCGGCAGCACCGAGCTGCGCACCGAGAGCGACAGCCATCGCCTGACGCTGGAGTTCACCGGCCTGCGGGTGATCAACGTCGAGAACATGGGCAGCGGCGCGGCCGACGCGGGCAGCGCCACCGACGTGCGCAAGGTCGACCTGGCCAGCTCGCTGGACAAGCACCTGGGTTCGGGCAGCAAGCCGGGCGAGAAGCTGCTGAAGAACGTGGGTCCCTCGGTCAGCTACAAGCTGCGCGACCAGGCCGGCCAGGCGCGCGAGTTCAACAACTACATGGCGCCGGTGCTGCTGGACGGCGTGCGCGTGCTGCTGGTGGGCGTCCGCGACAACCCCAACGAGGCCTTCCGCTACCTGCGCATCCCGGTCGACGAGAACGGCAGCATCGACGGCTGGTACCGGCTGCAGCAGGCGTTGAAAGACCCCAAGCTGCGCGACAAGGCCGTGGCCCGCTACGTCGCCCAGACCACGCCCGCCGACAAGCCCGAGATGGCCGAGCAGCTGCGCGTGACCGCCGCACGCGCGCTGGCGCTGTTCGCCGGTGCCGAGCAGCCGCGCAAGGCGGCCGATGGCGCCGCGCCCACCGAGAGCGGCGGCCTGCAGGCGCTGTCCGACTTCATCGAGGGCTCGGTGCCCGAGGCCGACCGCAGCCGCATCTCCGAGGTGCTGCTGCGCATCCTCAACGGCAGCCTGTTCGAACTGGCCCAGCTCAGCCGCGAGGCCGCCGGCCAGCCACCGATGAAGACCGACGAGGCCACCAGCCGCTTCATGACGCAAGCCGTGCTGTCGCTGTCCGACGCTGCCTTCTACCCGGCGCCGGTGATGCTGCAGCTCACCGGCTTCAACCAGGTCCAGGCCAGCGTCTTCCAGATGGCCCGTGCACCGGGCAAGACCCTGGTCTACCTGGGCGCGGTGCTGCTGATCATCGGCGTGTTCGCGATGCTCTACATCCGCGAGCGCCGGCTGTGGATCTGGCTGCAGCCGGCTGACGGCGGTGGAACCAAGCTGCAGGCCGCGTTGTCCACCACCCGCCGCACGCTCGACGTGGACGCCGAATTCGACCAGCTGCGCGGCGCGCTGCTGGCCCTGCCCGTGAAGGACACCTCCGCATGAACACCACCACCGCACCCAAGACGCTGACGATGGGGCGCCCTGGCCTGCTGGGCAGCCTGGCGCGGCGCGGCGCCTACGACTGGCTGTTCGCCCTGCTGGTGGTGCTGGGTGCGGGCTATGCCTTCCAGCGCTACCACGCGTCGATGGACGCCTACGAGCAGTGGATCCTCGTGGGCAGCGTGCCGGCGCTGGTGGCGCTGGGCTGGTTCTGGGGCCCGCTGCGGGGCCTGAGCCTGGGCGTGGGCGCGGCCACGCTGACGGCCATCGCGCTGTACAACCGCACGCCCGACGCCTTCGGCGCCGACTTGGGCGCGGCCGACAAGGTTTTCCTGCTGAAGTACTTCATCAGCAGCCAGAGCGCGATCCTGTGGATGGCCGTGCTGTTCTTCATGAGCACGGTGCTGTACTGGATCGGCATGCTGGCCACCACCCGCACCGCGGGCGGCTCGGCGGCCGGGCAGAGCGCCGACAACACCGCCCTGGTGCTGGGCTCGCGCCTGGCCTGGGCCGGTGTCTTCATGGCGCTGACCGGCACCCTGGTGCGCTGGTTCGAGAGCCACCAGATCGCGCCGGACATCGGCCACATCCCCGTCAGCAACCTGTACGAGGTCTTCGTGCTGTTCTGCTGGCTGACGGCGCTGTTCTACCTGTACTTCGAGCAGCACTACCGCACCAAGGCGCTGGGCGCCTTCGTGATGCTGGTGGTCAGCGCCGCAGTGGGCTTCCTGGTCTGGTACACCGTGGCGCGCGACGCGGCGCAGATCCAGCCCCTGGTGCCGGCGCTGCAGAGCTGGTGGATGAAGCTGCACGTGCCGGCCAACTTCATCGGCTACGGCACCTTCGCGCTGGCGGCGATGGTGGCCTTCGCCTACCTGATCCAGCGCCAGGCCGAAGAAACGCGCTGGTGGAAGCTGGCGCCGCTGGGCGTGCTGGGCCTGGTGCTGTGCTTCGAGCCCATTGTCTTCCGGGCGTCCAAGCTCAGCAGTTCGGCCAGCTACTGGGCGGTGTATTTCGGCATCAGCCTGCTGATCGTGGGTGCCATCCTGTTCGGCCGCCGGCGCATCGCCGCGCGCCTGCCGGCGCCCGAGGTGCTGGACGACCTGATGTACAAGGCCATCGCGGTCGGTTTCGCCTTCTTCACCATCGCCACCATCCTGGGCGCCTTCTGGGCCGCCGAGGCCTGGGGCGGCTACTGGAGCTGGGACCCGAAGGAGACCTGGGCCCTGATCGTGTGGCTGAACTACGCCGCCTGGCTGCACATGCGGCTGATGAAGGGCCTGCGCGGCACGGTGTCGGCCTGGTGGGCGCTGGGCGGCCTGGTGGTCACCACCTTCGCCTTCCTGGGCGTGAACATGTTCCTGTCGGGGCTGCACAGCTACGGTGAGCTCTGATTGCGGCGGGCATTGCCCCTGCGGGATGCATGACGGCGCCGTGTGCGTAAGGTTTGCAGCGCGGTAGCGACCAACCGGCACGCCCCGCAGATTTCCTGGAGACCCTGATGCACTTGCGCCCCGACCGCGGCTTCGACCACGCCGTTCCTTCCGAGATCACGCCGCGTGCCGTCTATGAAGGCCGGCGCGACTGGCTGCAGCGCCTGGCCGCCGGCGCTCTGGGCACCGGCCTGGCCGGCTGGGCCGGGCGCGAGGCCCTGGCGCAGGCCGCACCGGCCAAGGGCGCGGCCTTGCCCGGTGGCAAGAGCGCTGTCGTCGGTGCCAACGTGATGGACGCGGTCACGCCGCGTGCGCTGTCGACCACCTACAACAACTTCTACGAGTTCGGCACCGACAAGGCCGACCCGGCGCGCAATGCGCACACGCTGAAAACGCGGCCCTGGACGGTGAGCGTCGAGGGCGCGGTCGCCAAGCCGCGCACCTACGGCATCGAGGATCTGCTGAAGCTGGCTCCGATGGAGGACCGCATCTACCGCCTGCGCTGCGTCGAAGGCTGGTCGATGGTCGTGCCCTGGGTCGGCTATTCGCTGGCGGACCTGATCAGGCAGGTCGAGCCCACCGGCAATGCCAAGTACGTGGAGTTCCACACCCTGGCCGACCCCAAGACCATGCCCTACGTCGGCAGCCGGGTGCTGGAGTGGCCCTACGTCGAGGGCCTGCGGCTGGACGAGGCGATGCACCCGCTGACGATGCTGGTCTTCGGCCTCTACGGCGAGGTGCTGCCCAACCAGAACGGCGCGCCGCTGCGCCTAGCCGTGCCCTGGAAATATGGCTTCAAGAGCGGCAAGAGCATCGTGAAGATCCGCTTCACCGAGCAGCAGCCGAAGACCGCCTGGGTGAAGGCGGCGGCGCAGGAATACGGCTTCTACAGCAACGTCAACCCGAAGGTCGACCACCCGCGCTGGAGCCAGGCCACCGAGCGCCGCCTGGGCGAAGACGGCATCTTCGCGAAGAAGCGGCCGACGCTGATGTTCAACGGCTACGAGTCGCAGGTCGGCCAGTTGTACGCCGGTCTCGACCTCGCCAAGAACTATTGACCCCCCCGAAGCGCCTTCGGCGCCTCCCCCCAGGGGGCGCCGCCAGCGGCCCGGCAAAGCCGGATCCGCGGCGGCCGCTAGGTTGGACCCCCGCTTTCACACGGCCTTCGCGCGCAAGATGAACAAGCTGCTGCTGCGCCCGGCGGCCAAGCCGCTGCTGTTCCTGCTGTGCCTGGTGCCGGCTGCGCACCTGCTGTGGGGCGCGGTGGCCAACACCCTGGGCGCCAACCCGGCCGAGGCCCTGATCCGCGGCACCGGCGACTGGGTGCTGCGCTTTCTGTGCATCACCCTGGCAGTGACGCCGCTGCGTGAGGCCTCCGGGCTCACCGGCCTGGCGCGCCTGCGCCGCATGCTGGGCAACTTCGCGTTCTTCTACGGCGTGCTGCACTTCCTCTGCTACGCGTGGCTGGACATGGGTCTGGACCTGCTGGCGATCTGGAACGACATCCCCAAGCGCCCGTTCGTCCTGGTCGGCACCCTGGCCCTGCTGCTGATGGCGCCGCTGGCGGCCACCTCGCTCAACCGGGCGATCAAGGCCCTGGGCGCAGCACGCTGGAAGCGGCTGCACCAGGCGGTCTACGCCATCGCCGGGCTGGGCCTGCTGCACTTCTTCTGGATGCGCGCCGGCAAGAACGACTTCGGCGAATGGGCGGTCTACGCGCTGCTGATCGCCGCCCTGTTGGGCTGGCGGCTGCGGCGCCACCTGCAGCGCCGCAGCAGCAGACGGCCGCTCAGGACATGAAGCCCGGCAGCCACATCGCCAGGCCCGGCCATTCCAGCACCAGCAGCATGGCCAGGATCAGCATCAGCACGAACAGCCAGACGCCGCGGAAGATCTGCTTGAGCGTCACCTCGTCGAGCAGGGCGTTCAGCACGAACAGGTTCATGCCCACCGGCGGCGAGATCAGGCCGATCTGCACCACGAAGACGATCAGCACGCCGAACCACACCGGATCGAAGCCCAGCGCGGTGACGATGGGGAAGAACACCGGGATGGTCAGCAGCACCATCGACAGCTCTTCCATGATCGTGCCCAGCAGCACGTAGATCAGCATCATCGCGCCCACCACCATCAGCGGCGACAGGCCCATGTGCGTGATCCAGTCGCGCAGGTCGGCCGGCATGGTGGTGAAGTTGATGAAGTTGCTGAAGATCGTCGCGGCGATCAGGATGGTGAACAGCATCGCCGTGGTGCGCGCGCTTTCCACCAGCACCTGCAGCAGCACCTTGGGTGGCAGCGCGCCGCGCGCCAGCGCGAAGAAGAACGCGCCCGCCGCGCCGATGCCCGCGCCCTCGGTGGCGGTGAACACGCCGCCGTAGATGCCGCCCAGCACCACGATGACCAGCACCAGCACGCCCCAGATGCCGCGCAGCGCGGCCCAGCGCTGCGGCCAGGTGCTGCGCTCGCCGGCCGGGCCGGCGCTGGGGTCGCGCCAGGTGATCCAGCTGACGCCGGCCATCAGGAAGGCCGCGGTGATCAGCCCCGGGATCACGCCGGCCGCGAACAGCTTGCCGATGTTGGTCTCGGTGACGATGCCGTAGATCACCATGATGGTCGACGGCGGGATCATGATGCCCAGCGTGCCGCCCGCGGCGATGACGCCGGTGGACAGGTAGTCGCTGTAACCCAGCTTCTTCATCGACGGGTAGGCGACCTTGCTCATCGTCGCCGCGGTGGCGATCGACGAGCCGCAGATCGCGCCGAAGCCGGCGCAGGCCAGCACCGTGGCATGGGCCAGGCCACCCCGCACATGGCCGATGAAGGCATAGGCGGCGCGGAACAGCTCATGCGCCAGCCCGGCCCGGGCGACGAAGTTGCCCATCAGGATGAACAGCGGCACCACGCTCAGCGTGTAGGCGAAGCCGGTGTCGTAGACCACCTGCGCCGCCGACGCCGCCGTCGGCCCCCAGCCGCGCATCAGCCCCAGGCCGGCAAAGCCGACGAAGCCCATCGCGAACGCCAGGGGCACGCGCAGCAGGGCCAGCAGGAAGACTGCGCCAAAACCCAGCAAAGCTTCGATCATGTCTGCCCCTCGTCCGACGGGTACATCGGACGATCCCCCGAGGCGATGGCGGGCCGGCTTGGGAACTGAGGCCGGACACAAACAGTCCCTGCGGACTGTTTGTGCCTGCCGAAGGACACCGGCCTCTGGCCGGTGGCGGGCCCGGTGCTCGGCCCGTTCATGTCGCGCCTCCGCTCGGCAGTTCGGGCGCGTCGTCATCGACGCCGATGCGGTGCACATCCGTGGGCTGCACCAGCAGCAGCAGATGCACCAGCGCCGTGAGCCCGCACAGCACCGCCATCAGGTGCACGAACGGCCCCAGCGGCAGGTGCAGCTGGGCCGTGGTGTCGCCGTAGGTCTGCATCTGGTCGGCCTTGTCCCACATCAGCCAGGCCAGGCCGCCCAGGGCAGCGGTGCAGCACAAGTCGACCAGCCCCTGCTGCAGCCGGCGCAGCCAGGCCGGCAGCAGGTGGTCGAGCGAGTCGAACAGCACATGCTCGCCGTGCAGCGAGACCAGCGGCAGCGCGGCGAAGATCACCACCACCATCAGGATCTCGGTCAGCTCCAGCGAGCCGGGAATGCTCTGGCTGAGCAGCTTGCGTCCCAGCACGTCGAACAGCGTCAGCGCCATGATGGCGAACAGCGCCACCGCGGCCAGCAGGCCGCAGAGGCCATCGAGCATGCGTTTCACGAAGCGCTTACTTCTGCAGCTTGGCGATCTCGGCGCGGTAGTCGGCCAGCACCTTCTTCGCGTCCTTCAGGCCCTTGGCCTCGGCGGCCTTGGCCCAGGTGTCCTCCATGGTGGCCGTCTTGGCCTTCACCGCATTGACGAAGGCCGGATCAGCCTTGGTGAACTGCACGCCCGCGGCCTGCATGAAGGCCATGCCGCGGCGGTCGACCTTGTCCCAGCCCCGGCCCAGCATGCGCGCGGCGAACTCGCCCGACATCTCGTCGACGATCTTCCTCACGTCGGCCGGCAGGGCGTCGTACTTGGCCTGGTTCATCATGAAGACGAAGCTGGTGTTGTACAGGCCGCCCGGGAAGGTGGTGGCGTACTTGATCACCTTGTCGATCTTGAAGCCCTCGACCGATTCGGCCGGGAACAGCGTGCCGTCCATCACCCCGGTGGACAGCAGCTCGTAGCTCTCGGGCGCGGGCTTGAGCGTGACGTTCATGCCCAGCGCCTTGCTGATGTCGTTGACCATGCCGCCGCCGACGCGGAACTTCATGCCCTGCACGTCGTCGATCTTCGTGATCGGCTTCTTGGTGTTGAAGATGATGCCCGGGCCGTGGGTGAAGACGGCCAGCACCTTCACGCCCTTGTGCTCCTCGGCAAAGGCCGGCACCTTGGCGTACATGCGCTGGAAGGCCACCGAGGTCACTTCCGACGAGTCACCCATGAACGGGAACTCGACCATCTGCGTCATCACGAAGCGGCCCGGCGTGTAGCCGTGCACCGTGAACGAGATGTCGACCAAGCCGTTGCGCACCGCGTCGAAGGTGCCGGGCGCTGCCGTCACCGCACGCGGCAGGGCATTGCACTTGACCTTGCCGGCGGCCTTCTGCGCCAGCAGCTCGCACCACTCGATCTGGCCCGTGGTCAGGGTGTGCGCCGGCGGCACCCAGGACGACAGGGTCAGCGTGGTCTGCGCCGCGGCAGGCAGGGCGCTCAGCGCGCCCAGCGCGGCGGCAACCGTCGCCAGCAGGCCGGTGCGGAAGGTGGATGCCATGGTGGAGTCTCCGAAGAAGGGGTGGGTGCTGCGCGACCGCAGTGTCGGCGCGCATGCTGCCCTACCCGGCAGCCGGGCGACATTGCAGAAAACGCGGGCCCGGCCACCGAATGTGGTGGAGCCACCACGGCCGGCCGCAACCGGCCGTGAAGCCTTCACGCCCGCAGCGCCTGCGGCCCCCGCGCCCATGGGGGAAGGCCGCGCCGAACCCCGTGGGCGAGGGGCCGGGGCCAGGTGTGCGCCGGCCTACGATGACCCGACACCCGAGCAAGCCGCCCCATGTCCCTCCCAGACTCCCCCACCCAGCCGACCGCCCTGGCGCCATTGGCCGATGGCGCCGCCCTGGGCGACGGCCCGGCGCGCGACGCCCTGCACGAGGCCCTGCGCCAGCTTGACGTGGCCGATGCCTACCAGGGCCGCGCCCGCGCCATCGTGATGTGCGAGGCGCTGACCGGCGTGGCCCAGGCCCTGGCCGGCCTGCACGCCTACGGCCCGTCCGAGCATCACCTGGCGCAGGCGCTGCGCTGGGCGGCGCAGTTGGGGGGCTGTGACCTGGTGGCCGACCTGCACTGCGCCTGGGCCGAGGTGGCCACCAATGCCGGTGACCTGGCCGACGCCCGCGACGACAGCGCCGGCTGTGCTGCCGCCCGCGACCGTGCCCGCGACCATGCCTTCGAGGCTGCCCGCCTGGCCCGCCGCGCCACCGACCCGAACTGGGAACTGTGCCTGGTGCTGCGCGCCAGCGACGTGCTCGAACGCTGTGGCGACCACGACGACGCGATGCAGCTGCAGCAGCGGGCGCTGCAGCTGATGGGCATGGCCGGCAGCGACCCGGCCGGCGCCGACGAGGACTTCGCCGCTGCGCTGCCGGCCGGCACCGTGGCGCAGTCGGCACCCGGCGCCTTGATGTAGGTCACGCCGCACCGCGCGTGGCGCGGCCGGGTGAGCGCGACGCCGGACAATGGTCTGCGGTGCGCGGATGGTCTGTCGCACGGATCGTCCGCCATGCAACGCACCCTCTTCAACACGCCCGGCATCAGCCCCCTGCTGCGCTGGATCTCGCGCCGCTTTCTGCGCCTGGCCGGTTGGACACTGGACGGTCGCATGCCCGACGGCCAGGCCAAGTGCGTGGTGATCGCCGCGCCGCACACCAGCAACTGGGACCTGCCCTACACGCTGATGGTGGCCTTCGCGCTGCGGCTGAACATCCGCTGGATGGGAAAGCAGCAGATCTTCCGCTGGCCCTTCGGTGGGCTGATGCGCTGGCTGGGCGGCATTCCGGTGGACCGCAGCCGATCGACCAACCTGGTCGCCGCGTCGGCGCAGGCGCTGCGCGGCGCGCCCGGCTCCATGCACCTGGTGGTGCCGCCCGAAGGCACGCGCAGCAAGACCCGGCACTGGAAGACCGGCTTCTACTGGATCGCCCACGAGGCCGGCGTGCCCATCGTGCTGGCCTACATGGACTACCCGCGCAAGCTCAGCGGCCTGGGGCCGGTGTTCACGCCCACGGGCGACATCGA
>Ga0116180_1002315_pt1 | contig 15077 bp, 13 predicted proteins | sample AD_UKC073_MetaG_FD_89804 | JGI IMG/M metagenome (GOLD analysis project Ga0116180, IMG submission 89804) | Active sludge microbial communities of municipal wastewater-treating anaerobic digesters from USA - AD_UKC073_MetaG | ecosystem: Engineered > Bioreactor > Anaerobic > Digestate | place: USA...
CCCTGCGGCGGCAGCTGCGCGTGCCACTGAGGGCGACGCGCGCGTAATCGGCTGAATGAAAAAATATTTCGTAACCGGACTGCTGATCTGGATTCCTCTGGTCATCACCTTCGTGGTGCTGGCCTGGATCGTCAACACGCTTGATCAGATCCTGCTTCTCGTCCCGGCCACAGTCCGGCCGGAAGCCTTCTTCGGCTTCCACGTCCCCGGGATCGGGGTACTTGTCTCCCTGCTGCTGATCCTGATCACCGGCCTGGCTGCCGCCAACTTCGTCGGCCAGCGCATGGTCCGCTTCTGGGAGAGCGTGCTGTCACGCATCCCGGTGGTCAAATCGATCTACTACAGCGTCAAGCAAGTCTCCGACACCCTGCTGTCCAGCAACGGCCAGGCCTTTCGCAAGGCGCTGCTGATCCAGTACCCGCGAGAGGGCATGTGGACCATCGGTTTCCAGACCGGCACGCCGGGTGGCGATGCAGCCCATCACCTGGGTAGCGATTTCGTCAGCGTGTATGTGCCCACCACGCCGAACCCGACCTCAGGCTTCTTCCTGATGCTGCCCCGCAAGGACGCCATCGAACTCGACATGAGCGTCGATGAAGCCCTCAAGTACATCATCTCGATGGGCGTCGTGGCCCCGCCGCCCCACCGGACGACGGCGCCTCGGCCCGCTGCAGCCCTTCTGAATCAATAAACGCGGTTGTTTCCAGCCGCGTTCCGTTTTTTCCAGGAATAAAGACTCCACCATGCGAACTCAATACTGCGGCCTTGTCTCTGCCGCCTATCTCGACCAGATCGTCACCCTGTGCGGCTGGGTCCACCGTCGGCGCGACCATGGTGGCGTGATCTTCATCGACCTGCGTGACCGGGAAGGTCTGGTCCAGGTGGTGTGCGATCCCGACCGGGCCGACATGTTCCACGTGGCCGAGACCATCCGCGGCGAGTTCGTGCTGAAGATCACCGGCAAGGTGCGCCGTCGCCCGGCCGGCACCGAAAATGCCAACCTGGTGTCCGGCGAGATCGAGATCCTGTGCCACGACATCGAGGTGCTCAACACCTCCGCCACGCCCCCGTTCCAGCTCGACGAGGAAAACCTCTCCGAGACCACCCGCCTGACCCACCGCGTCATCGACCTGCGCCGTCCGCAGATGCAGAAGAACATGATCCTGCGCTACCGCACGGCCATGGCCTTCCGCCGCTTCCTCGACGCCCAGGGCTTCATCGACATCGAAACCCCGATGCTCACCAAGAGCACCCCCGAAGGTGCCCGCGACTACCTGGTGCCTTCCCGGGTCCATGACGGCCAGTTCTTCGCCCTGCCCCAGTCTCCCCAGCTCTTCAAGCAGATGCTGATGGTGGCCGGCTACGACCGCTACTACCAGATCGTCAAGTGCTTCCGCGACGAAGACCTGCGCGCCGACCGCCAGCCGGAGTTCACCCAGGTCGATATCGAGACCTCCTTCCTGACCGAAGACCAGATCACGGCCATGATGGAAGAGATGATCCGCACGATCTTCAAGGAAGTGCTGTCCGTCGAGCTGCCCAACCCCTTCCCGCGGATGAGCTACGGCGAGGCCATGGACCGCTTCGGCTCCGACAAGCCCGACCTGCGTGTCACCCTTGAGCTCACCGACGTCACCGACGCGGTCAAGGATGTGGCCTTCAAGGTGTTCAGCGGCCCCGCCACGTCCGGCGGCCGCGTGGCGGCGATGCGTGTGCCGGGTGGCGCCACCCTGTCCCGCGGGGAGATCGACGAGTACACCAAGTTCGTCGGCATCTACGGAGCCCGCGGTCTGGCCTACATCAAGGTCAACGACGTCACCCAGGTCAATGAAACCGGCCTGCAGTCGCCCATCGTCAAGAACCTCAACGAGGCTGCCCTGCGCACCATCCTCGAACGCACCGGCGCCCAGTCCGGCGATCTGATCTTCTTCGGCGCCGACAAGACCAAGGTCGTGAATGACGCCCTCGGCGCCCTGCGCATCAAGCTCGGCCACGAAAAGGGCTTCGTCAATGGCAAGGCTTGGGAACCCCTGTGGGTCGTGGACTTCCCGATGTTCGAATACGACGAGGAAGACAAGCGCTGGACGGCCTGTCACCACCCCTTCACCAGCCCCAAGGACGAGCACCTGGAGCTGCTCACCAGCGACCCCGGCAAGTGCCTGGCCAAGGCCTACGACCTGGCCCTCAATGGCTGGGAAATCGGCGGCGGCTCGGTGCGTATCCACCGCGCCGAGGTGCAGGAGAAGGTCTTCTCGGCCCTCAACATCGGTCCGGAAGAGCAGCGGGCCAAGTTCGGCTTCCTGCTCGACGCGCTCCGCTACGGTGCGCCCCCGCACGGTGGCCTGGCCTTCGGCCTCGACCGGATCGTCACCATGATGACCGGCGCCGAATCCATCCGCGACGTGATCGCCTTCCCCAAGACCCAGCGCGCCCAGTGCCTGCTCACCGACGCACCGTCGCCGGTGGACGAAAAGCAGCTCCGCGAACTGCACATCCGCCTGCGTCAGAAGGCCACGGAAACACCGGCCGGCTGACCCCCCCGGAGCAGTGCCCCCAGGGCGAACGGCCAGGCCGTTCGCCCTTTTCTTTTCTGCCGCCCCTCAAGATTGCCGCCACCGCGCCGTTTGCCTGACTGTTCCCGTGCCTACTCGCCCCGCTACCCGTGATTGATCTCGACACCATCTCCGCCCTCATCGTCGAAGCCAATCCGTCGATGCGGACGCAGCTTCGCAACATGCTCAACATGAGCGGGATCAGCAAGGTCCAGTTTGCCGTGACCGCCGGCGTGGCGGTGCGCAAGCTGCGTGACAACCGCTTCGACCTGATCCTCTGCGAATACCACATCGGCGACGGCCAGGACGGCCAGCACCTCCTCGAAGACCTTCGCCACAACAGCATCATTCCCCTGGCGACCCTGTTCATCATGGTCACCGGCGAACGCCAGTACGAACGCGTTGTGAGCGCTGCCGAGCTGGCCCCCAACGACTACATCCTCAAGCCCTTCGCCGCCGACACCCTGCACGATCGCATCGAGCGCGCCCTCGACAAGCGCGAAGCCTTTCTCCCCATCTACCGCCTGATCGAACTGGGCAACGTCCCCGACGCCATCGCCACCTGCAGCAAGGCCCAGGAGACCCACCCCCAGTGGGCCACCGACTTCATGCGCTTGCGCGCCGAGCTGTACATTGCCAGCGGCAACGCCGACGAAGCCCTCCACCTCTACGAGAAGATCCTCGAGAGCCGCAGCATTCCCTGGGCCCGCCTGGGCCTGGCCAAGGCCCTCTTCATGCAGCGGCGTTACGCCGAGGCAGAAGAGACCCTGCAGTCACTGGTGAATGAAAACGAGCTATTCGTCGATGCCTATGACTGGCTGTCACGCACCCGCGAGGCCGCCGGGGAGCTCGAATCCGCACGCAGCATCCTGCTCAACGCCTCCATCCTTTCCCCACACCGGGTCGTGCGCCTGCGCCGGCTGGGCGAGCTGTCCATCGAGACCGGCGATCACGAAGGCGCCGAAAAAGTCCTCTCCGAGGTAGTACGCAAGGGCAAGTACTCCGACTTCCGCGACCCGGAAGATCACGTCCGCCTGCTCCAGGCCCAGCTCGGCAAGGGCGACACGGCGCAGGCCGAGGCCACCATCCGTGATCTGGAACGCTCCATGGCCGGCCTCGCCAAGACCCGCTCATGCAGCAACCTGTCGAGCGCCCTGTTGCACGTCAAGAAGGGTGACACCGAGAAGGCCGGCGAAGCCATCAAGGCCCTGTTTTCCGAACAGGACAACGCCCAGCCCCTGTCCCTCAAGCTCAAGAGCGAACTCGCCCGGGCCTGTTTCGCCACCAATCTCGACAACCACGGCGCCGAGGTCATCCTCGACATCATGCGCAACGCCCCTGATGCGCGCACCCTGGCCGGTACCCAGTCGCTGCTCAGGGAAGCCGGCAAGGCCGAGCTCGGCGAGCAACTGGCCAAGCAGATGGACTCCGAGGTCAAGGACCTCGTGGCGGAAGGGGCCCGCAAGGCTCAAGCCGGTGACTACGAAGGCGCAGTGCAGTTCATGCTCAGCGCCGTCCGCAAGATGCCCGGCAACGTACACGTTCTGTTCAACGCCACCCTCGCCCTGCTCAAGAACATCGAGCACTGCGGCTGGAACGACCGCTTCGCTGGCCAGGCCCGTGACCTGATGGAGCGGGCCCGCAAGCAGGATCCCGGCAACGCCCGCCTGCCTGCCCTGACCGCCTTCTACTACACCCTGCTCAAGAAGTACGGGATTCAGCCCTGAGGAGCGGACTGCTAAACTGGCAGGCGTTGCCTTCACCCAGCGTCGCCATGCACCTCCGCCTCCTGCGTCTTGCCTTCCTTCTGCTCCTGCTGTGTTCCGGCGGCGCCCAGGCCCGTGACTTCCTCGACTGGTACCGCACGGGGATCCCTGCCGTTGCCGCGTCGGCGCTCCCCCCCGAAGCCCGCGAGACCCTTGCCCTGATCCGTCAGGGCGGCCCCTTTCCCTATCGGCGAGACGGCATCACCTTCCAGAACCGGGAAGGTCGCCTGCCCGACGCCCAGCGCGGCCATTACCGGGAATACACCGTGACCACCCCCGGCTCCCGTGACCGGGGTGCCCGGCGCATCATCAGCGGCGGGCGGCCCCCCACGGTGTTCTACTACTCCGACGATCACTACCGCAGCTTCCGGCGGATCCAGGACTGAACATGACCGCCCCCCAGTTCCATACCCTCCTGTCCCGGGCCGAAAAGGCCGGGCTCCATCGCATGCCCTTTGCCTCCGACCTCGCCCTCGAAGAAGCCGCCGAAAGCCTCGACTACCCCCTCCACCGGGTCAATCTCGCCCAGGTCACCGACAAGGAGGCCTTTCTCGAAGCCGTCGGCAGATCCCTAAACTTCCCCGACTGGTACGGGCACAACTGGGACGCCCTGGCAGACTGCCTCACCGATCTGTCGTGGATGGCCGCTGACGGCTACGTGATCATCCTCGAACACAGCGATGCCTTTGCCGAGGCCGCCCCTGCCGATTTCGCCATGGCCCTGTCGGTCTTCCAGGATGCCGCGGACACCTGGCGCGAAGACGGCATCCCCTTCTGGACCCTGGTCGGCACCGCCGGCACCCACACCGACTGGCTGCAGGACATGGAATGAGTGAGGGCCCGAAGCAGCCAGTCTCGGTGCTGGTAGTCATCCACACCCCCGGGCTCGAGGTTCTGGTGATGGAACGGGCTGGCGGCGCCGGCCTGTGGCAATCCGTCACTGGCAGCCGGGAAGGTGACGAAGCCCCCATCGCCACCGCCCTGCGCGAAGTCGCCGAAGAAACCGGAATCGTCGCGACAGCCGCCGATCTCACCGACTGGCAGCTCAGCAACCGCTTCCTGATCCTGCCCCGCTGGCGCCAGCGCTATGCCCCGGGCGTCACCCACAACACCGAGCACCTCTTCAGCCTGTGCCTGCCCGCCCCTGTTACCCCGAGCCTGGCGGCCGACGAGCACACTGCAGCCTGCTGGCTTCCCTGGCAGGAAGCGGCAGCACGGGTCTTCTCATGGACCAACCGGGACGCCATCCGGCTGGTCGCCCGCCACCTCAGCGCGGCGGCGTAAGCGCCGACTCGATCCTCTGCCGCAGGCAGGCCGGGCAATAGCACTGGCCCGCATGGGCCTCCGGCACCGCCAGCACCGGCGGCAGGCTCGCACACCAGCACTCCCTCAGCCCGGCATTCATGCCACAGGTAAATGCCGCACCGCAGGCCGGGCAGATGTTTGTCGCCGGCGCGCTCTTCTGTTGTTCCATGCTTTCTCCCATGCAGGAGCCGGAGTGTATTACGGCCGGGCAAACAGTCTGAAACGTGTTCGCGCTTTTGGTTTGCATGGCCGGTCATTACAATCGCGCCTACATCTCAAACCCTCCTGCGCGACAGCCCACCATGAGCGACCCGATCAACACCGCAAATCTCTCCCCGGCCCAGAAGGCCGCCATCATCGCCGAGGCCCTGCCCTACATCCGGCGCTTCCAGGACAAGACCCTGGTCATCAAGTACGGCGGCAACGCCATGACCGACCCGCACCTGAAAGAGTGCTTCGCCCGCGACGTGGTGCTGCTCAAGCTGGTCGGGTTCAACCCGGTGGTGGTGCACGGCGGTGGCCCGCAGATTGAGACCATGCTCACCCGCGTCGGCAAGAAGGGCGAGTTCATCCAGGGCATGCGCGTCACCGACGCCGAGACCATGGAGCTGGTCGAGATGGTGCTAGGCGGCCAGGTGAACAAGGAGATCGTCAGCCTGATCAACCAGGCTGGTGGCAAGGCCGTGGGCCTCACCGGCAAGGATTCGGGCTTCATCCGCGCCACCAAGCTCAAGATGGAAAACAAGGATGTGCCGGGCGACCTGATCGACATCGGCCAGGTGGGCGACATCACCCAGATCGATCCGAGCCTGATCTCCTTCCTCGACAAGGGTGACTTCATCCCGGTGATCGCGCCCATCGGTGTCGGCGAGCAGGGCGAGAGCTACAACATCAACGCCGACGTGGTGGCCGGCAAGCTGGCCGAAATCCTGAAGGCCGAGAAGCTCGTCCTCCTCACCAACACCCCGGGCGTACTCGACAAGGCGGGCAATCTGCTCACCGGCCTCACTCCGCGCCAGATCGACGACCTGGTGGCCGATGGCACCCTGTCCGGCGGCATGCTGCCCAAGATCGGCTCGGCCCTCGACGCCGCCCGCAACGGCGTGAAGAGCGTGCACATCATCGACGGCCGCGTCGAGCACTGCCTGCTGCTGGAAATCCTCACCGACCACGGCGTCGGCACGATGATCAAGAGCAAGTAAGCACACGCACCTGCGCGATCCGGACGAGAGGGCACCACGGTGCCCTCTCGTGCTTTCCGCCCCCCCCTGCGCCCAAATCGACACCCGGATGCCGCCAACCCAGGGCCGGCCCGCTACAATGGGCCTCCTCCGTTTCAGTGCAGTCCTCCGATGTTCTCGCGTATCCCTGTCCGTACCCTGGGCCTTGCCCTGTTTGCCGTCTGTGCCGCCCTGCTGGCAGTCGGCCTTTATCTTCAGCACATCAAGGGCATCGAGCCCTGCCCCATGTGCATCATGCAGCGTTACGCCATGCTGACGTGCGGCCTGCTCGGCCTGATTGCCGGGCTGCACAATCCGGGGCGCAAGGGCCTGCTGGCGTATTCGGCCCTGCTTGCCGTGTCGGCGCTGGCCGGGGCCGGCGTGGCGGCCCGCCAGTCGTGGATGCAGTGGTATCCGCCGGCGGTCTCCGAATGCGGGCCCGGGCTCGAGTACATGCTCGAGAGTTTTCCCCTGTCCTCAGCCCTGCCGATGATCTTCCGCGGCGCCGGCGACTGCTCCGCCATCGACTGGACCCTGTTCGGGCTGACCATCGCCAACTGGTCCTTCCTGGTCTTCGCCACCATCCTCATCAGCCTGGCCACCTACCTGCTGCAGCGCCGCAAGGCCGGCTACTGAAAACTGCCCCACCCCGGGGCAAGCCGCACCAGCCGGGTGCATGAAATTCCGCCCGGTGGCCAGCCACCGGGCGTAAAAGCCGCCTGCAGTCGGCCTTTCGCCATCTCCTCCCGCATGGCACAACGATTGCTTAGTGACCTCCATCGAAAGCACGGCCAGCAATAAAGAGTTTGCTGCACCGCGCACAACCTGAATCCAGGTGTTTGCGCGCTCCCCTGCGGAGCGACGTGGACGGGCCAACGGCGGCCTGCGCCACGATCAACGACGATCTCTCCTGCCCAAAGGCTTACCGCCCGCTTCGGCCGCCCCGTGCGACCGGCCGGGGAGAATCAATCGTCGGAGGAATCATGCGCAAACTCAAACTGGTCATGGTCGGCAATGGCATGGCAGGCGTCCGCACCCTCGAAGAGCTGCGGAAGATCGCGCCGGACATGTACGACATCACGGTCTTCGGCGCCGAACCGCACCCCAACTACAACCGCATCCTGCTCTCCCCGGTGCTGGCCGGCGAGATGACCATCCAGGACATCATCCTGAATGACCTGCAGTGGTACGCCGACAACGGCATCACCCTGCACCTGGGCGCCCGTGTCACCGAGATCGACCGCCGCAACCGTTCGGTGATCGCCACCGACCGGAACGGCCAGACCATCACCGTCGACTACGACCGCCTGCTGATCGCCACCGGCTCCACGCCCTTCATGCCGCCCTTCCCCGGCAGGGATCTGCCCGGGGTGATCTCCTACCGGGACATCAAGGACACCGACGAGATGATCGACGCCGCCGCCCGATACCGCCACGCGGTGGTGATCGGCGCCGGTCTGCTCGGCCTGGAGGCCGCCAACGGCCTGGCCCTGCGCGGCATGGCCGTGACCGTGGTGCATAACTCCGAATGGATCATGGAACGCCAGCTCGACCGTACCGCGGGCAAGATGCTCCAGGCCGAGCTGGAGAAGAAGGGCATGCAGTTCAAGATGAATGCCCAGACCGCCGAGCTGGTCGCCGGGGAATCTGGGCGCGTGGCCGCCGTGAAGTTCAAGGACGGCGACAGCATCCCGGCCGACCTGGTATGCGTGGCCGCGGGCATCCGCCCCAATGTGGAGCTGGCCGAAAAAGCCGGCATCCATTGCAACCGGGGCATCGTGGTCAACGACACCCTGCAGAGCTACGACCCGCGGGTCTACGCCGTGGGTGAATGCGCCAATCACCGGGGCACGGCCTACGGCCTGGTGGCGCCGCTCTTCGAGCAGGCCAAGGTGTGCGCCAACCATCTGGCTGAAATGGGCATCGGCCGCTACCAGGGCTCGGTCACCAGCACCAAGCTCAAGGTCGCCGGCATCGACGTGTTCTCGGCCGGAGACTTCTCCGGGGCCGACGGCGCCGAAGACATCGTGCTCCACGATCCGGGCCTGGGCATCTACAAGCGCATCGTGCTGAAGGACGACAAGCTGGTTGGCGCCGTGCTCTACGGCGACACCAAGGACGGCGCCTGGTACTTCCAGCTCCTGCGGGACGAGCAGGACATCAGCGACATCCGAGACCACCTGGTTTTCGGCAACGCCCACCTGGGCGACGTGGGCCACAAGGGCAACAACGTGGCCGCCGGCATGGCCGACGACGCCGAGGTGTGCGGCTGCAACGGCGTGTGCAAGGGCACCATCGTCAAGGCCATCCAGGAGCACGGCCTGTTCAGCCTCGAGGATGTACGCAAGCACACCAAGGCTTCCAGTTCCTGCGGCTCCTGCACCGGCCTGGTGGAGCAGATCCTCGCCTCCACGGTGGGTGGGGCCTATCAGCCCTCCGACTCCAATAACAAGGCCGTGTGCGGCTGTACCGACCTCTCCCACGGGGAGGTGCGCCACGCCATCAATCAGCACAAGCTGCTGTCGGTGGCGGAAGCCCAGCAGCACCTGGGCTGGCGGACGCCCAACGGCTGCGCCACCTGCCGCCCGGCGCTGAACTATTACTGCCTCTCGTCCTGGCCCCACGAGGCCATCGACGACCCCCAGAGCCGTTTCATCAACGAACGCGCCCACGCCAACATCCAGAAGGACGGCACCTACTCGGTGGTGCCACGCATGTGGGGTGGCCTGACCACCCCCACCGAGCTGCGCGCCATCGCCGATGCGGCGGAGAAGTACAGGGTGCCCACCGTCAAGGTCACCGGCGGCCAGCGCATCGACCTGCTCGGCGTGAAAAAGGAAGACCTGCCACAGATGTGGGCCGACTTCGCCCGGGCCGGCATGGTCTCGGGGCACGCCTACGGCAAGAGCCTGCGCACGGTGAAGACCTGTGTCGGCTCCGAGCACTGCCGCTTCGGCACCCAGCGCTCCATGGCCCTGGGCGTGAAGCTGGAAAAGATGCTCTACGGCATGTGGAGCCCCCACAAGGTCAAGCTGGCGGTGTCGGGCTGCCCGCGCAACTGCGCCGAATCCGGCATCAAGGACGTCGGGGTGATCGGCGTGGATTCGGGCTACGAGCTCTACATCGGCGGCAACGGCGGCATCAAGACCGAAGTGGCCCAGTTCTTCGTCAAGGTGCAGGACGACGACGAAGTCATGGAATACGGCGGCGCCTTCATCCAGCTCTACCGGGAGGAAGGCTTCTACCTGGAGCGGACCTGCCATTACCTGGAGCGGGTGGGCATGGAGCACATCCGCCAGCGGGTGCTCGATGACGCTGCATCCCGCAAGGCCCTGTACGAGAAGCTGCTCTTCGCCCTGCAGGACTACAAGGACCCGTGGGCCGAGATCTTTGCAGACAAGTCCGGCGGCAGCCACAAGCGTGAATTCGAGATCATCAAGGTATAGGGAGCCGAGCCATGACTGACTGGACACGAATCTGCGCCCTGACCGATGTCCCGGTCCTTGGCGCCCGGGTGGTCGAGAGCGCCAGGGAAGGCCGCATTGCCGTCTTCCGCAACAGCGCAGACCAGGTCTTCGCGCTGCGTGACCGATGCCCCCACAAGGCCGGCCCCCTGTCCCAGGGCATCGTCCATGGCACCACCGTCACCTGCCCCCTGCACAGCTGGAAGATCCAGCTCGAGGACGGCCAGGTGGTGGCCCCGGACGTGGGCTGCGCCAAGCCCTACCCGATCAGGGTCGAAGACGGCGACGTCCTCCTCCAACTCTAGCCCCCCGACCGCGGGCACAGACCCGATCTTGAAATGCACCACAGGCGGGCCGGGCCCCGGCCTGCAGGGACCGCTCACGAAAAAACAGGGCAGGCAGCAGTGCCCGAAAGCAAACCGATCAATCCGCAACACCTGAGAAAGCCACCCATCATGGACAAGAAATCCTTCCTCAAGGCCGGGCACACGCCGACACTCCTGGCCGCCTTCCTCTACTTCGACCTGGCCTTCATGGTGTGGGTCCTCCTTGGCCCCCTGGGCGTGCAGATCGCCAACGATCTGGGCCTGACCCACGCCCAGAAGGGCCTGATGGTGGCCACCCCGGTGCTCGCCGGCGCCCTGCTGCGCATGGTCATGGGCGTACTGGTGGATCACCTCAAGCCCAAGATGGCCGGCGCCATCGGCCAGGTCATCGTCATCGTGGCCCTGTTCGTGGCCTGGCAGTTCGGCATCCACAGCTATGAACAGACCCTCATCCTCGGTCTCTTCCTGGGTGTGGCGGGCGCCTCCTTCGCCGTGGCCCTGCCCCTGGCCTCCCGCTGGTATCCGCCGGAGCACCAGGGTACGGCCCTCGGCATCGCCGGCGCCGGCAACTCCGGCACCGCCCTGGCGGCCCTGTTCGGCCCCGGCCTCGCTGCCGCCTTTGGCTGGGTCAATGTCTTCGGCCTGGCCCTGATTCCCCTGTGCATCGTCTTCGTGGTGTACCTGGTGCTGGCCAAGGACGCCCCCGAGTGCCCGCCGGCCAAGTCCTTCGCCGAATACCTCAAGGTGCTCAAGGACAAGGACGCCTGGTGGTTCATGTTCTTCTACTCCGTCACCTTCGGCGGCTTCGTCGGCCTGGCCTCGTCCCTGACCATCTACTTCAACACCCAGTACGGGCTTGATCCGAAGATGGCCGGCTTCTTCACCGCCGCCTGCGTCTTCGCCGGCAGCCTGGTGCGCCCCATCGGCGGCAACGTCGCCGACCGCATCGGCGGCATCAAGAGCCTCACCGTGATGTACGTCTTCGCCGCCATCTTCCTGTCCATCGTCAGCTTCGGCCTGCCCGAGGCCTGGATGGCCCTGGGCGTGTTCGTGTGTGCCATGCTGTCCCTCGGCATGGGCAACGGTGCCGTGTTCCAGCTGGTGCCCCAGCGCTTCCGCAAGGAAATCGGCGTGATGACCGGCCTGGTGGGCATGGCCGGCGGCGTCGGCGGCTTTTACCTCGCCTCCAGCCTGGGCTACAGTCGCCAGGTGACCGGCAGCTACCAGGCCGGCTTCCTGATCTTCGCCACCCTGGCGATCGCCGCGCTGATCGGCCTCACCGCCGTCAAGGGCCGCTGGCGCACCACCTGGGGCGCCCCCAACATGACCAGCGCCAAGATCTGACCCCCGCCATGTCCCGACTCCAGGCCTCCCTCGGCTACGCCTCGCTCACCGGCCCGCGCCCGCGCAACGAAGACTTCTGTGGCGCGGTCACGCCCGAAGGGGCGGAGCTGGAGAGCAAGGGCATCCTGGCCGCCGTGGCGGACGGAGTCGGCGGCCACGCCAATGGGCGTGAGGCCGCCGAATACACCGTCCGGGGCCTGCTGTCGGACTACTACGCCACGCCTGACACCTGGGCGGTCAACAAATCCCTCGACACGGTGCTGGGGGCCCTCAACCGCTGGCTGGTGTCCCACGCGGCACGCACCCGGGAGGCGGCCGGCATGGCCACCACCCTGTCGGCCATCGTGCTGCGCGGGCGCCGCTTCTACCTCGCCCATGTGGGCGACTCGCGCATCTACCGCCTGCGCGGCGCACGCCTGGAGCTACTGAGCACCGACCACGTGTGGGCGCACCCGGAGCTGGACAACGTGCTGTCCCGGGCGGTGGGCCTGGACGCCCACCTGTCGGTGGATTACGCCGATGGGGAGCTGGAAGCCGGCGACGTCTTCGCGCTGATGAGCGATGGGGTGTGGAGTCCCCTGGGCGAACGCCGCATCGCCGACATCCTGCGTGCCGAAGCCGATCCCCAGGACGCCGCCTCGCGGCTGGCCATGAGTGCCGAGGGCGGCGGCAGCCAGGACAACTGCACGGCCCTGGTGCTGCGCATCGACACCCTGCCCCCCGACCGCCTGCGCGACAACATCGATCGCCTGCACCGCCTGCCCCTGCCGCCGCGCCTCAAGCCCGGCCAGCAGATCGACGGGCTGACCATAGACGCCCTGCTCCATGAATCCATCGCCACCCTGCTCTACCGGGTGCGCGACGCCCAGGGCCACGCCCGCGTCCTCAAAACGCTGCGCCCCGAGCACGACGATGCCGAATCCGCTGCGGCGCTGGCCCACGAGGAATGGCTGGCCCGGCGTGTGAACGACGCCTGGTTTCCCCAGGTCATCCCTCACCCCGAACGCAGCCACCTCTATTACCTGATGAGCTGGCACGAGGGCGCCACCCTCAAGGCCCGGCTCGACAACGGCCACCGCTTCGGCACCGGCGAGGCCGCCGAGCTGGGCGGCCGCATCCTCAAGGGCATCGCCGGCCTGCACCGCCTGTCCATCGTTCACCGGGACATCAAGCCCGACAACCTGCATCTGGATGGCGAAGGGCGCCTGCGCATCCTCGACCTGGGCGTTGCCGCCTCGGACGCCTCCGGCGACGGCCAGAAATTCGGCGAGATCAACAACCCCGGCACCCCGAGCTACATGGCGCCCGAGCTCTTCGGCCCCCGCAGCAGCGGCGCCAACGAGCAGACCGACCTGTACGCCGTCGGCGTCACCCTGTACCAGCTGCTGACCCGAAAATACCCCTACGGCGAGATCGAACCCTTCCAGACCCCGAGGTTTGGCGACCCGGCCCCGCCCACGCGCTACCGCCCCGACATCCCCGACTGGCTCGAGGCCGTACTGCTGAAAGCCGTCGCCCGCGAACCGAAGGCCCGCTTCGAGACCGCCGAGGAATTTCTCCTTGCCATCGAACGGGGCGCCCACCGCCCCCTCTTGGTTGCCCGCAAGTCACCGCTGCTGACCCGTGATCCACAGCTCGGACTGCGGCTGATTGTGGCTGCATCCGTGACACTCAACATCTTTTTGATCTACCTGTTGCTGGTACGCTAAGGGCCGTCAGAATCCCGCTCCGTACCGGATGAGCAGAACACGCCCTCCCCGGCACGGCGCCCCCGCCCGAGCCTCCTTGCGTGCCCCTACCCGACATCCCCCACAGCGCCGTGACCTTGCTGGACGAAGAAGCCAGCACGCGGATGCTCAAGTTCTTCAGTACGGCAACGCTGCTCCTGCTCGGCATCGCCGTCAGCCTCGCCTGCCTGCTCAGTGACGCCGACACGCGCCTGCTGGCCCCAGCGGCGCTGATCTGCATCCTGGCCCTGGGCGCCCACATCGGCATCCGCCTGGGCCACACCCGGATGGCCGGGCGGGTACTGATCTGGGGCACCTGGGCCATCATCCTGATCTCGGCCCCGTTCGGCAGCGGCAACCGCAGCATCGGCATGGTCGCCATTCCCCTGCTGATCTTCATGAAAGGCTGGCTTGGGGGCCCCAGCCGCGCCATCGGCATGACCGCCGCCACCCTCGTGGCCCTGCTCGGCATCTCCCTCAGCGAGCACTACAACTGGATTCCCCAGGCCGGCCCGGTGCCGCCCCTGGCGCGCTGGCTGATGCTCTGCGCCATCTTCTGCAGCATGGGCTTTTTCACGGTGCTGTCCCACCGCCTGTACCTGCGACGCTATTCCGAGCAGGCACGGCTCGCCGCCACCCTGGCCCTGGTCACGGAACACAGCCCCATCATGCTGGCCTCGGTGGACTCTGACGGGCGCTACCGCTACGTCAACAACAACTACGCGCACTTCCACGGCAAGGCCACCGAAAACCTGGTCGGCAGCCCCGTGACCGACACGGTGGGCGCCGACACGGTGCGCCAGATCCGTCAGACCCTGCTCAAGAACGACGGCCGGGGCGCCTATCGCAGCCGCCGCCAGGACCCGGTGAGCGGCATCGAACGCTGGCTTGAAACCAGCGTGCAGCAAGCCCGCACCAACGATGGAGCGGAGGACGGCTTCTATGCCATTCTGCGTGACATCACCGACGAGGTTCGCTCGGCGGAACAGGTCAACTTCCTCGCCTATCACGATTCCCTGACCGGCCTTCCCAACCGCGCATTGATGCTCGACCGCCTGCGCCAGGCCATCCTCCGGGGCGAACGGGAAGATAGTCTGGTCGTGGTGTGTTACCTGGATCTGGATGGTTTCAAACGCCTCAATGACACCTGGGGACATTCCACCGGTGACAGCGTGCTCATCCAGCTCGCCGACCGCCTTCAGGACTGTGTGCGCGGCACCGACACGGTCGCCCGCCTGGGTGGGGATGAGTTCGTCGTGCTGCTGGGCGGCATCGAGAATCGCGAGGAGATACCCGCCACGGTTGCGCGCCTGCTCAAGGCCGTGGAGTGTCCGATCCCCATCTCCGAGAGCCGGAGCATCGCCCTATCTGCC
>Ga0116180_1002317_pt1 | contig 15073 bp, 19 predicted proteins | sample AD_UKC073_MetaG_FD_89804 | JGI IMG/M metagenome (GOLD analysis project Ga0116180, IMG submission 89804) | Active sludge microbial communities of municipal wastewater-treating anaerobic digesters from USA - AD_UKC073_MetaG | ecosystem: Engineered > Bioreactor > Anaerobic > Digestate | place: USA...
ATAGACAACATTTATTTGAGTTTGATTAAATTCTTTAAATGTTTTTTCTAAACTTCTTAAATGTAAGTCAAGTTGCATTGCTCTGTCACGACTAAAAACAATTATATTTATTTTATCTTCACACATATCTGAAGATTATAAATCTTGTGATTATTATTTGTTTTTATCAATTATATAGATTAGTATCAATTTCTTCGTTAATTTCTGCTTCGATAATTCTGAAAGTGTTTTCATTAGAAAATTTATCAATAAAAAGAAAATCAAATCTATAATAGAAAACACTTTCATCTTTTTTTGGATATACCAAAGAAGTAAGAGATAAATTTATATTTCTTTTGATTTTATCTATTACAAATGGGATATCTTTTATTGATCCAATATTGTTAAATTCATTTAGCAAAACTTTTTGATCATTAAGAATTTTTTCTTTTTCTTTTGTTGATTCAAACTTAACAGCTTGTTTAAATTCTTCAAAAGAATTATTTTGAAATTCGTATAATTTTTTTATATGAGAAACAATTCTATCAAGAGCAAATAGTTCTGATGAAAATGATCCCCAAAAATCTAAACTATAATCTGAGTAATGAAAAAGATTGTATACTTTCACTGTTTGTAACTTTCTATTTTTTTAGTTTTTTTTCATCTTTATCAAAAACATGTAATTCAAGTTTTCTATTAAAAACAATAACAAGTATACTATATTGTTTTTTAGAATGATTAATACCTAAACGTCTTATTTTATTTTTTTCAAATACTTTAGAAAATATATCAAATAAATGTTCATAAAAATATGAACAATCTCGATAAGATTGAAGATTTATTCGTTCTTTTAAAAGAACTGATATTAAATCATCATCAGAATTAATGAGTTTTTTGGTTAAATCTGTATGAAAAATTAAACTTTTTCTGTAAGATGGATAGGCATATTTATACCTTATTATTTGATAATCTAAATCAGGATCATTTTCAAAATTTGTTTTAATGCTACATAAAAGATATTCTACTGCCAAGTTTGCAACATCTTTTTCAAAGACATTTTCTGTGACTTTATCAACTATCATATTATCTATAATAGTTTTTTCGCTGAAAAAAGTAAATTAAAATCTTAAATTGTTCCAAACTCTTTTAAATTCATTAACTTCTCTATGCGTGACTTCTATTGATGGAATTGATGAAATTCTATTAATTTCATTAAATACAGACTGGGATTCAAACGCATCAGTATAATCTAGCCCTGGGTTCATAAACGAGATTCCATAAGTTGATTGTGCGCAATCGTTAACTTCTGCTTGTTTTCGACAAATATGCCCAATTCCCAGTGCATGACCGACTTCATGCATAAATGTTGATTTTAATTCAATCGAAGAACGAATACATCCTGGGTGAATTATAATAACCCGCTGAGAAGCGATATACTCGCCAGCATAGCAGTTTCTTGTATATTGTTGATTGGTGTCTATCAATACGGAAATATCTTCTCCTGAGTCAACTAGACGTACTGTTGGGCCAATTCTATTTAATTCTTGCAATGTTTCAACTATATAATTTTTTCTATTAAATCTATTCCATTCTTCGCCAACTAAACGTAAATCTAATGATCCATATTTTTGTTCATTATGATTGTTTATTTTGACTTTATTATATATAACAAAAGACAAGAAAAATATTGCTGCAACCACAAGCAATGAAATTCCAAAATATAAAAAACCTTTTTTTGTTTGTTCAGTCATATTAATAATTAAATTATTATTTTTCTTTTGATAAAGAATTCTTTATCTGCGTTGTAATCACAATACTCTCCAAAGTACAAATTTTCAAGAAAATTATTTCTTTTATCTGTATATTCAATATAATAGTTTTTATTATTAAAATCTAATAAGTAATAGGTACTATAAAATGACATTAATTGTTCAAACCATTTAAATGTTTTGTGATTTCCATGACTATTAAATAATTCGTGAAATAACTGATCAAAATCGTCTGAAAAATTCTTTTTATATGGAAGATTCGTATAGTTTTGCCATCCTTCAATTTTAAACTGAGTTTCAAAAGACTTTTTAAATTTTGAGTTTATTACTTGTTCAAATTCTACACGATCATCTTCATTTATTTTTCTATATGAAAAAACAAGATCAGTATAAGGAGCTGGAATACCCAATAAAACTAAATTAGTATTATCCTCGATGTAGTCGGGCGATAAATCGTAAATATTTTTGATTATAAAATTCCTATACAATCTAACTGAATCTTCTATTATTTTTTCTTGCATTGCTTTATTTTTTTCTATTTATTTAGAGCTGAATTGTAATGAAAAAGAAAAAAATTTTAATATCTGAATCAAATTTTAAAAAATTTATTAATAAGCTTCTTTTGGAAGTTATGATTGATATGAATGAAATCAATCAATTAATGAGATTAAAGCCAATTTTAATTGCATTTTATAATATAGAAAATGACTTGGAAGAATTATTAAGGAATAATTTTCAAAATTATTCTAATTTAGTAGAATATGCAAATCGATTAGATCAAATTGGAAATAATATTCCAAAATATATAGATAAAATTGAAGAATTAAGTTCTAAAGAAGCAGATCAATATTCTGAATTTAAAAAATTTTCACAAGCTGTATTGTCTAGAATAATTTTAGAAGATGAAAAATTATCTAATGTAGAAAAAATTCTTGGATCTCTTGGCCCACAACAAATTGAATTTGGTAAAGAAGGAATTTCTTTAATAAGAAAATTGAAATATCAAATCTCAAGATTAAAAGAAGTCCAGTCAAAACTTAATACACAACAATCTTCACAGCAAAACACAACTCAAGTTAACCAACAAGTTCAACAGTCTTAATGTCTGAATTTAAAATATCTTCATAATGAAGATATGGTTTTCCTGTATCTGTGTCAAACCCTTTTCTTAAAAAGGTTAATACTGTTATTGTTTTTTTATCAAAATTTCTTTTATTGATTCCCACCAATTCAGCGTTGAAAAATTCAATTGTCCTGTCAATTTCATTCGCATAATGTAGATAATTTTTCGTTAAGAATACCCTATATGTTTTATTTAATTCATAAGATATTTTTTTAGTTTCAGGAATAATCTCTTTATTTTCAATAAATTTTAATATTAAATCTAAAAAACGCAAAATTGCAAGATATAACATGCTTTAATTTTAATGTTAAGGTTTATAATATGTTCCAAAAATATAATCAAATAGTGGGTAAACAACATTAAAAGAATGTTCCTGATTTCCTTTTTGATGATGTTCAACATGCCAAGGAATCCAATTTTCAGCCCATGTTTGATCTAAATGAGATAACATATGAACAATATAATATAAAAATCCATATGATATTATGCCAGCTGCAACAAATGGAGAAATTGGAACTAATGATTTGTATATGACAAGCATTGCGAATGTTAATGCTATAAATTCTGGAGTTTGAAACAAAAATTTTATTCCCATTTTATAATCTGGGTCTGTCATTTGTTTGCGACATTGTTTATGATGTTTGTACCAATGAAAGTTCCAAATTGAATTTTTCTTTTTACCTAAACCATGTAATACATGTTTATGAAACAACCATTCTGTTAGATTTCCAATGGTTAGCCCAATCATTGTTTTACCTATATTTTTCACCAAGACATTTAGCATATCTTTATAACTCCACTTGTTATTAAGTAACAAAACAAATAAATTATTTTTTATATTTTAGAATGACTTCATCGCTTATTTTAAATGCGAGTATTGCTTCTTGGTCATAATATTTTATTGTATGATCTATAATTTTTTCAATTTGAGTTCTTGTCGCTAAGATTCTAACAGGAATCATTCGTTCGATAAACAATTTACCAGAGGGAGAAACCCAATTTCCTTTTGTTACAGGGCAAATTGTTAATCCACCAGAGATTTCTCTAATTTTTTTATCCCAAACTTGATGATATCTTTTTCTAAAAGGTTTGCCGTTATTTCTAATTGTTGGTACTAAAATTTCCCACATACATATCATTTCTTGTGTTTCCATATTATTTCACACCCTTGTCGCGAATAGGGTATTTTAGGGACTCAAGAGAGATTTGTCAATCGGCTGCGTTCAAACCAAACAGTTGAGATAAATGACGACTTTGTTCTTCAGGATTATTTTGATATTGCTCTATTAATTTTTTAAGCTCTTCTTTTTTTGCAGCATCAATAGATTCAATTTCTATCTTATGTTTTTCCTTTAATTCTTGTAAAGTTGCTTGAAATTTTTCATCTATCTCTTTTTGTTTTTTAGCCTGAGCTTCTTCCAAAATTTTTAATTCTTGCAACTCTTTTTCTCTAGCTTTTAATCGATCTTGAAGAATCGAAATAAACTCAAATGCCTTTTGTTGTTTGTAGAACAAAAAACATATTAATGCCGTAGCAGCCAATCCAATTATTATCGCATATGTTTTAAACGATGAGAAAAAAGATATAAGTTTTTCTTTAAAAGTCATAATATTATTAAATATTGACTTTTAGTTTTTCATTCCACCAGTACCACCAGAAGAAGACTTGTTGTCAGAAAATGCCAATAAAATTTCAGAATTTTTATTCTGCTCTTCAACTTCCTTGATAACTTCCCCAGTCAACATACTTAATGAATTATTTAATTCATCAATGATACTAAGATAACTTAAATTAATTTCTTCAAGTTCAATAACTCTTTTATCTAATTTAATCATTAATTTAATTAAATTATCTAATTTATCAAGAACCATTTGATTTTCAAATTTATCAAGCGTCTTCCTCAGTTGTTTTGAACTTCCCGATGATGTTAAGATATTTTTCGTATTCTTCTGAGTTGTTTTCTTTTTAGAGACTGTTGGTGTTGTTTTTTTGGTTTTTGAATTCTTCATTTTCTTCTTTAATAATATTATTACTTTTTTTTCTATTTTTAAATGAATTATTACTTTCTAATATAGAATATATATTTTTTTTATCTTTTGTTAAAGATTTTATTAAGACAAGTTCATCACTTTCTTTTAAGTTAATAATTTCATTTATTAAAAGTTCAAATATCTCTTTATAAGATTCATTTTGTTCTATTATATGAAATACGAAACTTATGAATTCTTTTAATGATATATTTTTATTATGTAAAATTCTTTTAACTTGAATTAAGCTTTCAATTGAAAAATCTAACTTAACCGTATATTTGTCTGATTTATTTATTAACTTATCACTTGTTAAAAGTAATTTTTCTTTATTCATATTAACCTAAAAAATTAAACAGCACCACCACCAGTGATATCTCCACCGCTAGGTAAAGAACCACTGCCATCGGCAACGTTACCATTTCCTGAAAAATATGCGGACCCACCCTGTAAAGATGTTGAAGTTTTTGAATTTGGAGAAAGCTGATAATATTTTTTCAAAACAATCATGCATTCTTTTGCAGTTTGTTCATTGTAATTTTTTAGAAGATACACATAAACACGATTTAAAATCACCGTTTTTGGATCCAACATTACATCGTAATTGCCAACAAGTCTTGCTATGTTTGAAGCAAATTTTTGAATATTCAGCATTGTTTCTGGAACTTCTGGTTCCGTAGGAGCAGTTTCTTCAGCTCCTTTATTTGAATCATCTCCTCCCAAATCCAACCCGCCAGCATCATCTGGCGATCCTAATTCTAAATCTGGATCGTCCGCCTCGAAAAGTATATTTGAGATACTAATTTTTTCTGTTAAGTTTGCTAATGCGGAAGGTATGGTTTTAGGAGCTTCTCCAACGCCAGAAAACATTTGTGATGCAGGAATAGATTCTCTTTCATATTGAATTAGATATCTATCTACTTTTTGGTCTAAAGACATGTCTTGTGGAAGAGTAGTTGCTTTGGTAGAAACCACTGGAATAGTTTGAACGTCTTTTTTCTTCTCTTCTTTAAGAATTAATTTCTTAAGTTTCATTTTGATTTTTTACTTTCTTGCATTGTGGTTAATGGAGGTAATGAAATTTTTTCCGCATTTGTTACTGGGTTAATTGGCATTTTATTAATTGGGTCTGCTAGAACGACTGATGATTCTAGTCCTGAAGTATACATTGGTTGAACCGCATAAATTTGATCCAAATTGGCTCTTTCTGCAATCATCATTCTTTGTTCAATCACTGACCAATTTAATTCTTGAAGCATTCCATTTAAATATCCCTTTTTATCAGCATTATAATCTTTAAACCAAGCATGATGCCAAGTATCAATAACAATCACGGGAATTCCTAATAGTGGAACATTTTCCGTGTGTTTTTCGACAACACAATTCATATATTTTTTTGTGTAAGGATCATAATAACAAACTACCCATCCTTCTGTGGCAACCATACCACATGAACGAAAATCAAGTTGCCACTGTTCAAATGTCCCAAAATCTTTGGATAATCTAATAAATGGAATACTATCTGCTCTGATTTGAGAATTTAAATCTGAAATATTTGAAAAATATAATTCATGAAATTTAATTCCGTTAAAATTATGTTGTTCATCAAGTTTTAATCGTCTAAATTCAGAATCATTTGGATTCATGGAATCCATGACTTTATTGATAGTATCAATCTTAGGACTAATGTGATTTAAACTTTCTATATAACTTCTATATAAATTAAAATGATTATCCTTTGTAAAGGTACCAAGTTTTTCAGTTTTTAATATAAAAGGCTTGGCAATTAAATAAACAGCTTCCGAAATAAAAGTTTTTGTTTCAATAATTTTTTGGGTTATTTCATTTACTTTTTTTGGGAATTGTTTATTTAATTTTTCTCTTATAACTGAATTGATATTCAAATCTTTTGGTTTACTGTCACTCATTGCAAAAATAATTATGCAATTATAAAAGAAACCTATTATAAGAAATGTTATCTACCAGATATATTTGCAACAAGCTCCATGTAGTCAATATTTAAACGACTTGGAGCTGTTCCCACAGATTTTACAATAATAGCTCCAGGACCAACTACTCGACCAGCACCAACTGGTAAAGTTGTTGAAATTGTTGCAACAAGAACATCATCAATATAATAACTTGCTTGACTTAAAGCGTTGTTTGTTTCAATTCTAAGCTTGACAAAATTTGTTGTCCCAACTGCTACGCCCGTATCAACTGTTGTGCTTGTTGTTGCGGTTGAAACTGCTTGCCAATTATTTCCATTTACAAGTCTATTATAAGTAAAATAAAGACCAGCAGTTTGTGCAAGGGCAGACGCAGTATTTAGCCAACCAATTGATAACGCATATTCTTGTGTCGCTGTTGAAAGCGCTGGGATGTAAACTCTCCACTCTTGAATAGAGTTTTCAAGATTATCTAGCCTCCAGCCAATTAAACTTTGCGCAAGACATATACGTCCAACAGCAGTAGTTCCAGTTGTTAACTGAACTTCGCCAATTGCCTTTCGTTTAACGTCAGTTAAAATAACTGTAGTATTCGTACCAGCTCCACTTAATGTTTGAGCCCAAAAATAGTTTCCCTGATAAGTATTTGCAATCCAATCTTCAGAAATATGAATTGTTCTGGAGGTTGGGTTTCTTGAAATGCTGATTTCTGTTGCGCTTGCAGAGACAGAAAGAACATTTCCGACTGATGATGATGGGGCAATTAAAGATTTGAATTGAAGCGAACCTAAAAGTTTAGAGTCATAAATACCCTCACCAGTTCCAAGGTTTGTTCCAGATGTAACATCACCACCAGAACCAGTTGTCGTAATTGTTATTCCTGTTGAACTTGAAGTTAATTGTATTCCAGAACCTGCAACAAGATTTTTAAATTGAAGATCGACACCAACCTTTTGAGCAAATAAACCAAATCCTGTTCCAAGATTGCTTGCAGTATTTGCCTCACCAGTAGATGAAATCGACATTGTAATAGCTTGAGAGTTAGATGTAAAGGATACACCCGCGCCTGCAACTAAAGATTTAAATTGAAGATCAGATCCAACTTTTTGAGTAAATAAACCAAATCCTGTTCCAAGATTTGATACAGTGTTAACTTCTCCACCAATACCAGAAGCCCAAGTTAAATTACCAGAAACATCTGTTTGCAAATAAGAAGAAGTTAAAGGAATTGTTGATGGAAGAGTATATGTTAAAGATGAGTTAAACGCTACAGGAGCTTTTATTCCAAAATAATTTGCGGAAGAATTTCCTGATTGTAAAAATCTTGCCTCGGAACCATTTAAAAGAATCAGATTTCCAGATAAAGAGGCAGCAATTGAACCAATATAAGGTCTAAGATTTAAACTCCCAGAGTTATTAATATAAAACGGCCTTTCATAAGATAAAAATTGACCAGTTGGATCAGTATTGTTGTCAATTGAAAAAAGTCCAGGAGACTCAACTCTAACTCGCCACTGTGCGCCATTTGCAATTGTCGAAGCAATTGTTCTATACCACGTTTCAGGATGTTCCCCTACATATCTAACAGAATCTCCATCAGTTAAACTATAATTGACTGCCCTAATATTAGCAGCACCAGCGGGTTGAAATGAAATTTTACTTAAATCAACAGTGTTTGAAAGCGCTAAAGTTTTAGCGCTTTCAAACCCTTGATATAGTTCATAGATAGAAGTATTGTATGATCTATTATTATTAAAGTATGCTAAACTTCCATCGTTTAAATCCAAGACTACAGCACAAGAAATAAAAATATTATATGCAGCAGCAATTGGTATGCCTTTAGTTTGGTCGGTGGATGTTGAGCGAATACCTGATTGACAAAATCTAAAAACAGTATTTCTAACAAAAACATCTGGCGCTTCTCCAAAATAGGTATCATGGTTTCCTTCTTTAAGAAGGATTGCAGAACCTGTAATTGCAAAAAAATCAAAGTTACAACCGTTTATTTCTGAATAAGCTGATTCATTAACGAATGTAACGCCTTCCCGACAATCATTAAACCCAGTATTCCTAATCACAGCTCCACCAGAAACACCAGTTATGGTAGCTCCTTGATTAAATCCATTGAAACTGCAGTCTAAAATTCTAGGTACAACAAAATTGATATTTACAGATGCTGTTGTAGCGTTATAAATATCGATCTCAATACCTTTATTATTAAATCCTCCACCTCCATTTAAGGTTAAATCAGTTAAAAATGTTCTGTAATCCATTTGGAAAAATGTCAAATTACTACCAGTTGTAGTAACACGAGTCATATTTCCTCCCTGACCTTTTATCATAATCGATTGTGATACAAACACAGGAAAGTTTGTTTCCGTAAATGTCCCTGCTCCTATCTCAATAACATATGGTGACGTTAGACTTCGATCACTCGCAGCATTGGCAACAGAAACTCCTTTGGAAATTGTTCGATATGGATTCATATATGATCCATCTCCATTTGAATCACTGCCACTCAATGATATATAAATTTTTTTCGGATCAAAATTATCCGAAGTTGTAAAACCGCCAGAAAAATGCATGCGTTGATTCACATATAATTCTTGATCGGCAGAATTAACTGACCAAAAGCCTTTTTCGTCAATGTAATTTTTCATCGTAACGATAAATAGATTTTTTTATTGCAATATGAAAATCTATTATTTAGAATAAATTCTTAATTAAGATAATGAAATTGAAAAAAATAATATTTGAAACAAGCGAATATAATATTTCAGATAAAATTTTAGCAAATATATTAAATGAAAAAGATCCAAACAAGCAATTAATTATGGCAAAATTAAATTTAAGGCAGCTGGGTTCTGGTGCGGGCCGTTCTGTTTTTGATTTAGGAAATCAAAAAGTATTAAAACTTAGATCTAATAGCATTTTTTCAAGTTCACAAAATAAAACAGAATATAAAAATTGGCAATGTGTTCAACACACAAAAATGAAAGATTTTTTTGTCAAGGTTTTTGAAGCCGCTCCAAATTATAGTTGGCTTATATCAGAAAAAGTAATTCCATTAAATAAAAAAGATAAAGTGTTTATTTATCAAACTTTAATAAAGTTAATCACAGATTCAACAAATCCTCAACTCGAGGATTTGGAAATAGGCGAATATTTTTTTACAATTTATGATATTTTTCAAGCAGCAAAAGAAAAAAAGTGGCCTATAAAAAACACTGTGTCAGAGTGGTTTGAAGCATTAGGAGACGCATTAAACACATGCGATATTTCTTATTCAGATTTTTCACCAGAAAATTTTGGGTTAAATTCTGAAAACAATTTAGTTATCTTGGATTATGGTATTTAAGTAAAAATCCACCATGACCTGTTGATAAAACATTGCTAAAATAGCTTTTACGTCCACTAATTTCAACAAAAGTATTAGCATTATTTAATTGAATAATTTCAACGCCATTAACCTGTAAAGTTTCATGTTGGTCATCATATTCAATAATGAGTTTACATTGAATAAAATTCATTATTTTTAGTATTTCACTTATTATTTCAATAAACCATTTTTGACCATTAAGATAGTCATATATTTTTATTGCAAATTGATTTAAAATTTTGATTTCATCATCAGAGTTTACAAGTCGAATCGCAAATTCAGACAATGTTTCAGGAGATAAACCGATATTTTCGGCCACTGAAAATAAATTTTTATATGTTTTTCTGTTTGAGACATTCTTGATTAAAGAATCAAATGAATTCTTTTCTATATTACTGTTTCCTAAAATAAGATCAATTAATTCTTCAAATTTTTCTATATTATTAATATGTTTATTTAACTTTTCACGATTTTCTACAATTAAAAATTTAATAAATCTTATCGAGCTATAGGCTCCAATTTTGTTTCCACTTTGTTTTATTGACAATAAATAAATTTTATCCTTATCGATAATTTTAGCGTCATAACCAATATGATTGGATTTTTTATTTAAAATTATCTGTGGACTTGAAAATTTCAAATCTGTTTTATTTAGTGCAATTATCAATGGAATTAAAATTTCCGAAAAATATATTCCTATTTCTTTGTTATATTTTTTATAATTTGAGACTTTTACTACTTCACTAGTTTTTAGCGAATATAAAATATTTTGAATTATTTTTCCTAATTGTGTTTGATCTTTTTTTGCCGAAGAATATAATTCTTCAAAAAAATCATTTGGATTTAAATTTGTGAAATTTAATTTGGATACGGAATATTGCGTCTGAGAAGCTAACGAAGTTTTTAAACGTGGTTTAATTTGAAATGCAAAATCAAAGTCATTTTTCAATTGACTACCTCCCCAATGTGGAGTTTCATGAATTGATTTAAATTCTTTTTCATATAGTCTGATAAGTGGAAACTGTTTATTTTTTCTTTTTCGACTCAAAGTAACGAGAATGCCAGTTTTATATTTTTCAATATAACCTAAATTTTTATTTGCAATTTTAATTTCAGGATTTGACTGTATAAAATCTGAAACGTCTGTAATAATTTTTAATTCTGAAATCAAATAAACAATTTGCTTGTTAGATTCGTCATAAAAAATATCTCCAATATTCCGATTTCTAATTCCTTGAGCCATATGGCTCAAGCTAATCACTCATTACTCTGTTGGCAACACTTAACCTATTTCCAGTTCAGTTTCGTCGTGATTTTTCCTCATATAATCATAAGCATCTGAAAGTGATCCTAGATTTTTATAAAATGCTGAAAGACCATATTTGTTCAAAGAAACTTCTCCACACATGATCATATCTTTGTCAATTTGTTTTGTACTTAAAACAGTTTTTATTTGTGGAACACTCCATATTTTTAAATTTTTATCACTGAAGTTTTCTCCGTTTACTACCAATTCCAAATATGGCTTATTTGCTTTTGAAACTTTTTCAGTTATTTTTCTAACAATAAACCAAACAGCAGCTTTGACCTCCGCTTCTGGATTTTCCAGAAAATCTGGTGTTTCAATTTTGTCAATTGAAATTAGATCCATTTCTTTTATCACTTGTGAATACTCCTCATCTAAAATTAGACTAATGTCCACGCTTCCAGCCAATTCCATCCAAAAACTTATTTTTTGAGCTTTAGTCCAATCTGGTGAATTTATAATTTCTTGTTCTTTGGTAAGCGCCTCTATTAATGGTTTGATTTCATTATTTTTCTTTCTGTTCATCGTTTTTTTAATTTCATCAAATGGTTCAATAATAACATTATAAAGTTGTTTATAGTTTTTATATTTCTTGTTTTGTCCAACGATGTGCAAACTGTCTAACGCTTCTAGGCAAACTAAGTTTGTTAAACTTTTTTTATTAAATTTAGAGTGTCTTTTTGTCCCATCTGGATTGACGAATAAGTCTTCAATTGAAGAATAAGGTTTATATTGTTGAATTTCTTCAAGTGCAGCATTTCCAATTCCAGAAATTGTGGTCAACCCTGGAACTATAGTTTTTTCTTCTTTAGGGTGCATTTCATAACCTGCCCCAGAAAAATTAATATCTGGTTTTGAAAACTTATAACCTAATTTTTGAGCCTCTCTCATTGCCACTGTTTTTGGATCTTCTTGTCCTACAACTTTCCCTTTTTCTAAGGCGGCATAATCTAAAGCAGAAGTTATCCATTCATCTGGGTAATATTTTAGCAAATAAGCGCATTGATATGTTGCTATCGAATATGAAATCGCGTGAGAATTTGAAGTTAATAATCCATTTTCAAGATAAAATTGATGATCTTCATGTTCCACTTCTAAATCGTATGTTTGTTCTTCTCCTAGATATTCAAATGACACTACTTTTGGCATATTTTTCTCCTATGAATATTAAACCTGTCTTTATTTCATTTATTTGAGCATTAATATGCTGCTCTAATTCATCCATATATTTCTTTTTAAGTTTTGTTTTTTTATAATTTAATACATCATATGAAAGTCTTATTATTAAGAATTTTTCCTTTAAATAAGAATTAAATTCCTTATCTTTATTTTGAATTTTTTCTAATATTTCTTTATTAAAGAATCTAAAATGTAAGATTCCGTCATATTCAATTATTAATTTTAAATCATTACATTTAATGTCTATTTGTCTCCATTTTGTTTTAGTAGTAAAATTTATATTATGTTCAAACTGATTTCTTTTAAATTTTAGTTTAGAATATTTGTTCTTAAGATGATTAAAAAGGATTTCTTCTCCTTTACTTTTAAAGGAAACATTTTTACAAAGTTTAATAATACATTTTTTAAAAAAAAGATTTGGGTTTTCTTTTCTCCATTTTTCAAGTCGTTTGCTTCTTTGTATTAAAATTTCAGGTCTACTTGATGTTTTTATCGCAGTTTTAGACGATAATTCTACATTGTTTTCTCTAAATTTTGGATCTTTCCAAAGATTTGACAATAATATTGACCTTCTTTTTCTTTCATTTTGATTATTTAATATATTTTTGGAAACGTTAAATTTCATTTTAGAAATTTTTTCTTCATATAAAGAAGGATTTTCTCTTTTATATTTTGTAACCCAATTTTCTCTTCCTTTTTGAGCAGCAGATCTTTTTTCAAAAGAATTTGAAGTTTTTTGTATTAAAAATTTTTCATTTGGATGATTTGAATTATAATGATTTTTTAATTCTCTAAAATTAAGTTTACATATATCACATTTTAGATAATCTTTACCTTCAATTCCTATAAGGATAATACAATCTTTTCTATGCTTAACTTTTTTACAAAAAGTACATCGAGGTGTACGTTTTTGAGCTTTTTTTATTATTTTATTAGTCATTAACTATTTCCAGATTTTCTTTTATTATTTGTTTTATAGGTAACATTCGTCCATCTTTCACTCTAAATTTATGGTCCATAGAACATATTACTTCAACTCCATTATCTAGTAAAAATTTAAAAACAGGTATTTTTCCGTGATTATGAAGTTTTTTTACTTTTACAAAAATAGTTTGTTTTGTTTTTTCATCTCTTGATTTAACAAATTCATTTGACTGAATCTTTTCAATCGTTTTAGTTGTTTTATATATTCCGTTTTTATTATAAATTGGAATTTTAGTGTCTGATTTCAAACTTGCATTGAACGAGTATGCGACCAAAGCCTCCATTTTATCAAAAAATGCGGCAGATTTTGCACTGTCAATATTTGCGAATTTTTTTGTTTTATCCACAAACTCTTGTTTGAGTTTTTCCCTTTCTTTTGCAGCTTTCTCTTTATTACTTGTTTCCTTTTTCGTGAAGGCTTTTCGAACGGAGTCTGTCTCATCCAGCGGCATTCCACAAAGTTTTGCATAGATCAACTGTAATTGTTCCTGAAATATTAAAAGACCACTTGTGGGTTTCAAGACATCTTCAAGTAATGGATGTTCATACTGGATTTTATCTGGGTTCGCTCTGTTATTTAAGAATAACTTATCCACTTTTAATCCCAGCGGTCCTGGGCGGTGTATTGAGGTCGCTATTGCAATATCTCTAATTGAGACTGGTTTCATTTTTCTCATAAACTCTTGAGTATTTGGTTTTACAAATTGAAATATTGAAAAGAAATTTCCATTCCAAAAAACATGTTTATAGACTTCTATGTCGTCAAAATTGTTATTATCTGGTGATAGATGTTTTTGAAACCACTCATTAATTTGTTCAAAACTCGGCTCTTTTATTCCGTGATATTTAATCAGAATTTTTCTAACTGTGTTTTCAAACATTCTAAGAGTTCCGAGTGCCAAAAAGTCAAATTTTAAAAACCCAAAGTGTTCTAACATTCTGAAGTTAACTCCTTCCGTCCAAGGAGTTTGAAGACTTCTTTTTTCATTCTTGCCGCCTATTATCAGTGGCATATTCTCTTTTTCCAAGGGCGAGTCCGTCAACACCACGCCGCCCGCGTGCCGCCCGCAATTTGAAATTAATCCAGCTTCCGTTAAAAGGTTCGGTTGATTGTCGATAAACACACTCGGAGAGACGTTGTGATGAAGGTCATAGACTTTGTGTTTTCCGTCGAGTTTTTTTATTGATATGATTTTTCGGTTATTCATATTTTCTTTTTATTTTTCTTTCTAAGAAGTTTATATCAAACGTTTGCGTATTATTTTTTCTTAAAAAAATACTTATTTCCTGTTCATTCACAAATTTTTTAAGCTCAACATCATAAAGCAAATTTGATATTATACAGATGTTTGAATTTAACAATAATGTTTTTTCATC
>Ga0116180_1002320_pt1 | contig 15070 bp, 13 predicted proteins | sample AD_UKC073_MetaG_FD_89804 | JGI IMG/M metagenome (GOLD analysis project Ga0116180, IMG submission 89804) | Active sludge microbial communities of municipal wastewater-treating anaerobic digesters from USA - AD_UKC073_MetaG | ecosystem: Engineered > Bioreactor > Anaerobic > Digestate | place: USA...
AAGCCGGTCTGGAACTGCGCGAAGATTGCGATACCGTTCTGGAAGAAGGCATGGTCGTGTCGATGGAGCCGATGATCACCGTTCCGAACCATCTGCCGGGCGCCGGCGGCTACCGCGAGCATGACATCCTTGTCATCACCAAGGAAAACAACAAGGGCAACACCAACATCACCGGTTTTGCCTATGGTCCCGATCACCTGATCGTCAAGAACTAAGCCTGCCTAGGGCAAAGAAACCACCCCGGCCATTCGGCTGGGGTGGTTTTTCTTCTCCGGCTTGGCAGTGCGGGTTGGGGGCGGTGCTGCACGTCAACCCTTTTTGCGCTGCGGCTGTCAACCGTATCACTGAAACAAAAAAATGGGCCGGAGATCCGGCCCATTTTCTTTAGGCAATGCGCTGCGTGTCCGGCCAGCGGATCAGGCCTCTTTGAATTCGCGCAGCAAGGCTTCCTTGATCCCCGCGCTGCACACCTCCAGCAGAATCTCGCCCTTTTCGGCCGAGGCTTCCTTGGGGGATGACAGTGTGCCGCTGGCGGGGGTCCATTCCGGCTTGACCGGGTAAACGTCATAGGGCGGAAAAACCGCCGGGGCGTGGTGAACGGCGCAGTCCATGCTGACAAGATCCGGGAAAAGCGACAGCATCAGCGACGTCTCAAGAACTCCGCCATGTTCCTTGTCCCAGCCGGGGAACCCGCTTGGATACAGTCGGTCAATCGTGCCCTGATCGACAAAGTCCCAGTAGGACAGCACGACGATCTTCACATCCTCGATCCGGTCCCAGCGCAATTCGCGCAAGGCAAGGTCGATGGCCTCGATGATGAACCACGAATTTTCAAAGTGGCCGTTCACAAGGCAAATCTGCCGGGCGCCGTGGCGGGCGAATTCCTTGATCACGTCGCGCAGGGCCGCAACCAGTGTTGCACCGTCAAGGCTGGCCGTTCCGGGCATGTGATTGCCGCCACCTGATTTCTGATGCGACTTGTAGCCATAGGTGAAGGCCGGAGCGACCAGCCCGCCGATCTCGGCAGCAGCCCTGCGCGCAAATTCGGTGGGCAGCAGCACGTCCACATGCATCGGCATGTGGTGACCATGCTGTTCCATCGACCCCAGCGGGATCAGAATCGGCGTGGCACCGGACCGGACCGCGGCGTCATAGACAGGCCAGGTCAGTTCCGAGGCAAAATTGGATTTATGGGACATGAGGGGCCTCGCGTTGAAAGATACCCGGTGGAACACCGGTCTCTACAAGAATTAGATTGCGAGCCAACTACAAGGAAAGTATATTATTTTTATGCTTTCATTTGCAGGACAAATACATGAGCGGAATCACCAATCTGCAGGTGGACTTGCTTCGAACTTTTGTGTCGGTGGTAGAGCTGGGCGGACAGACAAAGGTTGGGGCCATGCTGGGCCGGAGCCAGCCCGCAATCTCGTTGCAGCTTGGACGACTGGAAGAGTTGGTCGGCGCGCCTCTTCTGGTCAAGAACGGAAGGTCGATCCTTCCAACTGCAGACGGCGAGGTACTGCTTGCCTATGCCCGCGAAGTGGTGCGGATCAACGATGAGGCCATGAGCTACTTCAGGCGCCACGAGTTGACGGGCGTTCTGCGCATTGGGCTGCCAAGTGACTATGCCGTGGCGTTCCTGCAAAAGACTCTCACCGATTTCACGCGCACCCATCCTGAGGTGAACCTCGAGGTTCACTGCGACATGAGTCGCGAAATCCTGCGCCAACTCAGCGCGGATGAGTTGGATATCATCGTGGCGATGATGCCTTCGCAGTCCATGCCCTATCTTTCGCGCTCTTGGATTGAGCAGCCGATCTGGGTTGCCGCCGAATCCTTTTTGATAGACCCCGACCGCCCGATCCCTCTGGTCGTGCATCCCGAAGGCTGCAACTACCGCGCGCGCATGATCCAGTCACTCGAGGCTGCGGGCCGACGCTGGCGGTTCGTCTATACCGGACCTGGCATATCCGGCTTGCAAAACGCGGTCCTGGACGGGTTCGGTGTAAGTGCGCTGACGCGCCCTACCTTATTGAAAGGCATGCGTATTCTTGGCAAAGTAGATGGAATATCACCGCTTGACCCGGTTCGGGTCGGGCTGTTTTACAAGCATCCGCGCCAGACCCCAGCAGGGATCAAGCTGATCAGCGATCTGGTGGCCAGTCTTGACAGCATCAATGCCGAGCCGCAGCCGACGGATCGGAAATAGCGTGCCTTTGTATTAGCGCGGCAAATTATTGGATTTCAAAAACCCATTTTGCAAATCCATTGCGATGCCCTAGCGTTATCAAATACGACACCGAAAAAGGTGCGACAACAGTGGAGAGACTGATGACTGGAATGATCCGCCCGAGTGCCGGTTTCACACGCCGCACCCTTCTTGCAACTGGTGCCGCCGCGCTGGCGACGCCGATGCTTGGCCGCCGCGCAAATGCGCAGGCGATCGAGTTGAACATGCTGGCTTGGTATGGCCATGCCGAGCCCGATGTCGTGGCCGAGTTCGAGGCCGAGAACAACGTGAAGTTCGTGCCGAAATACTACACTGGCGGCGACAACATGCTTGGCCTGATCTCGCAATCCCCACCCGGCACCTTCGACGTGATCCTGTCGGACGCCGAATACGTTCAAGCGCTGAACGGTGCGGGCTATGTTGAAGAGCTGGACCCGGCCGACTATGCGCTGGACGACTACTTCCCCGAATTCCAGCAGTTCCCCGGCAACTGGCAGGATGGCAAGCTGTTCTCGCTGGTCACCCGCTTCGGCTTCCTTGGTGTCGCCTACAACACCGACGCGCTGACCGAAGCTGAAGCCGCCAACTACAACGTGTTCTGGGACCCGAAACTGACCGGCAAAGTCGGGCACTTCGACTGGCACCTGCCGAACTTGGGCCAGATGAGCCTCTTGAACGGAAACGCGATCCCCTATGACATCGACGAAGCGGCCTGGACTGCGGTCAAGGAAAAGACCATGACGCTGCGCAGCCAGATCGGTGGCTTCTTCGACTACGGCGGCACCTTCTCTTCCTTGAACGACGGTCAGATGCTGGCCTTCTGCGGCATCGGCGACTGGATCACCGGCGTTCTGGAAAAATCCGGCGCCAAGGTGAAATCGGTCATCCCCGAACAGGGCGGCCTGCAGTGGTCGGAGTGCTTCTCGATCGGCAAGGGCTCGACCAAAGCCGATCTTGCGAAGAAGTGGATCCAGTACATCACCTCGGCCAAGGGTCAGGCGAAATCGGCCCAGATGGCCGCCTATCCGGCATTGATCCCGAACCAAAAGGGCTGGGAAGTCCTGCAGGCCGAGAACCCCGACGAAGCCAAGCGCCAGGGCATGACCAAGGATGCCGGCAACGCGATGGACATGATCCGCAATGGTCGCATCCAGTATCGGCAGTGGCCCATCCAGCAGGACCTTGAGACCTGGAACGACTTCTGGTCGGAATACAAGGGCGCATGACGGGCAAGCCTGAAGGGGCCTGAGCCCCTGACCCAAGACAAACGCGTACCGGCCGTGACCTCACTGCCGGTACGCCTTTTAAGTACGGAGTGCGGCACATCATGAGACGTCCGATTTCCCTTTATGGTCTGACTTTTTCGCTGCCGCTTCTGGTCTGGCAGGTCCTGTTCTTCGTATTCCCGCTGCTGTTCCTTGTCGCCTTGTCGTTCTGGACGGTGAAGAACTTCGTTATGTCGCCGGACTTCGACACGGTGAACTGGACCACGATGTATGGCCGCGCCGTCTTTTGGCAGGCCTATGGCGTGACCCTCGCGATGGCTGCCGCCGCGGCCGCGCTGACCAGTGTGCTGGCTTTCCCGGCGGCTTATGCGATCGCCTTCAAGATGTCTGACACCGCCCGCCGTTGGGCGGTCTTCCTGATGGTGATCCCATTTTTCACCAGCTACCTGGTGCGGGTCTATTCCTGGCAAATATTCCTATCGGACAACGGCATCATCAACGTCATCCTCGGCTGGGTCGGGCTTGGCCCCTTCCAGATGCTGAACACCGTAGGTGCCACGATGATCGGCTACCTGACGCTGGCCTTCCCGCTGGTGGTCCTTTTGCAGCTTTTCAGTCTGGTATTCATCGACCGCACACTGATCGAGGCTGCGCACAACATGCGATGCGGGCGGCTGCGGACGGTGTTCGAGGTGGTCATTCCTTCGGCTCGCACAGGTCTGGTGATTGCGGCACTGTTCTGCTTCATCCTGTCCTTCGGTGATTTCGTCAGCCCGGTCTATCTGGGCGGGGGCGAGCCGACAACGCTCTCGATCTTGATCACCGACACCACGAAATCCGGCCAGCAATGGCCCCGCGCGGCGGTCATCGCGCTGACGATGATCGGCACGCTGATGATCGTGGCCTTCGCCGCCGTGAAATTCGCCTACAAGGGGAAGTCCAAATGAGCGGTGCCACCGACATGAACCGCAACCGGGCGGTGGACTGGGCTTTGGTCGTCTACATCGTCCTGGCCTATGCCTTCGTCTTCGCGCCCATCGCGGCCAGCTTCGTCTTCAGCTTCAACTCCGACCGGTTCCCCTCGATCCCGCTGGGCGAGTTTTCGCTGGACTGGTATCGCGCCGTGGCGACCGACCCGCTGGTCTGGGAAGGCGCGCGCAACACGCTGGTCGTCGGGCTGATCGTCGGCGTCGTCTCCACCCTTCTGGGCTTCGGGGCGGCCTATACCGACTATCGCTACAAATTCGCGGGCAAGCAGGTCTATATGGCGCTCGCCCTTCTGCCGCCAACCATCCCGGTCATCATCCTTGGCCTTGCGATGCTGGCCTACCTCAGCCGCATCAACCTGTCGGGCAATGCGCTGTCGGTCATTATCTCTCATGTCGTCGTCTGCGCCCCCTTCGCCATGGCGATCATTCGCTTGCGCCTGTCCCAGATGGACCCGGCGCTTGAACCGGCCGCTTGGAACCTTGGCGCGTCAGAGTGGATGGCGATGCGCCATGTTATCGTGCCCTTTTGCGCCCCCGCAATCTTTGGTGCGCTTTTCATCACCATGGCTGTGTCCTTCGACGAATTCGCCGTGGCCTGGTTCGTTTCGGGCCTGAACGAAACCCTGCCCGTGAAGGTGCTTGGCTTCCTCCAAGGACAGGTCAGCCCGCGGATCAACGCGATCGGTACCTTCGTCTTCATCCTTTCCATGACGCTTGTGATCCTGGCGCAGCTTCTGCTGTCAGGTAACGGCGCAAAGCCCGCCGACAAGGAGTAACCCCATGAGCCGCGACACCCTGGTTTCGTTCGAAGGCGTGGTCAAAAGTTTTGGCGCTTTCGTGGCCGTCAAGAAGCTGGATTTTGAGATCAAGAAGGGCGAGTTCCTGGCGATCATGGGGTCCTCTGGCTGTGGCAAGACCACGACGCTACGGATGCTGGCCGGGCTAGAGGCGCCCAGCGAAGGCGTGATCAAGCTGTCTGGAAAGCCAATCAACGACTTGCCGACCTGGAGCCGGGACACCCCGATGGTCTGGCAAAGCCTGGCCCTGTTCCCGTTCCTGAACGTTCGCGAGAACGTGGAATTCGCGCTGAAAATGCGCGGCGTGGGCAAGGCTGAACGCCGCCGCCGGGCCGAACAGTGGCTGGACCGGATGCAGATCACCGAATTTGCCGAGCGCAACATCAGCCAGCTGTCCGGCGGCCAGCGGCAGCGTGTCGCCTTGGCCCGGTCGCTGGTGGTAGAACCAGAAATCCTGCTGCTGGACGAACCCCTGTCGGCGCTGGATGCCGCGCTGAAGGTGCGGATGCAGTCGGTGCTCAAGAACCTGCAGCGCGAGACTGGCATCACCTTCGTCTACGTCACGCACAGCCAGTCCGAGGCTTTTTCCATGGCTGACCGAGTTGTGATCATGAGCCGGGGCGTCATCGAACAGATCGGCACGCCACAGGAAATCTACCGCACACCGGGCACACGGTTTGTGGCCGAATTCCTGGGGTCATCAAACATCTTTCAGGGCAAACTGGTGCAGGGTGACGGGGGCCGTCCCGCACTGGACACGCCGCTTGGCCGGTTCGACACCGTCGCCAGAGAAGGGACACGCATTGGCGGGGCCGCGACGCTGACGGTGCTGGATACCAAGACCCACCTGGCCGCCGAACGGCCCGCCCATGCGCGCAACGTGCTGCCTGTGCGGATGATCGGCGAGGAGTTCGTGGGCGCCACCGCCACCATCTATCTTGAAGCGGCAGGCGGGCAGGAAATCCGGGTCCAGAAGGGTCATGACACATTGTCCGACCTGCCGCTGGAAATCGGGCGGGAGCTTTTTGTCTATTGGGAACCGGGGGACGGGCATGTCATCGCAGAGGCCTGATATCGAAACGGATATGGCTGCAACCTACAACAGGGTCCGCTCCGATTCGGGGTTTGCCTTGCATTACGCATGTAGGCTGGCGCCGCTTGCGCTCGACAATGCAAGAAACAAGATTGATCCGATGATGTATTCGGTCACGATCGGCGGCCTAAGCCAGAACCAGATCAAGGAGCTGGATTTGAGGGCCATCTTCGGACTGGAACCCATTCGCGCGGCATTCAGGGCATTGTCGGCACTTTGGCGCTAGGACACCGACCTGGTCGGGCTCTGATGATTTGACCGCCCCCCGACGGCATCGATGTGCCAAGGCGGGTCTGAAAGAATCCACCAAGGACAGTTGTCATGTCAGAGATTACCTTGGTCGGGAACCATCTGACCAAGGATGTGATTTAGGTGCATGAGGCTGACGGCGCGGGCTGTGCGCTGCTAATGTCTGTGTTTGGCATGTTCATGGGGGCGATCTTTTCGACCCGGCACTGATCAAAACTCCTTGCGGTGGTCGGTTCAGGCCGGGTCGCACTTGGTCAAAAATGATGGTTACTTGCGATTCCACCAGGCCTCAACATTCTGGTAGGTTGACCGCAAGGCCCCCGGTGGACGTTTCCTTGTATTTCACATTCATGTCGATGCCGGTCTGGCGCATCGTCTCGATGCAGTTGTCCAGCGGCATGAAGTGCGTGCCATCGCCGCGAAGGGCAAGGCTGGCGGCAGAGACCGCTTTGATCGCACCCAGACCGTTACGCTCGATGCAGGGCACCTGGACAAGGCCGGCAGCCGGGTCGCAGGTCATGCCCAGATGATGTTCCAGCGCGATTTCGGCAGCGTTTTCAACCTGTTCGTTGGTGCCGCCAAGCGCAGCACACAAGCCCGCCGCCGCCATGGCTGCCGCACTGCCCACCTCACCCTGACAGCCGACTTCGGCTCCGGAAATGCTGGCGTTGTGCTTGATCAGCCCGCCGATTGCGGCAGCGGTTAGCAAGAAGGTGTGGATGCCCGCATGATTGGCTCCGATACAATGGTCGCGGTAATAGCGGACCACTGAGGGCACCACGCCCGCCGCGCCGTTGGTGGGCGAAGTGACAACCCGGCCCCCCGCCGCATTTTCCTCGTTCACTGCCATCGCGTATACCGACAGCCAGTCATTGGCGACATGCGGTTGGCTTTGGTTCTGCCCCCGCTCTGCCAAAAGCTGTTCGTGTATCGCCTTGGCGCGGCGTTTGACCTTCAGGCCGCCGGGCAAAATCCCGTCCATGCGCAATCCGCGTGTGATGCAGGCATCCATTGCCTGCCACAGCGTATCCAGCTGATCATCGAGTCCGGGGCCGGAATGCACCACCTCATTCGCGCGCTTCATCGCGGCAATGCTCAGGCCGGTGCTCTGACCCATTGCAAGCATCTCTTGCGCCGTACCGAACGGATGTGGATATCCTTTGGCTGCCTTCTGCGCGTGCAGATTGCCTGACTTTTGCGCCTCAAGTTCGGCCGCCGTAACCACAAAGCCGCCACCGACCGAATAATAGGTTTGTGTCAGATAGGTATTGCCGCGTTCGTCATAGGCCCGCAGGATCAGACCGTTGGCATGGCCGGGCAGCGGCGGGCCGTAGTCGAACACCAGATCGCGATCGGGATCAAAGGCGAGATCGCCCAACCCTGGCGGCGCAATGCGCCCGCTCTTGCGCACTTCGGCCTCCAGCGCTTCGGCGGCGTCAGGGTCCAACGTGTCGGGGCGGAACCCCAACAGGCCCAGCACCACGGCTCGGTCGGTGGCATGGCCCTTGCCGGTAAAAGCAAGGCTGCCGTGCAGGCTGGCCCCAAGCCGTGACAATTGCCCTGCGCCGGGGATCTTTTCGGCCCCACCGCGCAGATCATCCAGAAACCGCGCGGCTGCCGTCATCGGCCCCATGGTGTGTGACGATGACGGACCCACGCCCAGCTTGAAGATATCGAAGACCGACAGGAACATCGGATCAGGCACCCGTGCCATAGATCGGGTGCGCCGCGCATAGCGCACGCACCTCGGCCAGCACCGCCGCCTCGACGCCAGCATCGCCTTCGGGATTGGCGGACAGTGCGTCGATCACCTGCAACACCAACGAACCCACCTTGCGGAATTCGGCCACGCCAAAGCCGCGCGTGGTGCCCGCCGAAGTGCCAAGCCGCACGCCCGATGTGACAAACGGCTTTTCTGGGTCAAACGGGATCGAGTTCTTGTTGCAGGTAAGTCCGGCACGTTCCAAAGCGGCCTCTGCCGCCTTGCCCGTCACGCCCTTGGGGCGAAGATCGACAAGAACCATATGGCAATCGGTGCCGCCTGATACGATGCCAAGGCCACCTTCCACCAGCACTTCAGACAGCGCCTGCGCATTGGCGATCACGGCCTTTGCATAGTCCTTGAACGACGGGTCTAGTGCTTCTCCAAAAGCCACGGCTTTGGCAGCGATCACATGCATCAGCGGGCCGCCCTGGTTGCCGGGGAACACAGCCGAGTTGAACTTCTTGCCCAGGGCCTCGTCATTGGTCAGGATCATGCCACCGCGCGGGCCGCGCAGGGTCTTGTGCGTGGTCGTAGTCACGACATGGGCGTGGGGCATCGGGTCGGGGTATTGCCCTGCCGCAATCAGGCCCGCGTAATGCGCCATGTCCACCATCAGATAGGCACCGACCTCATCCGCAATAGCGCGGAAGGCGGCAAAGTCGATGTGGCGCGGATAGGCCGAGGCACCGGCTATGATCAACTTGGGCTTTTTCTCCAGCGCCACTGCGCGCACATTGTCCATGTCGATCAGTTGGTTGTCGGCGCGCACTTCATAGCTGACCACATCGAACCACTTGCCCGACATGGTGACAGGCGAGCCGTGGGTCAAATGCCCGCCATGAGCAAGGTTCAGCCCCATGATCCGGTCGCCCGGCTGCAGCAGCGCCAGAAACACCGCCTGATTGGCCTGTGCGCCGGAATGCGGCTGCACGTTGACAAAGCCTGCGCCGAACAGCTTTTTGGCGCGGTCGATCGCGATCTGTTCCACCACATCGACATGCTCGCAGCCGCCATAGTAGCGTTTGCCGGGGTAACCTTCAGCGTATTTGTTTGTCAGAACCGAGCCTTGGGCGCGCAGCACATCAAGGCTGACGATGTTTTCCGACGCGATCAGCTCGATCTGATTCATCTGGCGATCAAGCTCGTGCGCGATGGCCTCGGCGATGGCCGTATCGGTGATCTGGTTGGCGTTCAGGGACTTCAACATGACAAGGGCCCTTTCAGGCGAAAGCAGGGGGAGCGCCCAAAAGGCGCGATGATATGTGCGAAGGCGTCAGAGCCCGCAAGCAAACTCACGCAGGGCGATGTCCAGAAGCTCGGACACATGCGGGAAGAACGACCGCCAGACCTCGATCCGGAAAGCATCGTCGGCGTCACGGATCAGCACGACCTGTGCGCTGTCAAACAGCGTGCGCTTGGCGGTACCGGGCGCCATGCGCGACAGATCCAGGGGGCAGGCGACCGTCAGGAATTCCTGAGCGCGGGGGCCAGTGATGGCGATCGTGAACTCACGGTCCGAGATCACTGTAAGGCTGTGCGGAGCCTTGGTCCGTGCCTTGGCAAAATCGGCCACGATGGCTGCCTGTTCAGCCTCGGGAGCGTGCAGCAGCCATTCGTCTGGCCCAAGGCACCAGGCAGCGTGACCGTTCTTGACGACACCTTGCCCGATCTTGGTCGGCAGCGGCAGGCCAAAGGCCGCCGAGGCCGCGGCCAGATTGGCGGGGGCGATGCGAAGGTTCAGCCGCGCCACGGGTGGCAGAACGGCAATCGATACGTTGGCAAACGATTTTACGGGGGCGTTCATTCTGGCATCCTCCTCATTCAACCTTCAGCCGGTCACCTTCGGGGTCGTAGAACACGCACCCCGTGACCTTTGCTGCCTGCGAGCCGCCATCCGCCGTGGGGATATGCAGCGTGTCGCCCATCCGGTCAAAGCCGCCTTCGACTACAGCCATGGCAATCGACCGTCCCAACGCCTCGGACCAATAGGAGCTGGTCACATGGCCGATCATCCTCATCGGTTTGGACTGCTTGGGGTCCAGCACGATCTGCGCGCCTTCGACCAGCACGGTCTTCGGGTTCTCGGTCAGCAAGCCGACCAGTTGTTTGCGCCCCTTGGCGACGATGTCAGGCCGTGCGAGCGAGCGCTTGCCGACGAAATCGGGTTTAGCTTTGCCGATGGCCCAACCGATCCCGGCGTCCTCGGGCGTCACGGTGCCGTCGGTGTCCTGACCGATGATGATATAGCCCTTTTCGGCGCGAAGGACGTGCATGGTTTCGGTGCCATAGGGACAGATGTCGTAGGGCTTGCCCGCCGCCATCAGTTTTTCCCACAGCGCGCGGCCGTGGCGGGCTGGGACGTTCACTTCGAACCCCAACTCGCCGGTAAAGCTGATGCGGAAGAGGCGTGACGGGAACCCGGCCACGGTGCATTCGGCAACCGACATATGCGGGAAGGCGGCGTCGGACATATCCTGGCCTTCGACCAGCGGTGCCAGCAGTTTACGGGCGTTCGGGCCGTTGATCGCGATCGTCGCCCATTCCTCGGTCGTCGAGGTCAGCCAGACCTGAAGCTCTGGCCATTCGGTCTGCAGGTAGTCTTCCATCATGTTCAGCACGCGGGCAGCGCCGCCCGTGGTGGTGGTCACATGGAACAGATCGTCGCGCATCCTGCCAATCACGCCATCGTCGCGGATGAAGCCATCTTCGCCCAGCAGAAGGCCGTAGCGGCATTTGCCGGGGGCGAGTTTGGCCCAAGGGTTGGTGTACATGCGGTTCATGAATTCCACCGCATCGGGGCCGGACACTTCGATCTTGCCAAGGGTGGAGGCGTCGAAGATCCCCAGCGACTGGCGCGTGGCCCGGCATTCACGATTGACCGCCGCGTGCATATCCTCACCTGCCTTGGGGAAATACCACGCACGCCGCCACAAGGCGACGGGTTCGAACGCTGCCCCGTTTTCGGCGGCCCAGCTGTCAATCGGTGTCTTGCGCGTCACCTCGAAGTGGCTGCCTTTGTGATAGCCTGCCAGCGCGCCAAACGTCGTCGGCGTATAGGGTGGGCGGAAGGTGGTCAGACCAACCTGCGGGATGTCCTTGCCAAGCGCATCGGATGCGATGGTCAGCCCGTTCATGTTGGACAGCTTGCCCTGATCGGTGGCCATGCCGTTGGTGGTATAGCGTTTCACATGCTCGATAGACCGCATTCCTTCGCGCACCGCCAGCCGGATATCCTTGGCCGTCACATCGTTCTGGAAATCGATGAAAGCCTTGGCGCTGCCGGGGCTGCGGTCTGTCGGGAGTTCCTTTTGGGTGATGCCCGTGCCGGTGCGGTCGCCGGTGACGGCATAGGTTGCCGCACCCGCTTTGCGGCCCAGATCGCGCAGCGCATCCGCGCCTGCCTTGGCACCATCCTCCAGCGCGGCGGCGATGCCCCAAAGCCCGCGGCCCGCGCCGGCAATATGCACGGCTTCGGTCTTGTGGCCAGGCAGATAGGCCTTGGCCTTGGCGTCCCAGTCAAGGCTGCCCTTGGTATGGCTGAACAGATGCAAGGACGGCGTCCAGCCGCCGCACATCAGAACGGCATCGCAGGCGATGGTGCGCGCGGCCCCGACGGTGCCGCCACGCACCGGGTTGACGCGGATGGACTTGACCCGCAGTCGCCCGCCCGTTGCCGTGGCGGTGTGGCCGGTCAACACCTCGATCTGGCGCGACATGGCCGCCTGCATCAGCGCGGGCGCAATATCGGTGCGGGTGTCAACGATGGCCGCCACCTTGCAGCCCGCATCGGCCAGATCAAATGCCGTGTGCCAGGCGCTGTCATGGCTGGTCAGGATCACCGGGCGGTTGCCGACCTTGACGCCAAAGCGGTGCAGGAAGGTTTGCGCGGCCCCCGCCATCATCACGCCGGGGCGGTCGTTGCCGTCAAATACCATCGGGCGTTCAATCGCGCCTTGCGCCAGAATGACCTGACCGGCACGGACCCGCCAAAGTCGTTCACGGGGGGCATCGGCGGGGACATCCGACAGATGGTCTGTCAGCTTTTGGCACAGACCCACCATGTTCTGGTGGTAGTACCCGATCGCCGTGGTCCGGTGCATCAGCCGCACATTCGGCATGCCCGCCAGTTCGGCAAGCGTGGTAGCCAGCCAATCCCATGCCGGTTGGCCCTCGATCATCGGCGAGGGTTCGGACAGGAGCGTGCCACCCATCTCGGCCTGCTCGTCCACCACAGTCACCGAAGCTCCGCTGCGCGCGGCGGTCAGTGCGGCAGCAAGGCCAGCAGGACCGGAGCCAACGATCAGCACATCACAGTGCAGATAGCGGCTGGCGTAATGGTCGGGGTCAAGTTCGGTCGGCGACCGGCCAAGACCGGCGGCGCGGCGGATGAAGGGCTCATAGACCTTGTCCCAGAAGGACTTGGGCCACATGAAGGTCTTGTAGTAGAAGCCCGCCGAAAACAGCATATAGAGCCGGTCGTTGATCGCGCCGAGGTCGAATTTCAGACTGGGCCACTTGTTCTGGCTTTCCGTCGTCAAACCGCTGTAGATCTCTTGCATGGTGGCGCGGGTGTTGGGTTCAAACCTGCCTGGCCCACGACTGGTGCCGATCAGGGCGTTAGGCTCTTCGGACCCTGCAGTCACCACGCCACGCGGACGATGGTATTTGAAGCCGCGCCCCATCAGGTGTTCGCCATTGGCGAGCAGTGCCGAGGCGACGGTATCGCCTTCAAAGCCGGAGAATGTCTTGCCGTCGAAGGTGAAGCGCACGGGCCGGTTCGGATTGACGCGGCCACGTCCCTTGATGCGATAGTCGTTCATTCTGCGGCCTCCAGCTTGGTCACATCAGGGCGGGGTTGCCCGGCGGGATACGTGGTCAGGAAACGGTCAGAGACGGTGTCGCGCAACGCGTTGAAGAACCGACCGCAGCCGTGAATGTGGCGCCAGCGTTCGGCGTGCAGGCCGCGTGGGTTTGACCGGATGAACAGGAAATCGCGCCATTCCTCGTCGCTGAGCTTCGACGGGTCGGCAGGCCGCGCGATATGCGCCTCGCCTGCATAGGCGAATTCCAGTTCGGGCAAGGCGTCATCGCAATAGGGGCAGTTGATCAAAAGCATGGGTTTCTCCTTAGTGCGCGACGGCGGCGGCGGCGGCTTCGTCGATCAGCCGACCCGTGGTGAAACGTTCCAGCGTGAAGGGCGCGTTCAGTTTGTGCGGCTCGTCCTTGGCCACAGTCCAGGCCAGCAGATGTGCCGCCCCCGGCGTGGCCTTGAACCCGCCGGTGCCCCAGCCGCAGTTGACATACAAGCCCTTGACCGGGGTTTTTCCGAGGATGGCCGAGCGGTCGGGCGTCACATCAACAATGCCACCCCATTTGCGCAGCATCCGCATGCGGTTGAAGATCGGGAACACTTCGCAGATCGCGGCCACGGTGTGCTCTATCAGCGGCAGCCCGCCGCGTTGGGAATAGCTGACATACTGGTCTGTGCCCGAGCCGATCACCAACTCGCCTTTGTCGGACTGGCTGATGTAGGCGTGCACCGTGTTAGACATCACGACGCAAGGGAAGATCGGCTTGATCGGCTCGGAGACCAGCGCCTGCAACGGATAGCTTTCCAGCGGCATCTTCACACCCGCCGTTTGCATGATCACAGAAGTGTGCCCCGCCGCCGAAACCGCGACCTTTTTCGCGCGGATAAAGCCCTTGGCGGTTTCTACACCTTCAACCGACCCATCGGCCCCGCGCCGGATCGAGATCACCGGGCAGTTCTGGATGATATCGACGCCCCGCTTGGCCGCCGCCCGCGCATAGCCCCAAGCCACCGCATCGTGACGAGCGGTCCCTGCGCGCATCTGCAACGCCGCCCCCATCACCGGATAGCGGGCATCGGGGGAGACGTTCAAGGGCGGGCAGAATGCCTTGGCCTCGGCGGTGGTCAGCCAGCGATTGTCGACGCCGTTCAACTGGTTGGAATGGATGTGGCGCTGGAACGACTGCACGTCATGCACGTTGTGCGCCAACATCATCACGCCGCGCTTGGAATACATGATGTTGTAGTTCAGTTCGGTCGAAAGGTTGTCCCACAGATCCAGCGCGTGGTCGTAAAGCTTGGCGCTTTCGTCATAGAGATAGTTACTCCGGATGATCGTGGTATTGCGCCCGGTATTGCCGCCGCCCAGCCAGCCTTTTTCGATCACCGCGACATTGGTGATGCCATGTTCCTTGGCCAGATAATAAGCTGCCCCCAACCCATGGCCGCCCGCACCGACGATGATGACGTCATATTCCTTCTTCGGCTGTGCGTCCGGCCATTGCTCGGTCCAGTTCTTGTTGCCGGTCAGGGCATTCTTAAGCAGCGACATGGCAGAGAAATGGGTCATCACGGGGCCTTTCGGGATGGCTTCGTTGCGATGCTCCATAATGGCAGGTGGCGCGACTTTGTACTGTATGGATGCGTCAGAATGACGTTATGATTGCGCCACACTTCTGGAGGCCCACCCATGCAGGCAACTTCGACGTCCGCCTCTTCGCCACGCCTGCGGGTTGGTTTCATCCTGACCCGGCGCTTTACGCTCTGCGCCTTTGCAAACTTCGTGGATGTCCTGCGTCTTGCGGCTGATGAAGGCGATGGCTCACGCCCCATTCTGTGCGGCTGGCGGGTGCTTTCCACCACGACGGACCCTGTAGTTTCCAGCAGCGGCATTGCGGTTCAGCCAGA
>Ga0116180_1002325_pt1 | contig 15052 bp, 7 predicted proteins | sample AD_UKC073_MetaG_FD_89804 | JGI IMG/M metagenome (GOLD analysis project Ga0116180, IMG submission 89804) | Active sludge microbial communities of municipal wastewater-treating anaerobic digesters from USA - AD_UKC073_MetaG | ecosystem: Engineered > Bioreactor > Anaerobic > Digestate | place: USA...
CGACAAGGCGGTCGAAGGCCTGGTGCTGTTCGCCTTCAACCAGGGCGAGGTGTGCACCTGCCCGTCGCGCGCACTGATTCAGGAATCGATCTACGACCGCTTCATGACGCGTTGCCTGGCCCGCGTCGAGGCCATCAAGCAGGGCAACCCGCTCGACACCGAGGTCATGATCGGCGCCCAGGCGTCGCAGGAGCAGTTGAACAAGATCCTCTCCTACCTCGACCTCGGCAAGCAGGAAGGCGCCACCTGCCTGATCGGCGGCGCGCGCGCCAACCTCGGCGGCGACCTCGCCGGCGGCTACTATATCCAGCCGACGCTGCTCAAGGGCCACAACAAGATGCGCATCTTCCAGGAAGAGATCTTCGGCCCGGTACTCGCGGTCACCACCTTCAAGGACGAAGCCGAGGCTCTGGCGATCGCCAACGATACCCTCTACGGTCTGGGTGCCGGCGTCTGGAGCCGCAACGGCAATGTCGCCTATCGCATGGGCCGCGCGATCAAGGCCGGACGCGTGTGGACCAACTGCTACCACGCTTATCCGGCGCACGCCACCTTCGGCGGCTACAAGGAATCCGGCATCGGCCGTGAAACCCACAAGGTGATGCTCGACCACTACCAGCAAACCAAGAATCTGCTGGTCAGCTACAGCGAACAGAAACTGGGCTTTTTCTGAGCGCGGCGCGCCGTGGCTGACCCGCACGGCGGGCAGCCCGGCAGGGGCGGGCAACCGCCCCGCGCTTTTCCGGAGGTTCCCGACACGAGGAGAGCAGCATGGTCGCACGCGTCATCGCCACACCCGCAGCGCTGGAACTGATCGAACGTCTGAAGACAAAACACGGGGAACTGATGTTCCATCAGTCGGGTGGCTGCTGCGACAACAGCGCGGCCAACTGCTATCTGCCGACCGACCTGACCATCGGTGCCGGCGATAAACACCTCGGCGACATCGGCGGCGTGCCTTTCTACATCAGCAAATCGCAATTTGAATACTGGAAGCACACGCAACTGATCATCGACGTCATCGACGGCCACGGCGGGACCTTCTCGCTCGAAGGTCCGGAAGGCAAGGCCTTCCACACCCGCTCGCGGGTATTCAACGACGCCGAGCGGGCTGAGCTTCAGGCGACCGACGATTGAGATAGGAAACCCATGCCCTCGGCCACGACGGCAATGCTGATGGAAACTCCCGGAGATCCCGCCAGGCGATGGCGATGCCGCCGGGCAACAGCCCTGCGGCGACACGGCGCTACCGCCCGATGATGCCCTGGTCGCTCGATGTGCGCACGGTCATCCTGCTGCTGTTCTTCGGCAATCTGGTCACCGTCGGCATCCTTTCGGCGTACACCCGTGATCAAGGCGCGGCACGACCGTACCGCCTGTTCCTGATCAGCAAGCTCATCCAGGCCGCGGCCTGGGCCTTGCTCGGCCTGCGTGGCGAAATTTCCGACCTGCTGTCGGCGCCGATCGGCAATACCCTGCTGTTCATCGGTTTTTCTCTCGAAGCGGTGGCCTTCGTGAGCCCGTACAAGCAGGATCAGCGCCTGGAGACGCTCTTCGCCACCTTGGCCGGGGTCGGCAGCTTCGCCTTCTGGGTGTTCGGCAATACGCCCAGCCAGCGTGTGGCGATCGCCTCGCTGACCACCATCGCCCTGTTCGGCACCGCCGGTGTGGCCATACTGCGCAACCATGGGACCTCGCAGGTGCGGCGGGTGATCGCGAGTTCGTATGCCCTGCTTTGCCTGGTACTGGTGTTCCGAACCGGCAGCGCCTTGTCCGGACCTGCAGAAACAGGCCTGATGTCCGGCAACCCGGCGCAAACGGCGGCCTTCATGACCATGTTTCTGTTCATGCTGCTCGGCAGTACCGGCTTCCTGTTGCTGATGAAGGAACGGACCGACCAGCTGCTGTCCGAAGCGCACCGGGAACTGCAGGCACGCGAGGCGCTGCTGACAAACGTTTTCAACACCTCCAGCGTCGCCATCTTCGTGGTCGACAGCGACGGGCGGATCACTCTGGCCAACCAGCGCATGGCCGAGATGTTCGATCGCCCGCTCGATACCCTGATCGGCAGCCTTTATGTCGACTATATCGATCCCCTGGAGCGGGCCATCGCCCAGCAGCGGATGCTCGCCCTCCTCGACAACAGCAACGCGTTCCTGAAGCTGGAACGACAGTACGTCCGCCTGGATGGGACGTCCTTCTGGGGGTTGTTGACCGGCGCCCGCATGTACGACCCCGGCGCCATGGCGTACCGACTGGTTGGCGTCGTCGCCGACATCAGCGACCTCAAGCAGGCCGAGAGCCGTATTCGCGAGATGGCGCAACGCGACCCGCTGACCGGCCTTGCCAACCGTCTCCTGTTTTCCGACCGCCTGCAACAGGCGATCTCCGTCGCACAGCGCGATCACTCACCGCTGGCGCTGTTGTATCTCGATCTCGACAACTTCAAGCCGGTGAACGACGATTTCGGGCACGCCATCGGTGATCTGCTGTTGCGCGAGGTGGCGCAACGACTGACGGCGTGCGTTCGCCACTCCGACACCGTCGGCCGGATTGGTGGCGACGAATATGTGCTGCTCCTGCGCACGATGAATGGCGACGGGAGCGCGCAGGCAATCGCCGAGAAGGTTCGCCAGGCGATACAGCAGCCGTTCGATATCGAGAACCATCGGATCAGCATTTCCTGCAGCATCGGCGTGGCGCTTTACCCGGACCACGGCGGCGATGAACTGACACTGCAGCGCAGCGCCGATGTGGCCATGTACTTGGCAAAGCGGGATGGCCGCAACACGGTACGCGTAGCAGAAGCCGCCACACCCATGCTTCCCGCAGGGTAGAATACCGCGAACGGTTTTGCCGGCTTTGCTGTTGCATGCCGGCAGGGCATTCGACCGGCAATCGCCGGCCTGGAATCCCCGGTCGGCGGGGCGCTGACCGGAGCGCATGCGGACTTACGGACGGCCTCGTGGAAAAGCTTCCTAGTGCAACGCCGAATCGGTCCTGGCCCGGGGAAACTGACCCTGCTCCCGACGCATGCGCCCTGACGGTCGATGTCCGTTCGTTGACGATTCTCCCTGCTGAGCGACGCGCCGCAACGGCACGCGCCCGGGCGGCCGGCATTTGAGCGCATGAACCCGCGCATCCGCCCGGTCCTGACCGCCACCCTGGCTTTTCTGGCGGCCCTGTTCGCCATCTGGGCGCTCGACCGCTGGATCGTGCGGCCGGCCTTCGTCGAGATCGAACAGGCGCAGGCTTTCGAGGACGCGGCGCGCGCGCGCGCGGCAATCGATGGCGAGTTGCGCGAACTCGGCGAAGAGTTGAGTGACTGGGCGCAATGGGACGACGCCTACGCGTTTGCGGCCAGCCGCGACCCCGCTTTCGTCGCCTCCAATCTCGGCGACTGGCGCCTGCTGGAAAAAAACTCGCGGCTGAATCTCTGTTTCATCTTCGCGCGCGACGGCCAGGTCCTCTACGGTGGCGGCTATGACGCTCAACTGGGTGGCTTTCTGACGCCGGCAGCATTTGCCGGCGAGACGCCGCCGATCTGGTCGATGCTGGCGCCACGGCTGGCGAGGGAGGAACCCTACGGCGGTGTTCTGACCACCGAGAATGGCCTGCTGCTGCTCGCCGCACGTCCGATCGTGACCACACGCGGAACCGGTGTGGCCCGCGGCATGCTGGTCTTCGGCCGCTTTCTCGACGACAAATTGCTGCGCGCGCTGGGCATGCAGACCCAGGTCACCTTCGAACTGCTGTCGGCAAGCGACCCACGCCTGTCGCCCCTGGAACGTGATTATCTGGATACGCTGCGGACTGGAGAAGCCGTGTTGCGACCCGCCACGGACGGGACGCTGTTCGTATACGAAGCGCTGGCCGGGCTCGATGGCCAGGCGTTGGCGCTGCTGCGCACACCGATCCGACAGGAGATCTCCGCGACTGCCGCGCGCACCAGCCAGACCCTGATCGGATCCCTCGGGTTGGTGATGCTGGCGCTGTTGCTGATACATACCTGGTTGCGATCGCGCGCCGAGCGTACCGACAAGGATCGCCACGCCGCCGCCGCGGGTGTGGCCGCGCTGGTGCTGCTGATCGGGCTGACCCTGACCTACGGCCTGTTTACCGAATGGCGCGAGCGCAGCCGGCAGGCGCTGACCCGTGATTTCCAGGCCGCAGCCGCGGAAAGGGCCGAACGCGTGCGCGCGTCGATCGAAAACAACCTCGACGAGATCGAAACCGTTCGACGCTTCTTCGCCGGCGTCGCCAGCGTCAGTCGTCAGCAGTTCAGCACGTTTGTGACGCCAACGCTGGAGCGGCACAGGTTTCAGGCGCTGGAGTGGCTCCCGCGCGTGCCGCACGCGCAGCGCGCCGCCTACGAGGCCGCAGCCCGCCGGGACCACCTTGAGGATTTCCAGTTTACCGAAAGCAATGCCGAAGGCCGGATGGTACGCGCCGGCAACCGCACCGAGTATTTCCCCGTGTATTACCTGGAGCCGCACGCCGGCAACGCGGCGGCGCTGGGTTTCGCCCCCGGCCCGGAGCATCCGGCGCGTGGCGCGCCGCTCGCCAAGGCGCGCGACCAGGGGCAACTGACGGCCACCGCGCGCTACGTCCTGGTGCAGGACCGGGCCAGCAGCGAACGTTATTCGATTCTGGTGTTTGCACCGGTCTACCACGGTCTGCCGATGCCGGCCGAGGTCGATCAGCGCCGTCGTCACCTGCACGGCTTCGTGCTCGGCGTCCTGCGTGTCGGCGACATGGTCAGCGACGCACTGCAGGGCGCCGAACCCGGGCAGTTGTCGTTCCGCCTGCTCGATCTGACGGCCGGCAGCGAGCAAGGCTGGTTGTACGATCATCCGCCAGGCGGCGCTTTCCCGGCAGCGACGACCAGCGACCTGCGGTTCTCCCGTGACTTTCCTCTCGCCGACCGCTTCTGGCGCATCGAAGTGGCACCGAGCGCTGCCTTCGTTGCCCGTCACCACGATCAGAGCTATCGCTGGATTCCGGCCGGCGGCGGCCTGCTCACCCTGCTCGCGGCGATGTATCTGTTCGCTCTGGTGGCGCAACGCCAGCGTGCGGAACAACTGGTCGCCGAACGCACCATCGCGTTGCGCGCCAGCGAGGCGCAGTTCCGCCAGATCATCGAGCATGCCCCGTTCGGCTTCCATCTCTACCGCCTGACTGCGGATGGCCGGCTGCTGCTCTGCGGCGCCAATCCGGCGGCCGAAGCGATGCTCGGCATCAGCCAGGCGGCGTGCATGGACAGACCGGTCGAGGAGATTCTCCCGGGCCTGCTGGCCAGCGAAATTCCCACCGCTTGCCGCCAACTGGCACGCACCGGCGGAGCGCGACGCTGGGAGAAGGTGGCGTATGGCCAGCCCGACAAGGATGACAGCTTCGAGATGGTGGCCTTCCAGACCGCGCCGGGTCTGGTCGCCGTGGCCTTCGCCGACATCACCGAACGACGGCGTGCGGAAGCGGCGCTGCACGACAGCGAGCAACGTTTTCGGGCGATGATCGAGCACGCCCCCGACGGCATTGCCCTGTTCAACGGCAGCATCCGCTATGCCAGCCCGGCAGTATCCCACCTCCTCGGCTACACCCCGGAAGAAGCCCTGGCTCTGGATCCCGAGCAAGCGACGCATCCCGACGACCTGCCGTTCATGCTGCCGCTGCTGAACGAGCTGACGCAGAGGCCGGGAGATGTGGTCTCGGCACGCTATCGCTTTCGCCACAAGGACGGCTCCTGGCGCTGGCTGGAGAGCACGATCAGCAACCTGCTCGACAAACCGGCAGTGAACGCGCTGGTCTTCAATTTCCGCGACGTGACCGAACGTCAGCAGGCCGAAGCTCACCTGCGGCTGGCGGCGGCAGTGTTCGAAGCGGCGCGCGACGCGATCATGGTCACCGACTCGAAGTGGAACATCGTCGCCGTCAACCCCGCCTTCAGCACCCTCACCGGCTATGCCGAAAGCGAGGTACACGGACGCAAGCCACACCTGTTGTGGGCCGAGCGGCAACCGCCAGCGTATTTCGAGAGCATGGCGCGGACCCTGGCCGGCGCGGGCGTATGGCAGGGTGAGTTCTGGGCCCGGCGCAAGGACGGCGAGCGTCGCGCCGCGCTCGCCAGCCTGGGGACGGTGCGCAATGCCAACGGCACGATTAGCCATCACGTCGGCGTGGCCACCGACATCACCGCCCTCAAGATTGCCGAACAGCGCATCGAGCACCAGGCCTACTACGACGCATTGACCGACCTGCCGAACCGCTCACTGCTGGCACAGCACGCGGAACTGGCGCTGGCCCGGGCAACACGCCAGCGCAGCGCGCTGGCGCTGCTGTTTCTCGACCTGGACCAGTTCAAGGAAGTCAACGACTCGCTCGGACACGCCGAGGGCGATGCCCTGCTGGTGCAGGCGGCGGCTCGCCTGCAGGAGATTACCCGCGGCGAGGATACGGTCTGTCGACTGGGCGGCGACGAGTTCGTGCTGTTGCTGCCGGGTACTGCTCAGGACGGTGCGTTGCGGGTGGCCGACAAGTTGCTGACGGCGTTCCGCGAACCGTTCATGGTTGCCGGCCATCCCCTGCGGACCACGGTATCGATCGGCATCGCCCTTTTCCCGAACGACGGCACCAGCTTCGCCGAATTGCTGAAAAACGCCGACACCGCGCTCTACCAGGCCAAGCAGGAGGGTCGCAACACACGCATGTTCTACGACCGGCAGATGAACGCCGCCATCCTGCAGCGCCTGGTGCTCGAAAGCGAGTTGCGCCAGGCGCTCGCCAGCGGCCAGTTACGCGCTTACTACCAGCCCAAGATACGGCTGAGCGACGGCCAGACGGTCGGCGCCGAAGCGCTGCTGCGCTGGCCACACCCCGAGCACGGCATGATTCCACCGGGGCGCTTCATTCCGGTCGCTGAAACCAGCGACCTGATCGTCGAACTGGGGGTCTGGATGCTCGGCGAAGTCTGCCGGCAACTGGCGCGCTGGCGCGCCGCCGGTCTGCCGATCCTGCCGGTGGCAGTCAACCTCGCCGCCCGCCACTTCCGCCAGCCGGGTCTCGCCGACTGCATCCGCGGGCTGCTCGAAGCCAGCGCCCTGCCTGCGCAGGCACTGGAGCTGGAACTCACCGAGTCGAGCCTGCTGGAAGCCGGACCGCAGACGGCGGAAACCCTGCAGGCCCTGGAAGAACTCGGCGTGGGCCTGGCCATCGACGACTTCGGGACCGGCTACTCCAGCCTCAGCTATCTCAAACGTCTACCCCTCAGCGCCTTGAAAATCGATCAGAGCTTCGTCCGCGATCTGGTCAGCGATCCCGATGACCGCACCATCGCCGCGGCCATTGTCGCCCTTGGTCACGGCCTGGGTTTGAAGGTGATCGCGGAAGGTGTGGAGACCGCCGAACAGCAGCGCATCCTGCTCGACCAGGGCTGCGACCTGGCGCAGGGCTACTGGTTTGGCCACCCCGTGCCGCCGGAAGCCTTCGTCGCCGCGTGGCAGGCAAACTCCGCCATCCCGGCTCAGGTTTGCTGACTTGATCGCCAACGAGCTGCAGCGGGCGAAGGATCTGTTCTCGGCGCGCCGGCAACGCGATCCCTGGTATGTCGCCCGGCTGTGGCTCCGCTTTCGCTTTCGCCTGACGCGCGACCAGTCGCGATTCACCCCTCTGGCAGGCAAAGCCCGCAGGGCGTGGCAGGGGAATTCCCGAACTCCCTCACCTTCACGCATTCGGCGCCTTTGCGCCGAATGCGTGTCACTGCGGTCGGCATTGCCGAATCATACATGCGCATCAGATCCCTGTTGACGGTCGCGGTTTCCCTGGCCATGCTGGTCACGGTCGGGCTCGGAGCGGCCCTGTGGTTGGTTGCCGAGCAGCTTGCGCAAGTCTCTGCGGAGCAGGCACGCGCCCAGGCGGTTGCCCGTGACGCCTCGGCCCTGCTGGTACTGACGCATGAATATGCGCTGCACGCCGAGGAACGCATACGGCAACAATGGCGGGCACACCACGCACACCTTCTCGGCACCCTGGCGGCGCCCCCCGCTGACGCTCGCTCGACGCCGCAGGAAGCGACCGCCCAGGCCAGCGCCCTGGCCACTTTCTTCGATCAATTGGCGGCCACCACAGGCACCAGCGAGGACCAGGTTCAACAGCGCCGGACCCTGCTGCTCGATCAACTGCTGACTCATACGCAGGCCCTTTTCGACACCGCCAATCGCTGGGGCGACACGGCCGGCGCCAGCCGGCAAGCCGTCGAGCGGGGCTTGCAATGGCTGCTGATTGCTGTTCCGGGGGGGATGCTGGTCATTCTCGTCGCCCTCGCGGCCCTGCTCGCCCGGCACGTGCTGGATCCGCTCGCCAGGCTTCATGCGGCGGTCCTGGCGGTGGCGCGCGGTGATCTTTCGGTGCGCTGCGCCAGTACCGCCGCTGATGAATTCGGGGTACTGGCGCGGACCTTCGATACCATGGCCGTCGATCTGGTCAGCCAACTGCGCAGGGAGGTCGCCGAACGCCAGCAGGCCGAACAGTCGCTCGCAGAGTTCAGCCGGGAATTCGAGACGTTTCTGGACCAGACCCCCGAGTTCGTCTATTTCAAGGACCGTGACAGCCGTTTTCGTTTCTGCAGTCAGACGCTGGCCCGCATCACCGGTCACGCCAATTGGCGGGAAATGATCGGCAAGCACGACCTCGAAGTCTTTCCCGCCGATACCGCCCGGATCTACTTTGAGGAAGAGCGACCGATCTTCAACGAGGGCCGGTCGCTTCTCGACAAGGTCGACCCCTATTATGACGCCGATGGCCGACCAGGCTACGTACAGACCTGCAAGTGGCCGCTCTTCGACGACCACGGCCAGGTGGTCGGACTGATCGGCACCAGCCGCGACATCACCGAGCAGAAACGCAACGAGGGCCGCCTGCAACTGGCTGCCAGCGTGTTCACGCACGCCCGCGAGGGGATCATCATCACCGACGCCGACGCGCGCATCGTCGAGGTCAACGACGCATTCACCCGCATCACCGGCTGCAGCCGGGCCGAAGCCCTGGGCCAGAACCCGCGCATTCTCAAGTCCGGTCGCCAGGCGCCGGAGTTCTACGCCGCGATGTGGCAGGCGCTCACCGAGCAGGGACACTGGTCCGGCGAAGTCTGGAACCGGCGCCGCAACGGCGAGGTGTACGCGGAACTGCTGACCATCAGCGCGGTACGCGACGCGGCCGGGACGACGCAGAACTATGTCGGCTTGTTCACCGATATCACCCTGATCAAGGACCATCAACGCGAACTCGAGCACATCGTCCATTACGATGCCTTGACCCGCCTGCCCAATCGCGTGCTGCTCGCCGACCGCCTGCACCAGGCCATGGCGCAGAGCCAGCGCCGCGGCCAGTCGCTGGCGGTGGTCTACCTCGACCTCGACGGTTTCAAGGCGGTCAATGACCAGCACGGCCATGAAGCCGGCGACGAATTGCTGATCTGCGTCGCGCGCCACATGCACGACGCCCTGCGTCAGGGGGATACCCTGGCACGCATCGGCGGCGACGAGTTCGTCGCGGTACTGGTCGATCTGGCGGATCCATGTGACTGCGAACCGGTGCTCCTCCGCCTGTTGCAGGCGGCTGCCAGATCGGTGACCGCCGCCGAGACGCTGCTCAATGTTTCCGCAAGTATTGGCGTAACCCTGTACCCGCAGGACGAGGCAGATGCCGACCTGCTGTTGCGCCACGCCGACCAGGCCATGTATCTCGCGAAGCAGGCGGGCAGGAACCGCTACCATCTGTTCGATGCCGATCAGCTCGCAGCCGTGAAAAGCCAGCGCGAGACTCACTGACACCTGCGCCAGGCCCTCGACCAGCGGGAACGATGGAGTAGAATCACACGCCGTGACCACCCTGCTCGTCCTGACCAACCTGCCCGACCGCCCTGCCGCCGAAGATCTGGCGCGGGAACTCGTCGAGGCGCGGCTGGCGGCGTGCGTGAATATCCTGCCGGCGTGCCACTCGATCTACCGCTGGCAGGGTGTTCTCGAAACGGCCGACGAGGTACCGCTGTTGATCAAGACGACCAGTGAGCGTTACCCGGCGCTGCAGGCAGCGATTCGCAACCGTCACCCCTATGAGCTTCCGGAGGTGATCGCGCTACCCGTGATCCAGGGGCTGCCCGACTATCTCGCCTGGGTCGCCCGCGAAACGCGCCCCCCCGACTGACTTCTCCATGATTCCCGCCATGATCCGCTGGTTGCTCGCTTTCACCATGCTGCTAGGCACCCTGGTGTGCGCCGATGAATTTCTCGACCCGGCACTCGCCTTCAAGCCGACGGCGCACGCCCTCGACGGACAAACCCTGGAAATCCGCTTCGAGATCGCCAAGGGCTACTATCTCTACCGTGACAGGTTTCGTTTCACGGTCGAGCCGGCGACTGTGGAACTCGGCGCACCGCTCCTGCCGCCGGGCAAGGAGAAGCGCGACGACACTTTCGGCGACGTCGAGGTGTACTACCACGAAGCGATCATCCGTCTGCCGGTCGTGCGCAACACCTCGGGACCGCTGCCGCTGACGCTCGTCCTGACCTCACAGGGCTGTGCTGACGCTGGCATCTGCTATCCGCCACAGCAGCAGAAGCTCGCGGTGCAGTTGCCGGACCCGGCGACGGCACCGCTCGTCGCGACAGCCGCGCGCGCGGGCCCCGCAGGCGACGAGTCGGGACACATCGCACAGCTGTTCCGACACGCCGATTTCTGGCTGCTGATCGGCAGCTTCTTTGGTTTCGGGCTGCTGCTGGCGCTGACCCCCTGCGTCTTCCCGATGATTCCGATTCTGTCGAGCATCATCATCGGTGCCGGGCGCCATGGTCGCTCGGTGTCGCACGCCCGAGGCTTCTCGCTGTCGCTGGCGTACGTTCTCGGCATGGCCGTGACCTATGCCGCGGCCGGCGTCGCGGCCGGGCTGACCGGCACCCTGCTGGCGGCGGCGCTGCAGAACCCCTGGGTGCTGGGAGGCTTCGCCGCGGTGTTCGTGGTCCTCGCGCTGTCGATGTTCGGCTTCTACGAAGTGCAACTGCCGACCTTCCTGCAAAGCAAGGTGTCCGAGGAGGCACGCCATATCCGCGGTGGCTCGCTGCCCGGCGTCGCTGCCATGGGCGCATTGTCGGCGGTCATCGTCGGACCTTGTGTCGCCGCGCCGCTCGCCGGAGCCTTGCTCTACATCGGCCAGACCGGCGATGCGGTACTCGGCGGCGCGGCGCTGTTCGCGATGGGCCTGGGCATGGGCGTACCGCTGCTCGCCGTTGGCGTCTCGACCGGCAGCTTGTTGCCCCGATCCGGACCGTGGATGGAGGCCATCAAGAAGGCGTTCGGCGTGGTCCTGCTGGCGACCGCCGTCTGGATCGTCTCACCGGTGATTCCGGTGGTCGCCCAGATGCTGGCATGGTCGCTGCTGCTGATCGTTCCGGCGATCTATCTGCATGCGCTCGATCCCTTGCCGCCGCACGCCAGGGGCTGGCAACGCTTCTGGAAAGGCATCGGCATCGTCCTGCTGCTGCTCGGCGCGGCGATGCTGCTGGGAACGCTCGCCGGCTCGCGCGATCCGCTGCAGCCGCTGTCGGTCCTGCGCGGCGGCACGGCGAGCGCCGACACCCGGCCCCTGGCGTTTACCCGCGTGCGCTCGCTGGCCGAACTCGACAGCCGCATCGCGGCTGCTGCTGGGCAGCCGGTATTGCTTGATTTTTATGCCGACTGGTGTGTGTCGTGCAAGGAAATGGAACGTTTCACCTTCGCCGATGCGCGCGTGCAAGACAGGCTGGCCGGCTGGACCTTGCTGCAGGTCGACGTCACTGCCAGTTCGGATGACGACCGGGCTTTGCTGCAGCGCTTCAGGCTCTACGGGCCGCCGGGAATCATCTTCTTCGACCGCAGCGGCAAGGAGATCGAGGGCCTGCGCGTGATCGGATTCCAGAACGCCGAGGCGTTTCTGGCCCTGCTGTCGCGCGTGTAATAGTTTGCCTGGCTACTGTAGTGCGCCTGGCGACAGCGGCTTGCCGACGGCAAGTTGGCGTGTGCCGACAGGAAAGCGGAATTCCGCCGTCGGGACCAGACTCTGCTCACGGACGAACCCGGCGGGGCTGGCCTGGCCGCGCAACGGCGAGTTGCTCGGCAGGGCCAGCGCCTGCCCCCCGCTGTCGATCAGCATGGCCTTGTCGGCAAACTGGTTGCCTGCATGGCGCCCTGGGGCTTGCGGCGTGAAAGCGCCGCGGCCGACGAGCAGGTTGTTGATCGCCCAGACTTCGGTTCCCGCCGGCATCCGCTCCGTCCAGACGCGCAGAAAGCGGCCATCGGGCCGGTCATCGATCAGCGTGTTGTGCGCCAGGTACAGCGCATTGTCGGGCCAGCGTTGCCCCTCGGCGGCGTAGGAAATCAGATCCGGATTGTCGCTCGTCGGACTCTGCCCGATGACATTGCCGATCACCCAGGCCAGCCCACCGTTCGGGAACTCGAGCTCGTACGAGGCGCTGCCGCCGACACCGTCAACGATCAGGTTGTAGAGGATCGCACTTTCGCGCGCCCGCGACTTGATCAGATGTCCGCGAAAGCCTTGCTGGAAGCGACTGCCGCGGACACTCAGGCGGCCAATCCCTCCGGCATAGAGCAGGTGATGCAGCGCGCCACTGGCGTGCTGGGGGGCCTCGCCGAACTCGCTATCCTCGACTTCGAGCACCGTGTCGGCAAAGTTGCCCGTCAGAATGCCCATCTCGTTGTCGAAGAACGCGCAGCGCAAGACCTTCAGATGCCCGCGCTCGAAACGAATGCCGGCGCCGTTGCCGTTCGCAACGCGCGCGCCCCTGAATTCGATGTTCTCGATCAGCATCTCGGCGTTGCGCACCACCCACAGCGCCTTGCCTTCGGCGCTGGCCCCATCGGCAAGCAACAGCGGGCGCTTGCCGACGCCGCGAATGGTCAGCCGGCCTTGCGTCCAGACCACCGCTTGTTGCCGATACTCGCCGGGCAGGATCTCGATGGTGTCGCCGTCACGCGCCATGCGCGCGGCTTCGCTGATGCTCCTGACCTCTTCCTGCGGGCCGACGACGATGGTCCTGCCGTTTGCCGTGGCGCTCGGCACCTTCTTGTCCAGAGCCTGCGACTGACTGCCGTCCCTGCCGACCGCCGGGCCATCGGCAGGCGTCCTGACGACCTCGATCCGACCCTGTTCGTTGCGACGAATCGGGCCCAGCTCAATGGCTGCCGCGGGCAGATTGTCGGCCAGTACCGGCGTGGCGGCAAAAACCACGAGCAGCGTGGCGGCAAGGCGTCCGGCGTGGATCATGGCTTCCTCCGTTGCGTTGGCGCTGGCCTGACGACGTCCGGGTAGCCGGTAGAAAGGGCGCGGCCTACGATAGTTCGACCTGCGCGCCCAGTTCGACGACGCGGTTGGGTGGCAGCTTGAAGAACGCGGTCGCGGTATCGGCGTTGCGGAACATCCAGGTAAACAGAATCTGGCGCCAGCGGGCCATTCGCGAGCGCCTGGAGATCGGCATGCTGACGACGGTCTCGCGACCGAGGAAAAACGAGGTCTCCATCATCTCGAAGTCCATGCCGTGCGCGGCGCACAACGCCATGGCGTGCGGCAGATCGGGGTCGTCCTTGAAGCCGTAGCGGACGAACACCCGATGAAATCCCGCCGGCAGCGGGTCGACGCGCACCCGCTCGCTTTCGGAAACATGCGGCACGTCTTCGGTAAGCACATTCAGTAGCACCACGCGCTGGTGCAGGACCTTGTTGTGATACAGGTTGTGCAGCAGTGCCCGCGGCACGCTCTCGGGGTCGGCAGTCAGGAACACGCCGGTACCGTCGACCCGATGCGGCCCGCCCATGGCGAGACCGCTGATGAAGGCATGGATGGGTACCGAATCCTGCTTCAGTTTTTCATAGAGCAGTTTGCGACCGAGTTTCCAGGTGGAAAGCAGGGCGAACACCGAAAAGCCCAGCGTCAGCGGGAACCAGCCGCCGTCGAGGATCTTGATGACGTTGGCCGAAAAGAAAGCGAAGTCGACGACCACGAAGAACACCAGAAAAAGCGCCGCGCGCCGCCAACTCCACTTCCACAAGGCGTGCACGACGACAAAAGCGAGAATCGTGTCGATCATCATCGTCAGTGTGACGGCGATGCCGTAGGCCGAAGCGAGATTCGACGACGAGCGGAAGCCGAGCACGACGATGATCACCGTCAACAGCAGCAGCCAGTTGATGTTCGGCACGTAGATCTGGCCCTTTTCGCGCTCCGAGGTAAATCTGACCTGGATGCGCGGACAATAGCCGAGTTGCATGGCCTGGCTGGTCAGCGAAAAGGCACCGGAAATCACCGCTTGCGAAGCGATCACCGTCGCCACGGTGGCCAGGATGACCAACGGGATCAGCAGAATCTCACTCGGCGCCATCAGGAAGAAAGGACTCTCGATCGCCTTCGGGTCGTTGAGGATCAGTGCCCCCTGACCGAGGTAGTTGAGATACAGCAGCGGAAAAACGAAAGCGAACCAGGCCCACTTGATCGAACGGCGACCGAAGTGACCCATGTCGGCGTACAACGCTTCGCCGCCGGTAATCGCCAGCACTACCGACCCCAGAGCCAGGTAGGCCAGGCCTTGGTTGTCGATGAAAAACTTCACTGCATACCAGGGATTGATCGCCGCCAGTACCGCTGGATACTGGATCACGTTCCACAGGCCGAGCAGGCCAAGGGTAGCGAACCAGAACATCATCAGCGGTCCGAACAGCGCGCCGACGGCGGCGGTACCGTGCCGCTGGAAGAAGAACAGCAGGACCACGATGCTGATCGTGATCGGCAGAACATAGGGCTTCAGCAAGGGGGTGACGACTTCGAGACCTTCGACCGCAGAAAGCACCGACATCGCCGGGGTGATCACCGCGTCGCCATAGAACAGCGCGGCACCGAAAATGCCCAGCGCCGACATCAGCCAGAGTATCCGCGGCGAAGCATTCGCCGTGCGCAGCGCCAGCGCGGTCAGGGCCATGATGCCGCCCTCGCCCTTGTTGTCGGCACGGGTGA
>Ga0116180_1002326_pt1 | contig 15049 bp, 15 predicted proteins | sample AD_UKC073_MetaG_FD_89804 | JGI IMG/M metagenome (GOLD analysis project Ga0116180, IMG submission 89804) | Active sludge microbial communities of municipal wastewater-treating anaerobic digesters from USA - AD_UKC073_MetaG | ecosystem: Engineered > Bioreactor > Anaerobic > Digestate | place: USA...
TCACTCATTAAGCACCAAGCGAAATAATCTGCTTCCCTTTCCTCTCGGTTGAACATAGTATGCCAATCAGCAAAAACAGGTTTAAAACGATTATCATCGTGCAGAATATAGTGGCCTATTTCGTGTAAGATACTTTTTACCCTCAATACTTCAGGAAGTTCTTTATTTATCCCTACAATTACTTTGTCATTATCCTGGAGCAAAAGTCCCTTAAGAGAACAGAAATTTAAGTAATAAATAGTAATACCAAATTCACCAGCAAGAAGCATTGCTTCGTTTTCATTTCGCACCTTACTGAATTGGTTGGCTTTAGCCTCAACCAAAGAACTTAGATATGAACCAAGATAAAGTGGGAATTGAAGCAATTTATTTTTTTCCCTCCTTTCCCTCCTTCTCTTTCTCAATTATGAAACGCATAAATTTTATTACGTCTCGCATAGCGTCTTCGTCCAATTGACTAGCGGCGTCAACAAATTGGTCAAAAAGAACACGGTCAAAAAAGATTTAGCCAATTCTCGTAGTTCTGCTTCCAGTTCGTCTCTTTCAGTGGGTTCATTAGAAGAACTAATGTCAATAGATATGCCCTTCATAGCTAAAAGTTCGCTCTCTGGAGTATTGAACAATTTAGTGAGTTTCTTGATATGTTTAATGCTAGGGTTGCTATCTCCCTTAGGGTATCTATATACAGCAACTTCAATACCCAAGAGCTTCAGCAAGTCTTCCCTTAACTTTTTGCCTTAATCCCATTCGTTGAGTTTCATAACCCAATTATAAACTAAAACAAAATATTTTCCAAAAAGTGCTAGGGATTTTAGAAAAGAAGTATTTTAAATAAAGAGAAAGGGAGACGGAGGATAAAGTGAGAGAGTTAGAAAAAGAGGTAAAGAAAAATTTTATTTCCCAAGGTCTTGTAAGGCTCAGGAGTACCGTAGAAATTTTGTAGCAATCCAATTAAAATTGATAAAATTACAAAACGGAGAACCCAGGTTTAAGCGCTTTAGAAGCGCTTAGAGGTATAGCAAAACACCCATGCTTAAGTCTTGCAATCGGGGTCTTAGGTTTTTAAGTCCTCCTTCGTCGACCAGAATTTTACAGTTTTCGATATAGATTAAAACCCTCGGCTAAGTCGTCAGGATCGACTATGAAATCGAGGATAGCCGGCTTACCCGATTCGTTTGCTTTTAGTGCTCGCTCCAGTGCACCACGGATATCTTCTGGCTTTTCTATGCGTTCACCATAACAGCTATAGGCATGAGCCATCTGGACGAAATCTGGCTGAACAGTGAAGTCTGTTGCAATATAGCGGCCACCCAGCTCTTTTTGCCCTACCTTGGGCCACCCCAGGCTAAAATTGTTCAATATCACCCAGGTGACCGGTGCATCATATTGAACTGCTGTGGGAACATCCTGATTATACATTTGAAATGCACCATCGCCGGTGACACATACTACCTTTTTATCGGGGTGGGCAAGTTTTACTCCTACAGCACCCATAACACCTGCGCCCATACAGGTTTGCTCTCCAGGGGCAATGTCTCCATCTCGATCTAACACCCGATAATAAGGGCTGTAGTATGACCAGAGGTCCTGACTCCCGTTTTCATGAACCATAATCGTGTTGCGTCCGAAGACCTGGTTGATTTCATAAACCACCCGTTTGCTCTTTATGGGTATATCGTTACACTTTCTGCATTCCTCTTCTACCTGGGCCTCATAAGCCCTTTTTTCCTCAGAATATTTTTCCCGGCGCTCTTCCCATTTTGGAGTGGCAAGGTCTCTTATACCTTCTAAGATTGAAGCCAACACTATTTTGGCATCTCCCCATATGGGGATATCAGGAAGCCAATTACGACCAATCTCAAAGGACTCGATATCAATTTGGATGAACTTTGCCCCTTCAGGAAAAAGCTTCCAGGCACCAGTCTGGAACTCTTCATTGCGAGAACCCACGGTGATCAGCAAATCTGCTTCAGCAAATGTCTTAATCCCCAGACTGTTTCTGTATATCCCGACTCCTCCAAAGTGAAGAGGATGGTCTTCTTCTATACTGCCTCGTCCTGAAGGAGTAGTCATTATAGGCATGCCCAGTAAATCTGCTAATTCCCTCAGCTCATCGTGAGCTCGAGACCTTCGTGCGCCTCCACCGGCAACAATTACTGGTCGTTCGCTGCGGGAAATAAGTTCGATGGCTTTTTTAATCTGGTTGTAATCTCCCGCTGTTTTTAGATGCCGCACGGCAGGTATATAATCGGGGATATCAGCTCGATTTCTGCCAACTTCGGGAGGTATTTCTATGTATACAGGGCCAGGCTGTCCATTTGTCGCCAGGAAAAAAGCTCTGCGAATAGTCCAGGGGATTTTTTCAGCATAAGGAACTCGAACAGCCCACTTGGTAATAGGGGACATAATGCTTATCTGGTCGGTCTCTTGGAAGGCACCCTTGCCGTATATATGTCCATCTACACCCGCTCCAAGCAGTATAACCGGGGCACATGTTGCTAAAGATTCCAGCATAGCAGGTGTTATATTTGCAATGCCCGGTCCTTGACTGGCATAACAAACGGCCGGCTCACCAGTCGAGAGAGCATGAGCCATAGCCATAAATCCTCCTGCTGCTTCGTGTCGTACCTGAATCGCCTTGATGGAAGGCTCGTCATAAAGAGCATCGTACAAATCCTTGGGACTGCTCGGAAGTCCATAAACGAACTGAATACCTTCTAAACACAAAGCTTTTACTACTGCCTGCCATCCAGTTAACAACGCCATTTTCTTCCTCCTTGCAGCTTCTTTTACCTGTATTATAGCTTATATTTCTCCCAGGGGCTTTGCCAGAGCCCGGCAAAATTTGCAAATTCAAATCTGATAGCGTACAATTGAAATTGTTATGTTTTATGATGAGCCCGAAGGCAAGGTTATCAATTTGCATGATTCGAAGATTACCCGCTTTTTTAAGCGTTTAGGGTACTTGATAATAGTAATTGTAATAGCCATTTATTTCCTGACTGGGATTTATGTTGTAGGTCCTGATGAGGTTGGTATGGTAAGAACTCTGGGGAAATTTTCTCGGCAGGTACCCCCCGGTCTTCATTATCATCTTCCTTATCCTTTTCAAACCGTAGTAAAACCCAAAGTAACCGAACTTAGGAGAATAGAAATTGGTTTTCGCACCCTGTACCCCGGCCCTCCTCCTCACCACCAGCTTTTTCCGGAAGAATCCTTAATGCTCACCGGAGATGAAAATATTGTAGACTGCCAGTATATAGTTCAATATCGAATTTCTGACCCTTATGCTTACCTGTTTCTTATTCGCGATGCAGAAAATGCGGTACGAAATGCGGCCGAAGCTGCTATGCGAGAAGTGGTGGGCAAAAAAGGCATTGATGAGGTGCTCACCGTAGGGCGATCTGACGTTCAACAGGAAGCCAGGTCTTTGACGCAAGAAATTTTAGACTCCTACCAGAGCGGAATTGATGTGGTAGCGGTTCAGCTGCAAGATGTTCAACCCCCGCAGGAAGTGGCCGCCGCTTTCAGAGATGTAGCCAGTGCCCGGGAAGATCGAGCCCGTTTTATTAATCAAGCTCAGGCCTACCGTAATCAGGTTGTTCCTCAGGCGAGAGGAGAGGCGGCTAAAATTCTGGAGGAAGCTCAGGCTTTTCAGGCTACGGTTATTAAAGAAGCTGAGGGAGAAGCTGCTCGTTTCCTCCGAGTTCTCTCGGAATACCAGCTTAACCCCGATATCTCTCGAGAGCGGATTTTCCTGGAAACCATGGAGACCGTATGGCCTCAAGTGAATAAATTTATATTCGACAGCCAGGAAAATAACGAGAGCGTTTTAAAGTTTTTACCTTTAGTGACGAGAGAGGCTGAAGATGAGTAGAAAAAGGTTAACTCAGCTTACTATGGTGCTGATAATTATAGCAGTTGTAGTGATTATCCGTCCCTGGTATATCCTGGATGAAACCGAACAGGCAGTTATTCTGCAGTTAGGTAAACCAATAGCTACGATAAAAGAAAGCGGGCTCCACCTCAAGCTACCTTATCCCCTCCAGGTGGTTTACAAATTTGATAAAAGGCTGCTGGAATACGATTCTCCTCCTGAAGAGGTAATTACCGAAGACAAAAAAACTCTGCTAATTGACTACTATGCTCGCTGGAAGATAGTGGATCCCTTGCTTTTTTTGCAAACAGTGGTGAGCGAGGCTAGGGCGATGGTGAGAATTGATGACATTGCCTATTCTGAGCTTCGGACAGAGGTCGGCAAAGTTGAGCTGATGGATATAGTAGCCACAGAGAGAGGGCAAATTATGGAGAGGGTAACCGCTAAAACCAACCTCAAGGCTCAAGATTTTGGGGTGGAAGTGGTAGACGTCAGGATAAAACGGGCTGACCTCCCCTCCCAGAACGAAGAAGCAGTTTTTCAGCGAATGCAAACCGAAAGAGAACAGCAGGCCAAGCAGTACCGCTCAGAAGGTGAAGAAGAGGCAACTAAAGTTCAAGCTGCTGCCGATCGGGAAAAGGCCTTGATTTTAGCTGAAGCAAGAAAAGAAGCTCAAATCATCCGGGGAGAAGGGGAGGCCGAGGCTCTCAAGATTTACGCAGAAGCCTATAACCAGGACCCGGAATTTTTTGCTTTTTTAAGAACTATGGAAATGTATGAAAAATCTTTTACTGAAAAAGACACCCTCATTCTCACTCCTGAATCTGAAATATTAAATTACTTGAAAAGCCCAAGGCAGTCTGCGACGCGAGATTAAAAGCGTAAATTATTAAAAAACTAAACACAACAATGCTGGGAAATACATTCCAGCGTGCCTGCAGCGCTCTTCTTTCTGTCACCGCGAAATTAACTGTAAATTTAAGAGATAAGTTTTCTGCGGAGTTTTAAAAATATTACAAATTTGAGAAAATACTTCATTAAACATGTTTTGATAGACAGGTTGCGCTTTGGAAGTAAAGAGCTAAAATTAGTTGTTTGCGGAGGTGAAGTATGAAAAAATACAGTTTAATATTAGCGTTTTTTCTCAGTATTTTTTTTGGCTTCTCACCAATATCCCACGCTCTCCTTTCCCAATCCGTGAGTCCTGATGAATCTTGGTTAACAATTTATCAGAATATTGACCGGGCCTGGGTGGTTGAAAAAGTCACTTTGTCACTCGAGGAGGGGGAGAATCGCTTTTTCTTAACCGGAGACAATCTTCTTCGCGAAAGACTCTATTTTCATCCTCTCGATCCTTTAACTTCTTTGAAAACCATTGCTACTACTTCTGCAAATGGATATCAGGTTGAAATTGAGGCTCAAGAAGCCGGTTCCTATTCTTTTCTCCTTTCCTTTTTTATGAGTGGATTTAATTGGAAAGGACGGTATATGGCAATATGGGATGAGAGGGACTCTCTTTTTTACCTTTATCCCTCAGTATTTCTATCCAATCATAAAAGCATGACCTGGGAGAATGTGCATATAAGCTGGCTGCTCGGAGAGCCGGTATTTTTATTTGAGGAAACGGCAAGGGGGATTGCAGATGAAATGAAGCTGGCTGTGGAAGAAGCCCGGCCTCGAGTGATGAAAAGCGAAAAACCAGTAGCAATGGAAAGAGTGTCAGAATACCAGGTTTTTCACTTGCCCTATATGGTTGACTTTCCCGGTAATAGTCTCTTACAAGTTTTCCCCGAGATGCAAAAACTTTCCGTGAAGGAAGTCATTAGAATTGAAGAAGGGAACGAGGTCAGGGTTTTAAAAATGAAAAATCAAGGCGAGCCTCTCCCGGGGGGATGGATAACTATATTCAGAGAAAATCAATCGGTAATAGGGAGCTTCGAATTTCCGGGGGCAAGAACTCAGGAAGAGCTGGAAATACCAGTGGGAGCGGTCAAGGATTTTCGGACTGAACGTGTGGAAGTGAGCTATAAACGCTTGAAGGCTGATTGGAATAAAGATAAAGATGTGGTGGGTTTCTGGTCTCAAAAGGTGATTCGTTTCAATCTTTTAAACCACGGTGAATCAAGTAAAGCTGTGGAAATAATAGAACCCCTGCCTCAGGGAGCCGAATTAACCGGAGACGAGAACTGGAAATGGGAGGACGGGAAAGCTTATCTGGAATTGACTGTTGAACCTGATAGCGAAGAGGAAATCGTTTTGCAATATGAATTTCGGGAGGATTGGCCATGAAAAAACTATTGTTGGTATTGATTATAATCCTTTTTATCTCCGGTAGTGCTCTGGCTCAGGATTTAATAGTGGAAAAAAATCCGGAAGAAATTTTTATTTTTGCAGGAGATTCTTCGTTTTATCAAAAGGAAACCTGGGTGGTTGAGCTTCAACCCGGGGAAAATATTTATTCCTGGGAAAAACCGTTTTCGGTGCAAGAGGAGGAAGTGTTTATTCAAGTTGAGGGTGGTGAATTAGTGAGTTTGATTAGTGATTCTTCTAACGAGAGCACCAAGATAATAATAGTGGCAGAAGAACAAACAAAAGGGAAAATTTATTTAATCTTTCCTCTTTTGTACCTTGACCTGAACTATTTGTATCAATATTTTTGGGAGCCGGATAAAAATGTTCCAGCTGGAACGTTATTGGTGGATATAACGAATGAAGGTCAGGAGCCGATTCCTGAAAGCCATTTTATTATTTCCGGGAAAGAATTTATTTTTGGTTTAAAGCCTTATGAAACTAAACGACTCGTTGTTGATGAATTCCAGGCTGTTCGGGCAGAGAAAATATCGCGTTATAATCCTCTCTCTTATGGGGATACCGATGTTCATTTTTTCTGGGATCTCTTTGTTTCTGGGGATATCCTTTTCCCCGCTAAAATAGAATGCTTCGAAGGGTCTACGTCAGGAGTTGTATTTTTGGGCGAAAGCTATACCCTGGGAGAATCGCCTGAGCTAGAAATAAAAGTGGGGAAAAGCAATGATATCACTATTGAAGAAAAAATAGAAAAGCAAGATAAATTAAATCAAGTTTATAACAGAGAGGGGAAAGAGGTGCTTTATGATACCCAGGAGAAAAAAGTATACAAAGTAGCCAACCGTTCCCCGGAAAGAAAGAAAATAGAAGTTTTTGTTCCTCTTCAGGAGAGTTATGAGTTAATTAGCCATTCGGTTCCTTTAAGTCGGGTTGAAAGTAACCAGATATCATTTGTTCTCGAGATTGAGCCCCAGGAGGAGGTGGAGGTTGTTTTAGAAGTGGCTGGTAAAAATTTAACCTCGGGTTTTGCTTTTAGAAGCTGGTAATATTAAACAAATAATCCGCTTTCCGTGGGTGGCATGAATGTGGTTCTGGTAAGATTAATGATACCCATATGAGAGAGGACGAAGAGAGGCTCTAAAGGCATGCTGCATTGTGGGTTGTTGTCTTGCATGGTATAATGAGCAGAGTTCAACATCATCGAGGCTCAATTTTATCAAAATCAAGTTAATCCTTAAAAAGAAGGTGAAATTTGTGAGGTTCCTAAAATTAGTTTTAATCCTGAGCCTTTGCCTGGTTTTGCTAACCGCCCTTGCTGGATGTTCGCCTGCAGGTGCAGATTTAGAAGGCACCCCTGAGGAAGACTCTACTACTACACCTACTACACCTACTACACCACCTTCTATTGATACTACCGCATGTCTTAAAGAATGCCTGGACTTTTGTGCCGAATGGTGTCAGAGCTGCACTGTTTGCAACTGCGAAGAGGGGCCAGTAACTTTGCCCGGTGGAGAAACCTGCCTTGGCCAATGTTTTGGTTTTTGTGAGGAATGGTATGACGCCTGTCAAGAATGCGAAGAGGAAGAAACTTGCCAGCCTTGCCAGCCGCAAGAAGAACCCGAGGAAGGTTGCGCGGGCGGCCATTGTCCTCTCAATTAGTTACCTTATAAGTTATTCTAAAAGGAGAAGCTAAAATTAAAAAAGAAGAGACGGTGCGCATATTTTGCCGCCTATATTTTTAATAATCTCTCCGATGGACTTTTGCCATCTTTTTAACTTTCTGAGGCTGATTACTGATATGCTTAAAGCTATATATTGCGACTGTTTTTGAGCGAATTGCAGGAGCATTCCCTTTCGGGAGATGCGCTGAGTGTTCTTTTTCAGCGTGATTATTTTGGCTTCTTCTGTTTTTTTTAATCTTACGCCGCAGGCTGTTCGGTCCTTTTCATCACTACCAATCTTGCTTTCTGGAAAGATAAAAACCGGTCACAAAGACCAGTCAAAGGTGCAAAAAATGGTCTGGTGGTGACACGCATTAGCTCTTGCGTGGTGTGTAGCCCTGCAATAACTGTTTCATCTTTTCCCGATATGGATATGGAGACCTGGCTGAAGAGGGGAGGAATTTACCCCCCCTCTTCGGGCCTAAAAAATTAGACGGAGAAGAAGAATGATTAACATTATCCAGATTAGAATAGGGGCAAAAACTACTGCTATTCCCAGGAATAGGAGTATCAACAGAATGATAGCTCCAGCAGTGAACAGGAAGGCAACGATTCCAGGGAAAAAGCGAAAAGCAAGAATAATCAGAAAAATAGCTCCCAATATGGCTAAAATATTACGCAACATTTAGTTTCCCCTTTCTTTAATTAATTTTTCTAACAATCTGGTGAGATTACGGGTAGCAGTTTCTTCTGCCGGATAAGAGGTAAGAATTTCTCGGGAGGAAAGCTCCTTCTGATAAAAACGCTGAGCCGCTCTTTTATTTTCCTCCAGTTTTGCTCCTTCTATAGAAGCTCCCCAGAATAGCCCCCGGGAAATAGAGTAAGAATATATAGAAGCTTGAAGCTCCGTATCCACCCCAAAAGAAAAGCTCCTTCCTACCGGGCCTGCAGCAATTCCTAAGCTTCCACTGAGAGTTGTTGCCCCTCCCTGGTAGAAAACTTCCATTCCTGATTTATTCATTAAAAGCAACAGCAGCCCTTGCACCTCGACACCAAAGTGAGGACCTATGCTTAACCCTTCCAGGCGAAAAAAAGCCGGACCGTACCAATACCCTCTATCACGACGCAACACTATGCCTTCCCCGGTGTATCCTCCTATAACCATTCCTACTCGACGCACTTCAGGGAAAATGGCTATCCCTTCTGCCCGTTTTAATAATTCTAAAAAAGGAGCCCGGTCGGGCGCCTGAGAGAGGTCATAAACCAACTCTATGGCTTTATTTACGAGGTCTATTTCACTGGCTGCAAGGGGAGAAATTAAAATCCCGAGAAGAAAAATCAAAGTAACGACAACTAATTGCCACTTCACTAATCATCCCTCCTTACTAAGGAGATCTTATTCTTATTTTATCACACATTTCCCCGGGGTAAAATAGGGTTTTTCAAAAGGACAGTATCAACTTATTGCAGAACACCAGGCGGTTATTCTACGAAAACGCCCCTTTAGTAAAATGAAAGGATGAGGCATCAGTGATAGAGAATGAACGAAATAAACCCTGTATGGCACGTTGTCTGTTGAGGGGAAAACGACCATGAGTTAGGGGCGGAATTTTTAGCACCAGGCGGACGCCCCATTACAACTCCCGGGTTATGGAGTTATAAAATCGTTAGTCTACTCGGAAGTTGACAGCTTTCTGTAATGGTTATAAAATTTTACTACAACAAAAACTGCTTCTTTTTCTGTCGCACTGTTTACGCCATCCCGCAAAATAATACAGAGGGGGAGATGTTTATTATGAAGAGGGTAATAATATTTTTCGGGGTGTTTGCGCTTCTTACGGGTTTTACTTTTTTTGCCTTCTCCAGCGAACTTCCCATTCTTGCTGTGGTTGCTTTTGAGAACCACTCTCGAGTCCGTGTTCCTGATGTGGAGAATATGGGTTTGCAGTTTTTAGAGAGCGCGCTTCTCGACCTGGGACGGTTCACCCTTGTCGACCGATTGTCCATCGATCGTTCTCTCACTGAGATTGGTTTTAGCAGTGCTTCAGGCCTTGTAGACCCGTCATATGCCATTCAGCTGGGGAAAATGCTGGGAGCCCGGTACCTGGCCATGGGAAACATCATTGACATTTCTTCCCGGACTACAGAATTCCGGGGATACGGCATCACCACCCGCCGGTCCTTTGTTTCTCTCACGCTGAACCTTCGAGTAGTTGATGCTGAAAGAGGGACGGTAGTGTTTACCGATCAGGTTACCCTCTCTCGGGAAAACCTTCCTTTTGAATTCACCAGTGTCAAGATTTCAGGAGAGGCACGTGAAGCTCTGGGGAATCTCATGCAGGAAGCTATCCGCCGTCTGGTGGGGAGATTTAACCAGAGAATGATGCAAATTGCTGCACAGCCTGTACCTGAAGCGGATAAGGTGCGTGTGTTTGTTGATTCTGTACCTCCGGGCGCAGATGTAGAAATTGGCGGGCTTTTCTGGGGAAACACTCCCTGTGAGCTCACATTAGAAGACGGGAAAGTGGTAGAGATTGCTATAAGCCTGGCGGGTTATGAAAACTGGGTGAAGAAGGTGCTCATCCGTCCTGAGCTTACCATCACTGCTACGTTACGGGAACTTCCTTCTCCTTCCGGGGGTGATGCAAAGACTGAGATACAGGTTGAAGTAGGTATTCAGGGCGGGAAAGGTGAAGACTGGTGAAAAAGTTTATATTTATCTTAATTGTTTGTTTTCTCCTTTTCCCCTGTGGGCCTTTATTTTCTCTTACCAAACCCACGGTTGTGGTGGTAGGATTTGATATTACCGTTCCCGGTCTTCAATATGAGCAGACGCTTCCCAACGCCCTCACCGACCTTATGATTAACGCTCTCATAAATAGCAACCGCTTCCGGGTCTTTGAACGACGAAAACTCGAGAATCTCGTAACCGAGCAAGGCTTCCAGTACTTCTCAGGTCTTGTGGATCCCTCCACTGCTGTTCAACTGGGGAAGATGGTGGGAGCTCACCTTGTAGTGACGGGAAGCGTTACGGGCATCTCCTCCGGGGGCAGGGAAGGAGTGCGTGTTGGTCCGGTTAAAATAGGAAGTGGTGCCACCCTTGTTACTCTCACTGTGCGTATTGTGGATGTGCAGACAGGAGAAATACTTTACTCTGAAGTGAAGCAGGAAAAAGCCTCTCGTTCTACAGTAGGCCTGGCCATTGGTAGCCTCGATGTCTATTCCCAGGAGAGTCAGGACATCATTTCTGCGGTGAATGTTGCCTGTGAGGAGATTGTCACTACCTTTGTGGAACGCATGGATGAAGGAATAGGTGAGTTTGCTTCGCGTCCTATAGAAGGGTATGTGGTACAGGTGAGCGGTAACACTATATATCTCAATTTAGGCCGGGATTCGGGAATCAAAGTGGGAGATCTTGTACGTATCTTTCACCCTGGCGAAGCCATTGTAGACCCCAAGACCGGGGAGGTTCTGGATCAGGAACTCATCTTTGTAGCCGAAGCCCGGGTGGGTAAGGTGAAAGAGAGAGTTTCTGAAGCTATTGTTACGAGAAAGCAGGGAGACGTTGTTTCTGAAGACATTGTTGAGGTGGTGGGAGGAGAAGAAAGCTCCTCACTCTATGAGGAGAAGGCTCTTGCTCTCTACGATGAGGATGTCTGGGGGGAGGGAAGCATTGAGGAGGAGATTCCCGAGGAGGAAGGAGGGGCCTCCCTCCAGGTTGTTTTTTTACCTGAAGAGAACGAGATATCACCATTTGAAGAAGCTGGCGAAGGAACTGTGTTTGAGGGTGTTGCAGTGAGCTATTATCGTGAATTCTATCCCGGGGGAGAATTAAAACTTGAGTATACTTACTACATCGAGGAGGGAAAGAAAGTAGAACACGGCATCTTCACCAAATGGTATGACAATGGACAAATTATGATTCAGGGGACATATCGCCACGGGAAAAAAGATGGAGTGTGGCGAGAGTGCCTCCGCAATGGCGTTCCCAAAACTGAAGGAACTTACAAAGAAGGAGTAAAAGAGGGGTTGTGGGTGATTTTCTACCCCGGGGGAAAGAAACACTTTGAAGGAATGTATCACAATGACCAGAGAGACGGAGAGTGGATTGAGTATGGAGGAGATGGAAGCGTCTTTGCCCGGACGGTGTATGAAAAGGGGCGAGTAGTGGAGGAAAACTAAATATGCTAAAGCATGATTTGAAAAACCTTCTGTAAACCACAGTAATATCTCACCACAAGGACTTGATGCTGGGTCAAGAACGACCTGTAGTGATACTCAAATATAATTTTGGGATAACAGATTTCATAGGCTGCACAGAATACAGGCCTTATTTTAGTATTCAAATAAAAAAGGGGGGAAGAGGAGGTAATAAGCATGAAGCTTACAAAAATTTCTCTAATTATTGTGATGAGTTTAGTCGGGATTACAATGGGGGTTACGGCGCTGGCTGCTGGTGGAAACATAGAGGGGAGTAACCCATCTTCTATAGAGCTATTTTCAATGGTCGTCAAGATGGCAGGGAAAGAACTCACCATTGATGCTCCTAGGATAAGCCCCGGAGACGAGGACCATGGTGTGGTTACAATCTTGGTCAAAAATTCTGGGAGTGAACCGATTGCTCTTGCAAAAATTGAAATAATCTACTGGAATCAATTTCCCCAGCTTGAAAGTGACTGGAGTGAACAGGTACAGTTAAAAGACCTTGCTCCGGGAGAAGTCCAGACTATAGTATATAACGCACACTGGAGTTGGGAAAAGGGAAGCCTCCGGGTAAAGGTTGTAAATATCGAATAGCTTCTGCTAGCATGTTGCGTTGGTACCGAGTTTGTAGTGTCAAGGCCGGCCTTAAATTGACCCACCTCTTAGCTTTTTAACCTGATGAATTAGAATTAGGTGTCCCATAAATTCCAGCTCTGATCCTATCTTTAAGTCGATAACTGTTCCCTCGGATATTTATCACCTGGGCATGGTGGAGTAATCTATCCAATAGGGCAGTAGCCAGAATGGGATCTCCCACCACCTCCCCCCATTCGCCAAAGCCTTTGTTGCTGGTTATGATGATACTTCCCCGCTGACTAGCTGAAGGATGATAAGGAGCCGAGGATGGAAGATCCGGCTTATTCTCTTTATAGGCTCATTTTAAATCCTCTAAGAGATGGCTCAAAGTGGTAAAGTAGAAAAAGACTACATTGGCGACAATCCTTTTCCAGGATGGCATAAAAATAAGTAAAAACAAAGATACCCCGGCAATGGATTGTGGAGAACAATAGTTTGAAAAATTTGCTTTTCACCCTTTTTTGGTGTATAATAGAGGAAAATTTCTAGGGAATGATGTTCTTTGGTAGTTCAGAATCTTGAGCAAATCAAAGAATGGGTGGCATCTATTGTGGGAGAAGAAGTAGTTATCGAAGTCAACAAAGGAAGAAAAAAAACGATAACCAAAAAAGGAGTGATAGAAAAAGCCTATCCCTTCTTTTTCACTATGATAACGGAGGTAGATGGTTCTAGCCAGAGAGCTTCCTTTAATTACGCTGACATTCTTACTAAAACCATAGAATTAGAAATAACTCACTCTTAAAAATTTAGTCCATCGTCTTCATCTTTTTTCCTCTTTGGTTTAAAATGCTTCTATGGAGAAATTGCTTGATTTTCCCTATGCTGTAGACGTAAAAGAAGCAAAGGAAATACAGGAGAAATTGAAAAGCTTATTATCTTTTGATTTTCCTTACGAGGATAAAGATATTGATTTAGTAGCAGGAATAGATGTCTCCTACAATACCGAAAAAGAAGCTTCAGCGGCAGTGGTGGTTTTAGATTTTCCTTCTTTGAGAGTGAGGGAAGTATCCTGGGGTAAAGCTCCTCCCCCTTTTCCTTATATCCCGGGATTTTTATCTTTTCGAGAGGGTCCCGCTATTGAAAAAGCTCTATCTCTTTTGTGTTCTCAGCCCCAGATTTTTTTCTTTGATGGACAGGGTATCGCTCACCCCCGGGGAGTGGGGTTAGCCACTCATCTGGGAATTTTATTCGGGATGGTTTCTGTGGGGGTAGCCAAAAGCAATTTGGTAGGCAATTTCGAAGAGCCTCCCGAAAAACAGGGCTCTTTTTCCTGGATAGAATACCAGGGGGCAAAAGTAGGGATGGCGTTACGCACCAAAGAAAAAGTGAAACCCGTTTTTGTTTCGCCGGGCAATAGAATTGACTTAGAGAAGGCAAAACACTGGACGCTATTAGTAACTACTAAATATCGTTTACCCGAGCCTGTTCGCCAGGCTCATATTTTTAGTGAAAAAATCAAAAAAGGCGGAGAAGAATATGGACGATATTCCTTTTCATGAGCTGGAAGAAGAGAGCACTACAGAAAACAAAGTGGTCATCACCGTGGTGGGTAAAGATAGAATAGGAATTATTGCTGCTATTACTTCTTGCCTTGCCGAGCGCGAGGTAAACATCGAAGATATCACCCAAAAAATATTGGGAGAGTATTTTACCATGATTTTGGTGGGAGACATATCCCAATGCCCGGTGAGCCTTGCAGAACTACACCGCGACCTCAACCACAAAGGGGAGGAGATCGGGGTTAAAGTCTATATGCAGCACGCCAGCATTTTCCGGGCTATGCATCGGATTTGAGGTGAAAAATGCTTTTTGACCGCTCAGAAATTTTAGAAACGCTGCGTATGCTGGAAATAGAGAATTTAGATGTTCGAACGGTAACTCTGGGGATTAATCTTCTGGATTGCCGCTCGGGTGATTTTTCTTCCACCATAGAAAAAGTAGCAGAAAAGATTCGTCATCTCTCTCTTCCTTTCCATGAGATAGTAGAAGAAACTTTTATCAAGTATGGGATTCCTGTAGTGAACCGACGGATAGCTATATCCCCGGTGTCTTTTCTTTTAGACGGTAGAGAAAGAAAAGAAGAAGTTGTAGCTCTGGCCCGGAGATTGGACGATTTAGCACGAGAGCTCCAGGTTGATTTTATAGGGGGATTCAGTGCTTTAGTTCCCAAAGGATGTACCCCCGGAGACTTGTTGCTTATTGATTCTCTCCCCCTTGTTCTCTCACAAACCCAGAGAATTTGTGGCTCGGTAAATTTAGCTTCCAGCCGCAGCGGAATAAATGTGGATGCTATTTTAAAGATGGGAGAGGTAGTCAAAGAAACCTCTCTTTTAACCGCTCAAGAAGGAGGCATAGGGTGCGCCAA
>Ga0116180_1002335_pt1 | contig 15012 bp, 12 predicted proteins | sample AD_UKC073_MetaG_FD_89804 | JGI IMG/M metagenome (GOLD analysis project Ga0116180, IMG submission 89804) | Active sludge microbial communities of municipal wastewater-treating anaerobic digesters from USA - AD_UKC073_MetaG | ecosystem: Engineered > Bioreactor > Anaerobic > Digestate | place: USA...
CCCACCCCACCGGGCCCGACCGCATCAGGCAGCTGGAGGCCAACCTGCCCAAGGTGCAGGGACTGTACGAGCAGGCCAAGAATTCCTGAGTTCGCTCTCCGTCAAGTTCCCGCGACGTAAGGATTCACCTTGCGCTCCCGCCCGAAGGTGCTTTCCGGCCCATGGCCGGGGATGAACACCGTGTCGTCGCCCATCGGCCACAGACGCTGCGTAATACTGGCGATCAGCGTGTCGTGATCACCCTGCGGGAAGTCGGTGCGGCCGATCGAACCTGCAAACAGCACATCACCGACAAATGCCCGCTGGATCTCGGACGAGTGAAACACCACGTGGCCTGGCGTGTGGCCAGGCGTGTGGCGCACGTTCAACGTGGCGTTTCCGATCTGCACCGTGTCACCGTCGGCCAGCCAGCGCGTGGGCTTGAAGGCGTCGGCATGCGCAAAGCCGAACATCTTGCCCTGCTGCGGCAGCCCGTCGATCCAGAACTGGTCAGCCGGGTGCGGGCCGATGATGGGCAGTTTCAGCTTCTCGGCCAGCTCGGCAGTGCCGCCGGCATGGTCGATGTGGGCGTGGGTGAGCCAGATCTGCTCCAGCGTCACGCCCAGGCGGTTTACTTCGGCCAGAAGCACGTCCAGATCGCCGCCGGGGTCAATGACGGCCGCTTTCATGGTTTCGTCGCACCAGACGATGGAGCAGTTCTGCTGGAACGGGGTGACAGGAACGGTGAGGTAGTTCAGCATGGCGAAGAGGTGACGGTGGTTCAGGCGGGAGCGTTGCCGGGACGAATAGAGATGCGGCCAAACGGCGGAGGCGGTCACAACGCCGGTTTGATGCGTCCGACTGTACAGGCCTCCGGCCCCCATCTCCACGGTGCGGTCGGTAGTGTGCGGGGTGAACCTGTTGACACAGTTCAGACAATACACTACTGTATTGAGACGGTGCCATCAAGGGGGTCCGGGTGTCTGCAGGTCATCCGGCGGGTGGCACGGATGGCTTGACGCGCCCGCACCTGGATCACCTGAAATGACCGACCTTGTCGTCCGACGCCTTCTGATCGACCTGAATACGCCGTTTCCCGGCCGCTGGAACGGCGGCGATGCCTTTCGTTCGGCCTTCTTCAGCGCCTTGTCCATGAGTTTTCCCGTGGGCGAGCAGTACTTCATGGATTCGGTGCGTGCCGGTCTCCAAACCTTGCCGCCTGCCGAACGCGAGCGTTTCGCCCCGGAGGTGCAGGGCTTCGTGGGGCAGGAGGCGACGCATCGGCGCATTCATGGGCTGTTCAATGGCCATCTTGAGCGGTTGGGCTACCAGAATCAAATCGAGCGCCGGGCGATCCAGCGCCTCAAAGACAACGCCCATCGCGACGTGCGCATCCACGTCGCCGCCACGGCGGCGACCGAACATTTCACCGCCATCTTCGCCGACTGGATGCTGCACCACCCCGAGGCGCTGGAGGGTGCCGAGCCACGCCTGCAGACGCTCTGGCTCTGGCACAGCGCCGAGGAGTCCGAGCACCGCAGCACGGCCTTTGACATCTACCAGGCCATCAGCGGCGACCACCGCTGGCGCATCCGGGTGTTTCGCTACATCACGGTCACCTTCCTGGCCGATGTGACGCGTCAGACGGTGCGCAACCTCTGGCATGACGGCAGCCTCTTCAACTGGAGCACCTGGAAAAGCGGCGCCCGGTTGCTGTTTGCCAAAGACGGCATGATTCGCGGCAACGTCGGTTTGTGGCGCGACTATCTGTCACCCGGGTTTCACCCCAGCCAGCACAATGCCAGCCGTTCCCGCCAGTGGCTGCTCGAGAATGCCGCGCAGTTTTCGGTGGTCGGTCAGGCAGCTTGAGGCATGACGCTGGCGCTCGCAATTGCCGTTCCGCTGCTGGCGGTGTACGGGTTGTTCCTGCTTTGGTATGGGGGCCATGGCAAGCCCATGACGCAGTCAGAGATCGACCACTTCATGAAGGAAGTGGGCGCGCTGGTCCAGGACGATGCGGTGCTTCAGGAATTGCGCAGTCTCGTTGCCAGCGACGATGGCAAGGAATTCGTCATGCAGAACCTGGTGCGCTACCGTCCCAAGGCGCTGTACCCGCCGGGTTACGACTATGGTGACGATCCCCGCGAAGCGGATCGGCGCTATGGCAAGGCCGTCATCGGCCCCCTGCTGCGACATGGCAGTCTGATTCTGTTCGTGGCCAAACGCAGCGGCGTCTTCATCGAGCCCGAAGGTGCCGACGCCTGGCACTACGTGGCGATGGTTCGCTACCGCAGCCGGCGCGACTTTCTGAGGTTTGCCCTGGCCACACAGCGCGACGACATCTTCGTTCACAAATGGGCCGCGCTGGAGAAGACCCATGTCTTTCCGGTCAAGCCGCTGGTGAGCCTGGTCTTCGTGCGCGCCACAGTGGCCGGGTTGTTGGCCTTGTCTGGCGGGGCGTTGTTCCTGCACTTTCGCTAAGGCGTTGCCGATGCGGCCACTTGTTTCACTACGCCAAAAAGGCACGTGGATGTCCATCGCGGTTTTGGTCATGATGGCACTCGGCGTGTTTCTCTGGTTTGGATTGCCACTGACGCTCAAGGCGCTGGGACTTCACCCGGACTACCGAGGGCCCAGGTACCAGTTGCCAGGCGGTCGCGCGCTGATTGTCACCACCAGCCACGCCACGTTGGACCCGACCGGCAAGGCAACCGGTGTATTTGGGTCGGAGATGACTGCCCCTTACTATGAATTTCTGGACGCCGGCATGCAGGTGGATCTTGCCAGCATTCAGGGTGGCGCCATACCGATCGAGCCGGATTCCTTTCGCTGGTTTCTCGCTGCCGAGTCCGACAAGCGTTACCTGAAGGATGCGCTGTTTCAGGCCAAAGTCGCTTCATCCAGAAAAATTGATGCCATCGATATCAGCCAGTACGACATTGTGTTTCTTGCGGGTGGCTGGGGAGCCGCCTATGACCTGGGAACCTCGCCAGTGCTGGGGCAGAAGTTGACCCAGGCCTGGAGCGCTGGCAAGGTCGTCGGAGGCGTGTGCCACGGCCCGTTGGGCCTGCTCCAGGCCAAAGACGCCAATGGCGAGCCGCTGGTCAAAGGCAGGCGGTTGACCGCAGTGACTGACCGGCAGGTTGAGCAATTGGGTATCACGTTGACGCCACAACATCCCGAGCGGGAGCTGCGCGCGGCCGGCGCACGCTTCGAGAGTTCCGCCGCGTTCCGGGATTTCTTTGCTACCCACACCACGGTCGACGGCAAACTGGTCACGGGACAGAATCAGAACGCCGGATACGAAACGGCCCAGAAAATGATACGCGTGGCAGGCGGAAAGCCCAAACCATGAAGACGTCACTGCTGCTCAAGGGCGCGCCGGGTTCGCCCTACACGCGCAAGATGCTGGCGCTGCTGCGCTACCGGCACATTCCCTATCGCCTGCTCACCGGCGCAGTGGCGGACCGGCTGGGCCTGCCACGCGCGGCCGTCGAATTGCTGCCGACCTTCTACCTGCCCAATATCGACGGCGTGATCGAAGCCGTGACGGACTCCACGCCGCTGATCCGCCGGTTTGAATCCGAGTGGCCCGCCCGCCAGGTTCGCCCGGATCAACCGGCCCTGCGCTTCATCGACAGCCTGCTGGAAGACTTCGCCGATGAATGGGTGACGAAGGCGATGTTTCATTTCCGCTGGAGTTATGCGGCCGATATCCAGAAGGCGGGTGACATCCTGCCCCTTCAATATGTCGGAATCTGTGCCGCTGAAGCGATGGTCGAAGGCGCAAAAGCACGGTTTTCCCAGCGCCAGATCGGGCGCCTGGCGGTGGTCGGCTCCAATGAGCGAACCGGGGCGATCATCGAAGCATCCTACCGGCGCCTGGTGGATCTGCTCGACGCCCACTTGCGCCACCATCCCTTCCTCATGGGGCGGCGACCCGGTGCCTGCGACTTCGCGCTGTACGGACAGCTGACCCAGTTGGTCCAGTTCGATCCGACCCCGATGGCGCTGACGCTGGCGCGTTCGCGCCGCATCGTGGCCTGGGTGGGCTTGATGGAGGACCTGAGCGGGCTCGATCCGAAAGACGATGACTGGCTGCACGCGGACGCGTTGCCAGACACCCTGCTGGCCCTGCTCAGGGAAGTGGGCCGCGGATACGTGCCCCTGATGCTGGCCAATGCACGGGCCCTGCTTGCCGGGAACCGCGACGTGACGGTCGATATCGACGACCAGACCTGGACGCAGCAGACGGTGAGCTACCAGGGAAAGTGCCTGCGCTGGCTGCGCAAAGAGTATGCGGAACTGACTCCATCGGATCGCGCAACCGCGCGCAATTGCCTGCAGGACACCGGCTGCAATGCCTTGATGGAAGCGCCGCTTTTGGATGCCGTGAATTGAGGCCCTAAGGAAGACAGACCGATGAAACTGAAAAAGACACTCGTGATTGCATTGGCGCTTGTCGCCTTGGTGGCTGCAGGCCTGTATGCCAACCGCTTGCTCATACTGCAGTACTCACTGGGGTGGCACACCGACTGGAAGTACCCGCGTGAGCCCAACCATCCGGTGTCGTGGATGGACGGTCCGCAAAAGGCCGACATGCCGGCGGCGCAGCGCCCGCCGAACGTCATCGTCATCCTGGCCGATGACCTGGGGATCAATGACGTCACCACGAACGGCGGGGGCTATGCGACGCAGGGCGTGCCGACGCCGAACATCGACGCCATCGCCCGCGACGGTGTGCGCTTTGACCAGGGTTACGCGGCTGCAGCGGTGTGTACCGTGTCGCGTGCAGCCATGCTCACCGGACGCTATCCGTGGCGCTTTGGCGTGGAGTTCACCCCAACACCCGGTGCGATGGCGCGCGTCGCCGGTGCCCTCTATGCCGACCCGGACCGCCTGTATCCGGTGATCATCGACCAGGAAAAGGCGAAGGCGGCGAAAGATTTCAATGACCTGGGCATGCCGCCGTCCGAGCAGACGCTGGCCGAGCTGCTCAAGGCGCGCGGGTACCACACGCTTCACATCGGGAAATGGCACCTTGGCAGCACGCCGGAGATGCGGCCCAATGGGCAGGGCTTCGACGAGACCCTGTTCATGGAAAGCGGCCTGCACCTGCCGGAGAAAGACCCGCGAGTGGTCAACTCCAAGCAGGACTTCGACCCGATCGACAAGTTCCTTTGGCCCAACATGCGCTTTGCCGTCAGTTACAACGCTGGCAAGTGGTTCGAGCCGAGCAAGTACCTGGCCGACTATTACACCGACGAGGCGGTGAATGCGATTCGCAAGAACAAGAACCGGCCTTTCTTCTTGTACCTTGCGCACTGGGGCGTGCACACTCCGCTGCAGGCCAGCAAGGAAGATTACGACGCTCTGCCGCAGATCAAGGACCACCGCCAGCGGGTCTATGCTGCGATGATCCGCTCCGTCGATCGAAGTGTCGGCCGGGTGATGCAGACCTTGCGCGAGGAGGGGCTGGAGGATAACACCCTGGTGATCTTTAGCAGCGACAACGGGGCGCCCGGCTACATCGGGCTGCCTGAAGTCAACAAGCCTTATCGCGGCTGGAAGCTCACCCAGTTCCAGGGCGGTCTGCGGGTGCCCTTTGTTGCCAAATGGCCGGGCCACATCCAGCCGGGTACCCAGTACAAGCCTGCGGTTTCCAGCATCGACATCCTGCCCACCGTGGCCGCCGCCGCGGGCGCCACCCTGCCGGCGGATCGTCCCATCGACGGCGTCAATCTGCTGCCCTACCTGGGCAAGGAGGGCGCGGTTCAGGCGCCGCGCGCCTTGTTCTGGCGCGATGGCCCGATGCGCACGGTGCAGGAGCAGGGCTGGAAGCTGACCGTCACCGAGCGGCCGAAGAAGGACTGGTTGTACAACCTGAACACGGACCCGACCGAGAAGAACAATCTGGCGGCCACACAACCCGAAAAGCTGGCGCACCTGAAGGCGATGCTACAGGCCCACCATGCCGGGATGCCGGCCCCGCGTTGGCCCTCGTTCATCGAGATGCCCATCGCCATCGACAAGACGCTGGACCAGAAGATGACGCCGCAGGACGACTACACCTACTGGTACAACTGACATGGCTGCATTGAAGAACAAGACGGTGGTGATCACGGGGGCCTCGGCCGGCATTGGCGAGGCGATGGCCCGGGAGTTCGCCCGGCGCGGCTACCACCTCGGCCTGACGGCGCGCCGGCTGGACGTGCTGGAGTCCTTGCGCACGGAGTTGATCGCAGGCTCCGGGCAGCCTGGCCTGCGCGTCGAGATTGCCGCCCTGGACGTGGACCAGGATGAGACCGTCGCTGCCGTGTTGCACGAGCTGTTTGTGCGTCTTGGCGGTGTTGACATCGTCGTTGCCAATGCCGGCATCAACCGCTTCACCGGGGTGGGCAAGGGGCAGCTTGCCGATGCCCGCCGGGTGATTCAGACCAATGTGATCGGGGCCATAGCCACCGTGGAGGCGGCCGCAGAACATCTCGTATCGCGAGGCGCCGGCCAGATCGTCGGGATTTCCTCGCTGGCCTCGTTGCAGGCGATGCCCAAGCAGGCGGCCTACTGTGCCAGCAAGGCCGCGTTTTCGATGTACCTCGACGCGGCCCGGCTCGAGCTCAAGCGCAAGAATGTGGCGGTGACCTCCATCCTGCCGGGCTTCGTGGTGACCGACATCATGCCCAAGATCGAGAAGTTTCCCTTCGCCGTCCCGGCGGCTCAGGCCGCGCGCGAAATCGTGACCCTGATCGAGCAGCGCAAGCCGGTGGGCGTCGTGCCCGCCTGGCCGTGGAAATGGCTGCGTCCCTTTTTCGGACATTTCCCCGACAGCCTGTGGAACAAGCTGGCGTGAGGCCGGAGATTCGATCGTGAGCACTTCCTACACGCTGTACGGCTGGCATCTGTCGTATTTCACCGGCAAGGCCCTGTGTTACCTGCGCTACAAGCAGGCGCCGTTCGAGCACAAGGCCGTGGACATGTTCACGCTGATGCGGCGCATCAAGCGCAAGACGGGCGCCGCCGTGATGCCGGTCATGGTCACGCCCGAGGGCGAGTGGATCAACGACACCAGCCGGATCATCGATCACGTTGAAGCCCGCATCGCGGACCGCTCGGTCCATCCGGCCACACCGGTGCAGCGCTTTGCCTCGTACCTGATGGAAGCCTGGGGCGATGAGTGGTGGATCCCGATGGCCATGCACACACGCTGGACCTATCCTGAGAACTATGCCCTGTTCGAGCGTGAAGCCGGCAGCGCCCTGCTGCCTTTCCTGCCGGGCTTCGCTCAACGGCGCGCAGTCAAGGTCGTGGCCGGGAAACTTCGCGGCATGCTGCATTCGGTGGGCGTTCGGCCCGGGCAATTCGCGCTGATGGATGCCTGGATGGGGGACATGCTCGACCTGCTGGACGCCCATTTCGCGCAGCACCGCTTCCTGTTCGGTGAACGTCCCACGCTGGGCGACTTTGGCCTCGTCGGCAGCATGTACGGGCACCTCGGGCGGGACCCCTGGCCGGCGCGCGAACTGGTGGCGCCGCGCCGGCACCTGCGTGCCTGGATCGACCGCATGGCCGAGCCGTCCCACGGTGCGGCGAGCTTGCCTGCTCTGCTGGCGAACGACCAGATCGCGCCCACGCTGGCGCCGGTATTTCAGGCCATTGCCCGGGAGTTCGTCCCGCTGCTCGAAGGCATCAACGCGCAGGTGAAGGCCAAACTGGTGGACTGGCCGGCCGGCAAGACCTTGCCGCGCAGTCTGGCCGATGTGGAGATGCCGATGGGCCAGGGGCTTTTCCGCCGGGCCGCGATTCCCTACACCCTGTGGATGGCGCAGCGTACTCTGGACGCGTACCGCGCCATGAATCCGCTGGAGCAGGCACTGGTGCGCGACTGGCTGGCGTCGGTCGGGGGCGAGCGCCTGTTGGCACTGGACATTCCCCGGCTGCGCCTGCAAGGCGTGCGTGTGGCGGCAGAACTGAAAAGCGCGTCATGAAAGCCGAATAAAGCCAGATCATGAAAGTTCTCAGCCCGACAGATTCCGCCTTCCTGTGGATGGAAACCCGCAACCAGCCCATGCATGTCGCGGGCCTCAACATCTACAGTCCGCCGCCAGGGGCGGGGCCCCATTTCGTCAGCCAGTTGCTGGCCGGCTGGGGTCGGCATCTTTCGGCGCTGCCGCCCTTCAACCAGCGCCCGGTCTTGCGCAGGGGCCTCTGGTACTGGGAGGACGACACGGAGTTTGAGCTGGACTATCACCTGCGCCACCTGGCCCTGCCGCATCCTGGACGCATTCGGGAATTGCTGGCCATGATTTCGCGCTTGCATGGCAACCTGCTGGACCGCAACCGCCCGCTGTGGGAGGCCTACGTCATTGAAGGGCTGCCGCAGGGCCGGTTCGCGACCTACACCAAGATCCATCACGCCCTCGTGGACGGCGTGACGGGGGCCAGGATCATGGCCGAGTCGCTGGCGCGAACGGCCGATGAAGACAAGCCGCCGGTGTGGGCGCAAGTCTATTCCCGCCACCCCACCGTTCGGCGCGAGGCTCCGGCGAAGGGCTTGATCAAGCAGCTTGCCAGTGCCGCCCGCGCGGGGCGCGACATCCTGCCTGGCGTGGCCGGCGGGCTTTGGGATATCGTGCGCGCCGCAGATCCGGACAGCGCATCGGCCCTGCCCTTTCATGCGCCACCCACACCGTTCAATGTCGAGATCTCGGGCTCCCGGCGATTTGCGGCCCAGTCCTATTCGCTGGCGCGCCTGAAGCGCATCGGCGAGGCGGCCGGGGCCACGGTCAATGACGTCACGCTGGCGATTTGCGCGGGTGCCTTGCGCAGGTACCTGGAAGTGCAGAAGGCGCTGCCCCGAAAGCCGCTGATTGCCATGGTGCCGGTCTCGCTGCACGGCGAGACCGACGCCGGCGGAAACCAGGTGTCCCTGCTGCTGGCCAATCTGGCGACGAACCTGCGCGATCCGCTCAAGCGGTTGCAACGCATCGTGCAGTCCACCACCCAGGCCAAGGAGCGCCTGAAGGCGATGCCGCGGCTGCAGAAGATGGCGCACGGCATCACCTCGATCTCGCCCATGGGCGCAGGGATGGTGATGGGCACTTCGAAACAGCGCCCGGGTTTCAATGTTGTGATCTCCAATGTGCCGGGACCGAAACACACCCTGTACCTCAATGGGGCGCGGCTGGACGAGGTCTATCCGGTCTCCATTGCGACGCACTATCTTGCACTGAACATCACGATCAGCGGCTACGGCGACAACCTGGGCTTTGGCTACATTGCCTGCCGGCGATCGGTGCCGGCGTTGCAGCGCATGCTGGACTACACCGATGAGTCGATTCTTGAACTGGAGCGGGCTCTGGCGGACAAGCTGACACCGGCCACGCCAGCGCCTGTCAAAAGAGCCACGCGCAAGCGCGTGATGGCCAGCCGAGCCAGGCCATAAATGTGCATTTCAGAGCCGTTCTGAAGTCATTTTTCAACGCCAGGCGTTAGACACAGACCCCTAAAACCGGCGACCGCGAAGAGCGTGACCGGACGTATGCTTCAAAGGCATCGGTCCTTTGCCGTGCCCAAGCGTTCGGATGAACGCCAACGTCCTCCCATCTTGCCGATCCTGCATTTCTTCAAACACGACACCTGGCTCCGCGCAACAGCGTGATGGCCGATGCACTGGAACCTGACCATGACCGATTCTTACCTCGACTTTGCCAACTCCCCCGTGGGCGCCCGTCTGGCCGACGCCCTCGGCCTGCCCAAGCCCCTGAAGCTGGAGCGCTACAAGCCGGGTCAGCCCGTGATCAAGGGTTCGGTCCTGCTCGGTGGAGCCGGCGACCCGCAGATGCTGGGCGTGCTGGCGCCGATGTTCAAGGCCATGGGCGCACAGACCGTGGCCCATGCCCAGCTGCCGCAATGGATGCCGCTGGCCAACAAGGCGGGCCTGATGACCGGGCGCTGGGGTGTCGATGGCAAGCCCGGCGAGAAGGTCAAGGCGCTGGTGTTCGATGCAACAGGGATGAACGACAGCACCCAATCCGACGCGCTCTACACCTTCTTCCATGATGCGGCGCGCTCGGTGCTGCCCTGCGGTCGCGTCGTCGTCATCGGCCGCCCGCCGGAGGCCTGCGCGAACCCGCGCAAGGCCACGGTGCAGCGGGCGCTGGAAGGGCTGACCCGTTCGCTGGCGAAGGAACTCAAGAAGGCGATCGGCGTGCAGCTGGTCTACGTGGCCGAAGGCGCCGAGGATCAGGTCGAGTCGACGCTGCGGTTCCTGCTGTCGCCGCGCTCGGCCTATGTGTCGGCGCAGGTGATCCGCGTCGGGGCGCCCGTGGGTGATGGCGCCGCGCCGACCGACTGGGCCCAGCCTTTGGCGGGTAAGAAGGTGCTGGTGACCGGCGCATCGCGCGGCATCGGGGCCTCGATTGCCGAAGTCATGGCCCGTGAAGGCGCCACCGTGATCTGCCTGGACGTGCCGCAGGCGCAGGCGGGTCTGGATGAGGTCGCCGCGAAAGTGAAAGGCAGGGCGCTGGCGCTGGACATCGGGGCCGCCGAGGCGCCCCAGGCGCTGGTCGATGCGGCCCTGGCCGATGGCGGCTGGGACGTGGTGGTGCACAACGCCGGCATCACGCGCGACAAGACCATTGCCAACATGAAAGAACATTTCTGGCAGATGGTGGTCAACGTCAACCTCTCCACTCAGGAGCGCATCAACGACGCACTGGTGGCGTCCGGCGCCTTGAAGGCTGGTGGGCGCATCGTCTGCGTGTCGTCGATATCCGGCATTGCGGGCAACATGGGGCAGACCAACTACGCCTTTTCAAAGGCCGGAGTGGTGGGCATGGTGCAGAGTCATGCGCCGGTGTATGCGGCGAAGGGCATCACCATCAATGCCGTGGCGCCAGGTTTCATCGAGACGCAGATGACCGCCGCGGTGCCTTTCGCCATTCGCGAAGCCGGGCGCCGCATGAACTCGATGAGCCAGGGGGGATTGCCGGTGGACGTGGCCGAAGCCATTGGCTGGTTTGCATCGCCCGCATCCGCTGGCATCACGGGCAACGTGGTGCGCGTCTGCGGCCAAAGCATCATGGGGGCGTGATGGCCACAAGAAAGAAAACCGCGATGACCACTATCGAGATTTCCACGCCCAGGCACGCCGCGCAGATGTACGCCGGCGCGCTGCTGTCCAGCCGCAAGCGCCCCGGCGTGGTGAGGGCGCTCAAGCCGGTGACCTACGTGCGTCCTGCCGTGACGCTCGACGCCGCGCAGGTGGCCGCCTACGCCAAGGTGTGCGGCTTCAAGCCAGAAGTCGGCGTGCCGGTGCTGTACCCGCAGATGCTGACTTTCCCGCTGGCCATGGAGTTCTTTGCCTCCGAACATTGCCCTTGGCCCGCCATGGGCACGGTGCACCTGGCCAATCGCATCCACCAGCACCGCCAGCTCAGCGTGGGCGACCTGCTGCGCGTCGAAATGCGCACCGGCGAATTGCTGGCCCATGAGAAGGGCCAGGTGTTCACGCTGGAGTTCGCCATTTCTCGCGAGGGTGAGCGGGTGTGGGATGGCACCATGACGGCGCTGCGCATCGGCGTGAAGAACCCGGTGGGCAAGCCCTACGTCAGCGCCCTGAGCAGCGATGCGAACTTGTCGTGCCAGGCCGGATTCACGGCGGCGGCCGACATCGGCCGCCGCTACGGTCTGGTGTCCGGCGACATGAATCCCATCCACCTGAGCGCGCCGTCGGCGAAGCTGTTCGGCTTCCGCCAGGCCATTGCCCACGGCCTGTGGACCAAGGCCCGCGCACTGGCAGCCATGTTGCCGCGCCAGCCGATCGGGCAGGCCGAGGTGACGGTGGAATTCAAGACTCCGCTGTACCTGCCCGGTCGGGCCTCTCTGTGGGCCACGCGCCAGGTGAAGGGCACCTTTCCCCATAACGCGATCTTCGAAGTCCGCAATGCCAAGGGCGACAAACCGCACCTGCGCGCGCAGCTCGGCTACGCCTTCGCAGCCTGAAAACCCATCCATCGCGAAAGAACACCATGACTACATCCAAAGCACAGAACCCCGCCACCGTTCGCCGCGTGGCCATCCTCGGAGGCAACCGAATTCCGTTTGCCCGCTCCAACACCGTGTATGCCACCGCCTCCAACCAGGAGATGCTGACGGCCACGATCCAGGGGCTTGTGGACCGTTTCAATCTGCACGGCGAACGCCTGGGCGACGTGGTGGGCGGCGCCGTGATGAAGCACGCCCGCGACTTCAACCTGGTGCGCGAATCGGTCCTCTCCACCACGCTGTCGCGCGACACGCCGGCGTTCGACATTCAGCAGGCCTGCGGCACCGGCCTGGAAGCCGCCATGCTGGTGGCCAACAAGATCGCGCTGGGCCACATCGAGTGTGGCATTGCCGGCGGCGTGGACACCACGTCGGATGCGCCGGTCGGGCTGAACGAGAAGCTGCGCAAGATCCTGCTGGAGGCCAGCCGTGCCAAGACCACCGTCCAGCGCCTGAGCGCACTGGCCAAGGTGCGCCCCGCCATGCTGGTCCAGCCGGCCCTGCCACGAAACGGCGAGCCACGCACCGGCCTGTCAATGGGCGAGCATGCCGAACAGATGGCCGCCGAATGGGACATCAGCCGCGAGGACCAGGACGAACTGGCGCTCAAGAGCCACCAGAACCTGGCGCGCGCCTATGAAGCCGGGTTCTTCAACGACCTGATGACGCCGTTCAAGGGCGTGGCCCGGGACAACAACCTGCGCGCCGACCTCAGCATCGAGAAACTGCGCAGCCTCAAGCCCTGCTTCGACAGACAAGTGCGCCCTGAGCAGGGCACCCTGACCCCCGGCAACTCCACGCCGCTGACCGACGGTGCATCGGCCGTGCTGCTGGCCAGTGAAGAGTGGGCCGCCGCGCGCGGCCTGCCAGTGCTGGCTTACCTGAGCTTCAGCGAAGTGGCGGCGGTGGACTTCTTCGAGCAGAAAGAGGGCCTGCTGATGGCGCCGGCCTATGCTGTGCCGCGCATGCTGGCGCGCGCCGGCCTGAAGCTGCAGGACTTCGACTACTACGAAATTCATGAAGCGTTCGCCGCACAGGTGCTGTGCACGCTCAAGGCATGGGAAGACAAGGCGTTCTGCAAGGAAAAGCTGGGTCTGGACAAGCCCCTGGGCAAGATCAACCGCAGCAAGCTCAACGTCAACGGCAGTTCGCTGGCAGCCGGTCACCCGTTCGCCGCCACCGGCGGGCGCATCGTGGCCACGCTGGCCAAGATGCTGGAGCAAAAAGGCACCGGCCGCGGCCTCATCTCCATCTGCGCCGCAGGTGGGCAGGGCGTAGTGGCCATTGTCGACCGCTGATCCTCACGTCACTGGAGACCGTTACCATGACCCAATACAAAGCCCCTCTGCGCGACATGCGCTTTCTGATGAACGAAGTGCTGGACTACCCCGCACACTACGCCAGCCTGCCCAATGGCAAGGACGCCGACCCGGAGATGGTCGATGCCATTCTGGACGGTGCCGCCCAGCTGTGCGAAGACGTGCTGGCCCCCCTGAACCACTCCGGTGACATCGAGGGCTGCCACTTTGACAACGGCGCGGTCACCACGCCCAAGGGCTTCAAGGAGGCCTACCGGCAGTTCGTCGAGGGCGGCTGGCAAGGGCTGTCTTTCCCCACCGAGTTCGGTGGCCAGGGCCTGCCCATGTCGCTGAACCTGTTCAAGTCGGAAATGATGGGCACGGCCAACTGGTCGTTCGCCATGTACCCGGGCCTGAGCGTGGGCTGCATCAACACCCTCATGCAGTACGGCTCGAAGAAACAGAAGGCGCAGTACATCCCCAAGCTCGTTTCCGGCGAATGGGCGGGCACCATGTGCCTGACCGAACCCCAGTGCGGCACCGACCTGGCGCAGGTCAAGACCCGGGCCGTGCCCCAGAAGGGCGGCAGCTACAAGATCACTGGCACCAAGATCTTCATCTCCGCCGGCGAGCACGATCTGACCGAGAACATCGTTCATATCGTGCTGGCGCGCCTGCCGGACGCACCCGAAGGCACGCGGGGCATCTCTCTGTTCGTCGTGCCCAAGTTCAAGGTCAAGGCCGACGGGACGCTGGGCGAGCGCAACGCGGTGAATTGCGGCTCCATCGAACACAAGATGGGCATCCGCGCCTCAAGCACCGCCGTGCTGAACTTCGACGAAGCCGAAGGCTTCATGGTGTTCGAGCCCAACCGCGGCCTGGAAGCCATGTTCACCTTCATGAACACCGCCCGCCTGGGCACGGCCGTGCAAGGGGTTTGCCATGCCGAGGCCGCCTTCCAGGGCGCGCTGCCTTACGCCAAGGACCGCCGCTCCATGAGGGCACTCTCCGGCAAGAAAGACCCCGAAAGCAAGGCCGACGCGCTGATCTGGCACCCCGATGTGCGCCGTATGCTGCTGACGCAAAAGGCCATCGCGGAAGGCGGTCGCGCCATGATCTACGACGCGCTGAAGATCGGCGATCACATGTTCAACGCATCCGCTGCCGGTGATGCGGAGGGCTACAAGGCCTTTGACAGCAAGCTCGGCTTCTACACCCCCATCCTCAAGGGCTTCCTGACCGAAATGGGCCTGGAGGCGGCCAACCTGGGCGTGCAGGTGTTCGGCGGCCATGGCTACATCAAGGAGCACGGCATGGAGCAGATCGTTCGTGATGCGCGTATCTCCACGCTCTATGAAGGGACCACCGGTATCCAGGCGCTGGACCTGCTGGGCCGCAAGGTGCTGATGGGCTCCAAGGGCAAGTGTGTGCGTGATTTCACGCTGGAAATGGTCAGGTTCGCTCGTCCCCACCTGCTCAGGCGCACCCCTTTGGGTGCAATGGCGCGCAACCTGGCCGCCCGTGCAGCGGAATGGAACCTGCTGACCACCGCCATCATGTTGCGCGCTCCCAAGGACCGCGAAGTGGTGGGCGCCGCGAGTGTGGACTACCTGATGTACTCCGGCTTCGTGATGATGGGCTACTACTGGGCGGTGCAGGCCGCCAAGGCCGAAGAACTGCTGGCCAGCGG
>Ga0116180_1002338_pt1 | contig 15006 bp, 14 predicted proteins | sample AD_UKC073_MetaG_FD_89804 | JGI IMG/M metagenome (GOLD analysis project Ga0116180, IMG submission 89804) | Active sludge microbial communities of municipal wastewater-treating anaerobic digesters from USA - AD_UKC073_MetaG | ecosystem: Engineered > Bioreactor > Anaerobic > Digestate | place: USA...
GCCATCTCTTGGTTCTAGCACACGCCATGGGCATGCCCAAGACAGGGATCGTCACCCGCCCTGTTACATCCCCACATACCCTTACAACTGCATTGCCAACCCGGCGCAGACGTGCCGCGTTGATCTCCCCACGGGCTGGCAATCACGCCGGCTTGGCTGAAAAGCAGACACTACCCAGGAGAACACCATGCTGAACAAGATCATCGCCCTCGCCATCGCCACCGGTTTCGCTTCCGTCTCCTTTGCCCAAGCGCCGGCTGCCGCCCCCGTGGCCGCCCCGGTTGCCGCTGCAGCAGAAAAGAAGGCCGAGCCGGTCAAGGCTGAAGTGGCCAAGGTCGAGAAAGGCGCTGCCGCCAAGGCCGACAAAGCCAAGGCGCACGTCAAGGCCCATGCCAAGCCCGCCGAAGTGCCCGCCGCTGCGCCGGCTGCTGCTGCACCCGCTGCCAAGTAAGCCCTGCCAGGTCAGCCTCTTCCCTGCCCTTCGAGGGGGCGTGTCCCGGACCACCGGGGCACGCCCCCTCGGCCGTTTACCGCGCGCTTCCATGACCAACCCGGCTGAGATGGCCTTCACCCACGAGCGGGCCGTGGAGCGGGTTGTGTATGACTCCAACACCGCACCCCATTACCACCTCTATCACGCCGCAAGCGGCCGGCTCGTCGACGTTTCCGCCGACGAGCTGAAGTTGGTCGGCATGCCTGCCCGGAGCGGGCGCAGGTGATGGGCCTGCTTACATTTTGAGAATTATTCTCGTTTACAAAACAGATCCGCGGGATTAAATTGAGAACCGTTCTCATCAACCCCGATCGGGTGACTCCATGGATCCTGTCAGCGGACTGTCTTCCGCCCTTGCCCCTGTTCCGGCCAGCCTGTGGGCCGGGGCGCTCAGCGAACTCCTCAATCACGGTGAAACCGGTTGCCGCCAGTCGGCGCGCCGGGCCGTCGACCTCCTGACCCGCCTGGCCGACAGCCCCGCCGTCGATCGTGAGGTGCGCGACCTGTGCGAACGGGCCTGCGAGCGGCTGGCCCACCCCGAACAGGAACGTCGCCATGTGCCTGGCCTCTGACCCCAAAGGCGGCGATCTGCAGTCCCTGCTGCGCGCCGAATACGCCAGTGCCCTGGTGGCCATCGACCTGCCCAGACCGGGTGCCCTGTCGGCAGTCCGGCGCGCCCGCCTGTGGGATCTGGACGACAAGCTGCACTGCCCCATCATCGGCACCTGCATTTCCATCGATGAGCTGCAGCGCCTTGCGCGACGCTTCCAGTTTTCCGGCCCGACGGACGACGACTTCACGGTGCACGTGGAAGCCGTCGGCCTGGCCCGCCATCGCAACCCGGTGTCCGAAGCCCTGCAGCGCCACCTGGAGAAGAAATTCCATCTGGCGGTGGAGCGCTTCGGCAAGCTGAAGAGTGATGCCGACGTCCGCCAGCAGTGGATCGAGTGCTGCAACCGGGGCGACGTGGCCGGCCCCCTGTGGGCCGTGTGCACCCATCGCGCCGTCTCCGCCGAAACCCGCCAGCGCGCCTATACCGACATCCACATGCTGTCCCACCAGGTGGGGGCCGGCCAGGCCGCCGACGCCCGGCGCCTGGCTCACCTGGAGGCGGAAAACGCCGGGCTCAAGACCAGCCACACCCGCGAGGTGGCCGCCCTGCGCCGGCAGCTCGCCGAGGCAACGGCCGGGCTCAGCGAGCGGGATACCGCCATCGAGCAGGCGGCCCTGTTCCAGAAACGCCTGCAACGCTTCGAGTCGGGCCAGGCTTACGTCGAGATGGGGCAGCGCCTGCTGGCCCTGCAGGCCTCCCACGAGGCCCTGCTCGACAGCGCCCGGCAGGTGCAGGAACTGGAGCGCCAGCTCAAGGACAGCCGTGAGGAGTCACGCCGGCTCCTGGCCGAGCGCGACACCGCGGTGGCCGAACGGGCGGCCCTCGAGCATTTGCTCCAGGCCCTGGATAGCCCCGCCGTCTGCGACAAGGCCGGCAGCGACGACTGCGCCGGCTGCAGCCAGGCCCTGACGGCCCGCTGCGTGCTCTACGTGGGTGGGCGGGCGTCCCTGCTGGCCCAGTACCGGCAGCTCGCCGAACGCCTGGGCATCACCCTGATCCACCACGATGGCGGGCAGGAGGAATCCCTGTCACGCCTGCCCGAACTGATCCGTGGCGCCGACGCGGTGGTGTGCCCCACCGACCGCATCAGCCACAACGCCTACTACCACGTGAAAGCCCACTGCAAACGGGTCGGCAAACCCTGCCTGTTCTACCGCGGCGGCGGCGTGTCGGGCTTTGCGGTGGCCATGGCCCGGGTCAGCCGGGGCGAGTTCAGCGTGGCAGGCAGCGAGGCCGGCTGAACGCTTTCAGTGGGGCTTGAAGCGGCCGGCCCGGGCCAGCGGCACAAAGCTCAGGATCTGCGCCCCCAGCAGGATCAGGAAGGCCACCCGCAGGGCATCCACCACACCCATGCCCCCGGCCCGCAGACCGTCCAGCAACCCGCCCAGGCCCCACTGCACCACGAAGGCGCCGATGAAGGCCATCAGGTTGATGCTGGTGGTCACCCGGCCGGTGAGATGCAGGGGAAACAGGCCGGCCACCACCCCGTACATCTGGGCGCCGGTGGCCGACACGATGCCGAGCACGCACCACAGCACCAGCGTCGACCCGGCCTCGGCGATGATCAGGCCCTCCACCACCATGGTCAGGAACAGCCCCACCTGCATCAGACGCAGCGGCGTGATGCCCCGGGCGGCAAGCCGGGTGGCCCACGTACCGATGGACAGCTGACCGGCCAGCATGCCGACGTTGAGCCAGAACAGGTGGTCGGCCGCCACGCTGCGGCTGTAGCCATTCACCTCCATCAGCCAGGGCACGGCCCACAAGCCCTGCAGGGCCATGAACCCCCCGGTGAAGAAGGCCGACTGCCCCGAAAAGCTCCAGAAACGCCCCGCCGACAGCACCTCGGTGACGCCCCGCAGAGCGCTCTGCAGGTCGACGCCATGGGTCCCCTCATCCTTCTCCGGCATGGCAAGGAAGATCAGGGCGGCAATGCCCGCGGCCAAGGCCGCCACCACCCAGAAAGCTCCCCGCCAGCCGAGGAAAGGCAATGCCGCCTCCAGCGGCGCCGACGCGGTGACGGCCCCCAGGGCACCGCAGGACATGATGTAGCCGGTCATCGACGCCAGCTTCTCCCGCGGAAACCACAGGGTGAAGCCCTTCAGGCCGGCCATCAGGCAGGCCGCCACCCCCAGGCCGATCAGACCCCGGGCGCTGGCCAGGGTGGGCAGGCTGTCGCCGGTGGCAAAGAGCGCCCCGCCGAGGGCCGTGATCAGCAGCAACGCGGCCTCCACCCGGCGCGGGCCGTAGCGGTCCAGGGCGATGCCCACCGGGATCTGGGCCAGGCCGAAGGCAAAGAAGTAGGTGCTGGTGAGCAGGCCCAGGTCTGCAGCGGTCAGACCCAGTTCGCGGGTCAGATCCGGGGAGATCACGGCATTGACCGTACGCAGCAGGTAGGACAGGTAATAGCCCAGAGCAAAGGGCAGGAAGATCCGGCTGACCAGAAAGAGCGACGAAGGGGCTGGGCGGGCAGGCATGGGACGAGCAGAACGATTGGGCGAGCCCGGAGCTTACCGGGCCCGGTGGCCTTCGTGTCGGAACATCAGGGAAAGCCCCAAGGCCATCCTGCCCGCCTTCCCCAACGGCCCGGAGCGCCTTGACAGGCTTCGCTCCAGGCCCGGAAAGCGGGTCTCGCGCAACGGCGGGTTTCATTGATTTGCTGTGCATAATTTAACTAAAGTTTGCACAACGGCCGTCGTTACCGGCTTACGACATCATCGGAATGTAGCCATGCCCATGCCCGCCACGATTCTGCTCGTTGATGACAGCCGTGCCTCGCGCATGTTGTGCGCTTCGGTCATGCGCAGCGTCCGCCCCGACCTGCAGCTGCTCGAAGCCGGTGACGGCGCGGCCGCCCTGGCCATGCTTGTGGACGTGAGCCCCGATCTGGCGGTGCTCGACATGAACATGCCCGGCATCTCCGGTCTTGAGCTGGCCGAAAAGCTCCGCGCCAGCCACCCGGGCATGAAGCTGGCGCTGCTCACCGCCAACGCCCAGGACGCCATCCAGCGCCGGGCCGCCGACCTCGGCGTGCGCTTCTTCCGCAAACCCATCGGTGAGGCGGTGATTGCCGACATCCTGGCGCTGCTGGAGTAGAGCATGCGGACATTCTCGGAACTCGAGATGGATGCCCTGACCGAGGCCTTCAACCTGTCTGGGAGAAGCCGCGAATACCTTTTCGGCCATCGTCCGGGAGGAGATCGAGCTGTCGGTGCCGACCATCGAGATCGTCTCCCGGGAAGAGTTGACCCTCCGCCTGGAGAGCACCCAGCCCGGTGGCGCGACAGAGCGCCTGTGCCGCATCAACCAGCACTTCGATGCCGCCAGCGGCTTTCAGACCGACGCCCTGCTGCTCTTTCCGGAGCACGGCAGCCTCGAGATCGTGCGCCGCATGCTCGGCGACGACACCTCCATCGAACACATCACCGAACTCGAGCAGGACGCCCTGGCCGAGATCGGCAACATCATCATCAACAGCTGCATGAGCAGCCTGGCCAACCTGTTCGGCACCGAGATGAGCGGCTCCCTGCCCCGGGTCCAGTCGCGCACCGCCCGCACCCTGCTCGATGACAAGGCCGCCACCGACGTGATCCTGGTGGCGCGCATCGGCATGACCATGGCCGCCCACAACCTCTCCGGCTTCGTGCTGTTCATCATGGACGTACCGTCCATCGAGCACTTCATGGACCAGGTGAGCCGCCTCTTCCGTCTGCCCCTGCACGGCGAAAGCCGGCCCTCGTGATGGATTGCTGCCACCTCCTCCCCGACAGCGTCGACATGGGGCTCATCCTTGTCAGCGGGGAGGGCCGCATCCTGCTCTGGAATCGCTGGATCGAAGAGCGGGCCGGCCTGACCGCCAGCCAGGTGACCGGCATCACCCTGGCGGAAGCCTTCGGCACCCACGTGGACCCGCGGGTCGCGCTGGTCGTGCGCGAAGCTCTCGATTTCGGCTGGTCGGCACGCCTGTCCCACGCCCTGCACCCCATGCCCCTGCCCCTCTACCCCCCCGGCGGGGGCCGCAGCGAGCGCATGAAGCAGTCCATCGACGTCACCCCGGTGGCCAGCGAAGGCCGTTATCACTGCCTGTTGCAGGTGCGCGACGTGACCGAGACGGTGCGCCGCGAAGCCCTGCTCAAGCAGCAGTCCCGCCAGCTGCGCCTCGACCTGCAGCGCCTGTCCCGGGCCCAGGAGGAACTACAGCGCAGCGAGATGCGCTTCCGCGAGCTGGCCCGTCAGGCACCGGCGGGGCTCTTCGAGGCCGACGCCCAGGCCTGCTGCACCTTCCTCAACGAACGCTGCGAGCAGATCCTCGGACACGATCTGGAGCATGTGGCCGGCACGCCCTGGATCAACCTCCTGCCCGTGGGCGAGCAGGCCCGGGTGCGGGCCATCTGGTGCCTGGCCGCCGAATCGGCCACCCGTTTTGCCGAGGAGTTCCGCTATACCCGCCCCGACGGCGAGTGCCGCTGGATGCGCGCCGAGGCCGGCCCCCAGCGCGACGAACACGGGCGCATCAGCGGCTTCATCGGCACCATGCTGGACGTCACCGAATTCCACGAGCGGGCCATCCGCAACGAGTTCCGGGCCAACCACGACGGCCTCACCTCCCTGCTCAACCGGGACCGTTTCGAGCGCCACCTGCGCGCCGCCATCTCCGGCGCCCGCGAGGTTGCCGACCGGCTGGCCCTGCTGTTCATCGACCTGGACGACTTCAAGGGCATCAACGACACCCACGGCCACCATGCCGGCGACACCGTGCTCAAGACCATCGCCGGCCGGGTGCGCCGGGTGCTGCGCAGCGAAGACATGGTGGCCCGCTACGGCGGTGACGAATTTGCGGTACTGCTCACCGGCACCGGCGACAGCGCCACCCTCGACGCCATCATCTTCAAGATCCACCAGGCCGTCGGCCTACCCATAAACCTGGGCCACTGCCACGTGCGCATCGGCTGCTCCATCGGGGTCTCCCTCTTTCCCGACCATGGCGGCGACCCCCTGAGCCTGCTGACCCACGCCGACAAGGCCATGTACGCGGCCAAGCGCGCCCGCTCCGGCCACAACACCACCCCGGCCTGAGGCCCCCGCCGGGCGGGGCTGCAGCCGTTCCGCTACCGCCGGGGCCGGCCGGGCTCAGCCCAGTGCCGGGCTGGGCGGCAGGGCGCAGGCCGCCCGGTACTCGGCGGCAAGGCGCTCACACAGCTCACGCACGGGGGGGACATCGTGAATGGTGGCGACCCCGTGGCCGGCGCTCCACACATCGCGCCAGGCCTTGGCTTCGTCTGCCAGGGGCTTGAGCTTGCCCTTGCCGACCCCCTGCACCAGCTCCTCGCGCTGATGGCCCAGCTTCTCCAGACTCGGCCACAGGAAGTTGGCATTGGTGCCTGAAACGGCATCGGTATAGACGATGTCCGCCGCCCCGGAATCCACCAGCATCTGCTTGTAGGCGTCCTGGGCGTTCGATTCGCGGGTGGCGATGAAACGCGTACCCATGTAGGCCAGATCGGCGCCCAGCACTTCGGCGGCCCGCACGGCGTAGCCGTCGGAAATGGCGCCACCGAGGATCAGCGCACCCTCCCAGAACTCGCGGATCTCGCGGATCAGGCTGAAGGCGCTCTGGGTGCCCGCGTGGCCGCCGGCACCACCGGCCACGGCGATGATCCCGTCCACCCCGGCAGCCGCGGCCTTACGGGCGTGGTAGGCGTGAATCACATCCGAGAACACCAGCCCGCCATAGGCATGGACGGCCTTCACCACTTCGCCCGGATGGCCCAGGCTGGTGATCACGAAGGGCACCCGGTGGCGGCAGATCAGCGCCAGGTCGGGTTCCACCCGGGTGTTGGAGGCATGCAGGATCAGGTTGATGCCGTAAGGGGCGACGGGCGCCGCGGGATCGGCGGCTTTAGCCGCGGCCAGCCCTCCGTTGATGCTGCCCAGCCAGGCATCGAGCTGCGCCGGGGTGCGGGCGTTGAGGGCCGGAAAGGTGCCGGCAACGCCGGCCTTGCAGGTTTCGGTGACCAGCTCGGGGCCGGACACCAGGAACATGGGCGCGGCGATGGCGGGAAGGCGCATCGCGCCGCGAAATGCGTGCGGAAGGGTCATGCTGCTGTCTCCTGGATTTATCTTTTTGTGGGTGCTGCGGTGACGAATCTAGCACGTCACCGGGGAGACTGCAGTGGCGGCCTTACTCCGCCGGAACCGCTTCGGCCGCTTTCTCGGCCGCCGGGGCCGCCTTCTTGACCACCTTGCTCACCGCCCGGACAACCGGCTTGGGGATCACCTTGGGCAGGTTGCGGGCCGCCGCCTGGCCGGCACCGAGCACCGCCGAGGGCAGGCTGGCGCCCGGCTCCAGATGCCAGTCGGGCCCGCCCAGGGGGCCCTTGACGCGAACCGGCAGCGTCACGCCACGCAGGCTGGCCCGGGGGCCGCTGTCGGGCCCCAGCGGCACAACCACCAGGGTCACCCAGGAAAGGTAGTCGATGTGGCCCCGGTTCAGGTCGATCTCGCCGGCGCCCCCCACCTGCAGCATGCCGCTCTTGGCCTGCAGGTCGGTGCTGCGGGCCACCCCGCCGGCAATCTGGAAGCTCGCCGTGAGCTCGCCCACCGGGGTGGACTCGCGCTCCCGGTGGGTCCGCCTGGCACCCTGGCGGGTGCTGAGCAGCACACGCCATTCCTTCATGGCCTGCCCCATGTCGATGCCGGGCACGCTGCCGTTGCGTATCCGCACCCGGGCCAGACCCTGCAACGCATGCACCAGGCCGCTGCGGCTTTCAGCCTTGCTGCTGAGGTCGACAAAGAAGTTGGTCGTCCCGCCGAGCTTCTGCTGCACACCGACATCCTTGAGCAGGGGGCCCAGGTCGGCGTTCTGCAGATAGCCCCGGTAGCTTGCCTTGGCGTCGTCCGCGCTCAGGCTGAGGCTGCCCTCCAGGCTCCCGCCGTAAAGGGAGAACGTATGCCCGGAGGACTGCAGGCGCCCCCCGTGCACGCTGAGCGGCAGCTTGACCTGTTCCAGCTTGAGCCCGGCCACCCGCAGCTGGCCGAAGCGGATCACGCCATCCAGATCCAGCCCGCGCAGGGCCGACAGATCGAAGCGCTCGTCGGCGGTCTTGTCCTTCTCCGATGTCGACGTACGGCCGGGCTTGCTGGCCAGGTAGGCGTCGACATCCAGCTGATTCACGTCCATGTCGAAGCCGAGGGCGGCGCCATCGAGCCGGGGCAGGGTCCAGCTGCCCTTGATCTGGCTCTGGGCCGAGCGCAGCGTGAGGTGGCCGGCGGCAGTGCTGCGCGTCAGGTCGACGCGGGCATCCGCCTCGATGGCGAACTTGAGGGGGGGCAGGCCGGCCCGGGCCGGGGCGAAGTTGAGCTCGCCGGTGAGGGCCGCCAGATCGAGCTGACTGCTGCTGCCCTGCCAGCGGCCCGGCCCGGCCAGGGTGCCGGTGAGCCGGCCGCTGGCGAGGCGCAGGTCCAGTTCGGTGGTCAGCTTGCTGGCCTGCAGGCCCTTGTCACCCGCCTGCAGTTCGGCCAGGCGTAGGCGCACGCTGCCACCACGCAGCTTGCCGTCCAGGCGCAGGCTGGCATCGACGCTGTCGGCCTCCGGGCCCCGCGGGCCGAGCTTGAGGCGGGGCGTGCTGGCCTTGAGCTCAAAGGGCTCGCCGGCGGCCTTGCCGCGCACTTGCAGACTGCCGCCCTGCAGCACCGAGGGGCTGCCCTCGGCCCATTCCATTTCGGTCAGGGACAGCTCGCTGTCCAGGGCCTGCCAGCCGGCCACATCGCCCCGGGCCGCCAGGTGCAGTTGGCGCAGGCGCGGCAGGCTGTCACTCGCATCCATGCTGTAGGCACTCTCCAGCTCGATGCTCACATCGGTAGCGGGTTCGGCCCGGGTCAGGCGGGTCGTGGCCTGCAGGCGGCCATCGGCGTTGCGGCCGATACGCCCCGTTTCGAGGCCCAGCCCGGAGAACGCGAGCTGGCGGCCGCTCTGCTCGTCGGTCCAGGTGAGGGCACCGCGACGCACCGTCAGGGCCCCCACGTCCAGCTCGAAGGGGGTGACGGCACTGGCCGGTGTGGCCTCGCTGCCCGGGTCGAGGAGGTCGTCGGCGTTGAGCTTGCCGGCCTTGTCGCGCAGCAGGGCCATGCGCAGCCCGTCCACCTCGAGCCGCTCGACCACCACCCGGCGGGTCAGCAGGGGCAGCAGGCTGACGCTGATGGTGGCCCGTTCAATGCCGATGAACTCACTGCCGCCATTGCGCCCGGACAGGGTGGTGGCCGGCAGATGGAGGCGCAGGCGAGGGAACATGGACAGCTCCACCGGCCCGTCGATGCGCAGGCTGCGCTGGTAGCGCTGCTTGGCAAAGTGGGTCAGTTCTGCGGCCAGGCGCACGCCGTCGAAGGTGGCGTAGAGATACAGGGCGCCGGCGGCGACGACCGTACTCAACCCCCCCAGGACGAAGGCCAGGTACTTGAGGTATTTGAAGCGCATGTCAGGCAAATCCATGACCGATGCCCCGATCTTACCCCAGGGGGCTCAGGCGCCGGCCGGCTGCGCCGCGTGGCTGCGCAGGGGCAGGCGCAGCTCGAAGGTGCTGCCTTCGCCCGCCTGGCTTTCCACGCTCACGCTGCCGCCGTGACGCTCGGCCACCGTCTTGACGATCACCAGGCCGAGGCCGACCCCCGACGGCTTGTCGCGCCCCTCTTCGACGATCCGGCTGAAGCGTCTGAACAGCCGCGGCAGGGCCTCGGCGGGGATGCCGGCACCCTGGTCGCTGACCCGGATGATCCAGTCGGTGCCCTGGGCCTTCAGGCTCACCGCCACGCGGCTGCCGGCATTGCCGTACTTGATGGCGTTGGTGAGCAGGTTGATCACCGCCCGGCGCAGCAGGGAGAAGTCACCCCGCACGATGGCCTCTTCCTTTTCGGCATCGCGGGTATCCACCTCGATGCGGATGCCGCGGGCGTTGGCCTGGGGCCACACTTCGTCGGCGGCGGAGTCCACCAGGCCGGCGAGGTCGAGTTCGACGAAGTCCTTGGGGTCGGAGCCTTCGGCGCGCACCAGCCGGAACAGGCCGTCGGCCAGATCAAGGGCAGAGCGCGCGTAGCGGCCGATGCGGGGGATCTGCTCGGCCTGCAGGGCGGGGTCATCCCTGTAGCCGTCGATGAGGGTCAGGATGGAGGCGAGGGGCGCCCGCAGGTCGTGGGACAGGAAGTGCATGGTGTCCTCGCGGCTGCGCTGGGCCTCGTGCATGGCGGTGACGTCGGCCAGGCCGATGACCCGTCCGGGCCGGCTGCTGGATTCGGAGAACAGGTCGGCCACCGACACCAGCAGGTAGCGCTTCTTGTCGGGGGTGAGCTCGAACTGGCGGGTGCCGGAATAGCCGCTCAGGTCGGGCAGGCCATCACGCATGGGCAGGTAGCCGGGCCACGGCAGGGCGCGCAGGGCGCTCAGCAGGGCGTCGCTGCGGAAGGCGCGCAGCAGGTGGCGGGCCCGCTCATTGTGGAGGATGACCCGGTCCATCTGGTCGATCACCACCACGCCGATGGGCAGGTGCTCGAGGGTGTCGGCAATGAAGCGGCGCACATCGCGCTGATGCTGGGCCGCCTGACGCACGATGCGGATGCGCTGCTCGAGGGGGTCGGCGGCACCCCGCCCGGCGTCACCGCTGGGCAGCCCCAGGGGCGTCCCCTCGCGCTCAAGGGCGATCAGCTCGGCGTCCAGGTAGCGTTGGGCAGACTCCAGCCGACGCCAGCTCCACAGGGGGTAGGCCAGCGTGCAGCCGAAAACCGCCGGGGCCGGGCCAAACCACCAGCCCCCCATGTGCAGCCCCAGGCCGGCCAGCAGCACGGCGGAAGCCCCGAGGATGAAGGAGGCCATCAGGCCGGCGCGGGCTTCGGCGTAGAGCAGGATCAGCATGAGCATGATGACCAGCACCGTGGCCACGGCGGCAGAGACCCACGGCGACAGGGGTATGACGGCCGCACCGCGGCGCAGGGCGTCAAATACGTTGGCCTGCACTTCGACACCGGACATCGGCCGGGACAGGCCCGAGGTGGGCGTGGGCACGGCATCCCCCATGCCGGCTGCGGTGGCGCCCACCATCAGGATCTTGCCGCGCAGGGCCTCGGCCGGCACCTCGCCGCTGAGCACGGCCCGGTAGGAGAAATGGGTGTAGGTGCCGGGAGGGCCGGAGAAGGGCATGCGCAGCCAGTCGGCGCGCTGCCAGTGCTGGTGGTCCCGCCCTTCGCCGATGGGCGGGGGTGGAAAGCGGCCCGCGGCGTCCTGATCGATCAGGCGCAGCAGGGCGAGGGCCAGCTGGGGGTGGCGGGCCGCGCCAAAGCCCTCCCACAGGTAGACGCTGCGGGCGATGCCGTCCGGGTCGAACTCGACCTGGCTGTGACCGATGCCGGCGGCGGCGTCGGCGAAGACGCCAAGCGGATGCACCTCCCCGGAGAGAATCGCGCCGGTGGTCGCCTGGGCGAGGGGCAACACCACCCGTCCGTGATCACGGATGGCCCTGGCCAGGGCGGCGTCGGCACCGGGGTCGTCGGCACTGGGGGTTTCGAGGAGCAGGTCGAGCACCACAGCCCGCGCGCCGGCCTCCCGGGCCACGTCGATGAGGGCCGCATGCACCCGCCGCGACCAGGGCCAGCGGCCGATGCTGGCGAGGCTCGCGTCGTCGATGGAGACGATCACCACATCATCGCTGGCCGGGCGCGTCCAGGTGGACAGCACACCGTCATAGAGCGTCTGGTCGATTCTCCACAGCCAGCCCTCGACCGCCGCCACGAGGGTCAGCAGGACGCACAGGAGCGTGACGGCGAACCACTCGAGGGTGGGTCGGCGCAGGGTCGCTGCGTGGGAACTCACGGACTCTTTGCTGCGGGGGCGGAGAGGGTCCACGCGGGCAGCACGAGCAGGGACTGCAGGTTCTGGGTACCGGACCAGGGGGAGCCTCCGCCATCCGGATCGGTGGCGCGGATACGCAGCCGATAACGTCCCGGGCCGGGTGCGACGATGGTCAGCGCGGCTTCGCCGATACGTTGATCGACGAGCAGATCCTGGAAGGCCTCATCGCGGGCCAGCTGGACGTCGTAGATCTGCCCGGGCTTGCCGGCCCAGGCGAAGCGCAGTCGGTTGTTGTATCCCTCCACGCTGGCCGGGCCGGGGGCCGGGCGGATATCCAGGGTTGCCGCATCGCTCCACGGGCCACGCTTGCCAGTGGCGTGCAGGCTGGCGATCCGCCAGGCGTACTGGCCCGGGCCGAGGGTCGGCTCAGTGCGCAGCCCGTCGACGTCCTGTTCGATAAGCGGCGTGGCGAAGCTGGCATCCTGGCCGATCTGCAACCGGAAACCGGCGGCTTCGGGGCTCGGTGTCCATGCCAGGACTCCGGGCGGCGCCTTGACGGCCAGGGGCGGCTCCGGACGGGCGCGCAGCTCGATCGGCCGGGTGGCGTCATAGCCTTCCAGGCCTTCGGCATCAATGGCGCGGATACGCAGCTGGTAGCTGCCGTCGGGAAGGGAATTGAAGCGGGCCCTGGGCGTGGTGAAGACTGCAGTCGCCACCACATCGCTGAACTGCGCGTCCCGGGCGATCTGCGCCCGATAGGCGACGGCCTTGTCCACCGCCGGAAAGGGGATCTGCATGTCGACCCGCTCGAACACCGCCACAACCCCGTCAAGGGACGGCGCGGCCAGCAGCGGCCGGGGCGACGGAAGCGGCTGACCGGCCCGCGCAACCACACCGAAACCGGCCGGCAGGGCGGCAGCGCCGGAGCTTGACGCGTTACTCACGCCAACCTCGCCAGCCGTGACTTCGGCCTGGGCCACGCCGGAAAGCGCGTCCGACCCGGCCCGGAAAGCAGTTCCACGGACGCTGAGGGCCGCCGTCGGGGTGCGGATCTGGTAGCGGGCGGCCGGGCCCCGCTGGGGTGCGACAGTGGTCTCGACGCGCCCCTGCTCCAAGAAGATGCGGGTATTCTGACCGGTGAAGCCCTGGAAACCCTGGATCTTCTCCATGCGCGCGGCGCTGCCCGGCTGTACCGTCAGACGCGACTCGTCGGGCATAGCCAGGGCGATGAAGCCACCGGCACCGGTACGCAGAATGGCACCTGCGGGCACTTTGGCGTCCAGCGCGAGGGGCTGCCCATCCATGGTGACGTCACCGCTGAGGGCCACCACCCGGGCAATGCGCGGCTCCACCCGCAGCCAGGACTCAGGGATGCGCAGGGGCGTGCCCACGGGGATGCGCATCGGGTTGCTGATGCGGTTGAGTGCCTTGACCCCCTTCCAGCCGAAGGGCGCCGAGAGGTACTGGCGCTCCAGCCCGATCAGCGTGTCGCCGGCACGGGTGGTGTAGATGACTTCCAGATCACTCGCAAAGACACCGGAACAGGCCGCCAGGCCTAAGGCAGCACCCAGGAGACAAACGGATTGACGGGCCACGGAAGAGATCTTTCAGTCGAATTTGGGGGACTATATTAGTTCCCGGCCTGACACAGGGTGCAAAACTTCGCAAAATGGGGGTGAAGTCGTGCCCAACATGCCAATTACACGCTAAAGGCGGCCCGCCGGGGCCCTATCATTGGAGCAGACACGTCGGCCCTTCCCCGTCCGGGGTGTTGTCATATCCTTTCCCTCTTTCACCACTCTTTCAAAGGAAACCCTATGAGCTTCATTCAGGAATTCAAGGAATTCGCCATGAAGGGCAACGTCGTCGACCTGGCGGTCGGCGTCATCATCGGCGGTGCCTTCCAGAAAATCGTCGACTCCCTCGTCAAGGACATGCTGATGCCGGTCATCGGCAAGCTTCTCGGCGGTGTCGATTTCAAGCACCTCTACCTCAACCTCGGGGACAAGACCTTCGAGACCATGGAAGCGGCCGAGAAGGCCGGTGCCCCGCTGTTCAAGTATGGCGTTTTCGTCAACTCGATCATCGACTTCACCATCGTTGCGCTGGCCATCTTCGTGGCCATCAAGGCCATGAACAAGCTCAAGCGTGACGAACCGGCACCGGCGCCCGAAGCGCCCCCGGCCGAGCCGGAAGATGTGAAGCTGCTGCGGGAAATCCGCGACGCGCTGAAGAAGTAAGCGCGCAGAACAGGGGTCCCGCCCAGGGACCCCTGGTGGCATCAGGCCGGCGACATGGCGGCCTCGCCAAGGGTCGGCGATTCAGACGGGTCGATCTTCTCCAGCCGGTAGCCGAAGTTGTAGGTCGGGGTCAGCCGGAAACCATTTTCAGGCCGCAGGTTGAGCTTGCTGCGCACGCGGCTGATGTGGGTATCGACGGTACGCGTGGCCAGATCGGGGTTGCGCCCCCACACCGCTTCCAGCAGATGCCCCCGCGACAGCAGGCGCCCCAGGTTGCGAAACAGGAAGGCCGCCAGCTCGAATTCCTTGTCAGTCATCTCCACAGCCATTCCGTCGATGGTCAGGCCCTTCTTGACCAGATCGAAGTGGTAGGGCGCCACGGTCAGGGTCTGATTGGTGTTGCGGGGCTGGGCCCGACGCAGCACGGCCTCGATGCGCGACAGCAGCTCGATGCGACGGGGCGGCTTGATCAGGTAGTCGTCAGCGCCGGCACTGAAAGCATTGGCGATGTCCTCTTCCGCATCGCGGGAGGTGATGAAGATCGCCGGAGTGTCGTTGCCCCGCTCCACCCGCAGCCACCGCAGGACCTGCTCGCCGGTCAGATCGGGCAGTACCCAGTCCACCAGGAACAGATCGAAACTTTCGCGGCTGGCGACCCGCATCAATTCGCGGGCCAGTCCAAAGCCATGCACATCGTGCCCGGCTTCCCGCAGCCAGCCCGTCAGAACTTCCATCTGGGCCGGATCGTCTTCGAGAATAGCGAATCGCACGCTGGTTTACCTTTATCGAGAAATTGAAGCACACCACTCAAGACTACACGCCGGCC
>Ga0116180_1002341_pt1 | contig 15005 bp, 10 predicted proteins | sample AD_UKC073_MetaG_FD_89804 | JGI IMG/M metagenome (GOLD analysis project Ga0116180, IMG submission 89804) | Active sludge microbial communities of municipal wastewater-treating anaerobic digesters from USA - AD_UKC073_MetaG | ecosystem: Engineered > Bioreactor > Anaerobic > Digestate | place: USA...
ACCGGCGCCACCCGCGCGACCACGCCTTGATGGACTGACAGGGGCGCTAAGCGGTCAAGGAAGGACATCTCTACCTGCTGCACCGGTATTCCACTGCCTTTGGCCATAGCAAGGATGCGCCGACGGAACGACTCCTCTGCTGAGCGAGCCAGATATAGCTTAAGGCAACGCTTAGGATCGGCCCTCAATAAATCCAAAACGGGATGACGACCGAAACAGAGATCTCCGTCCTCGAAGGGTTTTCTCAAGAGACGGCCACCTTCAGCTGCCCAAAGAAGCGCGCCAGGTGCTCTGCCGTATATCCCACTCCGCCGGAAGCGACCTCCTCTGGGGTCCCCTCTGCAACTATATATCCTCCCTCGTCTCCACCTTCCGGCCCCAGATCTATGATGTAATCTGACGAGGCCAGGACATCCAAATTGTGTTCTATGACGAGCAGCGAGTTCCCCTGATCTACAAGCTTGTGGAGAAGGATGAGAAGTTTTTTAACGTCCAGATAATGAAGGCCTGTCGTCGGTTCATCCAAAAGATATAAAATTGAACCGGTGAAGCGCTTGCTGAGCTCGTATGAAAGCTTTACCCTTTGCGCCTCGCCGCCGCTCAGCGTAGTAGCCGGCTGACCGAGGCGAATATATCCTAAACCGGCTTCTTGAATCACTTTCATCTTGGATGCGATGCTCGGTATGTCTTTGAATAGTTCAAGGGCCTCGTCTACCGTGAGCTCAAGCACATCCGCAATACTCAAACCCTTATAGCGCACCTCGAGCGTCTCTTTGTTATAGCGCCTGCCGCCGCAGACCTCGCAGGTCACATACACGTCGGGCATGAAGAGCATGGAAACGCGCATCTTCCCCTCTCCGCGACAGGCTTCGCATCGCCCTCCTTTGACGTTGAAGCTGAAGCGCCCTGGACCGTATCCCCGAAGCTTGGCCTCGGGAAGCTGGGCAAAAAATTCCCTTATGGGAGTAAAAACTCCGGTGTAGGTGGCCGGATTGGACCGAGGAGTCCTGCCGATGGGACTTTGGTCGACGAGGACGACCTTCTTTATGCCTTCGAAACCCATGATATTGCGATGCGCCCCCGCCCTTTCTCTGAAGTTCCTGTCGAGCTTGCGTCTGAGCCCCCTGTAGAGCACATCGTACATGAGCGTGCTCTTTCCCGATCCAGAAACGCCGCTCACGCAGGCGAAGACACCCAACGGTATGGATAAATCTATGTGCTTTAGGTTGTGTTCCGACGCGTCTAAAATCTTTAGCCATCCCGAAGGTTTTCGCACGCCGTGAGGGGGTTTTGCCACTCCGGAGCTCTCGCCCGTCAGATATGGCCCGCTCAGGGAGCGGATATTTTCCATTACCTCCTCAGGCGTGCCGACTGCCGTGACCTTGCCTCCCATTTCGCCAGCGCCAGGACCCATCTCCACGAGGAAGTCGGCGGCCATCATAACATCTCTGTCGTGCTCGACGACGATGACAGTATTGCCCAAGTCGCGGATAGAACGTAGCGTATTGAGGAGCCGACCTGTATCCCGAGGGTGGAGACCTATAGTCGGCTCATCGAGCACATACAACACACCAGAGAGCTTAGAGCCTATTTGCGTAGCCAACCTAATGCGCTGGCTTTCGCCGCCGCTCAGCGTATCGGCCCTCCGCGAAAGAGTGAGGTAACCGACCCCCACATCGACCATAAACGAAAGGCGCTTTTTGACCTCTTTCACCACTTGTTCCGCGATCAACCAATCCGATGAGGGGAATTTCATCCTCTCGAGGTGGCCCAAGAGCGCCTGAACTGGCATAGAGACCCAATCTCCAATGGTGTAATCGCCTATTCGCACGGAGAGTGCCTCTTGACGCAGGCGCAATCCCTTGCACGTCTCGCACACATCTTCGGCGCGATAGGTGGCCAGTTCGTCGCGTATCGCATCCGATTCTGTTTCGTTGAAGCGGCGCTCAAGCCATGGCAGTAACCCTTCGTACCGCCCCATATACGAATACTCCTCTCCTCTTTCCCTGTACGTCATCGGCAAACGGTCCGGAGTGCCGTTCAGGATCGCATCCTGAATTTCTTTTGGAAGCTCTCGAAAGGGAGGGCTCAAATTCCAACCCTTGTATCTTGCGAGCGCTTCCAGCCTGCGCAGCATATAATGGCTCGTCTTCCATGGAAGGAGTGCCCCCTCAAGGATCGAACGCTCAGGATCGACGGCTAAGTCGGCCGAAAAGTACTGATAGCTGCCGAGACCCGAGCAAGATGGGCACGCTCCATAAGGGCTATTGAAAGAAAACAGGCGAGGCTCTACCTCCGGCAGCGATATGGAACAGCTCGGGCAGACGTAATTCTCCGTGAGAAGCTCTTCTCTTTCGCCATCTATCAATAAAAGGACAAAGCCTTCACTCTCTCTCAAAGCGGATTCCACGCCTTCGCTGAGCCGATCTCTTTTCTCCTTTTGCACTTGTAACCTGTCAATTACCACCTCGATAGAATGTCTCTGGTTTTTGTCCAAGGGAATTTCATCCTCAAGCCAGTAGACGACCCCATCGACGCGAATCCGAAGGAAACCCTTTTGGTGAAGCTGTAAGAACAGATTTTTAAATTCCCCCTTTTTGCCACGGACCAAGGGAGAGAGTATTTCGAGGCGATGCCCCTCATACTGATCCAGAATGAGATCCACTATTTGATCCAGGGTGTGGCGACGCACCGGTCTGCCGCATTTTGGGCAATACGGCACACCTGCCCGCCCGAAGAGGAGGCGCAGGTGATCATATATCTCGGTCACCGTCCCTACGGTGGAACGAGGGTTATGAGAGACACCCTTCTGTTCTATCGATATCGCGGGCGAGAGGCCGGAAATATCGTCCACATCAGGTTTATCCTGGACGCCCAGAAATTGGCGAGCGTAGGCAGAAAGGGATTCCACATAGCGGCGTTGTCCTTCGGCGTAAATAGTGTCAAAAGCGAGGGACGACTTGCCCGACCCAGAGGGGCCAGTTATAACCACAAGCCTATCTCGAGGAATGCGCACGTCGATGTCTTTTAGGTTGTGTTGCCTTGCGCCTATCACTTCGATCCACTGCAACACGCCGCCAGTCACCTCCCCTCTTTTGAGCTATAAGATCGCGCACTTTGGCCGCTTCCTCGAAATCGAGCCGTTCCACAGCCTCCCACATAATGCGCTCCAATTCAGCGATGGATACTTCTTCCAAGCTCTCTCTTGCAGATGTTTTCTTGCCGATGAAGCTTGAAGGTTTCAGCTCAGAAGGAAGGAATGACACTACCGCCTTTTTTATCGTCTCGGGCACTATGCCATGTTCTTCGTTATATCGCTCTTGGATCTTTCGCCTGCGCCTGGTCTCTTCCACGGCACGGCGGAGACCGCCGGTCTCCTCATCGGCGTAAAGGACAACGGTGCTAGCCGTATTCCGCGCGGCTCGACCTGTCATCTGAATGAGAGAGCGGCCCGAGCGCAAGAAGCCCTCTCTGTCGGCATCGAGTATAGCCACCAGGGTTACCTCAGGCAGGTCCAAACCCTCTCTCAGCAGGTTGACGCCGACCAATACGCTTATCTCGCCCATGCGCAAGTCCCTTATGGCCTCAGCCCTCTCAAACGTGTCGAGCTCCGAATGGATATAGCGCACTTTGAAGCCAAGATCTGCCAGATACTCGGCCATGTCTTCGGCCGAGCGCTTTGTGAGCGTCGTAACCAGCGCCCTCTCCCCCTTTTCTACCACAGAACGCAGCTTATCGATAAGGTCGTCAACCTGGTTTTTGGCCGGCGCAACCTCCACGACAGGGTCGAGGACGCCCGTGGGGCGCACTATTTGTTCTACCACTTGCGACGAAACCTCCAGCTCCCAATCCCCTGGAGTGGCGGAGGTAAAGATGACCTGCCTCATATATTGCATAAACTCTTCCCATCGCAGAGGCCTGTTATCGAGACAGGAAGGGAGACGAAATCCGTGGGCGACTAATGTCTCCTTCCGAGCCCTGTCACCGTTATACATGCCCTGGATCTGCGGCACTGTGATATGAGACTCATCTATCACCATGAGAAAGTCGTGTGGAAAGAAATCGAGCAGCGTCCCCGGCGGTTCGCCAGGAGCTCTTCCATCAAGGTAGCGCGAGTAGTTCTCTATTCCGGAGCAGTAACCGACCTCAGCCATCATCTCCATGTCGTATCGCGTGCGCGCTTCCAAACGTTGAGCCTCAACCAGCTTGCCTTCGGACTGCAATTGCGCAACCCGAAGCTTCAGCTCTTCTTCTATCGCAAGCAAGGCGTCGGCTATGGCAGCGCTTGAGGTGACATAATGCTGCGCGGGATAGATGGCCGCCCTTTCCTTCCTTTCGATCCTCTTCCCGGTCAAAGGATCAAACTCCTCTATCGTCTCTATCTCGTCGTCAAAGAAGGCTATCCTGAGCGCGCTGTCGCTATAAGCCGGGTAAACTTCGATCACGTCCCCTCGCACCCTGAAATTTCCGGGCTCGAGGACAAGGTCATTTCTCACATAATAGTTCTCCAAAAGCTTTTCCATGAAGCGCCTGCGCCCCCACTGCTCTCCGGCGGAAAAACGCATCACGACTTCCTCGTAAGCCTTGCGCTTGCCCAACCCATAGATACACGACACACTTGCCACGACGATGACGTCCCGCCGTTCCAACAGGGACTTCGTCGTGGCAAGGCGCAACTTCTCTATACGCTCATTTATGGAGGCATCTTTCTCTATGTAAAGGTCGTGCTCTGGGACATACGCCTCAGGTTGGTAGTAGTCGTAGTAACTGACGAAATAATGGACAGCGTTATGGGGGAAAAATTCCCTGAACTCGCTGTAGAGTTGCGCCGCCAGCGTTTTATTATGAGCCATTACTAAGGTAGGACGCTGGACGGCAGCTATGACATTTGCTATTGTAAAAGTTTTACCGCTTCCAGTTACCCCCATTAAAGTCTGGAATCGATACGCCCTATTGAGTCCCTCGACCAAAGCCTCGATCGCCTTCGGCTGATCGCCTGCAGGGGGCCACGGGGCTTGCATTACAAAACGATCTTCATCCATAAAAACGATCCTCTTTAACTAAACCCAAAGAGACACAAAAGCCTCAAAGGCTCAAGCCGGCTCAACCGATGGCCTCCACCCATCCCTTTTAGGGGCATCGGCCTTCAGGTTGGATCCCATTTTGCCTTCAGAGGCGACCATCCCTTCGCCCTTTTTGGCTTCGACGCCTTCCAATAGCTTATCCAACTCGTCACCTTCCAAAACTTCACGGGCCAAGAGCTCTTTGGTCACCTCTTTGAGCGCTTCACCTTGCTCGGTCAAGATGGTGCGCACGATTTTATAACAATCGTCGATGATGCTCCGCAGCTCTTGATCGATGGCATAGGCTATTTCCTCACTGTAATTGCGATCTTCCATGATGTCGCGCCCGAGGAAGACCTCGTGCTGCTTACGACCTAAGCGAACCGGGCCGAGGCGGTCGCTCATGCCAAACTCCGTCACCATCTCTCTAGCTATTTGAGTGGCCCTCTCGAGGTCGTTCTGAGCTCCAGTCGTTATGTCATCACAATATAGCTCCTCAGCTACCCTACCTCCGAGAAGGACGCATATCCGGTTTTTGAGTTCTCCCTTAGAGATGAGAAAACGATCTTCTTCAGGCAACTGTAGGGTATAGCCCAGTGCATTATGGCCACGAGGTATTATAGAAATTTTATGTACAGGATCGCACCCGGGGAGCATCTTAGCCACCATCGCATGACCCGCTTCGTGGAAAGCTATTATCTCTTTCTCTCTCGGACTGATTATGCGGCTTTTCCGCTCTGGACCAGCTATTGCACGGTCTATGGCCTCTTCCAGTTCAGCCATGGAAATCGCCTTCTTGCCTCGCCGAGCCGCAAGAAGGGCAGCCTCATTGACCAAGTTCTCAAGGTCGGCTCCCACAAAGCCGGGAGTGCGTTTCGCTATGACCTCCAGGTTGGCGTCTTTATCGAGGGCTTTGCCCCTCATATGGACCTGAAGTATAGCAAGCCTCCCCTTGAAGTCCGGTTTGTCCACGACAACGTGCCGATCGAAGCGCCCGGGGCGAAGCAATGCCGGGTCGAGGATGTCAGGCCTGTTCGTGGCGGCCATCACTATGATGCCCGTCGATACGTCAAAGCCATCCATCTCCACGAGCAGCTGATTCAACGTTTGCTCTCTTTCATCATGACCTCCTCCGAGGCCCGCACCCCTGTGACGTCCTACAGCATCTATCTCGTCTACGAAGACTATGCACGGCTGATATTTTCTCGCCTGCTCGAAGAGATCGCGCACCCTCGCAGCACCTACACCCACGAACATCTCGACGAAGTCGGAGCCACTCACGCTAAGAAATGGCACATCCGCCTCTCCAGCCACAGCCCTCGCGAGGAGGGTTTTGCCGACTCCCGGCGCTCCGAGCAGCAGGATGCCCTTTGGAATGCGAGCTCCCAGACCTGTAAACTTTTTGGGATTTCTCAGGAACTCGACGACCTCCTCAAGTTCCTCTTTCGCTTCATCGCAACCGGCGACATCCGCGAAGGTGACCTTCGGACGATTGTCTGTGAAAAGCTTTGCCTTACTTTTAGCAAAGCTCATCACCTTACTGCCCCCGCCTTGCATGTGATAGAGGATGAATATCCAGGCGCCTATGAGCAGAAGTGTCGGGAAGAGCGAGGACATCATAGCAGCCCACCACGGTGAGCGCTCCGGAGGCATTACTTCCACATTTACACCCTTAGCAGCTATATCCTTGGCAATATCTCCAACTCCTATGGTATAGCTCTTGAACTCGGTGCCATCGCTGTAACGGCCGTGGACAACGTCGCCTTGAATTTGAACAGAGCGCACCTTTCCCGCCTCAACGGCGGACAGGAACTCACTGTAACTGATCGTGCGCACTTGCTCTGGCCCCTGGACTGGGGCGAGAAACATGTTGACCAGGCTGACGACCAACACGATCAACACGAGGTAAAGTCCCAAATTTTTAGCCATTCGTCCCAATTTTCAACACCTCACATAGGTGACCATTTCTGTAAGCTATCCTCTCTCCTTCACCACGTATATAGAAGAGAGGTTGCGCCACATTCCGGCGCAATCCAACCCATACCCCACAACAAACTCATTCGGTATGGAAAAACCACGATAATCCACCTGCACCTCTGCTTCCCTGCGATCCGGCTTATCCAAGAGCACGCACACCTTAAGGCTCAACGGTTCTCTTTCCTGCAATAGCCTCACAAGGTAAGACAGGGTCAACCCCGTATCTACTATATCCTCGACCAAGAGGACGTTCTCGCCCTTGACGTCGACGTCCAAATCCTTCGTAATTTTGAGAATCCCACTCGACTGAGTCGAAGCCCCATACGACGAAACAGCCATGAAGTCAATGTGAAGTTCTACAGAAGGATCAAGATATCGCATCAGGTCGACCAAAAAGACTACCGCACCTTTGAGTATAGCCACGGCCACGAGCTTTTTGTTAGTATAATCGGCTGATATTTGGGAAGCCAATTCCTTCACGCGAGACCGAAGCGTCTCTTCTGAGATCAACATCCTGTCCAACTCAAAGGACAACCTGATCATTCCCCCTGACGGATTGCCTTCCCCCTTCGACAGCGCAAGTCACACAAATGCTCATTCTCGGCCCTGATCTATTTTGAGGTTCATGACGACCGCCATAAAGCGGCATCCAGTAAGTTATTGTACTACTTATAGATAAGATTGGCCACCATGCCTCCAACCACCATGGGACAAAAGTGCGGAAGCGTTCTGCATCGCGGAAACAACACACAGGTGTCACCACCACGGTCTCATCTTTGGATCTATAATAGATTCTGGCTTGATGGGTTCCAACGTATGGCGCGGCCTCCAGTGGCGCTTCCTCAAAAATGAACCGCCACGGCCCCCACTGGAGCGTCCTTATCGACAGAGCCTCAGCGACAGACACAGAAATAGGCGCAGGACCACTTCTTAGCACATCCCGCCGAACCCAAGCGATGTACGATGAAGAACCGCACACCTCTATGTCTTTCTCCCATTGAAATCGCCATCTTCCTCCCTTTTCGATGAGCGAGGCCAACTCCGTCGTCCTGCCGCGGTTCAGCGCCTTAAGACCTAAGTGCATCCCCTCACGTCGCACAAGAGAAGACAGCGTAACGTCTTCATTAGCCAAGGCCAAGGCGGCAGCCCTCCTCCAGGCCACAAACGACAAAGGAAGCTTCGCTCGCACCGTCTCAAGAATTGTGTCGCAACGGTCATCATGCACCTTACGCCAAGTGAGGGCTTCGGCAGCAAGGGCAGCTACGTGCTCACAGGCGTTGGGATTAAGCTTTTCCTCAAGCCATGGAACGAGTTCGTTGCGGATAAGGTTTCGCGAGTAACGAACATCGAAATTCGTGGAGTCTTCGCGCCACGGAATGGAGTGCTCTTTGAGAAGTTCTCTCAATTCATCCCTTCGCATCTCTATGAGAGGCCTCACCAACTCGCCTCTCCTCTCGGGGATACCGGCCAATCCGTAAATGCCGCTACCTCTAAAGAGATTAAACAAAACGGTCTCCACTAAATCGCCCTTGGTGTGCCCCAGGGCCACCCATCGAGTGCCCGTCTCCTCCATCGCCTTTCTCAAGAAATCGTAGCGTATTCTTCTGGCCGCCGCTTCGAGCCCCTCGCCAGGACGCTGTAGCTCGGGCACAGAGACGGACTCCATGACAAGCGGCACATCCCATTGAGAGCAAAGCTCGGCAACAAACCTCGCATCGCCTTTGGAATCGTCACCGCGGATACCATGCTCTAAGTGCGCTGCCACGATCTGCCCATCCCAAAACTTTTTGAGCAACCAGAGGAGCGCAACAGAGTCGCCTCCTCCCGACACTGCCACAAGCATCGGGCCTTTGTCTTTCCACCACCCCTGACGCCCGCCAGTTTTTATGAGCCGCTGGTAACAACGATATAATAATTTATCGCCTATATTTCTCTCCTTCACATCCTAATTTTAACCTACTTTTCGCAAGGGAGTTATAGAATAGACCACTCTAATATAATAAATGGACAGGAAGTACAACTCCCGCCCACTCCGATAGTTCCCATATAAGCTATAACAAAATGGTGGCGGTGAGTGGACTTGAACCACTGACACTGCGGGTATGAACCGCATGCTCTAGCCACCTGAGCTACACCGCCGATTGGTTGCGGGGGCAGGATTTGAACCTGCGACCTTCGGGTTATGAGCCCGACGAGCTACCTGACTGCTCCACCCCGCGATCTTCACACCTATGCCGGCACTCCATAGCGCGTATATATTAGCACAGCCACAAGGGTATAGTCAACACGCCGATGCTGATCGCAGATCCCTTAATATTCAGTGGGGGTCATTTGGTAAATATTGTAGAATAATAGGTATGTCTGGGGTTAAGCTCTACTGAAGACAACATCTCCGATTTGACCGCTCGGCAGTGAGAAGCACGCTAATGGGCGCTTGTTTTCTTGATACCGGAAGCGTTATCATCAACAACCAGGAACAGAGATGGTCAATCAGCCATTTGAGGAGCTGGGGTACAAGTTGATCATCTCTGATATCAGCATCGTCGAATTCTATTTGCTATAGGATTGAAAGTTGGGGGCGAGGGAGGTCATCGCATGATCCCTATTTTGTATTTTATGGAGGGTATCAATGCGGAAGCTTTAGCCGTCCGACAAACCGATAACGATAAACAAGTTGTAGTAATGTGGCTACATGAAAAGAGCAAAAGCGCGCAGGCGGTAGTTTTGCCTTTAAGTGTTGCGAAGCGTGAGGTAATATGCTTTATATTCTGATAACAGTCATAAGTTTTATAGCGGGTTCGATCACCGGGCTAATTGGTGCAAGTGGCGTGATGATAATAGTTCCTGGCCTTGTGATGTTGGGTTGCCCGACCTTCGATGCTATAGGTTGCAGCCTCTTTGCTGATACTTTAGCCTCCTTTACCGTGGCGTGGACCTATTCCAGGTACGGCAACCTCAACTTGAAACAGGGTTGGCTGATAGCCCTTGGATCGATCTTAGGAGCTCAATTAGGAAGTTTTATTTCGCCGCATCTGCCCGAGATAGGAGTAGGGAGTTCTTTTGGCATCTTGCTTTTGGTTTCAGCCGTCATGTTTTGGAAAAAAGGAAGTAGAAGCATTGACATAAAGTCCGAGGACAAAACGATATCAAATGGTGAAGTCGGGGGGGTTTTAAATGTTTTAAGAAATAACCCAAAAATATCGGGAACAATCCTGGGCATGTTGGTAGGAGTCATAAGCGGAATACTCGGTGCCGGAGGAGGCGTAATGATCCTTCTGATACTGGTGTTCGTAATGGGATACAAGATGCACGAAGGCATAGGCACCTCTACCCTTATTATGGCCTTTACTGCAGCTTCCGGAGCCTTAGGTCATGCCTTCACGGGGAATCTTCCCATCGACATTGCCATACCCAGCGCGATCGGCACGGTAATAGGAGGAAGGTTAACCGCAGGCTTTGCCAACAGGACAAATGAGGTGATCTTGGGAAAGTTCGTTGGTATCATCTTTGCCGTATTGGGAGTGTTGATGCTTTTAGGAGTTGGGCAGTAGGGTAAGGTTATAATTTATTGCAAAGTTGAACTGTCAGGGATTGACGGAGAGTAAAATTCTTCAAGAGGAGGAGGCTTCAAAGACACAAATCAGATAATCACACCAGAGGTAAAGGAAGGAGCAGTTTGTATGGTATTTGAACGTGAAAAGGAATACCTTCGCTCATTAGGCTGCTATTAACTTCATAACCTCTAGGATTAATTGTACACCTGAAACCATCTTAAAGTACTTAGATCAGGCAGACTTAAGCGAACTCAAGGGATGCGCCCTGGAATAACGAGCGCGGAACGTGATCGCACGAAAGAGTCGGAGCTTTGGAGCTTAAGATAACTTAAAGCTTGCACCGTGCCAACGAAATCATGCTTAGGAGCATTGCTTTTTTCGCACTAAGCAATGCTCGGCCGCCTCCTGAAGAAATAGTTATATTCATCGATGAGCACAAGACAGATTACGGAGTCTTAGCCGATTTGCCGAACACTTCAGATCGCTTCGTCGAATACTTGCGAGAGAAAACGCAGCCAAATCGATCCATCTTCTCGCTCGCCCCGCACAAAGCATGACGCTATGTTGCATAGTAGAACAACGATCAGACCACAGAACTCGTATCTTTCCTTTAGCAAGCCTGAACAGCAATGCAGGCGATATTTGCATTGGTGCCGGGCGCGGGAATCGAACCCGCACGGACCTAAGTCCACAGGATTTTAAGTCCCGTGCGTCTGCCACTTCCGCCAGCCCGGCCTGGCAAAAGCTATTATAAAATGCTTACAGCACACCGTCAAGCACAGTTTATGACTTTTGCAAGCCTTCTAAGGCAATTTTGACCATACTTGCTTGTAAAAGCTTGTCCTTCTCCGAAAAAGAGAACCCTATCTTCTGCGTTCTTGTGTGTTGACCATAGTTTAATTACCACGTCTTTCGTCTACAGGCCAGTCCTTTCCCAGAATTCGCGCAGCATGTCGTCCAATTGATCGACATCTATGAGAAAGGCGTCGTGGCCGTTCTCGCTCTCGATCTCATCGTATGATGCCTTTACGCCGGCGCTCTTGCCAATTGTTGAAATCTCCTCAACCTGCCACGTGGGGAAAAGGCAATCGCTGGTGATACCTATTGCCAAAAGGTGCTTGCCGGAGAAGTTGGAGAGGGCAGATTTCGCTCCTCCTCGCCCTTCGCCCACGTCGTGGAGATCCATAGCTCGCGTGAGGTAGATATAGCAGTTGGCGTCAAATCGGCGGACCAGTTCCTCGCCGTGGTAATGAAGGTAATTTTCGACCTGGAAGCGACCGTTCCATTCCCACGGTTGGCCTGAAGCGAACTGGCGCATCCAACGCCTCACGAATACAGCTTCGCTGCGATACGTGATCATGGCAAGCATCCTTGCCACGGCCAAACCGCTCTCCGGGCCAGGCCCTGGGTAGTAATCCCCGCCCTTCCACTCCGGATCGGCCATTATGGCCTGCCTTTGAACCTCATTGAAGGCTATCGCCTGGGGATAAAGACAAAGGGGGGCTGCTATGACGACGGCGCGCTCCACGACTTGCGGATACATCACGGCCCACTCGAGCGCCTGCATCCCGCCAAGAGACCCTCCGACGACGGCAGCGAGACGCTTGACGCCGAGCTCGTGAAGGGCAGCTGCTTGAGCGCGCACCATGTCGCGCACCGAAAATACCGGAAAACTCATGCCATAGGGACGCCCGGTAGATGGGTTTATGCTCGCGGGCGACGTGCTGCCGTATGGGCTCCCTAAGAAGTTGAAGCAGATGACGCAAAGCGAGGACGTATCTATGGCTTTGCCAGGACCCACGAGATTTGGCCACCGCGCAGGCGGAAGCCCTTCGACATCATCTCCGGCTACGTGGTGGCTGCCAGTAAGCGCATGGCAAACCAACACCACGTTGTCGCACGCTGAGGATGGTTCGCCATGCTGTGCATAGACTTGCTTGACGCTGACTAATCTTTTTCCAGATTCGAGGGTGAGTTCTGGAATTTCAACGGCGCCCAACTTTTCCAAAACGCTTCCCGTTTGATCCAACTGCTTTCGTTTCCTCCTGCTATCGCTATTTATCGCCGTCTATTGCTTGCACGAATGCCTTGGAGTAACCTCTCGGCATTGCGCTTAAGAAGGGCCTCTTTGTTTTTCTCGGTAAGAGAACTCCCCTCGAGTAACCTTCTGTAGCGTTCCGCGCTCAGAATGGGGTAATCGCTGCCGTAAAGGATTTTGTCGAGGACGCCGGCGCTCATTGCAGCGTCAAAGGCTTTGGCCCCATATAAAAAGGGCGTTGCCGCAGTATCGTAATAGGCATTGCTCAAGGCCAACTTCACCTCCGGCATCAGCTCATAAAGCCAAAGCCCTCCACCCCAGTGGGCAAAGAGGGTCGTCGCCTCGGGATGATTGAAGCAAAAACAGTATGCTTCCTTCGGTCCTACATTTCCCTTGCCTGGATAATCATGACCCACGGGCTCAGCCACGTGGACGAGGAGAAAGAGCCCCATCTCGTGGCACATCCCAGCCAAGCGCCACGTCTGGCGTTTGTCAGCGATGTCGAAGCCCTGTCCCAAAGGAAACAACTCACCGACGCCTATAAGCCCCTCTTCGCGACACCGCTCAATCTCTCGCGCGCTCCCTGGAGCCAAGGGAGGCACCACGGCAAGCCCCTTCAATCTTCCCGAAGACGTCCTTACCGATTCGATGACATAATCGTTACAAAGCCTACACAGGCCCAGATCCGAAAAGGCAAAGCCGAAGATCCAGCTTTCACCTATGCCATCTGTTTCCATCTGGGTCAGCACGTCCTCCGCCGTCGCCCAGCGGTGGATTTTCCCAGAGGCGAGCGTCTTAAAGTAGGGCTCCCTCTGAGCTATCCGCTCCCAATCCCTTATAACCTCGGGCGGATAAACATGAACGTGGCAATCTATCGCACCCCTCATGACACTTCGGCCCTCTCCTTCGGTTTTCTCAACTCTCTCAAGAGCCTGGCGATGCTTTCCATTATTCTGCGCGCCACCCATGGGCGGTTCATTGTGTATATGTGAACCCCGTCCGCACCGCTCGAAAGCAGATCCACTATCTGGTCTACGGCATAGGCCACACCTGCGTCCTCCAAGGCCTCTGGGGCATCGGCATACTTGGAAAGGATACGCGCCAGCTTGGGCGGTATAGAGGCACCGCACAGCGTTACGATGCGCTCTATCTGTTTCTTGTTGACTACCGGCATAATGCCAGCCGATATGGGCACATTTATACCAATGCCCCTCGCCTTCTCCAAGAACCTGTAAAAGGCCTCATTTCCAAAGAACAGCTGCGTGATCAGAAAATCGACGCCCATCTCCACCTTGGCTTTCAAATGAAGGAGACCCAATTCTATATCGTCGCACTCGACATGCCCCTCTGGATAGGCTGCCCCTCCTATCGAAAAGGCATCGCCGTAGACGCGCCTTATGTGCGCCACGAGATCCGCGGCATAGCGGAAATGCCTTGGAACGGAATCTATATCCATGCCGGCCGGCGGGTCGCCTCGGAGGGCCAAGACATCACTTATGCCGGAAGAAAGGAGCTCCTTTAAGATCGAATCAGCCTCCTCCTTCGACGTACCCACGCAGGTAAGATGGGCCAGCGCTCTTATGCCATAGACGTTTCGGATGGATGACGCGATTTCGACGGTCCTCTCTTTCGTCGAGCCTCCGGCCCCATAGGTGACGCTTATGAAGTCGGGCTGCAGCGACTTCAGTTCTTCTATGGTGGCATATATGCTATCTATGGGGAGGTCTCGCTTCGGTGGAAATATTTCAAAGGAAACGACAGGCCTTCCATGGGGAAAAAGGTCTTTTATTTTCACTTCCCTTCCCTCCTTCCGACATCGCCCAAAAGGGTCTCCACAAGTTTAACAGCCCCGACAGCATCAGGCGCATAACCATCTGCCCCGATATGCCTGGCGAACTCCTCCGTCACGGCGGCACCACCCACGATGACGCGAAAAGGAAGCTTCTTCTCCCTTACGGCAGAGACAGCCCGCGCCATCTCCTTCGTCGTGGTGGTCATCAACGAAGATAAACCGACTATATCGGCTCTCTCGTCCGTAGCGCGCTTTAAAATCGCGTCGAGAGGCACGTCCTTGCCCAAGTCAATCACATTGTAGCCATGGCTCCTTAAGACCAAGACGACGAGGTTCTTGCCTATGTCGTGCAGATCTCCTTCCACGGTAGCCATCACGATCGTCCCCTTTTGCAAGGATTTCTCACCGGCAGAAAAACCCTTTTCGAGCGCAGCGAAGGCAGCTTGAGCCGCTTTGGCCGAATTCATGAGCTGGGGCAAGAAGTAATCGCCGCACTCGTACAGCTCTCCCACGACGTTCAGCGCCGGCACGAGCACCTCGTTGATCAACTTCATCGAAGGCATGCCCGATTCTATGAGTGC
>Ga0116180_1002342_pt1 | contig 15005 bp, 10 predicted proteins | sample AD_UKC073_MetaG_FD_89804 | JGI IMG/M metagenome (GOLD analysis project Ga0116180, IMG submission 89804) | Active sludge microbial communities of municipal wastewater-treating anaerobic digesters from USA - AD_UKC073_MetaG | ecosystem: Engineered > Bioreactor > Anaerobic > Digestate | place: USA...
CGTCATCGTCATCGTTGCCGACGACATGGGCTATGCCGATCTGGGCTGCCAGGGAGCCAAGGACGTGCGCACGCCGCATATCGACTCGTTAGCCGCCAATGGCGTGCGCTTCACCGACGGCTATGTGTCGTGCCCGGTCTGCAGCCCCACGCGGGCCGGCCTGATCACCGGCCGATACCAGCAGCGGTTCGGTCATGAGTTGAACCCACCGCCACCCGGGCAAGCGAGCACGGAAGGGCTGCCGCTGACGGAGAAGACCATGGCCGATTATTTCAAACAAGCCGGCTACGTTACCGGCGCGGTCGGCAAATGGCACTTGGGCTACCAGCCCGCCATGCGGCCCACGCGGCGCGGTTTCGACGAGTTCTTCGGTTTTCCGGGCGGGTCCCACTCATACGTCGATGCCAGAGCCGACGCCAACAACCCCATCCTCCGCGGCACCGAACCGGTGAACGAGAAGGAATACCTCACCGACGCCTTCAGTCGCGAAGCTGTCGCGTTCGTGAATCGGCATGCGGACAAGCCGTTCTTCCTCTACCTGGCGTACAATGCCATCCACGGTCCCATGCAATCGCCGGAATCGTACAAGGAACCTTACGCCGCGATCGCCGATCCCAAACGACAGACCATGGCGGGCATGCTCGCGGCCATGGACACCGGCGTGGGGCAGCTACTCGATGCCCTGCGCCAAAGGAACATCGAGGACAACACGCTCATCTTCTTCATCAGCGACAACGGCGGCCCCACCGCGGTGAACGCCTCGCGCAACCACCCGTTCAGCGGCTTCAAAGGCCAAGTGCTCGAGGGCGGTATTCGCGTGCCCTTCATCGTGCAGTTCAAGGGACGCATCCCGGGCGGCAAGGTCTATCGCCAACCGGTTATCGCGTTGGACATTCTGCCCACCGCGCTCGCCGCTGCCGGAATCAGCGTGCCCGCCGATCGGCCGCTGGACGGCGTCAACCTCCTGCCGTACCTCACCGGCGAGAAGAATACCGCCCCTCACGAGACGCTCTACTGGCGCTTCGGCCCCCAGGCTGCCATTCGGCGGGGCAACTACAAGTGGGTCAGACGCGACGGCGAGGAGAAGCTCTTTGACCTGGCCGTTGACCCGGCCGAGCAGCACGATCTGAGCGCGGACAAGCCACAACTGGTCAAAGAGTTACGCGCTGCCTGGCAGGAATGGAGCGCCGGCTTGGCCGAACCGCTCTGGCAAGGCCGACGAGCTCGCCGAGCCCCTGGCGAACCGCGCCCGGCGGTACCCAATCGACCTGCGGGCCAACGCCGAGGCCAGCGCACCTGACGGCGTTCTACTCGAATCTGCGCGCGATCTGATCCCGCCTGAGGTTGAGCCTCCATCAGCCGGGGAGTAGCATCATCACCGTCGAAACATCAATGCCTGCACTCGAGGGTGCGGTGAATCAGGGCGGAACTTATGAACTCCATTCGCGTACTCACGTCGTCCTTTCTCATCGCCGCCGCAGCATCCATGGCAAACGCCGGTCCATTGAGCGAGACGGCCGCCCCGGGGCCCTACTGTCCGCTGGACGCCCAGGCTCACACCGGAGCCGAGTCGTTCGTTTCGCGGCGTCCGGTCGTGGGCACCACGTACTTCTACTGGTATGACGTGTACAGCGGCGCTCACATCCGCAATGCCGACGGCACGGACGCGTTGACCACTCACCCGCCGGCATCGGCCATGGCCGACCTGAGCTACAAGTCTGCCGAATGGCACTACTCGCAGCTCCGCGACATCCGCGAAGCCGGCATCGACTTCATCATGCCCGTGTTCTGGGGCGTGCCCGGCCAGTACACCTCGTGGAGCTTCGTCGGTTTGCCTCCGCTGGTGGAAGCTCACAATCGCATGCTCGCCGAGGCGGCGGCCGACACCGGCGGAACGCGGCCAGCCCCACCGAAAATCGGCCTGTTCTACGACACCAGCACGCTCCACTGGTACGTCGGCTCGGGCACCTCGCTGCAACCGGGCGAAAAGATCGACCTAACCACCGACGCTGGCCGAGAGTGGTTCTACGTGACCATTCGCGATTTCTTCAGCATGATCCCGCCGGACAAGTGGGCCCGCATCGACGGCAAGCCCATCGTGTTCCTGTACTCAGCCGGTTTCGCCAAGGCGATCGATGACAAGCTCTTCGCCGACACGCAGCGGCGATTCCAAAAAGACTTCGCCACTCGCCTTTTCATCGTTCGAGAGGAAAGTTGGCCAGGCCAGGCCGATGCGTCGTACCGCTGGGGCGGTGCACTGGGCCTGACCATCGGCGACCAGGTGGCCGGCCTCGGGCCGGGCTATGACCATTCGGCTGTCCCCGGGCGACAACCACTGATCGTCAGCCGCCAGAGAGGCGCGTTTTACAATCGCCAGTGGGAGCGGCTGCTCCGCATGAAGACCGCTCGCCGGCCGTGGATCGTCCACGTCGAAACCTGGAACGAGTGGCACGAGGGCACCGACATCGCCCGCTCCGAGGAGTACGGCGACCACTACATCCGGGCCACCGCCCGATACGCTCAAATGTTCAGAGCCGGCACGCAGCTCGATCCGCAAGGCCCGTTCGCCCGGGCCGCCCGCGTCCGTTGGTTCGGCCGGCAGGTGGAGGGGCTGGAATTGCTGCCCAGCGGCAACGACGGCTGCTGGCAGACCGGCAACGCGGACGGTTCGATCGCCGTGACCAGCACCCCCTGCCCCGCCGACAATCCTGCCGGATACCTCTATTTCCGCGTGGATGACGGGTACATGTACGACGAGATGGAACGCTCGGCCGAGCTGACGGTGGTGTTCCGCGACGACGGCGGCTGCGAGCGCTTCCGCGTCGAATACGACGGCAGCGATCCGCAGGCCAGCGTGCGCGAAGGCGCGTTTCGCCCCAGTCGCGAGATCAACGTCGGCTCGAGTGGAACGTGGCGTACGGTGAAGCTCATCCTGCCGCAGGTGCGATTCATCGATCGGGCCAATAATGCCGATTTCCGCCTGGCTGTCTTCGGCAACCAGCGGCGACTGACCATCCGAGAGATCCTCCTGCGCAAGTTGCCCGGCGTCGAAATCGAGGCCAGCCCGGCGGAAAACGCACAACCGCAACCTGCCGCCGCAACGCAATGAACGGAATGAAGTTGTCAGCTGTCAGCTATCAGCCGTCAGCGATGAGCCATCAGCTCCGTCAGATGTCTGGCTCATAGCCCACAGCTCACAGCTCTCACGCCTCAGGTCGCAGGACTCAAGCCTCCTCGCATTGCTCCCGCCGGCCTTTTGTGCGAGACTGCCGTCCTATGTCTGATGCAGTACGCCTGACGGATATTCCCTTTTCGCTCGATGTACCCGCCATGCTGAAGAAGCTGCGGATCGACGGCCGGCCGCAGTACGCCGATCGCTTCGCCCGGCTCGTCGAGCAGGCTGTCCCGCTGGCTCGTCCCAAGGCACTGCATGCGGTGAGCTACGTGGACTCGCGAGCCGAGAATCACGTGGTGCTCGACGGCGTCACGCTGACCAGCCGCGTGCTCAGCGTGAATCTGGACGGCGTGCATCGCGTGTTTCCGTTCGTCGTCACCTGCGGCGTCGAACTGGACTGCTGGTCGCGCGGCATCCGCGACATGCTCGAGCGGTTCTGGGCCGACGCCATCATGGAGGAAGCCCTGCGCGCCGCCTTCGATGCTCTGAAGGACCATCTCGTTCGCCGGTACGACCTCGGCCACACCGCCTTCATGACGCCCGGCTCGCTCGAGGACTGGCCCATCGAACAACAGGCGCCGCTGTTCAGCCTCCTGGGCGATCCGCACGCTCAGATCGGCGTTCAGCTCGCCGACACGTTCATGATGACGCCGGTGAAAAGTGTCTCGGGCCTGCATTTCCCGACCGAGGCCAGCTTCGAGAACTGCCAGCTTTGCCCGCGCGACCCCTGCCCCAATCGTCGCGCGCCCTACGATCCCGACCTTTACCGCACGCGGTATCTCCACCGCGGCTCCAACTCATGACGTCGGCTTTTTGTCCGCAGATTGCGCGGATTCAGAATTGCGTCCGGTCAGCACGTTTTGGATGACGGTAGAAGACGTTCGACCACGGGCAGCGCGGACGGAGACGGATAACAAGAGCATCTGACAGGAGATAACGGCGGCAACAGAGAGCCATCTCCGTTAGTTCCCTTGCCTCCTGTCGACCCAATTCCGCACCGACGAGACAACTTTCAACATGGAGTGCCGATGGGTGCCAGGGCAGCGTTTATGGTATTGCATCAAGCCAGGATGATGATATAAGTATATCATCTGAGCCGTTGTCGGTCCGGCTCATAGCCCATAGCTCACAGCTCAAAGCTCTTTCCAGAAAGGCGACACGATGAAACCCACTCACATCCGAGCAGCACGCGTAGCGGTTTTCGCGATCGGGGCACTGGCCGGCTTGGTGTTGACCGCCGGATGCCAGACCGGCCCCCGAATTGAAGGCCCCGTGCGAGCCATCTGGGTCACCCGTTTCGATTACAAGACCGCCGATGACGTTTGCCGGATCATGCAGAACTGCCAGGAGGCGGGTTTCAACACCGTCGTCTTTCAGGTGCGCGGCAACGGCACCGCGTTCTATCGCTCCCAGCTCGAGCCCTGGGCCGAGCAGTTCGATTTCAAGGACCCCGGCTTCGACCCGCTCGAGGTGGCCGTCGCCCAGGCCCACGAGCGCGGGCTGGAGCTGCACGCATGGATGAACGTCATGCCCGCGTGGCGCGGCACGAAGCCGCCGAGCGATCCCAGGCAGCTCTACAACGCCAAGCCGGAGTGGTTTTGGTACGACCAGCACGGCAATCGACAGGCGCTCAGCACGTTCTACGTCAGCCTCAATCCCTGCCTGCCCGAAGTTCGCCAGTACCTCGTGGACGTGTTCCGCGAAGTCGTCGGCGGCTACGACGTGGACGGCCTGCACCTGGACTACATCCGCTTCCCCAGCGAGCCTCCCGCCACTCCACCCGGCTCGGGGCTGGACTATCCGCGCGATGCTCGGACACTGGCCCTCTACAAGGAACAAACCGGTCTGACGCCGGATGAAAACATCGAAGCCTGGAACCAATGGCGTACCGATGCCGTCACGCAGCTCGTGGCGGACATTCGCGACATGATGCGTCGGACCAAGCCGCGAGCGGTCCTGGCCGTCGCCGGCGGCAGCAATCGCAAGGAAAGCCTGCGGTTCTTCCGCGACGATCAGACCTGGGTCGAGCGCGGGCTCATCGACGCGATCTACCCCATGAACTACCAGTCCAACCTCGAGAAGTTCAAGGAGGGCTTGACCATGTGGGTGCCGGCCCCCACAGGCGTGGCGGTGGTGCCCGGTATGTGGTTTGCTTCGCGCCTCGGGCCGGAAGAGGGCCCCGAGGTGGCGCGTCAGCAGGTGGAATACGCTCTCCATACGACGGGCAACGTCTGCGTGTTCTCGTACTCCTCGCTGTTCGACTCGACCGATCGCGAGCTGACGCCGGTCGCCCAGAACAACGAGCAGGCCGCACGGCAAAGGCAGCTGCGCGAGAAGCGCCGCCAGGCCATCATCCCGTTGCTCAAGGGCGCGGCCGGCCAGGTCTAGCGCTTCTTGCCGATTGCGATTCCGGCATTTCCAAGCCCCGGGGGGCGGGCATCTGGCCCGCCTCCATTAGCGCGGTCTTAGTGCGCTTGCAATCGCGGACGGAAGACGGCGACAGGTTCCTCTCACAGCCCGTACGGCTCATGCAAAATCCGCGACCATCTGCGCAATCTGCGGACAAAAACGAACTCGGGAACGACGCACCGATCGCAATGCCCTCAGCCTTCGGGCCGGCGCGCTTGTTCTGCAATCACACCCACTCTGTGGCCGCATCGTCTCAGCTCGCCCGGACGCATTGTCCGCAGATTTCACCGATTGTCGCAGATTCTTGAAGACATGCTGGCAGAGCGTTCGCATCGTTGGCCACGGTGGTAGACTCCGCTTGGACCATGAATTCAGCACTGAGAATCGCCAGGAGTGCTGGCGTAACGAAAAAACGTGGGCACGTCCAGGAGTGCCAACAGTCGGCCCCTCGATGAAGAGACCAATGTCCTGATGTGATCGTTCGGCGCCCCCGAACAAATAAGGATCCCGCAGCTATTAGTCGATATGGATATGGTTGGCTTTTGTTTGGCCTGATGACGCGGCAGCGGGGCGACCGGTAATACCCCTCTTCCGGTCGTCGGGCTGCGGTTCACTTACTGGTTTGCGAAATCCGAGCATGCGAAAACGAATTCTGGGACTTTGCGGCTTGACCGTTGCTCTCATGATGCCCCTGTGCCTGGGCGGCTGTCTATGCGGATGCCCGGTGGACCCGTCATCGTCCCCCACCGTCTACGTTCTGGATGACAATGCCTCCGGGGCCATCCAGACCCTGAATAACATTGTCAACATGACGGTGGTGTCGAGGGATGCGAACGATCTCAAGGCCGAGTACCGAGCCGGCTTCGTTCAGGGCAAGCTGCAAGGCAGCACGGTCCTGTCGGCCAGGGACAACAACTGGGATCACTCCTACCTACTCGATCCCTCTCATTCCTTCCCCAGGCAACTTGGTCCCACGCAGGATGAACTCAACAAGGCGGCTGGCATTCTGAATGCCAACTATCAGGCGTTTATCCAGTACCTGAGGGATCCCGGCACGGATTCCCTCACGGCACATCGCTTCAAACGACTGCTGTTCCGGATGCTCGGCATTTACCACGGCCTCAAACTGGCCGAGCCGGCCGATTTGGACTTCTCCGGCGATTGGCTGCCCGATACCAACTACTTGACCGCCGCGGAGCTTGCCCTGGGCTACGAGACGCCGGACATCACATTCATGGATATCTACTTCATCAACGCCTACTGCGATCTGACGGACGTCATCGATAGCTCGATGGAACTGGCTCCGAACCGCGTGCCAGCAGACCGTCCGGACAAGTGCTCGGCCTTTTTGAAGCGCGTCGGCAACGAGGTGATCCTGACCCACAACACCTGGTACGGGTTCCTCTCGCAGACCATGGTTCAGACGTTGGTGGTAAACGACGACGCCATGACCATAAACGCCGTCACCCCCGGCATGATCGGATCGAACACGGATTTCGGATACAACAACAAGGGGATCATGTTCAACGAGACGACCCATCGGTTGTCCAAAACCGAGGTCAAGACGGATCGAATTTGTACATTCTGGCGGGCAGCCCTCGCTGAACAGTTCTCGGGATCCATCACCGAGTTTTTCGATGCCATCTCGCTGGACAACAGCGGCACATACCTGAACGGCTACATGCTAGCAGACGCCAACACCGGCGAGACCGGCCTGGTCGAGATGTCCCATCGCTGTTTCGTCTTCTATCGTTCGACCGGCGGGGATTATACGGTCACGGCGACCTCGCTGGACGGCCAGCCCTGTTCGGTGGAATATGACACCGAAATGGTGACCCCTGATTATCTGATGGGGATCAACTATCCGGCCTCACTGCAGGTGCGTGCCGATCTGGAATCCACCGACAACCGGCCCGCCCGGCGCGTGCAGTTCAAGACGCTGCTGCCCGAGGTCGCCGACGTCGAGGCCGCCAAGGACGTCATCACCTACACCGATCCGGCCAACCCGCTTTCCATCTTCGGACGCTGGGACCTGGGCTATGGCGAAACCTCATACCCCAAGCAGATCCCGGACGGTGCCGTCGACGCCAAGGTCGGCACGACCGGCATGGTTCGCGCGTTCATGAATCTGTCCGGCGTACTGGATATGTGCAACGCGAACAGCGGTTTCTGGATGCTGTACGGCACGCCCAAGGTGGACGGCAAGCCTTTCATCTGGAGCGAGTCGCCGTGGAGCACGCAGAAGCGGCGTGATGTGCCGGATCGAGTCGATGGCACCTTCACCCTCATGCCGCTGTATCTGAGGTAAACTCCACCGTCCGCCGAACGAAGACACCAAGACCAGGCGAAGCAAACGGGACAGGTGCGATTGGCCTACCGAGCGCAATCGAACCTGTCCCGCTTTTTAATGAATCGACCCCTGACAGCCGCACCGCGTCGCCCGCGGCGCGTGCCACGAGCGTTCCTCGTGGGCGATTCGGCGCATGCCGATCAGTCCTGACCCCTCTGAGCGGGTGGGACGCCCGCCCCCCCCCAACTGCCGCGGCCGGCTGTCTCCTGTCTGCTGTCTCCTGTCTCCTTCCCCCTGCTGTTTCCAGTCTCTCTCTCTTCGGTCTCCTTCCTCTTGACCTCCGCGTTGCCTTCGTGGATCATGCACGATCCATGACAGTCCGACCTCTCCAACGTGCCAACTTCGTGGATCAGGCGTACGCCGCCATCAAGGAGCTCATCGTCAGCGGCGAGCTGAAGCCGGGTGATCAACTGAATATTGACGCCTTGGCCCGGCGGCTGGCCGTGAGCAACTCACCCATCCGCGAAGCATTGCGACGGCTCGAACACGAACGCTGGGTGGAGACGATCCCCTTCCGCGGGGCATTCGTCCGGCCGCTGGACGCGGCGGAGCTGGCCGAGCTGTATGAGATGCGGCAGATTATCGAACTGGCGGCACTTCGGAAGGTCATGCGGACGATCCGGCCGGGTACGAATCGGCGACCGCGGACGGACAGCGCCGCCGCCGAAGCCGGCACCGGCCGGTCCGACTCGGTCCGGCGGAAGGCGCATACAACGGCGAAAAGCGACGCGAACGGACTCGCGACGCTGCGGACCATCGCAGCCCAGATCGATGCGGCAGTGACGGCGGGGGATGCGCTCGGCTATCTGAACGCCGATGCCCGGTTCCACCAGGCCCTCGTGGACTTGGCCGGCAACCGCCGGCTGGCCGACCTGTTCCGAACGCTGGTGGAGCAGGGTCGCAGCTTCATGCTGGGCCGCACGCCGGCGGCCATGGCCCGCTGTCGCCGGGAACGCGACGAACACGAACAACTCCTCGACCTGATCGACCGGGGCGACTCGCGGGCCGCGTGCCGCCTGCTTCGGCGTCATCTACGGTTTTCGTCGAACGATCTTCAGCCATATCAAACGAAGGGGTGAGGACCACATGATGCGACACTGCTGGTCTCGGGCGCGGATGAATCCGCGCGGACTCAAGCCCGCGGCTCGTCGGAGCGTCGAATTGTCGCTCATAGTTGCCGCGATGGGCGCACTGGCCGGTTGCGGATCGCTGTCCGCGGCTCCCGGGCGGACGGCGGGGCAGGAAGCCGACGGGCCCTGGTGGATGCAGGAAACCGCCCTCACGCGGGATGGCAAGCTGGACCTGAAAAGCCAGCCCTGGTGGCCACAGGCAGCCGCCCTGGCAGTCGGCGAAAGCTTCACCGTGCCGGACGGCAGCGGATCGGGCGTGATGCTGATCCGCCGCGAGGCTCTGACCCGCGGCAACCGTCGTTTCGAAGCCATCGTGTGGATCATCGACGATGATGCCGACGGCAGCACGCGATCCGGCGGCGACGTGGATTCCGATTGCTACGTGGTCGATTGGGACTGCGACGGCGTGGTCGATCGCATGGTCGATTACATCGACAACGACGGCGATGACGATGCCGACGAGATGGATATCCGCTACTTCACCAACGGCGAACTGCGGTCGGTGTGGTGCGGCATCGATCTCGACGACGACAACCACATGTGGGATCTCGAAGCGTACGAGTACTCGCACAACTTCTTCAGGAGCGACCCGTACGGCAACGAGATGATCTACATGAACAAGTTCGACCCTGAACGAGGCGAGTGGGTGCCCATTTCCGAGTGCCCCTTCGCCTTCTGGGACACCGACGGCGACGGATACAGCGAGATCACCATCCGCATCAGCGCGTCGCCGCTGTCGTTCGATCCCAGCACCGATCCGGACTATGCCAACGATGCCGCCCGCTACCGCGGGCAGTGGCAACCCGACATGCAGCACATGGGCGTCTCCAACGTGCGCTACAGCTTCGACGTGGACAACCTGAGCGGGCCGGAGTTCCCGCTGCACTACGACTTCGGGTTCAACCTCGTGGGCAGCGTGCCCTACCAGGTGTCTGGAATGAGGCACTACAATCCCCGGCGACGTCCGCCCCAGGTGACCTGCGTCATTCCGCACGACAAGCTTCGCCGCTGGAGCGACCACTATCCCGCCCGGGAGACCGGCTTCAGTTGGCACGAGAACCACGACGACACCATCGCGATCGGCGACGCCCCCGATCCCAAGCTCGACTTCCGCTGGGAAGGCGTGTTCTGGATCTGGGAGCGGCGGTTCATGGAAAACACCGGCGGTCCGAACCAGAAGTACAACGTTCGTCGCGAATGGAGTGGAAAACCCAGCAAAATCCGCGAGCTGTACTACAGCCCGGTGGATCGCCGGCTACACCTGTACGGGGCTGAGGAAGGCTGGATTCAGATCGGCCACTTCTCGGGCTTGGGCGAAATCGGCGAAGTACGGATGTTCGATACCAACGACAACGGCTTCTTCGACCGTTGGGAGGTCTATCTGGGCGACTCGGTATTGCCCGTTCGTGTCTCGACCATTTGTGATGATGTACAACCGCGGATGAAGTTTGATTACGACGCCGTCTGCAGGTTGCACAACGAGCAAGTGATCCCCGCGGCGCTCGAGGCCGGTCGAAAACTCGCCCAGGCCATGGTCGCGGTGCGTGCGTTCGACGTGCCCGACGGACTTACCCGAGCCGCGCAGGAAGGGCCGCCCGCCTATCGCCGGTACGCCCAGGACGTCGCCGTCGAACTGCACTACCAGGACCTGCGGCGACATTACCTCGAGCGGGCCAACGCCGTGCTGCGCAACGCGAAGATGAACGACTTGCGCACCTTGAACGCGAAACAGCGAGCCGGGGGTGTCAACTCGCAGACGGCCTGGCAACTGGTCCGCGTGCTCGAAAAACTCGACGTCGCGTACGGCCAGGGCGACACGGACGCAGCGATCGGTCTACTCCAGGAGCTGGAAACGATCAAGAAGCTGTTTGACTAAACGCAAGCCCGAAGTGTGCCCGCAGATCGGACAGATGGACCTGACGGCCACAACCATGAGGAGCGAACCATGGCAGACATTGGAATCGGAATCATAGGATCGGGATTCATGGGCCGCACGTACTCGGAGACCATCTCGAAGTACTGCAAGCGGGCCCGACTGGTGGCAGTCACCGGAGGCTCCCGGGCTGAGCAGTTGGCCAAGGACTATAACATGGCACTCGAGCCATCGGTCGATGCCCTGGTGAGTCGCAAGGACATCCACGCCGTCTTCATCGCCACGCCTCACCACCTGCACGCGGAGGAGGCGTTGAAGGCCGCCCAGGCCGGCCGGCATATGCTGATCGAAAAGCCCATGGCCTGCAGCGTGGCCGACTGCGACGCCATTCTCGACGCCTGCAAGAAAGCCGGCGTCTGGTGCTCGATCGCCTTCACTCAGCGCAGCCGAAACTGCAACATCAAGGCCAAACAGCTCATCGACGAGGGCGCGATCGGCCGCATCCGCCACATCGAAGAGCTGGCCCTCAACGCCACGGGCCTGGTCGGCCTGCCCAAGTGGCAGAGCGATCCGGAGAACCTCGGCACGCTCTTCGGCCACGCCATCCACAACTTCGACCGCATCCGCTGGCTCACCGGCCAGGAGATTCGGACGGTTTACGCCAAGTGCGGCAGCATCGAACCCGACGTGAAGGTCGAAGCCAGTTCGATGGTACTCATGACGCTGGCCGATGGAGCCCTCGCCACGCTCTGGGCGTCATTCCAGGTGCCCAAGCCGTCGTTCCCCCGCTCCCAGTTCAGTTGCCGCATCATCGGCGAGAAGGGCATCATGGATCTGGACGCCTATGGCGAGTTGCGGGTCGCAACTGACGGTGAGTGGCGCGTGGTCGAGAACCAGGCCCCCATCGACTGGCAGGGCAAGGGCTTCCTCGACCCCGTGCGGCTCGAATCGTACACGCGGCAATGCCAGGATTTCATCGACGCCGTCGTGGACAATCGCCCCCCGGCGGTCACCGGATGGGACGGGCGGCAATCGGTGGCGGCCGCCTTGGCAGCCTACCAGTCTTCGGCAACCGGACAGGAGATCGTGCTGTCATGAAATTCGAAAAATCCAAACAACTGTGGGAACGGGCGTCGAAGACCTGCCCCGGCGGCATTCACAGCAACGTGCGCAAAGCCTGGCAGCCACACCCGATGTTCTACGAACGCGGCGAGGGCTCGCATATCTGGGACGTCGACGGCAACGAGTTCATCGACTACGTGCTGGCCCGCGGGCCGCTGTTGCTGGGCCATTCCCCCAAGCCGGTGCTCGACGCGGTCAAAGCGCAGCTCGACCGCGGTTTGATGTACGCCGGGCAGCATGAACTGGAGATCCAGGCCAGCGAGAAGTTCTGCTCGCTCGTGCCTTGCGCCGAGATGGTGCGATTTTCGGGCTCGGGCAGCGAGGCCACACACGCGGCCATGCGACTGGCCCGAGCCGTCACCGGACGGACCAAGATCCTGCGCTTCGAGGGCCACTACCACGGCTGGTTCGACAACCAGATGTGGAACTTCGCCCCACCGCTCGACAAAGCCGGTCCGCGCGAAGCGCCCGTTCCTCTGCCCGCCACGGCAGGTCAGAACCCTAACGAGGCCGACCATCTGGTGATCCGGCCGTGGAATGATCTGACGCTCGTCGAGGAGGCCTTCGGGCAGAACCCCGGCCAGATCGCCGGCGTCATCACCGAGCCCGTCATGTGCAACACGGGCGGCATTCTGCCCAAACCGGGATTCCTCGAAGGCCTGCGCGACCTGTGCACCGCTCACGGCGCCCTGCTCATCTTCGACGAGGTCATCACGGGCTTCCGCGTGAGCCTGGGCGGTGCCCAACAGTACTTCCGCGTGACACCCGACCTGGCCACGTTCGCCAAAGGCATGGCCGGCGGTTTCCCGGTTAGCGCCATCGCCGGCAAGCGGCAATACATGCAAGCGTTCGGCGATCTGACCGTGACGCATGCCGGTACGTACAACTCGAGCGCGCCTTACATGGCGGCCACGCTGGCCGCGATGAACATGCTTTCGGCCGACGATGGCGCTCTGCTCAAACACGCTCACGACATGGGCCGGCAGCTCATGGACGGCATCCGCGAGGCCGGTCGCCGGGCGGGCAAGGACGTCCACGTCCGCGGTGTCGGCACCGTCTTCCACGTCTCGTTCAACGATAAAGAGGAGATCGTGGACTACCGGACCTCGCTCGGCAAGGATGCCGCCGCCTACGACCGCTTCTGGTTGGCCCTGCAGGATCGCGGCATTCGCACCGTGCCAGGCGGTCTGTGGTTCGTCTCCACCGCTCACACGCCTCAGGACGTACAGCAAACGCTCGACGCGGTTGCCGAGGCGATCAAGCTGGTTTAAAAGTACGCACCTGAGCACAGGGCCCCAAGCACGCCGTTGGCGGCTTGGGGCCCCTGCCCGTGCGCATTCCGCACGCCCATTGGCGCGATCCAGGAGCCGAAACGGATGCCGACCGAGACCATGACCTCACGCGAACGAGTCCTGCGGGCCCTGAATCATCAGATTCCCGATCGCGTCCCCATCGACTTGGGCGGGTTCCAAACCGGCATCCACCGCGTCGCCTACGCCGAGCTCATCCGGCATCTGGGCATCAACGACGAGATCACCATCCTTGACGCCGTCCAGCAGCTCGCCAAGCCCTGCGAGCAGGTGCTCGAGCGTTTTCACGTGGACACGCGTTACATCGTCGCCCACGCCCCCGATGGCTGGACGGGCGGGATCGTCGAAACCGTCCGCGATGGGCGGACTTGGCTCGACCTCAAGGACGAGTTTGGCCTGGTCTGGTCCTGCCCGGCGGATACGCCGAACTACCTCGACCTGAGCCATCACCCGCTGGCCGAGGCCACGGTCCAGGATGTGAAAGACTACCCCTTCCCCAACGGCGGCGACCCGACCCGCTTCACGGGCCTTCGACAGCAGGCCCTCACGCTCCGAAATGAGACGCCCTACGCGCTGTGCACGGGCATCGGCGGCGTGGTCTACGAACACTGCTGGTACCTGCGTGGCCTCGAACGCTGGTTCATGGATCTCGTCGAGAATCACCCGTTCTGCGAGGCCCTGCTTGACCGGATGCTGGCTTATTGGACCGACTATTACACCGCGTTCATGCGGGAGGTCGGCGACCTCGTCGATGTGGTGATGATCGGCGACGACTTGGCCGGCCAGCGCGGGCCGCTGTTTCGGCCGGAAATTTACCGGACGCTGGTCAAGCCGCGACAGAAGGCCCTGGTTCAGCACATCAAGTCGCTGACGAAGGCGAAAATCTGGTATCACACCTGCGGCGCGTGCGTCGAATACATACCGGACTTAATCGACAACGGTGTGGATATCCTCAATCCGGTCCAGATCGGAACGCGAAACATGGAACCGGCCGCTCTCAAGGAGAAGTTCGGTCGGCAAATTACATTTTGGGGCGGCGGGATCGATTCTCAGCACGTGCTGCCGACCGCATCGCCCGCCGAAGTCCGCGAGCACGTCCGCCGCAACATGGCCGCCTTCAAACCCAACGGTGGGTATGTGTTCAATAACGTGCACAACATCCAGGCGGGTGTCCCCGCATCCAACATCGTGGCCCTGTTCGATGCCGCGTACGAATTCGGCTTCTACAATTGAGCAATTCAGCCCGCCGGCAAGCTGGGGGTCGCTGGCGTTTATCGGCTCTCTCGTTTCTGGACTACCTTGTATTCATCCGCCCGATTAGCTTTCGCGCGGATGCGCCTCGAAGAAGAGATACGATCAGAGGCGAACAAGCGCGAGATTCGGCCCGTCGAATAACAGAAAAGCGGGCGTTTCGTTGACAAGTGGTCGCGCCGCAGCGCTCGATAACGAGCATGCGCTGCGTGTTTGAGCATCGAAATATTCCGAGATTTGGTATCCAGCCGGGCAAGGCTATTGTCCTGCTTCAGTCGGAATTGGAGAGAGCCGCCGTGTGAGTTACACCTATGGGGTGGTACCAGACGGAGGATCGTCCAATGCCGAGAGAGCGACGGAGTTTCAGCGGGGCTGAGAAGATGGC
>Ga0116180_1002343_pt1 | contig 15003 bp, 9 predicted proteins | sample AD_UKC073_MetaG_FD_89804 | JGI IMG/M metagenome (GOLD analysis project Ga0116180, IMG submission 89804) | Active sludge microbial communities of municipal wastewater-treating anaerobic digesters from USA - AD_UKC073_MetaG | ecosystem: Engineered > Bioreactor > Anaerobic > Digestate | place: USA...
AGGAGACCCGCACCGCAGCGCCACGCGGCACCCGGTCCTGCCCACACCCCGGTTCGCCGTCCCCGCCCTCACCCAACCGCCTCAGGGCAGCGACCTCGCTGACTCATGAAAGACGGAGGCTAGGCAGGACTCGATGGGCTCGATCAGGTCGGGCCCGGATCGGAATACGCCGCGGCGTCGCGCCTCGTCCGTCAGTTCGCGGAACCAGCCCTCGACCAGGATCAACCAGGAACATGGAGGTTGGGATGAAGTGCAGGCTGAAGCGTTTGGTGCTTGGCCAACCAGTCATTGACTTTGGGGTGCCTGTGGGTGGCCTAGTTGTCCAGGATCAGATGCGCCTGGAGGTCATGAGGGCGTTGGCGTCGATGGTCTTCAAGAAGGTCATGAACTCGAAGTGGTGGCGCCTCGGCAGGCATTGACCGACCACGGCGCCTGGGCAATGGTGATCGTTGCCTGCATCGCCCCAATGTAGAGGGCCGCGCCAGCCCCGCAAGAGCCGATGGACCGGCGGGCGCCGCGGCGGACGCGAACGGGGGCCGGGATGATCATTGCGACCACCCCGGCCCCTCCACTGCCGGCCCTGACTACCGGACATCGTGAATGGCGGCCCGGCTGCCCGGTCACGCCGCGACGTCGCTCTTGCGCGGCCGCCCCCGCGGCCGCTTGCGCGCAACGATGGCGCCCGCGACGAGCAGGTGGCCGCCCCAGACACCCCAGGGCTCCGCACGGTCGAGGGCTCCGCTGAGGCAGGCCGCCCGCATCGGGCACGGGCCGCACAGCGACTTGGCGAACTCGACATCCTCGGGACGCTCGGCGAACCAGAGCTCGCCGTCGTACTCCCGGCACGGCACCTGCGTGCGGACCGATCTCGCCCCACGATGCGCGTCGAGCACTGCGCTGGACTGCACCGCCATCACCTCCCTCGTCGTGCGACGTCCCGCGGTGGCGGGCGTCGGCTCCTTTCCGGTGGCGCCGCGTCCCCGGTCGGGAATCGGCGCTTCGTGCCCGATGGTCCGGCTGTGCTGCCGGGCGACCGGTCGTGCGTCGTGCTGTGTTGCTGTAGTCATCAGTGGCCTTAGGGGTGTCCGACCGGCCGACGCAACAAACACGAAGGCCGCGGATCCCGGGTGGGTTCCGCGGCCTGGAGAGGGCCTGGCTGGCTGTCGGCTAGCGAGGCGGTCTTCCGGGGGCGGAACGACGGACGGGGACATTGGCGGTGGCGCCGGCCTTGACGGCCGCGGCGCACAGGGTGGCCGGGACGGCGACATAACCATCGCGAGCGAGGACGGCCTTGCCGGCGGCCAGGGCGCCCAAGGCGAAGCGGGCAGAGGTCTCCTGGTGGGCCACGGGGGCCGGGTGGGTCGCCAGGAGGCCGCGAGTGCCGCGCGGACGCATCGCCATGGGCTCAATCGCCGTCATCGACAGAGTGCTCTTCACTGGACCGACCCTCCTTCCGTGGTGTCGCCCGACGTTCGGGGTGACTCGCGCGCAATCGACGAGCGAGGCGGTTACGAGGGTAAACCCCAACCACCGTTTCGCCAACCGAATTACCGAAACTGCCACTGGATGAGGGAGACGGCCCGAAGGGGACGATGAATCAGGTTGCTGCAGAGGCTGATTGACCAACGTCGAGGGGATCGGCTCCGGCCACGAGGGCCAGCACCGCGTCGCCGTAGAGCTCTAGCTTGCGGGCACCGATGCCCGGAATGGCCGTCAAACCGGCGGAGCTCTCGGGTCGGGCCTCGGCGATCGCCGTGAGGGTCGCGTCGGTGAAGACGACGAACGCCGGCACCTTGTCGGCCCTGGCGACCTCGCTGCGCCAAGTGCGCAGCGACTCGAAGAGGGCGGGGTCATAGGTCGGTGGACAGTCGGCACAGCGGCCGACCTTGCGCTCGGCCGCAGCCGAGAGCAGCGTGCCGCAGCCACGGCATACGGCCGGCAGCCGTGGCGTGCGCGCCCGACCGGAGCTCTCGCCCGCCCCTCCCCCGGACCGCCCGGAGCCCCCGCCACGGGCAGCTGGCGTTGCCCCGGGCCCGAAGATGGCCGCGGCCGCCTCCAGGAAGCGGGACGGACGCCGAGTCTGCCGAGCCCCGGGGGTCCGGGCGGCGGCCCAGGACAGGCGCAACTCGCGGCGCGCCCGGGTTAAACCGACATAGAGAAGTCGCCGCTCCTCCTCGATCGCTGCGGCGCCTTCGGCCATGGTGATCGGCAGGTAGCCATCGCTGCAGCCGGCCAGGAAGACGACGTCCCATTCCAAGCCTTTGGCAGCATGCAACGAGGCCAGCGTGACCCCCTGCACCGCAGGGGCGTGCTGGGCGGCGGCGCGTTCGTCGAGGTCGGCCACCAGGTGGCCCATCCGCGCCGCGGGGTCGACGGCCACCAGCGCGTCAGCGAGGGCAGCGAGGGCTGACAGCGACTCCCAGCGCTCCCGGAGCGCACCACCCGCAGTTGGCGGCGTCGCCGCCCAGCCGGCTCCGGCGAGGACGTCGCGGACGAGGTCGGGCAGCGGGGTCTGGCCGTCGTCACTGCGCACCGCCCCGCGGAGCAGCACCAGGGCCGCGCGCACCTCTTGGCGGGCGAAGAAGCGCTCACCGCCTCGCACGAGATAGGGCACGTCGCGCTCGCTCAGCGCGGCTTCGAATGCCTCCGACTGGGCATTGGTGCGGAACAACACCGCCACTTCGCCTGCCGGAGTGCCCGCGTCGAGCATGGCTCGAATCTCCTTCGCCACGCCGGCCGCCTCCGCCGGCTCGTCGTCGTATGCCGTGAGGCTGGGTTCCGGCCCCGGTTTGCCTTGAGCGCGCAGCGGGGTGTTGGTGCGCGACGCTCCCGCAAGCACGAGGTTGGCCACGTGGACGATCTGCGGGGTCGATCGGTAGTTGCGGACCAAGCGCACGACACTCGACCCTGGAAAGCGGGTCGGAAAGCGCAGCAGATGCTCGGGGGTGGCCCCGGTGAAGGAGTAGATGGTCTGGGCCGGGTCGCCGACCACGCAGATGTCGTCGCGCCCGCCGAGCCAGAGCTCCAGCAGATGTTGCTGCAGCGCGTTGACGTCTTGATATTCATCGACGACGAAGTGCCGGTACTGGTCGCGCACGACCCGGGCGATGTCCTCCCGCTCGGCCAGGATGCCGGCCGTCAGCAGCAGCACGTCCTCGAAGTCGATGACCCCCCGCTCGGCCTTGCGCTCCTCGTAGGTCTCCCACACCCTCGCCATGGCCGTGACGTCCATGCCCGCGGGATCGCGGCGCGCGCGGCGAGCGGCCACGGCATACGTCTGCGGGGTGAGCATCGAGACCTTGGCCCACTCGATCTCGGCCGCGAGGTCGCGGATCGTCGTGCGGTCGACCTGCAGCCGCAGGCGCCCGGCCGCCTCGCCGACGACCGGAGCCTTCTGGGCGAGGACCTCGGGAGCCCCGCCCCCGATCGCGTGTGGCCAGAAGTAGTGCAACTGTCGCAGCGCCGCGGCGTGGAAGGTGCGAGCTTGCACTCCGCCCACGCCGAGCTCGCGCAGCCGTACCCGCATCTCACCGGCGGCCCGGGCGGTGAAGGTCACGGCCAGCACTCGCTGGGCCTGCAACGCGCCCGAGTGGACGCCATAGGCGATGCGGTGGGTGATCGCCCGCGTCTTGCCGGTGCCGGCGCCAGCCAGCACAGACATCGGCCCCCGTGGGGCGCTGGCCACGGCGCGTTGCTCCGGGTCGAGGGCGGTCAAGACCGCGTCGGCACGGTCCAGCGCCGCGCCGGGAGCCGAGAGGCCCTCGCGCTGCGGGACGGACGGACGGCTCGCCTGGCTCATGGTCACCACGATCCTAAGCGCGGGGTCGGACAGGCTCGGCCGGCCACTGCACTGCGAGCCGACCCGGGAACGCGCCACCCGGCATACCGGAGCAGTGCTGGTATGCCGGGTGGCGGCAAGGGTGCGGCGCGTGCAGCGCCGGCGGGATCAGTGCTGGATGGTCAGCCCTGGGCGTCGTCCTTGGCCGGTGCGTCCGCGGCGGCGGGGGCGGCAGCCGGCGCGGCTTTGTGCGCGGTCTTGGCGGCAGGCTTGGGAGCTGCGGGCGCCGCGGCGGGCGCCGCAGCGGGCGCCGCAGCAGCAGCGGCCGGGGCCACAGCGGATGCTTCGGCCGGTGCCGAGGTCTCGGCCGCTGCAGGAGCGTCCTTGGCCTTGTGCTTGTCCTTGTCTCCGCCCTTGCCCTTGGCCTTCGCTTTGGCCTTGGGCTCGACGATCTCGAGGCTGTGCGCGTGGTCGGGCACATAGCGGTTGGACTCGCGCGGCGGCCGCGCGTAACCGACGGCGTCCGGGCGGCGCGGGATCTCGACCGGCTTGGGTGACAGCGCCTCGTAGGGCACCGTCGAGAGCAGGTGCGCGATGACGTTGAGGCGGGAGGCCTTCTTGTCCTCGGACTCGACGGTGTACCAGGGCGAGTCGGAGATGTCGGTGAACTGCATCATGGTGTCCTTGGCCCGCGAGTAGTCCTCCCATTGGGTGATGGACTGCATGTCCATCGGGGACAACTTCCAGCGGCGCATCGGGTCGAGCGCGCGCGAGCGGAACCGGGCCTCTTGCTCGACGTCGCTGACCGAGAACCAGTACTTGCGCAGCATGATGCCGTCGTCGATGAGCATCCGCTCGAAGGACGGCGCCTGGCGCAGGAAGCGGGCGTACTCGACGTCGGTGCAGAAGCCCATCACGTGCTCGACGCCAGCGCGGTTGTACCAGGACCGGTCGAAGAGCACGATCTCACCGGCGGCTGGCAGGTGCTCGACGTAACGCTGAAAGTACCACTGGGTCTTCTGGCGCTCGGTGGGGGCCGGGAGCGCGGCGATCCGGGCCTGGCGGGGGTTGAGGTATTCGGTCATCCGCTTGATGGCCGACCCCTTGCCGGCTGCGTCGCGGCCCTCGAAGAGCACGACCAGGCGCGACCCGGTCTCGATGACCCACTGCTGCATGGTCACGAGTTCGGCCTGCAGGCGCTTGAGTTCGGCTTCGTAGGTCAGGGTGTCGAGTTTGCGGGTGCCGTTAGCGGTGTACTTGCCCATGCGGGGCATTGTTCCAGTTTCAGGGCCTCACGTCTCCCCCGGATTCGGTATGCCGTTCATCTCGTGTTTGCCGGGGGCGGCGGGCCTACCGACCGGCCGCGCGGGCCCCTAGACTCCGAGACTTTCCGCGCTTGTCGGTCCCATCCAGGTCCCTCGCTGTCGCGAGCGGCCGCACGCGGGGAAGAGGCTCTCCCGGTGGTGTGTTGACGCCGGCAACGTTGTCCACCAGGAGGATCATGTCCACGCCCGACGCTCTTGCGCCCTTCGTGCCCGCTGCCGGCAGCGTGACGATGTTCACCACGACGTGGTGCGGATACTGCCGACGCCTCAAGGCGCAACTGCAGCGCGAGAACATCGGGATCACCGAGGTCGACATCGAGCAGCTCCCCGAGGCCGCCGATGTGGTCATGTCGGTCAACGGAGGCAACCAGACGGTGCCGACCTTGGTGTATCCCGACGGATCGGTCGCCACGAACCCCTCCATCGGTGCCGTCAAGGCAGCGTTGCAGCGCTGAGGAGATGGCAGTGCTGAGGAGATCAGCCGGTGGCTGCCGCGGCGTCCTCGACTGATTCGCCGAGCCAACGTTCGATGATTCGGCGGGCCACCGATATCCCCGTCGGCACTCGAATCTCCCCGGCCTGCAACGCCTTCCGGTAGGCCTCGCGGGTCATCCAGCGGGCCTCCGCGAGTTCCACCGGATCGTGCCGGATCTCGGTGGTCAGGGCGAGCGCTTCCATCGCAATCATCAGCGACGAGGGAAAGGGCCACGGCTGGCTGCCCAGGTAGCGCACCTGGTCGGCACGAATCCCGCTCTCCTCGAAGACTTCTCGGATCACGGCCGCCTCTAGCGATTCGCCGGGCTCGACGAATCCGGCGAGCATTGAGTACTGGTTGACCGGCCAGGTCACGCCCCGGCCGAAGAGCATCCGGTCTTCGGCGTCCCGCACCGCCATGATGACCGCGGGGTCGGTGCGCGGGTAGTGCTCGGAGCCGTCCTGAGAGCAGACCCGGATCCAGCCGCCCGCCGCGGGCTTCGTGGTGGCCCCACAGCGTGAGCAACAGCCATGGGCGCCGTGCCAGTTCGCCAGGGCGACCGCCGCCGTGAAGATCCCCGCATCGAGGTCCGGGAGCAGCGCCCCAGCCTGGCGCAGGGTGACCCACGAGGGCGAGTCGTCCCATTCCGATCCGCCCGGATCGGTATCGACGACCGGTTTGACGACCGCCACGACGCTCACTGCGTGAGGGCCGTCCCGATCGGGGCTGACGCCCTTGGGGATCTCGCCGAGGTAGAAGGCCAACCGCTCGGCGTCGCCGGGCTCGGGCGCGCGCCACGGCAGGTGCGGGGTGGGCTCCTGGACCATCCGCATCCGGTCACCGCGCACCTCGTACACCCGGGTCCGCGGATCGGCCAGCAGCCGCGGCACGAGATCGGGCTCACTGCGCCGGTATGCCGCGCGGTCGAGGACCGCCCTTGACAGGGCCAGTCCCGGCAGGCTCTCGGCGCGGTCGGTCACGGCCTCCACTGTAGGGGCGCCTGCACGGCATACCGTGGACGCGTGAGCCGCACCCCCGAGTACCTCGCCGCCCTGGCCAGCACGGCCGTCCCCGGGCTCGATCCGGTCACCGTCCGCGCCGTCCTTGGCGATTCAACCCTGCCGGTGGATGTCGCATTTGTCGTCGACGCCCAGGATCGGCACTGGGTGGTCCGGGCGCCCGCGACGACGGCGGCCGGTGCGGCGCTCGACGCCTCGGCAGGGTTGCTCGCGGTCCTGGCCCGTCGACTGCCGTTTCAGGTGCCCGTGCCCAAGGGATTCGCGCCGGTCCCGGAGGGCCGCGCGGCCGTGTATGCCGCCCTGCCGGGCACGCCGCTGGACTTCTCGGCGATCCCCCCTGGGCCCGGGCTGGCCGTCCAGATCGGGCGCGCCATCGCGGCGATCCACAACCTCGATCGAGGCATCGTCGACGACGCTGGTATGCCGGTCTACGACGCCGAGAGCTACCGCACCCGACGCCTCGCCGACCTCGACCGTGGCGCCAGCACCGGACACATTCCCGCGACGTTGCTCTCACGCTGGGAGCGCGCGCTGGACGACGTCACCCTGTGGCGGTTCGCTCCCACCCCGGTGCATGGCGCCATCCGCGGGCAGGTCATGCTCGCGACCTTCTCCGACCCACAGGATGCCGCAACGGCCCAGATCCGGGGGATCACCGGCTGGGAGCAGGCGATGATCGCCGATCCGGCCGACGATTTCGCTGCCCTGTGCTCAGAGGCCTCCCCCGCAGCCATCGAGTCGGTCTTCGAGGCCTATGCCAACTCGCGCATCGACCGCCCCGACGCCCAACTACGGCGCCGGGCCCGTCTTGCCGGCGAACTGGCCCAGTTGCACGATCTCCTGGCCGCGGTGTCGGCCGGGCAGCCCGAACGAGTCCGGTGGGGCGCGGGCCGGTTGCGCCGATTGGCCGAGCACGTGCACGAGGACGACCTCTTGCCGCCTCCTCCTGCGGCGGCTCCCGCCAAACCCGTCGTCATCGCCGCCGACATCGCGCCGGACGCCCGCGTGCAGGCGTCCGAGGGGCACGCTGACGACGGCGGACCGACTCAGTCGTTCGACACCGACGCCACCACGGAGTTGTCGCCGGACGAGTTGACCAGCGCGACCGCAGGCGGACGACTGGCCACGGAGGACGAGCACGCGGCCGAGCCAACTTCGGACGCTCAGCCTGGCACGGCTCGCAACACCCCGACGAGATCGGACTCGGACGGCAACTCCGGGTAGACGGTTTCGCCCGTCGCCGCGTAGTAGAAGGCACCGTCGACCTGATCGACCGCGAGTCCCCGCAGCCGGGCATAGGCCAGGGCGTAGGCGCCCAGCTGCAGTGCACGGACCCTCGCAGCTGCCGGGCCGGGAGGTGCTCCGGTCTTCCAGTCGACGATGGTGACGCCGCCGTCGGGTCGGGAGAAGACGGCATCGATCCGGCCCCGGACGGCCAGGCCATCGATGACGGTCTCCACGGCGATCTCCACCTCCAGGGGCGTCCGGGTGGCCCACTCGCTGGCGAGGAACGCGGCTTGCAGGCGGGGCAGCGCCTCGTCATCGGCCGCGTCGTCGTCGGCCCAGCCGGGTAGTTCGTCGACGTCGACGAGGGCCGCACTGCGATAGTGCTGCTCGACCCAGGCATGGAAGGCCGTGCCACGCCGGGCGGCGACGGCAGGGGCCGTGGGCATCGGCCGGCGACGGGAGGCAGCGAAGGCGCTGGGATCGGCGGCCAGGCCCACCACGTCAGAGGCGCTCAGGTGGGCGGGAATCTCGACCTGGACCGGCTGGGAGACCCGGGACGCGGTGATCTCAGCGAGCAAGAGGGTGGCGTCGGCGGCATACGGGTCGTGGGTGCTGCCCGCACGCGGTGCGACGAGCGCCGCCACCGGCCACGACGCTTCCGCCGTCGGGTGGGTTGACTCGTCGAGGCGATCGATCTCGGCGCGCACGCGCGCCAGGGATCGGTCAATGGTGGCGCGACGCTCGGTGAAGGGGTCGACCGGCCACAACACCTCCACCGGCGTGGCGGTGACGGGATTGACCAGTGGCTCATCCGGGGCGGGCATGGGGTCCCAGCGCGCGACGTCGACGGCGACCCCGCCCGGCCCTGTGGTCATGCCGAGGGTGACGGTGGCGTCGTCCTCGCGTCCGGCGGCGGCGAGGACCTCCCGGAGAAACTCTGAGGTCACCCGCGGCGTCGCCTGGGTGCCCCAAACGTGAGCGGTCAGCAGCAGGCGTGACCTCGCGCGGGTGGTGGCGACATAAGCGAGGCGGCGTTCCTCCAGGAGTCCCCGCGCCCCTTCTGCCTTGCGGAACTCCACTCGTCGTTGCTCAAGCGCGGGCAGGTCGACCGCTCCGTGCACCTCAAGCATCGGAAGCCCGTCCCGGTCGCCGCGTAGTCGATAGGGGACGCCGCTGGCGCCGATCGTCCATCCTGCCGCGTTCGGAGCTGCAACCTCCCAGCCATGCTCCGGGTCGGCCCCGCTGATCGGTTTGGAGGTGACGCCGCCATCGCGTGCCGGGAAAGTGCCGGCGACCAGGCCCGGGATCGCCACGACATCCCATTCCAGCCCCTTCGCGGCATGGACGGTGAGGATCTGCACAGCGCCCGGGGTGGGCTCCAAGGTGCCACGTTCGAGGCCCCGCTCTTCCTTCTCGGCCGCCTCCAGCCAGGCGAGGAAACCGTCGAGGGTGGGGCGGTCTGCGGACGACGCGAACTGGGCGGCCACGTCGGTGAAGGCATCGAGGTGGGCTCTCGCGGCGGCTGCGGTGTATTCGTGCCGCGCAAGCACCTCGATATCGAGACCGAGCGCCCGCTCGGCCTCACCGACCAACTCGGCCAACGGCATACCGGCTTGGGACCGCAACTGGCGCAGCGCTCCTGCAAGCCAGACGACCCGATCGCGGACGGCCGGGGAGAGCCGTTGGCCGGCCGGACCGACCCAGCCAGGTGGAGGCAGGTCTTCGACGGCCTCGGCGATGCTGACGACGTCCTGGGATTCGGCCGCCAGATCGGGCAGCCGCGGCGCTCGAGGGCCTGCGTCGTCGGGGTCGATCAGCGCCGGATCGGGGACGGCGCTCTCGGCACCGGGGATATGGAATCCGAGCGTGCCGGACTCCTGACGACGATGTTGCCGCTGCCGCTCTTGGGCCCAGGCGTAGAGCGCGTCGAGATCGGCGATCCCCAACCGGCAGGCCGCTCCCGACAGCAGCCGCATCAGGGCGTCGCCGCGAGTGGGGTCGGCGACGACGCGAAGCGCCGCCAGCAGGTCGACGATCTCGGGAGTGAGCAGCAGCCCACCGAGACCGACGACCTCGTAGGGGACCTCCGCGGCCTCCAGCGCGGCCATGATCGGGGCAAACTGAGACCGCTTGCGACACAGCACGGCCGCCGAGACCTCGGGCGTCAAACGGGCGGCGGCGATCCACCCGGCGAGGTAGGCGGCCTCCTCGTCCTGGGTGTGCAGCCGCGCAACGGTCACCGATCCCGGACCAGCGCTCGGCCGGGAAACCAGGCTCGGAACCGCCACGCGCGACCCAGCGCGCAGGGGGTCGGAGAGACTGTTGGCGATCGCGAGGATGACCGGGTCGTTGCGCCAGCTCGTGCTCAGCGGCACAACCGGCACCGGTGTCGGGCCGGCTCGGAACTCCGCCGGGAACCTGGCCAGCGTCGTCGCGCTCGCTCCGCGCCACCCGTAGATGGACTGATGCGGGTCGCCGACGGCGGTCACCGGGACCGAGTCCTCGTTCGCGACAAAGAGGTCGCGCAGCAAGACGAGCTGCGCTTCGGAGGTGTCCTGGAACTCGTCGAGGAGGATCACGCGGTAGCGCCGCCGCTGGGCCGCCCCGATATCGGGATGCCGGGAGGCCAGCTCGGCGGCCCGCGCGATCTGGTCGGTGAAGTCCAGGGCGTCCCGGGAGCGCTTGAGCGCCGCGAAGCGATCGACGATCGGCAGCAAGGACTTGCGGTTTTGCAGCGCGGTGACCATGTCTTTGAGCCCTGCTGGGAGGGCGCTGCGGCCGCTCTTGGCGGGAGTGCCCTTGATCGCGGTGAGGACGCGGTCGATCTCGGCGTCGACGTCGGCCGTCGTCAGCAGATGTTCGGCCATCTCGCCCGCCAGATCGACAACGGCCGCCACGGCGGTGCGCTCAGCCTGGCTCATCAGGGTGAGGTCACCGTCATAGCGCGCGACAGCTTCCGCGGCGTATTGCCAGGACGCCGCCTCCGACAGCAGCCGGGCGTCGGGCTCGATGCCGAGCCGCAGGCCGTACTCGCCGACGAGGCGACCGGCATACGAGTGGTAGGTGGCCACGGTGGCGGTTCCTTCGAGCACTTCGGCACCGTCGCTGTCCACCCCGCGGCTGTGACCTTCGAGGCGAGCCAACATGCGCAGCCGTCCCGTGATGCGTTCGGCCAGTTCACCAGCGGCTTTGCGGGTGAAGGTGAGTCCGAGCACCTCCTCCGGGGCGACCAGGCCGTTGGCGACGAGCCACACGACCCGGGCCGCCATCGTCTCGGTCTTGCCGCTGCCCGCGCCCGCAATGACGAGCATGGACTCCAGCGGCGCCTCGATGATCGCGGCCTGCTCACGGGTCGGGGCGTGCGGGAGCCCGAGGGCCAGCGCCAAGTCGGTGGCGCTGTAGCGAAGACCTGCGCCGACATCGCTCACAGTGCCTGGCCTTCCGGTTGTGCCGGGCAGCTCGTGCGGACCGCGCAGAAGGTGCAGTCGCCGGGCCGGGCGACCATCGTCGCCGCCCCCATCCCGTCGGCAGCCTCCTGGACCATCGTGTGCGCCCAGCCAGGATTATCACTCTCGGCCAGCGGTGGTTGCAGCTGCAGGGCCGGACCGCGCACACCACCCGCCTTGCCGATGTGCAACAGCGCGGCTCCCGAGCAGACCGTGCCGAGCGCGGGGAAGGCCCCGGCCTCAACAGCCACCTGATAGGCGCCGAGCTGAGGCACGGTAGCGACGGCGTCAGCCTTGGGTTTGCTCGCGCCGGTCTTGTAGTCGATGACCCGCACTCCCCCATGCTCGGTATGCCGTTCGAGCCGGTCGACGCTGCCGGTCAGCACCGCGCGCCCCACCGTCACCCGCAAGGGGGCTTCAGCCCCCACCAGCTCCCACTGCTGGGCGCGGGCCTGCTGGAAGTAGCTGGCCACGCGCACCGCCATCCGATGGGCTTCCTCGCGTTGCCGTTCGGCGACCCACCCCGGGGGCAACCCCAACTGCGGCCACCGGCGGTCGATCTCGGCGGTCAGCGCGTCGGCGTCAGCGTCTCCCAGGTCGCGGATGACGGCGTGGACCAGCGTGCCGATGGTCGCCGAGCCCACCCTCGGCCCCTGTCCACCCGCCGCCTCCAGAGCCCACCGCAGACCACACGTCTGGAACTGCTCGATCTTGGACGGAGAGACCGAAACGTGGTGTTCGGGCAGGCGCCGTGGCCGCCCATCGGGCGCAGGAACCGCTGCCCACCAACTCTGCGGATGGGCGCCGCGAACCCCCGCGACGGCCAGCCGGGCCAACCAGCGGGCCGCCCGCTCGCTCACGGCGGGGTCGTCATCCGCAGCGGCCCGCCGCAACTCCCCCACGAGGGCGGGCAGGTGAAGCGGCCGAGGCACGACGGTGAAGGAGCGGGCCGGCAGGTCGTCAGGCAGGGGGTCGACGACATCGAGGTAGACACTCGGCTGCTCGTCGTCGTTGCGCACTGCCGTCAACACGACGCGTTCGCTCGCTCGGGACAGCGCCACATGAAGGAGGCGGGTCTCGTCGTGCCGCACGGCAGAAGCAGCGGCCTGCACTCCGGCATAGCGGCCGGTGACGACGTCGACCAGAGCAGTGGAGCCGAGCAGCGACCCACGCAAGCGCAGGTCGGGCCACACCCCCTCTTGCAGTCCGGCGATGACGACCAACCGCCACTGGCGCCCGGCCGCAGCCGCAGGGGTGAGGACGGCGACGGTCTCCGTGCTGGGCGCCCGCGCAGCGAGCGTGTCCTCGGCGAGCTCCTCCCCGAGGATGTGCTCGAGGAAACGCTCCGGCCCGGCTCCCGGGAGCCGCTCGTCATAGCGCACTGCGGCGTCGAACAGCCCGACGACGGCATCGAGATCGCGATCCGCGCGAGCGGCCCGCGGACGGCCGCGCAGGACGTCTTCCTGCCACGCGCGGGCCACCCCCAGGCCGGACCAGATCGCCCACAACACCGACTCGGCGCTGACTCCGGGCGCCCAGCCGCGGCCGGAGGGGCGCCCGACATCCGGAGCGGCCGCAGCGACTCCGGCCGCGAGCGCCGCGCTGATCCGTCGCAACGCCTCCCCGTCGGGCCCGGTCATGGCTGCGGTCACGCGGTTGCAGATCGCGGCGGCCAACAGCTCGTCGCCAGTGCGGTCGCCGCCCTCGTCGAGTTCGTCGCGGCGCAGTGCTCGCCGGAGCCGACGCAACCGCACGGCGTCGGATCCACCCAGCGGTGAGAGGAGCAGATCGGTTGCCTCGTCGGGGCTGATCTCGGCTTCTGGGTTGCTCGCCAGCCGCAGCGAGATGCGCAGGACACTGAGGAGCGCTCGCGCAGCTGGCTCGTCGCGCACCGGGACCGCTCCGGCAGCCGTCGCGACGCGGACACCGGCGGTGGCCAGGACGCGGCGAATTGTGCCGGCACGGGCGCTGCCCCGCACGATGACCGCCATCTCGCGCCACGGCATACCGTCCTGCAGGTGCGCGCGACGCAGCACCGCGGCGAGGAAGCTCGCCTCCTGGATCGTCGATCGCACGAGCGCGACCTCGACTTCCCCCCCGGGCCGCGCCGGGGTGGCAGCGCGGTGAACCCCCCGGCCCAACACGCCGATCCGACGGGCCACCCGAGTCACCGCTGCGTGCACAGCCTCTGGAGTCCGGTATGCCGTGCCGAGGACGAGCGTGGATGCCTCCGACAGCTGCGACCAAGAAGGGTCGAAGAGCAACCGGGGGTCGGCGCCTCGGAAGGTCTGCACCGCACTGTCAGGATCAGCCAGGAGGATGACCTGGACGTCATCGCCGGCGAGCAGGCGCAGCAGGCGCAGCGCCGGGCGGGTGAGCTCCTGGGCGTCATCGACGACGATCAGCCGCACCGCGGCGTGGGCTCGGGCGCGTGCGACGGGGTCGTCTTCGAGCAGATCGGCCGCAGCGCTGATGATCCAGGCCGGGTCATAGGCACCTGGCCGCGACAGCGCGGTGACCTGGTCGTATTCGTCGAGCACTCGCGCCGCGGCCACCCACTCGGGGCGGTCCTGCTCCCGACCGAGCCGGGCGAGGTCGGCGGCGTCGATGCCGTGCTCCACCGCCCGCATGAGCAGGTCGCGCAACTCGTGCCGGAAGCCTCGGGTGGACAGGGCGGGAAGCACGTGCTCGGGCCAGTCGGGGGCGGCATCCGTCGCGACACCGGCCGTGGCGGCGGCTCGGTGCCCGTCGAGCAGCTCCTTGAGCACGACATCCTGCTCGGGGCCGCTGAGCAACCGTGGGGGTGGCGCCCCCACCAGGGCAGCCTGCTGGCGCAGCAGCGCGAAACCGAAGGCAGCCGGGGTGCGGGCAAGGGGCTCGGTGGTCGTGCCGCCGAGCCGCGCCGTGACCGCCTCCCGCAGCCGGGCCGCGCCCAGTCGGGTCGGCGCCAGGATGAGACAGGAGTCGGCGGCCAGCCCGCCGCGCACCCGGTCGGCCACGATCTCGACCGCCAGCGCACTCTTGCCCGTGCCCGGAGCGCCCAGCACCCGCAGGACCGGAGCCCCGTTGGCCAGGACCGCCGCCTGGCCAGCGTCGAGCACGAGACCCTCGGCGAACCCGAGGTCCTCTCGTGGAGCGCGGCGCATGACGACCATGAAGCGATTCCATCACGCACCCCCGACAACCGGTCGTGAGGCATCGTGAGGCGCGCTGCGGCGGCGACTAGACCGGCAGGTGCCCGCCTGCCACCCAGCGTGACCACGCCAGCGCCCCACCCTCGAGCGACACGGCATACCGCCAACCGGCAGCGCCGGCGAGCACTCTGGCTTCCTCGGATCTCACCCCGGATCGGCAGACAAACACCACAGTGGCGTCGCGGGGCCCCAACCGGGCCGGGTCCAGCGCGGTCCCGTCCCGCAATCGAGCCAGCGGTATGCCGTCCGCCTCCGGCCCGGGGAGCGCCTCCCGCTCGGCGGCATCGCGCACGTCGACGACATGAATAGCGCGGTCTGACAACCTGGTTGCCAACCAGTCAGGGGTGACGACCTGCTGGTTGCCTGATGACCCACCCACACGCTCCGAGGCGACAACCGCAGCAGGCGACGGGTCGCAGTCCGGGCAGCCGGGCCGACTGCGCACGGTCAGCGTCGCCCAGGTCTGCGCCAGAGCGTCGTGCAGCAGCAGGCGGCCGACGAGTGGCTCGCCCACTCCCAGAAGGATCTTCAGCGTCTCG
>Ga0116180_1002344_pt1 | contig 15000 bp, 13 predicted proteins | sample AD_UKC073_MetaG_FD_89804 | JGI IMG/M metagenome (GOLD analysis project Ga0116180, IMG submission 89804) | Active sludge microbial communities of municipal wastewater-treating anaerobic digesters from USA - AD_UKC073_MetaG | ecosystem: Engineered > Bioreactor > Anaerobic > Digestate | place: USA...
CCAGCACGTCCGGCTGGTCGGGTTCGGCATCGGGGTTGGGACGGGACATGGCCGCGATGATCGCCAGCCGCCGCCGCGGGCCAGGGTCCATTCGCGGCCACCGCGTCAGAACCGCCCGTGCCGCCCCTCGCCCTGGGTGAACCGGGTGGCGCCCTCCAGCGCGTCTGGAATGCGCACCCTGCCCCGCTGCCACTCCTGCTGCAGCGCCTCGCCCAGCGGCAGGTCCCATTGCGCGTACGCGCTCTCGCGGTCGGCCCGCATCGTGGCCTGCGGAAATGCCGCGAGCTGCCGCGCCAGCGCGATGGCGGCCTCGCGCGATTGCCCCGAAGGCACCACGCGGTTGGCCAGCCCGATCGCGAACGCCTCGTCGGCCTTCACCGGCCGGCCGGTCAGGATCAGGTCCATCGCACGGGACTGACCGATCAGCCGGGGCAGCCGGATCGACCCCATGTCGACCAGCGGCACGCCGAAGCGGCGGCAGTAGATGCCGAACACCGCATCCTCCGCGACCACGCGCAGGTCGGCCCACAGCGCCAGCTCCATGCCGCCGGCGACCGCATGCCCTTCGATGGCGGCGATCACCGGCTTGCTCAGTTCCAGGCGCGACGGCCCCATCGGCGCGGGCGTGTTGCGCCCCCCGACCTCGCGCCGCTTCTCCCGATCGCCCTGCGCGATCGCCTTCAGGTCGGCGCCGGCGCAGAACGCGCCGCCGGTGCCGGTGAAGACCGCCACCGACGCCTCGGGGTCGGCGTCGAACGCCAGGAAGGCGTCGTACAGCAGCGCCGCGGTCCGCCCGTCGACCGCATTGCGGCGCGCGGGCCGGTTGATCGACACGATGGTGACGGGGCCGTCGCGCTCGATCAGCACGTCGGCGGTGTCGGGGGCCTGGGCGGCCCGAGGGGCGTCGGGGGGGCTCATGGGGGTCTCCTCGGAGGGGCGGGTCAGCCCGGCAGGTCGAGCACCTGGCGCGCCAGGATGTTGCGCTGGATCTCGCTGCTGCCGCCGTAGATCGTCTGCACGCGCGCCTTGTAGAACGGCGCCAGTGCGTTGATCGCCGTCTCGCCGATGCGGGCGGCGGCATTCATGCCGCCGAACGGACCGGCGGTGTCGATGATCAGGTCGGCGATGCGCTGCGAGGTCTCGGACGCCCAGATCTTCAGCAGCGACACGTCCGGGCCCAGCGGCTCGCCGCGGCCCACGATCGCCGCATAGTGGCCGTAGATGTCGCCCAGATGCGCGACGTCGATCTTCAGCGACACGAACCGGTCGTTGAACACCGGATCGTCGAACACGCCGCGTGCCCGCGCCACCGTCTCGAGCACCTGCAGCCCGTATTCGGGCAGCTTCGGGCTGCCCAGGAAGATGCGCTCGAAGCCCAGCAGCGACTTGGCCACCGTCCAGCCCTGGTTGAGCGCGCCCACCAGGTTGGTGTGGTGCGTGCGCACGCCGTCGAGGAACACCTCGCAGAACTCCTCGTGGCCCGAGAGGTCGCGGATCGGCCGCACGCGCACGCCCGGCGACGCGAAGTCGAGCAGCAGGAAGCTGATGCCCTGCTGCGGCTTGGCGTCGGGGTCGGTGCGCACCAGCGCGAACATGTGGTTGGCGTCGTGCGCCAGCGTCGTCCAGATCTTCTGGCCGTCGATCACGAAGTCGTCGCCGTCGCGCACGGCGCGCGTGCGCAGGCTGGCGAGGTCGGAGCCGGAGTTCGGTTCCGAGTAGCCCTGGCACCAGATGTCCTCGCACGACAGGATGCCGGGCAGGTACTTGCGCTTCTGTTCCTCGGTGCCGTAGCGCATCAGCACGGGGCCGACCATCAGCACGCCGTGGTCCTGGAAGCGGGCGATGCCCACGCGCTCCTGCTCCTCCATGAAGATCAGCAGCTTCGACGGCGACAGGCCCATGCCGCCGTACTCGACCGGCCAGGCCGGGGCGATCCAGCCCTTGGCGGCCATGCGCAGGTGCCAGTCCTTGTTCTCGTGCCAGCGCAGCCGCCGCGACGGAAAGCGCAGCGCATGCGGATAGTGCGTGTCGAAGTCGTCGCGCACGAGGGCGCGGAAGTCCTCGTCGCTCATCGCGTTCCAGTCGCGCTCCTGCGCGACGCCGTAGCGGAAGGGTTCGGTCGTGCTCATGCGGTGGCCTTCGCGGAAGTGGCACTCAGGGCGCCGAAGCGGCGGCGGTGTTCGGAGGCGTTGCCCATCCACGCCGACAGCGTCAGCGCGCGGTTCACGTACAGGCCGAGGTCGTACTCGTCGGTGGTGCCGATCGCACCGTGCAGCTGGATCGTCTGGTTCGACAGCAGCAGCGCCGACTGCGCGGCCCGCGCCTTGGCGCTGCTCGCGGCCAGCGTGCGCGCCCGTGCATCGGACGCCGGCGAGTCGAACGTGCGGATCGCGGCGTCGACCACCGCGCGCGTGACCTGCCGGTGGATCCACAGGTCGACCGCCCGGTGCTGCAGCGCCTGGAAGCTGCCGATCGGCTTGCCGAACTGCTTGCGGGTGCGCAGGTAGTCGAGCGTCAGCTCGAGCGCACGGTCCATGCCGCCCACCAGTTCGGCGCTGCTGGCGATCGTGCCGAGGTCGACGGTGGAGCGCAGCAGTGCCGCACCGTCGGCAGGCGTCGCGACGCAGTGCTCCGGCGCGACCTTCACGTCGTCGAGCACGAGCCACGCGCTGGCCGTGCCGTCGGCGCAGGGCTCCGCCGTCACCGACACGCCGGCCTGCGTGCGCGTCACCCAGTACAGCCCGACACCGTCGCCGGCCGTGGCGGCCACGACGAAGGCGTCGGCGCTGGCCGGCACCACGAAGCGGCATGCGCCGCGCAGCACGGTGTCGGCGCCCGACACCGTGGCGATGGCGCCGGGCCGGTCGGTGTCGAGACCGCCGCGCTCGTCCTGCCACGCCAGCGCGGCGACGACGTCGCCGCCGGTCACCGCCGCGAGCAGCGGCGCGGCGCGCGCGCCCGCGCGGGCGAGGCACCACGGCGCCATCAGGCCGGCCGACACGAACGGCTCGGGGAAGGCGGCATAGCCGAGCTTCGACGCGATCGTCGCACCGGCCGTCAGGCCCAGGCCGAGCCCGTCGGCCGATTCGGGGACGACGATGGCGTACCAGCCCAGATCGGCCATCTGCTTCCAGACCGCGCGATCGAAGCCGTCCGCGCTGCCGCGCACCGCGCGCACGCGCGCCGTGTCGGGCTTTGCGAACGACGCCGCCGCATCGGCGAGCATCGTCAGTGTTTCATCTGTCATTGCTGTTGTTCCAGGAGGAGGTGGGGATGTCGGACTCCGGGGATTTTATCCGCGCGTCTGGCATGCGCCCCCGAAGCGTCGATGGGCGATCCTCCGGTGCGCGCCGTCCGCGGGGGCACGATCCGGAAGACCGCTTCGTGCATCATCGACCTCTGACAGAGGAGACGACGATGTGGAATCTCGACGGACGACCGCCGGTGCGCGTGGACGCGACGGTGCTCACGCGCATGCCGGACGTGATGCGACGCCCGCAGGCGTCGTCGTGGGCCGACGCCAACCGGCCGGGGCACCTGGTCGATTCGTTTCTGGAGGGGCCCTGCTTCGACGCGCAGGGCAACCTCTACGTGACCGACATCCCGCACGGGCGACTGTTCCGCATCGGGCCGGATCTCGCCTGGCAGTGCGTGCTCGAGACCGACGGCTGGCCCAACGGGCTGGCCCTGCACCGCGACGGCAGCCTGTGGATCACCGACTACCGTCACGGCATCCAGCGCTTCGACCCGGCCGGCGGCCGGCTCGACACGGTGCTCGGCCACCGCAACAGCGAGTCGTTCAAGGGCGTCAACGACCTGGTCTTCGATGCGCAGGGGCGGCTGTACTTCACCGACCAGGGCCAGACGGGTCTGCACGACCCGACCGGGCGCGTCTATCGCTGGCAGCCCGACGGGCGGCTGGACCTGCTCGTGTCCAACGCCCCCAGCCCCAACGGGCTCGCCGTCAGCGAGGACATGCGGGTGCTGTACGTGGCGCTGACGCGCGCCAACCAGGTGTGGCGCGCGCCGCTGCTGGGCGACGGGTCGATCAGCAAGATGGTGGCGCTGCAGACCTTCTTCGGGCCGGCCGGGCCGGACGGCATGGCGCTCGACCGGCATGGCCGCCTGCTGGTCGCGCATGCCAGCCTGGGCTGCGTGTTCGTGCTGAACGCGCTCGGCGAGGTCACGCACCTGCTGCGCAGCCCGATCCCGAACGCGATGGTCACCAACGTGGCCTGCTGGCCCGGACGCGACGCCGTCGTGATCACGGAGTCGGCGTCGGGCAGCGTGCTGGTGGCGGACCTGCCGCCGCCGTGAGCCGGAGGGCTCCGGCTCTGGGGCTCAGTCGAGCTGCAGGTTCTCGCGCCGGATGATCTCGCCCCACACCGCCGTCTCCTTGGCGATGCGCTCGCCGAACTCCTTGGGCGGCATCATCACGACGTCGCCGTGCGGCAGCAGCTGCCGCACCAGGTTGGGGTCGTCGCGCAGGCTGCTGAGCGCGGAATAGATCTTTTCGATGATCTCCGGGGGCGTCTTCGCGGGCGCCATCAGCGCGCCCCAGTAGGTGACCTCCACCTCGGGGAATCCGGCCTCCTTCATCGTCGGCACGTCGGGCAGGTCGCGCCAGCGCGTCGGGCCGGTGACGGCGAGCGCGGTCAGCCGGCCGGCCTTCACGTGCGGCACCGCCATCGGGGTGTCGAGGAAGGTGTCGACCTCCTTGGCCATCACGCCCTGCTGCGCGGCGACGGCGCCCTTGTAGGGCACGTGCAGCGCCTTGAAGCCCGCCTTGTTGGAGAACACCTCGAAGGCCAGGCCGGTGATGTTGCCGGGGCCGGCCGAGCCGTACTTCAGTTCGCCGGGGCGCGCGCGCGCGAAGGCGGCCAGATCGGCCGCGCTCTTGAAGGACCCCGTGCGCTCGCTCTGCGGGTTCACCGTGAGGATCAGCGGCGCCATTGTGAGCGTGGTGACCGGCGCGAAGTCGCTCTGCTGGTAGCCGAGCTTCTTGTAGAGCTGCGGGTTGACGGTGATCAGGCTCGAGTTGGTCGCCATCAGCGTGTAGCCGTCGGGGGCGGCGCGTGCCGCCTCGGTCGCGCCGATCACGCCGTTGGCGCCCGGCTTGTTGACCACGACCACCGGCTGGCCCAGCTTGGTCCGCAGATGCTCGGCCGCGACCCGCGTGACGATGTCGGTGGTGCTGCCCGCGGCGAAGCCGACGATGATCTGGATCGGGCGGTTGGGGTAGCCCTGGGCCTGCGCGTGGGCGGCGCCGGCGGACAGCGCGGCGGCGCCGGCCAGCAGCGCGGCGATCAGCGTGCGCCGGGGGGGCGAGGAACGGGTGCGGGTCATTTGCGTCTCCTGAAGAAATCGAACGGACCTTGGACGGGCAGGTCTCTTGGCCGGGGGCAGAACCGCACGGGCCGCCCGTTCGGGCGGGATGCGAACTGCCGCTGCCCGGAGTGTGCCGCATTGTGGCGCTGCCCGGGCGCCGGCGCCGGTGCAGATGTCGTCACCTGACGCACAGCGGAGGGCCCGCGCGCGGCGCGCGGTACCGCAGGGCACCTCAGACGGGCGGGTCGTGCACGATGCGGCTCGCCACGCTGGTCTGACCGCCCTCGGTCGGCACGTTCAGCAGGATGCGGCTGCGCTGCGGGTTCAGGTGCACCGTCAGGTGCTCCACCGGGCGATCGTGCCGGTCGTACACCAGCCGGGTCACGCGCAGCAGCGGCACCCCCACCTCCGTGCCCAGCAGCGACGCGAAGTTCGGGTCGGCGGTGACGGCGGTGATCTCCTCGATCACGCGGCCGAACTCGACGCCCTGCGACAGGAGGATGTCGTACAGGGGGCGCCTGCGCAGCTGCGCCGTCGTGACCCGGCGGCCCAGCTCGAGCGGCACCCAGGCCTCGGTGACCATCAGCGGCGTACGGTCGGTGTGCCGCAGGCGGGCCGCGTACACGGCCTGTTCGCCGCTGCGCACGTGCAGCTGCAGCGCGACGCTGACCGGCGGCAGCGCGGTGCGCACCGCGAGGACCCGGACCTGGGTCTCGCGCCCCGCCCGCTTCAGTGCATCGACGAAGCTCTCGGCCTGGAACGGCGGGCTCGCCGCCAGCCGCGCGCTGACGAAGGTGCCGCGCCCCTGGAAACGCTCGACGAGGCCCTGCTGCTTGAGGTCGGACAGCGCACGCCGCACCGTGATGCGGGACACGCCGAAGTGCCCGCACAGCTCCTCTTCGTTGGGCAGGGCGGCGCCGGGCGGGTAGACGCCGCGGGTGATCTGCTCGCGCAGCACCATGAACAGCTGCCGGTGCAGCATCGTGCCGGAACTGCGCACGAGCCGCGCGCCCTCCGGCAGAGACGGGTGCGCGCCCGACACGTCTACAGCCATGGCGCCTCGATGCGACGGCGCGCTTCGAAGCGGGCGATCTCGTTCTCGTACCCGAGCGTGAGGCTGATCTCGTCGACGCCGCGCAGCAGACAGTCCTTGCGGAACGGGTCGATGTCGAAGCCGTCGCGCGTGCCGTCGGGTCCGGTCACCGTCTGCGCCGCGAGATCGACGGTGATCGTCGCGCCGGGCGACGCACGCAGCGCGGCGCGCAGCGCGTCCACCCGCGCGGCCGGCAGCCGGATGGGGAGCACGCCGTTCTGGAAGCAGTTGCTGAAGAAGATGTCGCCGAAGCTGGGCGCGATGAAGGCACGGAACCCGTTGTCGACCATCACCGTCACGGCGTTCTCGCGCGACGATCCGCAGGCGAAGTTGCGGTCGGCGACGAGGATCCGTGCGCCCGCGTACTCGGGGCGGTTGAGCACGAATCCGGCGTGCGGGGTGCCGTCCGGTGCGTGGCGCAGGTCGTGGAACATCGCGCCGCGCTGCTGGTCGCGCGGGCGGCCCAGGAAGCGGGCCGGAATGATCTGGTCGGTGTCGACGTTGGCGAGGTCGATCGGGACGGCAACGGCGGTGAGGGTGGTGAAGGCTTCCATCTCAGGCTCCCTGCGAGGCCAGTCGCCGCACGTCGGTGAAGCGCCCGGTGACCGCCGCGGCCGCGGCCATCGCCGGGCTGAGCAGGTGCGTGCGCACGCCGCGCCCCTGGCGGCCCATGAAGTTGCGGTTCGACGTGGAGGCGATGCGCTGGCCCGGTGCGCCCGTGTCGCCGTTCATGCCCACGCACATCGAGCAGCCCGGCTCGCGCCACTCGAAGCCCGCCGCCCGGAACACGCGGTCCAGACCCTCGGCCTCGGCCTGGCGCTTCACCAGCCCGGATCCCGGGACCACCCAGGCGGGCACGCGGGCGGTGCGCCCGCGCACCACGTCCGCGGCGGCACGCAGGTCCTCGATGCGGCTGTTCGTGCAGGAGCCGATGAACACGCGGTCGACGGGCACCTCCTCGATGCGCGTGCCGGGCGTGAGGCCCATGTACTCGAGCGACACGCGCATGGCGTCGCGCTTGGCGGCGTCGCGCGCCTCGGCGGGATCGGGCACGCGGCCGTCGATCGCGATCGCATCCTCGGGGCTGGTGCCCCAGGTCACCATCGGCACGATGCGTGTGGCGTCGATCGACACCTCCCGGTCGAACCGGGCGCCGTCGTCGGTGGGCAGCGTGCGCCAGGCGGCCAGCGCACGCTCCCACGCCGCGCCCTCGGGCGCCAGCGGCCGGCCGTGCAGGTACGCGTACGTCGTGTCGTCCGGCGCCACCATGCCCGCGCGCGCGCCCGCCTCGATCGTCATGTTGCACACCGTGAGCCGGCCCTCGACCGACAGGCCGCGGATCGCGCTGCCCGCATACTCGATCACGTGCCCGACGCCGCCCGCGGCGCCGATGTGCGCGATGATCGCCAGCACGAGGTCCTTGGCCGTGACGCCCGGTCCGGGCGTGCCGTCCAGCGTGATGCGCATCGCCTTCGGCTTGCGCTGCCACAGGCACTGCGTGGCCATCACGTGTGCGACCTCGGACGAGCCGATGCCGAACGCGAGCGCGCCGACCGCACCGTGGGTGGCGGTGTGCGAATCGCCGCACACCAGGGTGACGCCCGGCTGGGTGAGGCCCTGCTCGGGGCTCACCACGTGCGCGATTCCCTGGCGCGCGTCGTCCAGGTAGAACAGCCGCACGCCGTGGTCACGGGTGTTGTTGCGGATCGCTTCGACCAGCCGCCGGTGCTGCGGGTCGGCAATCGCATCGAGGTCGCGGCGCGCGGTCGAGTTGTAGTGATCGGGTGTCGCCAGCGCGAGGTCGGGCCGGCGGACCTTCAGCCCGCGCTCGCGCAGCCGTGCGAACCCGGCCGCCGAGCCGTCGTGCAGCAGGTGCCGGTCCACGTACAGCAGGTGGTGCCCGTCGCCGCGGTCGACGACGACGTGCGCGTGCCAGATCTTGTCGAACAGGGTGCGGGGGGTGTCCATGCGTGGGTGCTCCGGCAAGGGGGTCAGCCGGCCGCCGCGGGGGACGCGGGGCGATCCGATGCCGCGGCGCCCGGTGCGTCGCTGCCGCCGGCGGGTTCGAGCGGGTCGCGGAACGCCGTGCGGCGCGCATCCCAGTCGGCGGCACCGAAGCGTGCGAAGGTGCGTGCCGGCGATCCTTCGGTCTTCGGGGCGGGGTAGCGCCCTTCGCGCTTGACCGACGCCAGCAGATCGTCGCAGGTCTGGATGATGCCGCCCAGCAGCAGTCCCGGCAGGATCGCGATCGCGTAGCCCATGCGTTCGGCCTCGGCCATCGGCAGGTCCGGCGTCTTGCCGCCGCGCACGACGTTCAGCAGGCAGGGGCCGCCGATGCGCTGCGGCACCGACGCCACCTCCTCGAGCGACTGCGGCGCTTCCAGGAAGACCACGTCGGCGCCGTTGGCCAGGGCCAGGCGCCCCCGTGCAACCGCCTCGTCGAAGCCGAGCACGGCGCGCGCGTCGGTGCGCGCGATGATGACGAAGTCGTTCGAGCGGCGCGCGGCGGCCGCGGCGCGGATCTTGGCGATGTAGTCCTCGCGGCTGGTGACGGCCTTGTCGTCGAGGTGCCCGCAGCGCTTGGGGAACACCTGGTCCTCGATGTGGATGGCCGCGACCCCGGCGCGCTCGAACTCCTGCACGGTGCGGAACACGTTCAGCTCGTTGCCGTAGCCGGTGTCCGCATCGCTGATCAGCGGAATCGAGATCGAGTTCACGATGCGCGTCGCGTTGGCGACCATCTCGGTCATCGTGATCAGCCCGTAGTCGGGATAGCCGAGCGTCATGGAGGTGCCGGCGCCGGTCATGTAGGCGGCCTGGAATCCGGCGCGGTCGATGGCACGGCCGGTGATGCCGTCGATCGCGCCGGGGGCGACGATCATCCTGCCGCTGCGGAGCAGCGCGCGAAGGGCGGAGGCTTGGGACAAGGTCGGTCTCCCGGTGGGGGGAAAGGGTGGGGATTCAGTCGACGCGCATGCCGAGCGCTTCGGCCTGGCGTCGTTCGAACGCACGGCAGGCGTCGTCGTAGTGATGGCCGCGCATGCCGCCCTTGACGACGCCCGGTTCGACGGCACCCCACTTGTCCCGCCAGGCGGGCGGCAGCGCGAGGCCGTCGGGCGTCGCCAGCCAGAGACGGAACAGGGTGCGCTTGCGGGATTCGTCCGGATCGTCGGCGAAGGCGGTGCGCGAATGCAGCGTGGTGAAGTTGGACAGGATCTGCAGGTCGCCCGGCTCGAGGCGCATCCGGTACATGAACTGCGGCCGGCGCAGGATCTGGTCGAGCAGTTCGACGCCTTCGCGCAGCGCGTCGGAGCACGCCGGCGCATCGGGCAGCTTCAGGCCGTTGTGGATGCGGTTGCGGTTCCACGCGCAGAACACGTCGGTCGGCGTACGCGCGAACACGGTGGTCATCGTGTACGGGGGTTCACCTTCGCTCTGCTCGCCCTGGCGGCTGAACGGCACGGACTCCGTCTCCAGGACCCGTGCGAGATCGGGGCGCTCGGCGACCAGCTGCCGCCAGGCCGACACGCCGCTGCTGCATAGGCTGTCGCCGCCCTGGGGCGCCTGGTTGTAGCAGCTCAGCAGCACGACGTCGCCGCTGTCGACGTGGAAGTCGAGTTCGGCGTTGGACGAGTAGCCGCGCCCGGTCGGACTGCGGTAGTCGACGCCGACGTCCTTCACCGCGTTGATGTAGCGGGTCAGCTTGTCCTGCGGGCGTGCCACGCCGAGGTGCAGGCCGATCGCCCACGTCATCAGCTCGAACTCGGCGGCCGTCACGCCGGCGCGCGGCAGGCCCTTCACCAGCGCGATGCCGCGGCCATGCTCGGCCTCGTGCACCGCCGCGCGCAGCCGGGCGACGACGCGCGCGCCGAAGGGGAAGTCGCCGGCCCGGTACTGCAGGAGCGGCTTGTCGGGCACCCGGCCGGCGCGCACGCCGGCCACCAGCGCGGCGCGGTCGTCGTCGTCGAGCGGTGTCACCCAGCGGGTGTCGCGCTCGAGGTCGGCGACCGTCCACGCGGACGCGTCGCGGCCGGCACGCTGCGCCGAGGCGAGGAAGGCCGCCGGGACGTCGCGCGTGGCGGGTGCGGGTGCCGATGCGCCGGCAGACGAGGGCACGCTCATCGGGAAGTCTCCCTCATTCGATCGGGAACCGGCGCACGAGGCCGGTGAGGCGTTCGTCCTCTTCGCGGATCATCCGCACGAACTCTTCCGGCGTGCTCCCGATAGGAGACGCGCCGAGCGTGGCGAACGCCTTCAGCAGGCCTTCGTCCTTCAGGGCCTCGCGCACGGCGCCTGCAACCGATTGCGTGATCGTCGCGGGCGTGCCGAGCGGTGCGAACAGCCCATACCAGGTCTCGCCGGTGAGTTGCGGAAAGCCCGACTCCGCGGCGGTCGGCACGTCGGGCAGCACCGGCGAGCGCTGCCTGCCGGAGCTCATCAGCACCTTGAGCGTGCCCGTCTTCATGTGCGGCAGCACGGCGGTGTAGCCCATCGATCCGATGTTCACGTTGTTGCCGAGCAGATCGGTGATCAGCTGACCGCCGCCCTTGTAGTTGACGACGATCATCGACGGGATGTCGGTCTGCAGCATCTTCAGGCGCAGCCGTGCCGTGTTCTCGGTGGTGCCGAACGAGCAGGGCCTGGCGGCGGTGTTGCAGTACTTCGCCACCTCGGCGAGGGTGTTGCCCGGGATGGCGGTGTTGGCGACGTACACGCCCGACAGCACCGAGTAGGCCGACACCGGCACCAGCTGGCTCGCCGGGTCCACGCCCTTGAACGTCGGGAGATGCCGGATCAGCAGCAGCGAAGGCAGCTGCACGACGAACGTGTGGCCGTCGGGCTTCGCCTCGATGGCGCGGCGCGTGCCGATCAGGCCGTCGGCGCCGGGGGAGTTCTCGACGTTGACCGGCTGCTCCCAGCGACGTGCCAGCTCCTTGGCGAGCTGACGCGCCATCACGTCGGTGCCGCCGCCCGGGCTGTACGGGACGATGATGGTCACCGGCCGTGTCGGTTTCCAGGCGGCCTGGGCCTGCGCGGACGCCGAGGGCGGGACGGCCAGCAGTGCGGCCGCGAACGACAGCAGGACGGCGCGACGCCGTGCGAGATTCAAACCCATGCGTTGTCTCCGATCGACGCGAATGTGCAGTGCGCTCCGCCCTCTGGCCGGGGCGGTCTTCGGTTGAGCGGTTGTTATACTAAAAGGACATTTGATCCGGGGTCAAACCGGTCGGTTCCGGGGCGATCGTCGGACATCGGGAGGTCGGTGCGCATGCAGGCAGCCACGCAATTCCGGGCGCTCCTCCGTGGCGATGCGATGATCGTCGCCCCCGGCGCCTACGACGCCATCTCGGCGCTGTGCATTCAGCAGGCGGGGTATCCGGCGCTCTACATGACCGGATCGGGCACGGCCGCCGGGCTCGGGTTTCCCGACATCGGCCTGGTGACGATGTCCGAGATGGTCGAGAACGCGGCGCGCATCGCGCGCTCGGTGAGCATTCCGCTGATCGCGGACGCCGACACCGGCTACGGCAACGCGCTGAACGTCACGCGCACGGTGCGCGAGTACGAGTCGCGCGACGTGGCCGGCATCCACATCGAGGACCAGGTCACGCCCAAGCGCTGCGGTCATCTCGACGGCAAGGAGATCGTGCCGCACGCGGAGTTCGTGTCCAAGATCCGTGCGGCCGTCCAGGCACGGCGCAATGCGGACTTCGTGATCATCGCCCGCACCGACGCGCGTGCCGTGCTCGGGTTCGACGAGGCGATCCGCCGCGCCAACGCAGCGCTCGACGCGGGCGCGGACATGGCGTTCGTCGAAGCCCCGCAGACGCTCGACGAGGTGGCGCGCGTGCCGCGCCTGGTGCACGGGCCGTGCCTGCTGAACATGGTCGCGGGCGGCAAGACCCCCGCGCTGGGTCTCGACGACGCGCAGGCGATGGGCTACCGCATGACGATCCTGCCCGGCATCCTGTTCCGCAACGCGATCGCGACCTTCGACCGCGTGCTGTCCGACCTGGCCGCGCAGCGCAGGATGCCGGGCATCGCGGGCGCGGACACCGTGACCGACGGATTCCGCCGCTTCGGGCTCGATGTCTGGAATGCGATCGGCACCGACCCGGAGACGTCCGGCGAACGTGGAGGACAATAGCGGGATCGCCACCGCGCACCGCGAGGGCGGTACGTTCTCCCTCGAGGAAGGGCATCCGTGCAACCCAGCGCAGGCATCACCGATGGACGTTCCGACGCCGCCGACCTCGACGCAGGTGCGGACGCCGAGGCGGTCTTCCGGCTGCGGAAGGTGTGCAAGACCTACCGCATGGGCGAGACCGAGATCCACGCGCTGCGCGACGTCGATCTCGACCTGCATCCGGGCGAGTTCGTCGTGCTGCTGGGGGCCTCGGGCAGCGGCAAGTCCACGCTGCTCAACATCCTCGGCGGCCTCGACCGGCCCAGTTCGGGCGCGGTGCACTACCGCGACCACGACCTTGCCGCGGCGAGCGCGGCGCAGCTCACGCGCTTCCGGCGCGAGCACGTCGGCTTCGTGTTCCAGTTCTACAACCTGATCCCCAGCCTCACCGCGTACGAGAACGTGGCGCTCGTGACCGAGATCGCGGCCGCGCCGCTGGACGCCGCCGCCGCGCTCGCGCTGGTCGACATGGGCCCGCGGCGCGACCACTTCCCGTCTCAGCTGTCGGGCGGCGAGCAGCAGCGCGTCGCGATCGCACGCGCGGTGGCCAAGCGGCCCGACGTGCTGCTGTGCGACGAGCCCACCGGCGCGCTCGACTATGCCACCGGCAAGGTGGTGCTGTCGGTGCTGCAGCGGGTGAACCGCGAGCTCGGCACGATCACCGTCGTGATCACGCACAACGCGGCCATCGCGGCGCTGGCCGACCGGGTGATCCGCATCAGCAACGGCCGCATCGTCGCGATCGAGCACAACGCCGTGAAGGCGACCCCGGACGACATCGCGTGGTGAGCACGATGCTCGCCCGCATGCTGTGGCGCGACCTCTGGCACCTGCGCGGCCAGGTGATCGCGGCGGCGCTGGTCGTGGCCTGCGGCGTCGCCACCCTGGTGGCGACCTGGGGCACGTACCAGTCGCTGCTGGCGGCGCGCGACGACTACTACCTCACCCACCGCTTCGCCGACGTGTTCGCGCACCTGAAGCGTGCGCCCGACGCGCTGGCCGCGGAGGTGCGTGCCATTCCGGGCGTCGCGCAGGTGCGCACCCGGATCGTGGTCGAGGTGTCGGTCGACGTGCCGGGGCTGGCCGAGCCCGCCACCGCGCGGCTGGTGTCGGTGCCCGAGGCGCGGGTGCCGATGCTCAACGACCTGCAACTCGTGCGCGGGCGGTACGTGGACCGCGGCGCCACCGACCAGGTGCTGGTCAGCGACGCGTTCGCGCGGGCCAACGGACTCGATGTCGGACACACGCTGGGCGCGCTGCTCCACGGCCGCTGGAAGACGCTGTCGATCGTCGGCATCGCGCTGTCGCCCGAGTTCGTCTACGAGATCGGCAGCGGCATGCTGTTCCCCGACAACCGCCGCTTCGGCGTCCTGTGGATGTCCGGCGAGGCGCTGGCACCGGCGTTCGACATGCAGGGCGCGTTCAACGACGTGGCCCTGACCCTGTCGGCGCAGGCGCGCGAGCGCGACGTGATCGCCGCGCTCGACACGCTGCTGCGCCGCTACGGGGGGCTCGGCGCCTACGGTCGCGACGAGCAGCTGTCGCACCGCTTCGTGACCGACGAGCTGGGCGAGCTGGAAGTGATGACCACGACCGTGCCGAGTCTGTTCCTCGCCGTGTCGGCCTTCCTGCTGTACGTGGTGCTGTCGCGGCTGGTCGCCACGCAGCGCACGCAGATCGGGCTGCTCAAGGCCTTCGGATACGGTGACGCGCGCCTCGGCCTGCACTATGTGCAGTTCGCGCTCGCCACGGTGGCGCTCGGGCTGGCGGCGGGCCTGCCGTCGGGCGTGCTGCTGGGCGGATGGTTCGTCGACGTGTACCGCGACTTCTTCCACTTCCCGCGTCTGCGCTTCGGCGCCGACGCCGCCCTGGTGATCGCCGCCGTCGCGGTCAGCCTGGTGTCGGGCGCCGTCGGTGCGCTGGTGGCCGTGCGCAGGGCCGTGGCGCTCGCGCCGGCCGAGGCGATGCGTCCGGAGCCGCCGGCGAGTTTCCGGGCCGGCGCGCTGGCGCGCTGGGATGCGCGCCGACGCCTGCCCGCGTCGCTGCGCATGATCGTGCGCAACCTGGTGCGACGGCCGTGGCGCGCCGTCGCGTCGGTGCTGGGCATGGCCTTCGCGATCGGCCTGATGCTGGTCGGACGCTTTGCGCTGGACGCCCCCAACCACATGCTGTCGGTGCAGTTCAACGAGGTGCAGCGCGACGACCTCACCGTGCTCTACAACGAGCCGCGCGGCCCCGAGGCCGCGATCTCCATCGCCCGCCTGGACGGCGTCGTGCAGGCCGAGGCGTTCCGCCTGCTGCCGGTGTGGCTGCGTCACGAGCACCGCAGCAAGCGGGTGGAGGTGACGGGGCTGCAGCCCGGCCACCAGCTGCGTCGCCTGCTCGACCGTGA
>Ga0116180_1002347_pt1 | contig 14980 bp, 16 predicted proteins | sample AD_UKC073_MetaG_FD_89804 | JGI IMG/M metagenome (GOLD analysis project Ga0116180, IMG submission 89804) | Active sludge microbial communities of municipal wastewater-treating anaerobic digesters from USA - AD_UKC073_MetaG | ecosystem: Engineered > Bioreactor > Anaerobic > Digestate | place: USA...
CATAGACAGGATCACCCAATAGCGGATGGCCGATTGACGCCATGTGAACGCGGACCTGGTGGGTCCGTCCGGTTTCCAGTCGGCATTCGACCAGAGCCGCGCCGCCGAGGCGTTCCAGCGTCTTGAAATGGGTTGTTGCGTGCTTGCCGCGTCCGTCTTCGACCAGCGCCATCTTCTTGCGGTTGGTTGAGGAACGGGCGATCGCGCCGCGCACCGTTCCAGCGGGCGGCAGGGGATGTCCCGCCACCACAGCCAGATAGGCCCGCTCGATCGAATGGTCCGCAAACTGCGCGGCCAGCCCTTCGTGGGCCTTGTCGGTCTTGGCGACCACCAGCAGGCCGGATGTGTCCTTGTCGATCCGGTGGACGATTCCCGGCCTCGCGACCCCGCCAATGCCCGAAAGCTGTTCCTGGCAATGGTGCAGCAGGGCGTTGACCAGCGTTCCGTCCAGATTGCCGGCCGCCGGATGGACCACCAGTCCGGCGGGTTTGTCGATCACGATCAGGTGCTCGTCCTCGAACACGATGGTCAGCGGAATGTCCTGCGCCGCGGCTTCTGCCGGAGCGGCTTCGGGGACGCGAATCTCGAACGAGGTTCCGGCTGCAGGCTTGTGGCTGGGCTGGCTCACCACCTTGCCGTCCAGCAGGACCCGGCCTTCGCCCATCAGGGCCTTGACGCGCTCACGGGATAGCCCGCTGGCCTCGGCCAGCGCCTTGTCGAGCCGCTGGCCGCCATCGGTCACCTGACCGGAAATGATGGAATTCCCCCCGTTCATTGCTAGCTAGTTGGGCATGGATATCGAAGTGACAAGTGGCACGATTGCCACACTGCGCGAAGAAGCGGAGCGAGCATACCCGCGCGAATGCTGCGGATTGCTGCTCGGGCAGGGCAACCGCGTCGCGCTGGCCCAGCCTGCCGCCAACGTCCATCCCGATCCGCTGCGCCATTTCGAAATCGATCCCGCCGCGCTGATCGCCGCCCACCGCGCTCAGCGGGCAGGGGGGCTGGAACTGATCGGATACTACCATTCGCATCCCAATGGCCGGGCCGAGCCTTCGGCAGAGGATATCGCCATGGCTGAGCGCGCAGGTCGTTTTTGGGCAATCGTCGCGGCTGGAAACGTGCTGTGGTGGCGCGATGGCAAACAGGGCTTCGAACCGCTTTCCTCGCGAGTCGTCGGCGGCTAAGGAGGGGCTTGTTGAAAATTCCGGGGCCCTGATGACCGACTCTTCGATCGACCTTGCCAGCCTGCTTTGTTCGCGTCTTTGCCATGATCTGCTCAGCCCGGTGGGGGCGTTATCCAATGGGCTTGAGCTTCTGGCCGAGGAAAAAGACCCGGAAATGCGCAAGCGCTGCATGGAGCTGCTTGAGCAATCGGCCCGGACCAGCGCTGACAAGCTGAAGTTCTTCCGTCTCGCATTCGGTGCGGCCGGCGGGTTTGGCGATACCGTTCCGGTTGAGGAACCCAAGGCGCTGATCGACGCACTGGTCGCCGGGAATGACCGCGTTACGCTCAACTGGAGCCTCGGGGTCGCCGTGCTGCCCAAGCCTGCGGTCAAGGTCCTGCTCAATCTTGCCCATATCGGGATCGAGGCGCTGGTGCGCGGCGGTACGCTGGACATCGGTGCCGAGCTGCGCGGCGGAGCGGCCGAAATCGTGATTCGCGCCACCGGCCCCAAGATCGCCTTCGATCCGGTGATCGGCCGCGCGCTCGACGGGGTGCTTGATACGGGTGAACTGACCAGCCGCACTGCGCCCGCGCATATGATCCAGCAGCTTGCCGCCGGGCTGGGCGGCGGGCTGCAATATGCACTCAGCGAAGACGCGCTGGTAATGGGCGCGGTGCTGCCGGGATGAGGTTGCTGACTTGCCAATTCCTCCCCGAGACGGGGAGGGGGACCACCGAAGGTGGTGGAGGGGCACGGGCCTCTCTTCCTGACGCATTTGGCCAAAACCGTCTGGTATATCCGGGCGTGCCCCTCCACCATGCTGCGCATGGTCCCCCTCCCCGTGCCGGGGAGGAATAATGAACGAGCTGATCAACTTCGAGAATCCCTCGCCCAACTGGAACGAGCGGCAATTGCCGATCTCGATGGTGGTGCTCCACTATACTGGAATGCAAAGCGCCGAAGAAGCGCTGGAGCGGCTGTGCAGCGAAGAGGCTGGCGTGTCCGCTCACTATCTGATCGAGGAGGATGGCACGGTCCACCGTCTGGTCCGTGAGGATCGCCGCGCCTGGCACGCCGGGAAAAGCTTCTGGCGCGGGGTGACCGACGTCAATTCGGCCAGCATCGGTATCGAACTGGTCAATCCCGGGCACGAATTTGGCTATCGCCCGTTCCCCGATGCCCAGATGGAGGCGCTGCTGCCGCTGCTGGCCGATATGGTCCAGCGCCATGACATCCCCCGCGCCAATGTGGTTGCGCATTCGGATATTGCCCCGACCCGCAAGGAAGACCCCGGCGAATTGTTTGACTGGGACCTGCTCGCCGCCCACCGTCTGGCGCTGCGCACCCCGCGCGTAACGATGCCCAGCCCCTACGACAACGACGGGGCCTTCTTCCTGGCGCTTGAGCGGTACGGATATGACATTTCCGACCAGGCCGCCGTAATGCGCGCTTTCCAGCGCCGCTGGCGCCCGCACATCATCGACGGCAAGGTCGATGGCGAATGTTCGGCGATTTTGTTCAACTTGTTGTTGGATCGGGATTCTGGGAAGACGCGGTAGGCTTGGCCAAGTGAAGACTACTGCGTGCGGAGCGCACCTATAACCTTCATATCACGCTTTCGTATGGTGACTCCAAGTCCCCCGCCAAGGTAGCCTTCCGGACTCAGCGTAACCTCCCATTCGGTCCCCATATCCTTTACGAAATAATGGAGACGTGCGCCGTTTGGCTGGAAGGAGCCTACGGGATAGTGGGTTTCGGCGTATTTTTTCGCAACCACGAGTGCTTGTGCGGGATCATTCGAATCAACTGTAGGTGCCTTGGTGCAACTGCCTGTGCTGATCAAAGCGGACATGACCAAGATGCGTCGCGAATACATTTGTCGAAGATGCAAAAGAGGCAGAGCTGCGCAATCGGATCGTTTTCCGATCATCTTTGTATCAAGCCGCCTTCGCCAGCCTCCCAACCCTGATCGCGCCTTGGTGACCACGCGCCTGGGCCAGATCATAGGCGGTCTGCATCCGCAGCAGCGTATCAGCCTTCACGCCAAAGGCCTGCTCAAAGCGGATCGCCATGTCGGCGGACAGGCTGGCATGGCCGTTGAGCAGGGTGCTGAGCGCCTGACGGGAAACACCGAAATGCGCGGCGAGCGCCGTGACGCTGATCCCGGCCGGTTCGACAATCTCGGACTTGAGCCAATCGCCCACGTTGACGGTAAGCGAGGGGTGCATCTTAAGTGCCATGGTAATCCTCCAAATCCAGATCGATCAGCGCGCCGTCTTCGTTCACTGCGAAAGTCATGCGCCAGTTTCGGGTAACAGTCATCGACCAGGTGCCTTTGCGACTCCCGACCAGCTCGTGCAGCCCAAAGTTTGGCGGCACTGACAGTTCACCAAGGCTTTCAGCTTCATCGATGAACGCCAGCATATTGCGAAGCCGCTGCGAATCTCCAACCAGACCTTTGACGTTGCCGGTTTCGAAGAAGCGCCTGAGGCCCTTGTGCCGGATGCTTTCGATTTCCACACGGGTTACATAACCGCCTTCCTGTCGATCGTCAAGTGACGGGCGACGCTTGACGGCGAAGTCGAAGCACGTCCCGACCTTGCTCCTCTCTGCGCCTTGCACTAGATGATCGCTCGCCAGGGGGCCGGGCAGCCGCGTTATCGCAAGATACCGAGGAAAGTCCGGGCTCCACGAAACAAGGGTGGCGGGTAATGCCCGCCGGGCGAGTTGCTTGCAGCGAAGCCCAGGGAAAGTGCCACAGAGAGCAGACCGCCTCGTTATCGAGGTAAGGGTGAAAGGGTGCGGTAAGAGCGCACCGGGGGGCTGGTAACAGCCACCGCACGGCAAACCCCACCCGGAGCAAGACCGAATAGGGGCGGCGCGCTGGCAACAGCAGGCTTGTTTCGAGCCCGACCGCCCGGGTTGGTTGCTGGAGCCTTGTGGCAACACAAGGCCAAGAGGAATGGCTGCCAGTGCGGATACGGTCTCTTCTGGGATACCGTCCGCGCTACAGAACCCGGCTTACAGGCCCCCTGGCAAATTCCGGCATTGAAGCTCGATTGAAATTGGCGCAGCGTCGTCCCCGAACCATTTCAGCGAGACTTGCGCGATGAGCCCACCGACGGATCAAGATGCATCAAACAGCCTGAGCCTAGACGCGCATTGTCAAATGTTGTCCGAAGCCATGCGGGACAAAAGCAAGGCAATGACTGACGCGTTCAAGCACTTTGTGCAGACTTTTTCTGCTCTGATCGGCGGTGGCATTGCGCTGCGGCTCGCTTATGGCGCCGACAAGATGAAAGCCTATGAAACCATTTTCAACTGGCTGCTGGCCTTGGGCGGTCTCGTCTTCATCATCCTGATTATCGAGAATCACCGGTCATGGCTGGGCTATCGGCGCAAGTTGCACGAAATTGCAGGCCGCGATCAGAGCGGTAACCCGCTTGTTTCCGCTCCAAATCCGCGCGCCGATCTGGTCCCGGCACTCTACTGCCTGGTCATTGCAGTCGCGGTTGCCATGGCGATAATTTCCACTCCGCTGGACTGAATAGCCCTCACGGCCGTCCCACGCTGGAATAAGCGAAGCCCTTGGCGCGCACTTCGGCCGGATCATAGATGTTGCGCAGATCGACCAGCACCGGGGCCTTCATCAGCTGCTTGACCCGGTCGAGATCGAGCGCGCGGAAGGCGTCCCATTCGGTGACGATCACGGTTGCGTCGGCGCCGTCGATCGCCTGATAGGCATTCGCCTGCATCGCCACTTCGGGCATCAGCGGCTTGGCGAGTTCCATCCCTTCGGGATCATAGGCGGCAACATCGACCCCGGCATCGATCAGGGCCTGGGCGACCGCGATCGCCGGGCTGTCGCGCATATCGTCGGTGTTGGGTTTGAAGGTCAGGCCCAGCATCGCGACCTTCTTGCCGCGCGCGGCGTCCATCCCGCCCAGCGCTTCGATCACCTTGCGGCCCATCGCGCGCTTGCGGCTGTCGTTGACCGCAACCACCGCCTCGACGATTCGGGTCGGGGCTTCATAGTCCTCGGCGGTCTTGAGCAGGGCAAGGGTGTCCTTGGGGAAGCACGATCCGCCATAGCCCGGCCCGGCATGGAGGAACTTTGCGCCGATCCGTCCATCCATGCCGATACCGCGCGATACATCCTGCACATCGGCGCCGACCTTTTCGCACAGGTCGGCCATCTCGTTGATGAAGGTGATCTTGACTGCAAGGAAAGCGTTGGCGGCGTATTTGATCAGCTCGCTGGACCGGCGGCTGGTGAACAGGATCGGGCTCTTGTTGAGGAACAGCGGCCGATAGACCTCTTTCATCACGCCCCGGGCCCATTCGTCTTCGGTCCCGACCACGATCCGGTCCGGGTGCTTGAAATCGCCGATTGCGGCGCCTTCGCGCAGGAATTCGGGGTTGGAGGCCACCGCGAACTTCACCCCCGGCTTGGCTTCGGCCAGGATCCGCTCAACCTCGTCCCCGGTGCCGACCGGCACGGTCGATTTGGTGACGATGACTGCATCGTTCTTGAGGTTCGCGCCGACTTCCTCGGCCACGGCATAGACATAGGACAGATCGGCATGACCATCGCCGCGCCGGCTGGGGGTGCCGACCGCGATGAAGATCGCCGATGCTCCGGCGATCCCTTCGGCAAGATCGGTCGTGAAGGTCAGCCGCCCGGCCTTGACGTTGGATCCGACCAGCTCGGCCAGGCCCGGCTCATAGATCGGCATCACGCCGTTCTTCAGGCTTTCGATCTTGGCCGGGTCCTTGTCGATGCAGACCACCTCGTGTCCGAAATCGGCGAAGCAGGCCCCTGAAACCAGCCCGACATAGCCCGAGCCGACCATTGCGATCTTCATGCAACACTCCTTTGCGAGACCTGGATGGTCCCGTCCGTTTCGCTGACCTCGATAAGCCAGCGATTTGTTCCTTCAAGCCCCAGTGCGGTCAAGCGGCCGCTGCGATAGGCGCCGGTATCGATTCCGATCCGGTTCGCCGCCAGTTGGGGCTTTTCATAAATGGTGTGGCCGTGAACCACCACCGGGCCGAAGCTGGCCCTGTGGGTGATGAACGGCTCACGAATCCAGCGCAGGTCACCAGCCTTCTGCTCGGCCAGCGGCACATCCGGGCGGATCCCGGCGTGGACGAACAGATAGTCGCCAATCGCGATCATTTCCTCCATAGAACGCATGAAGGCGATGTCCTCTTGCGGAATGTGGTCACGCATCAGGGCCTGGGTTTCTGCCAGGCTGGCGGCGGAATAGGTTTCCGGGTCAATCGGATAGGACAGCAGCGTTTCGCGCCCCCCGTAACGCAGGAAGTGGCGCAGCACCTCTTCGCTGTCGAACGCGTCGAGGAACATCTCCTCGTGATTGCCCATCAGGGCGCGGACCTGGCGGCCATTGGCCCATCCGCGGGCCATGGTCAGAACCCCGGCGCTGTCGGGTCCGCGATCGACCAGATCGCCCAGCAGCACGATCACAGTTTCCGCAGGGTCCCGATCGGCATCGTCGGCATCGATCGCTTCGATCAGGGCTTCGAACAGATCCGCGCGGCCATGGACGTCACCGATCGCATAGACCCGTTCGCCCGGCGGGATCGCCGCGGGCGGTGCGCTCTCCTGGGCGCCGAACAGGTTGCGAAACTTGGAAAACATCGGGCGGATCGATCCTTGCGCCGCCTATAGCCGGGCCGACGTTAACGAACAATGGCGGTCCACGCGGAGTTGCCAGAATGTCACAGGTCTGACACAGCGCGCAACGAAATGTCGAAGATGACTTGTGCAGTGCAGCAAAAGTATGCTCAGGGTGGGTCGTCCACAGTGATGCACCCCGCTCAAGAGGGTGCACGCCATGGACGCAGGTGGGACGAGGCGACCAAACAATCGAAGGAAGATTGCAATGCTCACGTCCATCCGCGGACTTCTTGCCGCAACCGTTCTCGCTGGCACCATGATGGCTGCCGCGCCCGCTTTTGCCGACGAAACCGATCCGCCGTCCGATGTGACCATCACCGGCAACGTCGCTCTGGTGACCGATTACCGGTTCCGCGGCCTTTCGCTCTCGGCTGGTGATCCCGCCGTTCAGGGTTCGATCAACGTCAACCACTCGAGCGGATTCTACGTTGGCACCTGGGCTTCGAGCCTGGAAGACAGCGCCGTTTACGGCAGCATGGAACTGGACGTCTATGGCGGCTGGACCGGCGAAGTCGCTTCGGGCCTGACCGCTGACGTCGGCCTGCTCTACTACGTCTATCCCAACGGCACCGTGGGCGACGCCAACGTTTTCGAACCCTATGCCTCGGTCACCAAGACCCTTGGTCCGGCGACCGCCAAGGTCGGCGTTGCCTATGCCTGGAAGCAGGATTCGCTGGGCGGTGACGACAACCTCTATGTCTACACCGACTGGTCGATGGGCGTTCCCAACACCCCGGTCAGCGTCGCTGCGCACCTGGGCTACACCGATGGCGCGCTTTCGCCCAAGCTGCTGACCGGCGTCAGCACCGATGGCGGCTTCGACTATTCGGTCGGCGCCAGCGCCAACGTGACCAAGAACCTGTCGGTTGGCGTCAGCTACATCGGCGTTGATGGCGCTGCGATCGACGGCTACTCGAACGATGCCGTCGTCGGCTCGGTCAAGCTGTCGTTCTGATCCGGATCGACTGACTGATTTGCAAAGGCCCGTCCCGGCTTGTCCGGGGCGGGCCTTTCGCATTAGGATCAGGCCATGACCAAGTTTCTCCATTCGATGATCCGGGTCACCGATCCGGACGCCACGATCGCCTTCTTCGCCCTGATCGGGCTCAACGAGGTGCGCCGCTATTCCAGTGAGCAGGGGCGCTTTACGCTGATCTTCCTGGCCGCGCCGGGGGAGGAAGGCGTGGCCGAGGTCGAGCTGACCTACAACTGGCCGGCAGAGAATGGCGACGCCCCCGAGGTCTATTCAGGCGGACGCAATTTCGGGCACCTCGCCTACCGGGTCAGCAATATCTATGAAACCTGCGCCGCGCTGATGGCGGCGGGGCACACTATTCACCGGCCGCCGCGCGACGGGCACATGGCCTTCGTCAAATCACCCGATGGGATTTCGGTTGAACTGCTGCAGGATGGCCATTTGCCGGTCGAGGAACCCTGGGCCTCGATGCCGAATACCGGCACCTGGTAAGGCCGATCAGGATTTCGGCGCGGCGATCCGCAGGACGGCATAGCCGAGCAGGGCCGAAAGCAATGAGCCGGACATCACGCCCAGCTTCGCCTCATCGACCAGCAGCGGGCTGCCGGGAAAGCCCAGCTGGGCGATGAACAGGCTCATCGTGAAGCCGATCCCGCACAGCAGCGCCATGCCCCACAGTTGCAGCCAGCTTGCCCCGGCAGGCGGCTTGGCAAAGCCCAGCTTTACCCCGGCCCAGATCGCGGCCAGGATCCCGATCTGTTTGCCCAGGAACAGACCCAGGCCGATCCCGATCGGCAAAGGTGCGGCCAGATCGGCCAGTGAAAGATCGTCAAACGCCACCCCGGCATTGGCGAAGCCAAATACCGGAACGATGAAATAGGCGCTGACCGGGGCCAGGGCGTGCTCCATCCGCAGCAGCAGACTGTCACCCAAGCGATCCAGCTTCATCGGCACGGTGAAGGCTGCTAGCACCCCGGCGACCGTCGCGTGGACGCCCGAATTGAGCACCGCGAACCACAGTACCAGCGCCAGGACCATGTAAGGCAGCCCGCGTGAAACGCCCATCCGGTTAAGCCCGGCCAGCGCCGCCAGAACAACACCGGCAAAAGCCAGCCAGCCGAGTTTCAGCGTTGCGGTATAGAACAAAGCGATGATCGCCACCGCGCCCAGATCATCGACGATCGCCACGGTCAGCAGAAACAGCCGCAGCGATGGCGGCACTCGCTTGCCCAGCAGTGCCAGCACGCCGAGCGCGAAGGCGATGTCGGTTGCCGCCGGAATGGCCCAGCCGCGCTGCAGGGTGGGGTCACCACCGGCGAGTGCGACATAGATCAACGCGGGGACCGCCATGCCCGCCGCGGCGGCCAGAACCGGCAGACGGCGGCGTTCCGGGCTGGCCAGCTCACCGTCCAGCACCTCGCGCTTGATCTCAAGCCCGACGACGAAAAAGAACACCGCCATCAAGGCATCGTTGATCCACAGGTGCAGCGTGATCAGCTTGGGAATCGGGCTCCAAGCAAGCTCATCGTGGAACAGGGCGTGATAGTCGTGCGCCGCAGGCGAATTGGCGGCGATGATCGCGGCAATGGCGATCCCGATCAGCAGGATGCCCGCCCCTGCCTCGCCACCGAACAGCCGGTTGAAGAAGGATGCGATCGGGAAAAACGGATGGCGGCGCTTGGTCATGCCCGGGCCTTACCAAACCGGCGCGCCGAGGCAAAGGAAACTGCCCCCGATTCGAACCGCACCGCCATGTGTGGGGCCAGCCGCCTGCTTCTGCGCGAGTGCCGATGATTTTGTTGGCAGGGTATATTTATTGATTACAGTAATTTGCATTACATTTCCGTCTTGGCCTCCAACTTCTTCGAACACTTCAAGTCTGCATTGCGCGATTTTGCCGTTACAGATAGGTTGATCTTCATCGGGTGCTGAACGGGGGCAATCAGCAGCAATGTTCGAGGCGTTGTCAGGGGGACACAGCTGGATTGAGGTACTCGTGCTTGCCGAGCACGAGCTGCTGGCCTTTGCTGCCTTCTGGTTATGCGTCGGACTGATCGACGAATTCGCGATTGACCTGTCATGGTTGTGGTTGCGGCTGACCGGGCGGGCCAAACCCGCCCGCCTGCCGGTGGGTTACGGGGCGGAGCCGCTTTCCGGCCATGCCGCTGTGCTGATTCCGGCGTTTCAGGAAGCCGCGGTGATCGGGCCTACCCTGGCGCATATGCTGGCGGCCTGGCCGCAGCGCGATCTGACGATTTATATCGGGTGCTATGCCAATGATCCTGCCACTGTGGCGGCGGCGAGTGCCGCGATCGGGATGGACCCGCGCGCGCGGATCGTGGTCCATGGTGCCGCCGGTCCAACCACCAAGGCCGATTGCCTGAACCGCCTTTATCGCGCGCTTGAGCTGGACGAGGAGCGATCGGGCCGCCGCTTCACCAGCGTCCTGCTCCACGATGCAGAGGATATGGTCCACCCCGCGGCCCTGCAGGCGATCGACGCCGCGCTGGTCTTGCGCGATTTCGTGCAGCTGCCGGTTCGGCCCGAGCCACAGCCGCAGTCGCGCTGGATCGCCGGGCACTACGCCGACGAATTTGCCGAGAGCCACGCCAAGGCGATGGTGGTGCGGGCCGCATTCGGCGCGCCCTTGCCCGCTGCCGGGGTCGGGTGCGGTTTTTCACGCGCCGCGCTGGGCGAGCTGGCCGCGCGGCGCACTGCCCTGGGTGAAGTCGGGCCGTTTGCGCCCGAATGCCTGACCGAAGATTACGAACTTGGGTTGGTCCTTTCACGCGAAGCCCGCGGCAGTGCCTTTCTCCGTTTGCGCGACGATTCCGGCGCGCTGGTTGCGACCGGTTCCTATTTCCCGAGCGAGGTTGAAACCGCCGTCCGCCAGAAGACTCGCTGGATCCACGGGATCGCTTTTCAGGGCTGGGACCGGATGGGCTGGTCGGGCAATGCGATCGACCTGTGGATGGCGCTGCGCGATCGGCGCGGGCCGCTTACCGCTCTGGTCCTGGCGGTGGCCTACCTGCTGCTGCTGATCGATGCCGTGCTGATGGGGCTGTCGCTGGCCGGTTATGCTGCGCCGCACGGCTTGTCGCTGGCGCTGCAACTGATGCTGGGGGCCAGCTTCGCCGGGTTCGTGTGGCGGGCGGCGATGCGCTTTGCCTTTACCACGCGGGAATATGGTGTGGTCGAAGGGGTGTTCGCGGTCCTGCGGATACCGCTTGGCAATGTCATCGCGATCATGGCCGGGCGGCGGGCGCTGATCGCCTATTTCCGCTCGCTGCAATCGGGTGTGGTGATCTGGGACAAGACCGTGCACGATCGCCATCCGGCCGCCACCGCCTTGCGTAAGGCACGGGCATGAAGCTACCTCCGCCCCGTCCGGCCCGTCGCGGCCAACCACTGTTCGCCCTGGCAGCCGTGATGATCGTCTGGGTCGGTGCGCGAACCGCGCTGTGGGCCAGTGCACCCGCCGATGGTCCGGTTGATCCGGCACCAGCGTCAGTATCGGGTTCGGCCCCCGTCACACCTGCTGCGCCGCAGCGGCCCCAGCCGCCGCGCAATGACCGCGAAGGCGTGCCGTTCAAACAGGCGCCCGGACCGCTGCCCGCGCCAAGCTATGCCCCGCCGGTTGAGAACGTGCCCAGGCCGCAGTTCGAGGCACCGCGCGCGGTACCTCCGCAAATCGCGGCCGGACACCAGATGCTGCTGATCGCCGAGCTCGCGGCCATGCCCACGCCCGAACCGGGGCTGGCGGCAGCACAGGGACAGTCGGCCTCGGCCATTCCGCCGGTGCCGTTCCTCCCCGCTACCGAACGTCCGCTGCGCTGGTCGATCGACGGCTGGCTGCTGTGGCGGGACGGCGGCAACGGCTACAATCTGCCCGGCGCCGGACTGCCGGGCGCCAGTTTGACTTCGGGCGCTTACGGCTCAAGCCAGGCCGGGCTGATCCTGCGGTATCGGCTGGCTCCGGGCAGCACGCTGCGTCCGACGCTCTATCTGCGAGCCACCACCGGTCTTTACTATCCGCGCGGCGAAGAGGGCGCGGCAGGCTTCGCGCTGCGCCCGGTGCCGGGCGTGCCGGTCGCCGCCATGGCCGAGGCGCGGGTGAGCCGCACGCCGGGCGGAACCGTGGTGCGGCCGGCCGTGGCGCTGGTCACCGAGCTGCCACCGGCCAGACTTCCGCTGGGCCTCAAGGGAGAGGTCTATGCTCAGGCGGGCTGGGTCGGGGGTAAGGATCATACGCCCTTCATCGATGGACAGGCGCGGATCGATGCCCCGCTGGCCAAGGCCGGAAAGCTCGACCTGCGGCTTGGCGCCGGAGCCTGGGGCGGGGCCCAGCGCGGGGCCAAGCGGCTGGATGTCGGGCCCAGCGCAACGCTGGATCTGCCGGTCGGACAGGGCCGTACCCGGCTCACCGCAGACTACCGCCTGCGGGTGGCGGGTGATGCCGCGCCGGGTTCGGGTGTGGCAATTACCTTTTCTGCGGGTTTCTAGGTCCTTCGGCCTTTTTTTGGCCGCGCGGCTGGGCTAGGCCGAAGTCCACCGATGGATGTTTACCTTCCGATTGCCAACCTAGCGGTCAACGGCCTGGTCATCGTCGCGCTTGGTGCGCTGACGGGGATACTTTCGGGTATGTTTGGTGTCGGTGGTGGGTTCCTGACCACACCCTTGATGATCTTCTATGGCATCCCGCCAACTGTCGCAGCCGCCTCCGCCGCCAGCCAGGTGACCGGGGCTTCGGTTTCCGGCGTTCTCGCGCACACCAAGCGCGGCGGGGTGGATTACCAGATGGGCGCGGTGATGGTAGCCGGCGGGGTTATCGGCACCGGAATCGGGGCTGGGCTGTTCCGCTTGCTGCAGGAACTCGGCCAGATCGATGTGGTGATCAATCTGCTTTATGTGATCCTGCTCGGCGGGATCGGCTCGGTAATGGCCCGGGAAAGCTGGCAGGCGCTGCAAGCCCAGAAGACCGGGGTGCCACTGCCACCGCGCAAGCGTCGGCACCACCCGATGGTCGCCAGCCTGCCGCTGCGCTGGCGGTTCTATCGCTCGGGGCTCTATATCTCGCCGCTGGCGCCGCTGATCCTGGGGATCGTGACCGGTATCCTGACCATGCTGATGGGGATCGGCGGCGGATTCGTGCTGGTTCCGGCGATGCTCTATATCCTGGGGATGAGCGCGGGCGTGGTGGTTGGAACCTCGCTGTTCCAGATCTTGTTCGTGACCATGATGACCACCATGATGCACGCGCTGACCACCCGCGCGGTCGATATCGTGCTGGCGGCGCTGTTGCTGATCGGGTCGGTGTCTGGCGCGCAGATCGGGGCGCAGCTGGCGCAGAAGATCCCGGCTGAGAAACTGCGCTTTATCCTGGCCGCAATCGTCCTGCTGGTGGCGCTGCGGATGGCGCTGGGGCTGGGTTGGCGTCCTGACGAAATCTATGCGGTAACCCCGCTGTGAGGGCGCTGTTCGCCCTGCTGTGCCTGACATTGCTGGGCGCCGCGCGCGACCCGATCCTGGTGCCCGAGGTTTCGCAGCATGAGGTGCAGGTCCGCCAGGGCTTCCGCGGCACGGAGCTGTTGCTGTTCGGCGCGATCCTGACGCCTGAAGGTTCGCGCGCCGGGCAGGATTACGACATCGTTGTGGTGCTGAAGGGGCCAACCCAATCGATCGTCCTGCGCGAAAAACAGCGGATAGCCGGGATCTGGGTCAATGCCGCATCGACCGAGTTCCGGTCTGCGCCGACCTTTTTTGCGGTCGCCTCGTCAAGACCGATCAAGAAGATCGTCGATGAAAAGACCGCTGCGATCTATGAACTGGGCCTGCCCTGGCTCCAGCTTTCGCCGATCGGCGCATATGATCCCAAGGAACAGGCCCGCTTTTCCGCAGGGCTAGTCGATCTGATGAAGCGCGAAGGGCTGTACAAGGACGATCCGGCGGGTGTGACGGTCTCTGAACAGGTGCTCTACCAGGCCCGGATCGCGCTGCCCTCCAGCGTCCAGACCGGCACCTACACCGCGGAAACCTTTGCGATCACCAAGGGGCGGGTGGTGGCTTCGGCGATTGCCCGGGTCGAGGTGAAGAAGCAGGGCTTCGAACGGGCGGTGGCGCAGTTCGCGCAGTATAACGGGTTTCTTTATGGCCTGCTCGCCGTGGCGCTTTCGGTCGGCATGGGGTTCCTGGCTGGACGGCTGTTTGCCATGGTTTAACCGCCCATTTAGGCCAATCTTAACCCCTTAACCCTAATGGTGGACTGCCCGTTTGCGATGCGGGCTGACAACAAATCGGGGTTTTGCATGACTGACGCGGGCGCAAGGGGTTTTGGAGCGGGACACGCGGCGCGCGGGGCAGATTACCCCGCAGATGCCGCGCAGGCGGCTCAGGCTGCCGGAGCTGCACAGCAATTCGACAATGCCCGCGAACCGATCGGCATCGTCCTTGAAATCGCCGGTTCCGGCTCCGCGATCGCTCTCGATCTTCAGCGGCTGCAGGAATGCGCCGGTGATGACGATCCCTCGATCGCGCTGGCCGGACAGGTCGGCAGTCAGGTCAAAATCCGGGTCGGCCGGGGCTGGCTGCTCGCTTCGGTCCGGACCCAGCGCCAGGACGCCAAGACCCCCGGCGGGATCATGGCCCAGATCGACTTCCTGGGTGAAGGCGATGAAGAACGCCTGACCGGCCGAATCCACTCGTTCCGCCGCGGTGTTACCCGCTATCCCATCCCCGGCGCGCTGATCTATCCGGCGACCAGCAACGACCTGCGCCAGATCTATGCCTCTGACGGGCGCACCAGCATCCAGGTCGGCACGGTCTTCCCGACCAAGGACATCCGCGCCGGGCTCTATATCGATTCGATGCTGGGCAAGCACTTCGCGCTGCTCGGCTCGACCGGTACCGGCAAATCGACCAGCGCTGCGCTGATCCTGCACCGTATCTGCGAACACGCCCCGGAAGGGCATATCGTGATGATCGACCCGCACGGCGAATATTCCGCTGCCTTCAAGCAGACCGGCATGATCTTTGACGTGTCGAACCTGCAAATGCCCTACTGGCTGATGAATTTCGAAGAGCACTGCGAAGTGTTCCTGACCTCCAGCGGCAATGACCGGCAGGAGGATATGGACA
>Ga0116180_1002348_pt1 | contig 14979 bp, 14 predicted proteins | sample AD_UKC073_MetaG_FD_89804 | JGI IMG/M metagenome (GOLD analysis project Ga0116180, IMG submission 89804) | Active sludge microbial communities of municipal wastewater-treating anaerobic digesters from USA - AD_UKC073_MetaG | ecosystem: Engineered > Bioreactor > Anaerobic > Digestate | place: USA...
ATCCGAACTCCCGCCGCCCAGCCCGCCACCCATCGGAATGCGCTTGTATACGCCGATGTCCACCCCCTGCGTTGTGCCCGTGGCCTCTTGCAGGGCGTGGGCTGCGCGCACCACCAGGTCGGCCTCGGGCGGAACCCCCGGCACATCGGTCGTGCGCAGGATGCGGCCATCGCTGCGCAGCGCAAGGTGGATCTCGTCACCCCAGTCGAGGAGGCGGAAGGCGGTCTGCAGCAGATGGTAGCCATCGGGGCGACGGCCGACGATGTGCAGGAAGAGGTTGATCTTGGCAGGCGCCGGCAGGCGCAGGTCCGTGGCTGCCGGATCAAAGGGAATCAGGTGCATGTCAGGGGTTCCAGCTATCGACGATCAGGCGCAGGCGGGTATCGCCCCGGTGGACGTCGAGCTTTCTGGGGAGGTCGTCGGGCGCCTCTCCGGTGTAATCGGTGTAATCAATGGTCCAGCCGCGGTCGATGACCTGGCGCGGGCGCCCAAGGGTGTCGAGCTCGCGCACATCGGCGCCCTCCCGCACCCGCGCGGTGACCCAGCGGGGCAGCTCGGCAAAAGGGGCGCTGATGCCGAGCACGCGCTCGGCAAGCTCGGCGGCAGTATCCGCCTCGACCCGGCTGCCGTCGGACAATGTCATGCGGGCCCTGCCGGCCTGACTTTCGATTCGCGCCAGCCCCTGGCCCAGGGGCCCCGTGAATAGCCAGGCATCGTGCCCGGCCGTATGTTGCCAGTCCACACCCACCACGGCGCTGCGTTCGCCGTCCCGCACCTGCAGACGCCCTTCGAGCTGAAAACGGGGTAGTTCGGCAAGGCTCCGCAAGGCGGCTCTGGGCGGCACCTCCGGGGTTGTGGCGCAGGCGCTCAGGCCCAGCACGCAAACCAGGGCAAGCGCTCTCAAGGCTTGAACTTCTTGATCACGTCGACCAGCACCGTATTGTCGGGATTTGCCTTGGCGGCATCCTTCCAGGTACGGGCGGCCTCGTCACGCCGCCCCATCATCCACAGCACCTCCCCGAGGTGTGCAGCGATCTCCGGATCAGCCCTCAGTTCAAAGGCCCGCTGCAGCTGGGCGAGGGCACCGTTCAGGTCGCCTCGCCGATACAGGGCCCACCCCAGGCTATCCAGGATGAAGGCATCATTGGGGGCGATCTCGAGCCCCTTGCGGATCAGCCCCTCGGCCTCATCGAGCCGCAGGTTGCGATCCACCAGGGAATAGCCCAGCGCGTTGTAGGCGTGGGCGTGATCGGGCTTGAGGGCGATCAGCTTGCGCAGCCGCCCCTCCATCACCTCGGGGCGGCCGATACGCTCGGCCATCAGGGCCGACTCATAAAGAAGCTCGGTACTTTCCGGATCACCCCGCAAGGCCTCGTCCAGAACGTTGAAGGCATCTTCGTTACGCCCCGCATCACGGGCAATCTGCGCTTCGGCCAGCACGAACTGCTGACGCTCGGCCGGGGCCGCGTCACGGGCCAGCGTCTGCAGGTACTGCCTGGCCTCGGCCATCTGGCCACGGCTGACCATGACCTGGGCCACCCGCGCCTGGGCCGCAACGTAGCGGCTGCCCGGGGGGACGGACTTGTACCAGTTGATCGCTTCGTCGTAACGCTTCGCCTCTTCGGCGATCTGCCCGAGATAGCTGCGGATGCTGTCTTCTTCCGCGAAGCCCAGATCAAGCAGGCGCCGGAAGTGGGCCTCCGCACCGGCACCGTCACCCAGTTGCATGGCGAGCAGGCCCGCCGCATGGATGGCGTCCTTGTCGTCAGGCTGGCGTGCGAGGATCTGCTCGAACTGCGCCCTGGCCGGCGCGAACTGCTTGCCCGCCACCAGAAACCGGGCCAGGGTGATGCGGGACTCGCGCGCCTCCGGATGCGCCGCCAGGTAGGCCTGCAAGGTCGGGATGCCGGAACCGGGCGAGGCCTCGTGCTGGAACTGGGCCTTGAGGACCACCGCCTGCTCCCAGTCGGGACGCAGGCGCAGGGCGCCATCCAGGTCCTCCGACGCGGCAGCGCCGTCGCCCGCCACGAAAGCCGCATTGGCGCGGGCAAACCAGGCCTCCGGGTGGGTCAGGTAGGGCTCGGTCAGCTCGGTCACAAGACGCCGGATCAGCGGCTTGTCGGGAATGCGCGCCAGCCCCCGGTTGAGCCCCAGCAGGGCCGGACCGATGGCATCCCCCTGACGCGCCAGCGCTTCGGCAAGATGGGTGCGCAAGTCGTCGATGCGGGCGGTGCTGGCCAGGGTCCCGGAGGTAAGCTGCTGGGCCTGGACCGAGCCGGGCTCGATGTCGAGCCATAGCCGTGCAGCCTCGGTGGACAGATCAGACTCACGGGAGAACAGCGCCATTTCGGCCGCACGCCGGGCGATCCGCCCATCCCGGGTGCGGCGTGCCAGATCCAGGTAGGAGCGCGCCGCCATCGTGGTCTGCCCACGGGCCGCGGCCACCTCGGCGAGCATCATCTGATGCAGGATCTGCGGTGTCAGCTCCTGGGCGGGATAGGCCTCCTTCGCCGTATCGTCTCCAGGCGCATCCTGCTGGGCGTGGGCGACCCCAGCGAGCAGGCCGGCTGAGACGAACAAGGTGACCAGCAATCGGGCCGCTTGAACAAGGCGAAAGGTAGGCTTCATGGGAGTCTCTGGAAAGGCGTTCGGGTTCCGGTCGACCGCCGTCCCGAAAGGCGCGCAGCGGCGCGACATCGTCTTTGATCGCACAGCTACAATAGGGTTCGCCGGATGTTAGGCGGTTTCCCCAAGCCCAGCAAGCGAGCCCCGCGGCACCCTTTGTCCATGCCAGAACTGCCTGAAGTCGAAACCACCCGCCGGGGAATCGCTCCCGAACTGACCCGGCTCGGCAGCACCGGCGCGATCATTCGCAACGCCCGGCTGCGCCACCCGATACCTGAAGATCTCGACACTCTCCTCCACGGCCAGACCCTGCTGGCCGTGGAGCGCCGTGCCAAGTACCTGCTCCTGCGCTTTCCCGCCGGCAGCCTGCTGGTGCACCTGGGCATGTCGGGAAGCCTGCGCATCGTGCCCGCCGGAACGCCACCGGAGAAACACGACCACCTCGACATCCTGTTCGGTGAGCGGGCCCTGCGCCTGCGTGACCCGCGCCGCTTCGGGCTGGTGCTGTGGCAGAGCGGCGACGCGCCCCATCCGCTCCTCGCCGGGCTCGGCATCGAGCCCCTTGACGACGGCTTCAACGGCCCCTGGCTGCACCAGGCCGCACGGGGCCGCAAGACACCGGCCAAGCTCTTCCTGATGGATGGCCACCAGATAGTGGGCGTTGGCAACATCTACGCCTCCGAAAGCCTGTTCAGGGCCGGTATCGACCCCACCACGCCCATCGGCGAACTCGGCCCCAGGCGCTGCGCCCGCCTGGTCCAGTGCATCCGCGAGACCCTGCAGGACGCGCTGGCCGCCGGCGGCAGCACGCTACGGGATTTCGTCGGCAGCAACGGCGCCCCGGGTTACTTCCAGCAGCAGTACTTTGTTTACGGTCGCGACGGTGAGGCGTGCCGGAAATGTGCCACGCCAATCCGCAAACGCATCATGGGGCAGCGGGCCAGCTTCTACTGTCCGCGCTGCCAGCGCTGAAACGGTTTCGGTCGGCCCCGATCCCGTTTATGCTAACAATATTGATGATTACTGCCGGCGTAGCGGCTCCCAGTCAGGAATGAAGCCCGTGAAAGACGCACACATGCTCGCTGAACACTTCTCCGCCTACACCCAGTGGCGGGGAGATGTGGCCTCCGGAATCGGGGAGCTGCGCAAGTGGCTGCAACTCAACGAAATCGGCGACGCCCAGTCCGATCTGCGCCTCCAGTACCTCCTCGACCGCCTGCGCGAGGACAAGCTGATCGTCGCCTTCGTGGCCGAGTTCTCCCGGGGCAAGTCCGAGCTCATCAACGCCGTCTTCTTTGCCGGCTACGGCAACCGCATCCTGCCCTCGAGCGCCGGGCGCACCACCATGTGCCCGACCGAGCTGCAGTGGAAGGAAGGCGACAAGCCCGAGATCCGCCTGCTGCCCATCGAGAGCCGCAAGACCAACGCCAGCATCACCGAACTCAAGCGCTACCCCGAGGAATGGCAGATCCGCCCCCTCGACACCAGCTCGGCCGAGAGCCTGCAGCAGGCCCTCGCCCAGGTCGGTGAAACCCGCATGGCCAGCCAGGCCGAAGCCGAAGAGCTGGGCTTCCCCATCGATGCCAGCGGCGACCACGGCATCCGCCCCGACGCCGAAGGCAAGCTCGAGATCCCGCGCTGGCGTCACGCCATCATCCAGTTTCCCCACCCGCTGCTCGAACAGGGCCTGGTGATTCTCGACACCCCGGGCCTCAACGCCATCGGCGCCGAGCCCGAGCTCACCCTCAACCTGCTGCCCAACGCCCACGCCGTGCTGTTCATCCTGGCCGCCGACACCGGCGTCACCCAGAGTGACCTGGCCGTGTGGCGGGAGCACGTCAACGCGGGGCGCCGGCAGCGCGGGCGCATCATCGCCCTCAACAAGATCGACGGCCTGTGGGACGGCCTGCGCAGCGAAGAGGACATCGAGCGGGAAATCGCCGGCCAGGTGGCGAGCGTCGCCAGCACCCTCGAAGTCTCCCCCACTCAGGTCTATCCGGTGTCAGCCCAGAAGGGGCTGGTGGCCAAGGTCAACGACGACCCCGAACTGCTCGATCGCAGCCGCATCCTGAGCCTCGAACGGGCCCTGTCCACCGAGTTGCTCCCCACCAAGCGCGACATCGTCCGCGACAACACCCATGGTGACGTCACCGACATTGTCGGCCGCAGCCGCGAGTTGCTGAACGCACGCCTCACCGGTCTGCGCGAGCAGCTTCAGGAACTCACCGACCTGCGCGGCAAGAACCAGAACGTCATCGAATACATGATGCGCAAGGTGCGCTCCGAGAAAGACGAGTTCGAGCAGGGCCTGCAGAAGTACTACGCCGTGCGCAGCGTGTTCTCCAGCCTGTCCAACAACCTTTTCGGCCACCTGGGCCTCGACGCCCTGCGCGACGAGACCCGCCGCACCCGCGAGGCCATGCTCGACGCAGCCTTCTCCCGCGGCCTGCGGGACGCCATGAAAGGCTTTTTCCAGCACCTGCGCGGCAACCTCAAGAAGTCCACCGACGAGATCGGCGAGATCTCGAAAATGCTCGACGCCATGTACAAACGCTTCACCGTTGAGCACGGCCTCAAGCTGGCCGCGCCCACGGCCTTCTCGACCCTGCGCTACGAGAAGGAGATCGAGCGCCTCGAGGAAGCCTTCAACAACCAGTTCAACACGGTGCTGACCATCGTCACCACCGAGAAGCACACCCTGACCCAGAAGTTCTTTGAAACCGTGGCCGTCCAGGCCCGGCGTACCTTCGAGATCGCCAACCGGGACGCGGAGCAGTGGCTGCGGGCCGTCATGGCGCCGCTGGAAACCCAGGTGCGCGAGTATCAGCTCCAGCTCAAGCGCCGCCTGGAAAGCGTGAAGCGCATCCACCAGGCCACCGACACCCTCGAAGACCGGGTCCGGGAACTGCAGCAGGCCGAAGATCTGCTGGTTCACCAGGTGGCCCAGCTCGACGCCCTGGCCGAACGCATCGAGCTGGCCCTGGAAATGCCGGCCAGCAATGTCGGCACACCCTCCGCCCTCGCGGCCTGAAGCAGGCAGGGCCGGCAGGCTCTGAAAAGGCAGGTGAACAGCAACAGGGCCGGGCTCCCCTCACGGGGATGCCCGGCCCTGCTGTTTCTGGCGCGGCCGGCGTGCTTACTTGTCGGCGGTCAGCTTGAGGAACTTCTCCATCAGGTCATCCTTGCTTTCCGGGTGCTCCGGATTGAAGGGGATGCAGTCCACCGGGCATACCTGCTGGCACTGGGGTTCGTCAAAGTGACCGACGCACTCGGTACACTTGTCGGGGTCGATGATGTAGATCTCGTCACCCTGGGAGATCGCACCATTCGGGCATTCCGGCTCGCAGACGTCGCAGTTGATGCACTCGTCGGTAATCATCAAGGCCATTTTGCTTAATTCCTCATTACTTACTACTGTTGTTGATCTTCAGGCACAGGCGTTCATAGACGCCTGGCTGCACAAATTTGCTCACGTTGCCGCCGAGCCGGGCGATCTCTCTGACCATCGTGGCAGAGATGAACATGTACTCGTCGGCCGGGGTCAGGAACACCGTTTCCACATCCGGGTAGAGCTTTCGGTTCATCCCCGCCATCTGGAACTCGTACTCGAAGTCGGACACGGCCCGCAGCCCGCGGAGGATGACCCGCGCATCGTTCTGGTGGAGAAAATCCATCAGCAGGCAGGAAAAACCCTTCACTTCCACGTTCGGGTAGGGCGCCAGCACCTCCTTGGCGATCTCGACCCGCTCATCGGTTGTAAAGATCGGCCCCTTGCCGGCACTCGCCGCGACACCGACGATCACACCTTCGAAAAGGCGGGATGCCCGCCTCACCAAGTCTTCGTGCCCCTTGGTAAAAGGGTCGAATGTCCCTGGATATACCGCGATGCCATCCCTCATCCTGCAGGCCTCCCCTGTCGGCGCAATCTTGCGTCTGTCAGCTTGCAGCGGCAAAGAGGTGGTAATACACCTGCCCGGCCGTTCCCTGCTTGACTCGCGTCAATCGGTCGATGTTTTCGATCTTGTATTCCGCTTCCACATAGACCACGCCCCCCTCTCCGAGAAGGTCGGGCAGAAACGGTGCCATCCGCTCGATCCAGCCGGCCCGGTAGGGCGGGTCAAGAAAGACCACATCGAAGCGTTGATCGGCGGAACGGGCGAATTTTAGCGCATCGCCCCGCACAATCCGTACACACGCCGCCTGTAGGGTCTTTGCGTTGGCCTGGAGGGCCGCCCAGGCCACCGGATCCTGCTCGATCATCGTCACCTGCTCCGCCCCGCGGGAAGCCGCCTCGAAGCCCAGGGCGCCGCTCCCCGCAAACAGGTCGAGACAGGTTTTGCCGTCGAGATCCTGCCCCAGCCAGTTGAACAGGGTTTCCCGCACCCGGTCCGGCGTCGGGCGCAGCCCTTTGACGGTACTGACGTCGATGAGGCGGGAGCGCCATGCTCCACCGATGATGCGGATGCGGCTCAACGGGCAGCTCCGCCGCGCGACGCGGGCTTGTCGCCCTCGCCCCCCACCACCACAGTCACCAGACGCTCGGGCGATACATGGCGCCGGAAGGCCTCACGGATCTGGGCGGCCGTCACCGCAGAGACCTTCTCCCGGTAGGTATCCAGGTAATTCAGCGGCAGGCCATAGCTGCCGATCACCGCCACCTGCTCCAGCATCTTGCGATTGGAGTCGAGGCGCAGGGCGAAACCATTGATCAGGTTCTCCTTGGCGGCCTTCAGTTCGCTGTCGGTCGGCCCCTCCTTGAGGAAAGTGCCCAGGGTTTCCGACACCACCTTGAGGGCATCTTCCGCCTGGCTGCCCTTGGTCTGCAGGCCGATCTGGAAAGGACCGGCGCTGCGCTGCGGCGCGAAGTAGCTATACACACTGTAGGCATAGCCGCGCTTCTCCCGGACCTCGCGGGTCAGGCGGGAGACGAAGCCGCCCCCGCCGAGGATGTAGTTGCCAACCATCAGGGGGAAGAAGTCCGGATCGCCGCGACGGATACCGGGCTGGCCCACGGCGATGTGGGCCTGGGCCGACGGATGGGGCACGCGGAGGGTCTGGCCTGCTGCGGGCACCGCATCGGCCGGCACCACGGGCACCTCACCCGCCGGCAGGGCGCCGGTGAGCCGGGTGGCAATGGCTTCGGCCTCGCTGCGCGAGACATCGCCGACAATACTGACCACCGCCGCCGCGGCCGTGTAGTGGCGCCGATGGAAGTCCACCAGATCTTCACGGGTGAGGGAGGTCATGGTTTCGACCGAGGGCAGGCGCCCGTAAGGATGGTCGGGGAAGACGGCGGCGGCGAAGCGGCGCGACAGGATCGCGTCCGGCTGGGTGTCGGACTCCTTCAGCCCGGCGATGCTGCGCGCCTTCTCCCGCTCCACGGCGGCGGCAGGAAATGTCGGCTGCTGGATCAGGGTGGCCAGCAGCGCCACCGCCCCGTCCCGCTCGGCGGGGCTGCTGAGGGTGCGCAGGGAAACGGACGCACGGTCCATGTCTGCGCCGCCACTGATCTGCGCCCCCAGGTCGGCGACCCGGTTGGCGATGGCATCCTCGTCCAGGCTGCCTGCGCCGGCATCGAGCAGACCACGGGTCAGGCCGGCAAGACCGGCCTTGCCGGGCGCCACCTCGGTGCCGCCGGCACGGAAATCCACCTGCACATCGACAATCGGCAGGGCACGGCTCTCGACGAAGAACACCCGGGTCCCGTTGGCCGCGGTCCAGTTCTGGATGGTCATGCCAGCCTGGGTCGTGAGGGTCGCGAGGGTCAGCGCAAGGGCCGCCCCCACACGTTTGCATTGGGAAATCATCAATCAACCTCGAATTCGGGAGCCATCAATGGCGGTAGGGGGCGGCAGCCTTGGCACGGGCCTGGGGATCCACCGGCAGGGGATCAAGCTGGGCAACCGTCAGGGTCTCGTCGCGGAAATACTTGCGGGCCACGGCCTGCACCTCGGCGGCCGTCACGGCGCGGATGCGCTCCAGCATCCGGGCGTCGTCCTTCCACGAGTGACCGACCATCTCGTCCATGCCGATCTCCATGGCCTGCCCCATCAGCGAGTCGCGCTTGTACACCTGGCCGGCCACCGCCTGGGCCTTTACCCGGCGCAGCTCGTCCTCGGACACCCCGTCGTTCTGGATGCGCACGATCTCGGCCTTCAGGGCTGCCTCCACGTCGGCGGGCGTTTGCCCCGCGGCCGGCGCGCCGTCCAGGTAGAACAGGGATTCACCCCGGGCCGTGCCGTCATAGCCGGCCCCGGCCGTTACCGCCACCCGGCTGCCGCGCACGACGTTCTTTGCCAGCCGGGCCCCCTCGTAGCCATCGAGCACCGCCGCCAGCACCTGCAGGGAATAGAAATCGCCATCAGCCATCACGTCCCGCAGCGTGGGCACCCGCCACGCCAGGGCCACGTAGGGCAGCTCGGCCGGCGCCTTGACCACGGTGCGACGGGGCCCCGTCTGCTCGGGTTCGATCAAGGGCTTGCGCACCGGCAGCGGCCGGGCCTTGACCCGCCCGTAGGTGGCGGCGGCCTCTTTGAAGACCGCCTTGTGATCCACGTCACCCACCACCACCAGGGTGGCATTATTGGGCACGTACCAGCGCTGGTACCAGTCGCGGGCGTCCTGCGCCGTCATGTTGTCCAGATCGCTCATCCAGCCGATGATCGGCCGGCGATACGGGTGAGCCTGGAAAGCGGTGGCCATGAGCTGCTCGACCACCAGGGAGCGCGGCTTGTCATCGGTGCGCAGGCGACGCTCCTCCTTCACCACTTCGATCTCTTTCTTGAAGGACTCGTCGGTGACCTGCAGATGGGCCATGCGATCCGCCTCCAGGGCCATCATCCGGCCCAGGGCCTCCTTGGGCACCTGCTGAAAGTAGGCGGTGTAATCGTGGCTGGTGAAGGCATTGTCCCGCCCGCCAGCCGCTGCAACCTGCTTGTTGAACTCTCCCGGGCCCAGCTTCTTCGTGCCCTTGAACATCATGTGCTCGAGGAGGTGGGCGACGCCGGAGGTGCCATCCACCTCGTCCATCGCGCCCACCCGATACCACACCATATGTACGACGGACGGCGCCCTGCGATCTTCCTTGACGATCAGCTTCATCCCGTTGGGAAGTGCCGTTTCAAAGGGGTTGGCCCACACCGGCCCGGCAAGGGTGGTGGCGAGGGCAAGGGCAGTACTGGCGACCCGCAATCTGCGATTCATCATAGGCTCTTGAAGCATCTGGTAAAATTCGGAAACGGTGGCCACTGGCCGGCGTGTGGCGCGGCATCATAGCGGCATTCCGGCGGCTCGGCCAACCGGGCAAAGCAGGGGCGTTTCTCCCCGGCCGCGTCCCGATCGACCCACTTTCAGACTCACCACGCCATGTTTGGTTTCCTCAAGAAAGCCCTGAAGCCGGGCGACGCCCCGGCTCCGGAGCCCGAAGCCCCGGAGGCCGCCCAGGCCGCCCCCGCGGCAGCCGTCGCGCCGGCCGCAACGGCCCCCGCCCCTGTGGCCAGCACGCCCGAGCCCGACAAGAAGCGCTCCTGGATGGACCGCCTGCGCGCCGGCCTGTCCCGTACCCGGGAGCAGATCGGTGGAGGCCTGGGCGGCCTGACCAGCCTGTTCAGCCGCCGCAAGATCGACGAGGATCTCCTCGAAGAACTGGAAACGACCCTGCTGATGGCCGACTGTGGCGTCGAAGCCACCCAGCACCTCCTCAAGGAGCTGCGCCTGCGCTGGAAGCGCGACAAGCTGGAGACCGCCGACCAGCTCCAGGGCGCCCTCTCCGAAGGCCTGCTGAACATCCTCGCGCCCCTCGAGAAGCCCCTCGAGATCAGCGGCCACACGCCCTACATCATCATGATTGCGGGCATCAACGGTTCGGGCAAGACCACCTCCATCGGCAAGCTGGCCAAGCACTTCCAGAGCCAGGGCAAGAGCGTGCTGCTGGCCGCCGGCGACACCTTCCGGGCTGCGGCCCGGGAGCAGCTCATGACCTGGGGCGAGCGCAATGGTGTGGCGGTCATCGCCCAGGAGTCCGGCGATCCCGCCGCCGTGGTCTTCGATGCCATCAGCGCCGCCCGCGCCCGCAACATCGACATCGTGCTGGCCGACACCGCCGGCCGCCTGCCCACCCAGCTGCACCTGATGGAAGAGATCGCCAAGGTCCGCCGCGTCATCCAGAAGGCCGAACCGTCCGGCCCCCACGAGGTGCTGCTGGTGCTCGACGCCAACATCGGCCAGAACGCCATCCAGCAGGTCAAGGCCTTCGATGCCGCCATCGGCGTCACCGGCCTGGTGCTCACCAAGCTCGACGGCACGGCCAAGGGCGGCGTGGTGGCGGCCATTGCCCGCCAGTGCCCCAAACCCCTGCGCTTCATCGGCGTGGGCGAGCAGATCGACGATCTGCAGGTGTTCCGGGCCAAGGAGTTTGTGGACGCCCTGTTCACCCCGGTGGGTCAGGAGCCGGGCAACCCACCCTCCGCCTGAGGCCAGTCAGCCTACGCAAAAAAGCCGCTGCGGGTTTGCCCCCAGCGGCTTTTTCATTGGCTGCTCCCCGCGCAGGCGCTCAGGGCAGCAGACGGTCCAGATCGGCAACGATGCGCTCGGCGGCCTTGCCGTCCCACAGGGCCGGGCGACGGCCCTGTTTGCCCTGGCCGGCCAGCACCTTGGCGGCTTCTTCGAGGATGCGCGCCGGGTCGGTACCCACCAGCACGTTGCTGCCTTCATCGATGGTCACCGGGCGCTCGGTGTTCTCACGCAGCGTCAGGCAGGGAATGCCGAGGGCGGTGGTTTCTTCCTGCAGGCCGCCGCTGTCGGTCATGATCAGGGCCGCATCCTTCCACAGGTTCAGGAACTCCATGTAGGACTGGGGCTTGGTCAGCACCACGTTGGGGCCCAGGTCGAGGCCGAATTTTTCGAGGTTGCCGCGGGTGCGCGGGTGCACCGGGAAAATCAGCGGCAGATCAGCGGCAATCTGCTTGAGCGCGCCGGCGATGCCGCGCAGGCTGGCTTCGTCATCCACATTCGACGGGCGATGCAGGGTGACCACGCCGTACTTGGGGTACTGGGCCTTGATGGCCTCGGTGGCCATGCCGGCCTTGTCGGAGGCGTCGAGCTTGTCGCGCTGGAACAGCAGGTTGTCCACCATCACATGGCCCACGTGGAAGACCACGTCCTGGGCCTTGCCTTCGCGCAGCAGGTTGTCCACGCCCGCCGGTTCGGTACAGAAGAACCAGTCGGAGATGCTGTCGGTCACCAGGCGGTTGATCTCTTCGGGCATGCGCATGTCGCCGCTGCGCAGGCCGGCCTCCACGTGGGCCACCGGAATGTCGAGCTTCTTGGCGTCGATGGAGCAGGCCAGGGTGGAGTTCACATCGCCCACCACCAGCACGCAGTCGGGGCGGGCCTTCTGGCAGATCTCCTCGAAGGCCACCATGATCTTGGCGGTCTGGGTGGCGTGGCTGCCGCCGCCGGCTTCCAGATGGTAGTCGGGCTTGGGAATGCCCAGCTCGTCGAAGAAGACGTCGCTCATCTCCCGGTCGTAGTGCTGGCCGGTGTGGATGATGCGGAAGTCGAAGCGATCGGCCCGCGCCTGCAGGGCTCGCACGATCGGCGCGATCTTCATGAAGTTGGGACGCGCGCCGGCGACGAGGTAGATGAGGGAACGGGACATGCAGAACTCCACGGGCGGAATGACAGGCGCGCATTATCGCGCGGGGCTTGCGGGGCCAACAAAGAAATAATTGTCAGACGCGTGTCGACGAGCGCCGCTCAGGCGAAGGTTTCACACTCTCCGAGCAGCTTGCCGGCGACATCTTTGGCCGACAGCTGGGGCGCCGCATCGAGGGGCCAGGCGACCCCCACGTCGGGATCGTTCCAGGCCAAGCTGCGCTCGTGCTCGGGGGCGTAATAGTCGGTGGTCTTGTACAGGAAGTCAGCGCTGTCGGAGGTCACCAGGAAACCATGGGCGAAGCCCGGCGGAATCCAGAACTGCCGGTGGTTCTCTTCCGACAGCTCGACCCCGACCCACTGCCCGAAGGTGGGTGAGCTGCGGCGCAGATCCACCACCACGTCGAACACCGAGCCGCGCACCACCCGCACCAGCTTTCCCTGGGATTGCTGGATCTGGTAGTGCAGGCCGCGCAGCACGCCCTTGCCGGAGCGGGAGTGGTTGTCCTGCACGAAGCTCACATCCAGCCCGGTGGCCTCGTGGAAGACCCGGGCGTTGTAGCTTTCCATGAAGAACCCCCGGGCGTCGCCGAAGACCTTCGGTTCGAGGATCAGGGGGCCGGCAATCGCCGTCGGGATGGCTTTCATCAGAACACCTTGTCGTCGAGGATGCGCAGTAGGTACTGACCGTAGCCGTTTTTGGCCAGCGGCGCAGCCAGCGTCTGCAGATGTTCGGCGCTGATCCAGCCGGCGCGCCAGGCGATCTCCTCGGGGCAGGCGATCTTCAGGCCCTGACGCTTCTCGATGGTCTGGATGAACAGGCCGGCCTCCAGCAGGCTCTCGTGGGTGCCGGTGTCGAGCCAGGCATGGCCGCGGCCCATCACCTGCACATCCAGCGCGCCCCATTCGAGGTACTGGCGATTGACGTCGGTGATCTCCAGCTCGCCCCGCACGCCCGGCTTGAGCTCACGGGCCACATCCACCACCCGGTTGTCGTAGAAATACAGGCCGGTCACCGCATAGCGGCTCTTCGGCGCCTTGGGCTTTTCTTCGAGACTGATGGCCCGGCCGGCGGCGTCGAACTCGACAACCCCGTAGCGCTCCGGGTCGTGCACCGGGTAGGCAAAGACGGTGGCTCCGTCGGTCTGCTTGCTGGCCTCCCGCAGGCCGCTGGCGAAGTCGTGACCGTAGAAGAGGTTGTCACCCAGCACCAGGGCGCTCGGGCCACTGCCGACAAAGTCGGCGCCGATCACGAAGGCCTGGGCGAGGCCGTCGGGGCTGGGCTGCACGGCGTACTGCAGGTTGAGGCCCCACTGGCTGCCGTCGCCCAGCAGCTGCTGGAAGCGCGGGGTGTCCTGGGGTGTGGAGATGATGAGGATGTCGCGGATGCCCGCCAGCATCAGGGTGCTGAGGGGATAGTAGATCATCGGCTTGTCGTACACCGGGATGAGCTGCTTGGAGACGGCCAGGGTGGCCGGGTGCAGCCGGGTGCCGGAGCCGCCGGCGAGGATGATGCCTTTGCGTTGGGTCATGGGGAGGTCCGCTTACAGGATTTCGGTGAGCATGCGGTCAACACCCTGCTGCCAGGAAGGCAGAACGAGGCCAAAGGCCTGCTGGAGCTTGCGGGTGTCGAGCCGGGAGTTGGCCGGGCGCCGGGCGGGCGTGGGGAAGGCGCTGGTGGAGACCGGAAGGATGGCCTCCGCCGCAACCTTGATCGGCACACCCCGGGCCCGGGCAAATTCGATGACGTGGCGGGCGTAGGCGTGCCAGGTGGTCTCGCCCCCGGCCACCAAGTGGTAGGTGCCGGACAGGGCGGGGCTGGCCAGGGTCATGCGCGCGGCGTGGGCGCTGACGTCGGCCAGCAGGTCGGCGCCGGTGGGGGCGCCGTGCTGGTCGTTGATGATGGTCAGGGTGTCGCGCTCGGCGGCGAGCTTGAGCATGGTCCGGGCGAAGTTGCCGCCGCGGGCGGCATACACCCAGCTGGTGCGGAAGATGAGGTGCCGGCAGCCGCTGGCCCGGATCAGGTCTTCACCTTCGAGCTTGGTGCGGCCGTACACCGAGAGGGGGGCGGTGGGGGCGTCCTCGGTGCGGGGGGCCTCACCGCTGCCATCAAAGACGTAGTCGGTGGAGTAATGCACCAGCAGCGCTCCGCAGGCGGCGGCTTCCCGGGCGAGCACGCCGGGGGCCAGGGCGTTGAGGGCGCGGGCGAAGTCGGGTTCGCTCTCGGCCTTGTCCACGGCCGTGTGGGCGGCGGCATTGACGATGAGGTCGGGGGCCACCGCGCGCACGGTGGCGGCGAGGCTGTCGGGGCTGGCAAAGTCGCCGGACAGGCCGGGGGCACCATCGTGATCGAGGGCTACCACCTGACCCAGGGGGGCGAGGCTGCGCTGCAGCTCCCAGCCCACCTGGCCGTTCTTGCCGAAGAGGAGGATTTTCATCGGAAGTGGCCTAGCGCGCGGCGTAGTTGGTTTCGACCCAGTCACGGTAGGCGCCGCTCTGCACGTGGGCCACCCATTCCTGGTTGGCCAGGTACCACTCGACCGTCTTGCGGATGCCGCTGTCGAAGGTCTCGGCGGGGCGCCAGCCCAGCTCGCGCTCGATCTTGCGGGCGTCGATGGCGTAGCGGCGGTCGTGGCCGGGGCGGTCGGTGACGTAGGTGATGAGGCGGCGGTAGCTGCCGGCCGGATCGGGCTTGAGTTC
>Ga0116180_1002353_pt1 | contig 14942 bp, 10 predicted proteins | sample AD_UKC073_MetaG_FD_89804 | JGI IMG/M metagenome (GOLD analysis project Ga0116180, IMG submission 89804) | Active sludge microbial communities of municipal wastewater-treating anaerobic digesters from USA - AD_UKC073_MetaG | ecosystem: Engineered > Bioreactor > Anaerobic > Digestate | place: USA...
GCCCATCCAGCTGCGCAGTACTTCACCGTTGGCAAGATTGGCGACGACCAGTTTGCCGATCTGGCACGGCGGCGTGGTGAAGACGTCGAGGCGCAGACGCGTGCGCTGAACACGCTGGTGTAGACGCTTTCACCCGTCATCAGGTAACGGATCGGGGTGCGACCGTCGCTGGTGCAGATTTTGGGCGCAGGCAGGAATCAAGGATACAAATCCGCTCCCGATGAGCAGAAAATTCCCGCTCTGACGTTTTGGTAGTCACAGCGTACTTTGCGGGAATCACGTGCGGGAACTCTGGTCACAGGCCTTCCGGGAATTTGAAAAACTGTCGGCACTCACAGCCACGGAGGCTGATGCCCGTTTGCGCGAACTGCAGGAAGAGCAGCCCGAGCTTGCGAAGCTGGTCGAGCGCATTCGCTCGCAACCTGCGATCAGCCTGCAACCCATTCCCTGGGCCGGTCACGACGGTAACGCTGCTGCCCCCGGCACGTCGGGGGCCAGGCTCGGTGCCTACACGCTGATCCGCGAGATTGGCCGCGGTGGCAGTGGCAGCGTCTGGCTGGGCGAACGTGCGGATGGGCTCTATCACGGTCAGGTTGCGATCAAGCTGTTGAGTGCGCCGCTGCTGCACGATGTTTCCAATCGGCAGCGCTTCGCCCGCGAAGGCGAACTGCTGGCGCGGCTGTCACACCCCAACATCGCGCGCCTGCTGGACGCAGGGACCTCCGACGAAGGCGCGCGTTACCTGGTACTGGAATATGTTGACGGCGTTGCGCTCGGCGAGTACTGCGCCAGTGAAGGCTTGGGCATCGAGGCCACCATCAAACTGTTCTGCCAGGCAGTGGATGCTGTCGCCTATTCGCACGCGCAGTTGATCCTGCATCGCGACATCAAGCCGGGCAACATGCTGGTGACCGCCAGCGGCGAGCTGAAACTGCTCGACTTCGGGCTCGGCAAACTGCTGCATGAGGACGAGGAGCCGCTGGTGGTCGCGGCCGATGTCACCCGCATGCTGGGCATCGGTTACACGCCGCGTTATGCCTCGCCCGAACAGATGCGCGGCAGCGGCATGACCACGGCCAGCGATGTCTATTCGCTCGGCGTCACGCTGTATGAGCTGCTCACCGGCGCGCCGTTTGAAAGCCGCGAGAACTACACCCGCCCCTCGGAGCGGCTGGCGACCTCGACGACGCGCAGCACCTGGTCTCGCCGTGTACGGGGCGACATCGACAGCATCATCGCCAAGGCAGTGAGCGAAGCGCCGGAGGAGCGCTATGTCAACGCCGCCGCACTCGGTGACGATCTGCGCCGCTTCCTCAATCACGAACCGGTGACCGCGCAGCCAGATACCACCCTCTATCGCGCCGGCAAGTTTGTGCGACGGCACCGGCTGGCAGTGGGCGCCAGTCTGCTCACCACGCTGGCGGTGATCGCGGCGTTGTCGCTGTCAGTGGTGCAGACCATCGAAGCGACGCGCCAAAAGGAGCGCGCCGAGCAGGAGGCAAAACTGCGCGGCCAGATGACGGACTTTGTGACACATTTGCTGTCGCAGTACGCGCCCAGCGACAAGCCAATCACGACTGCGGAACTACTCAAGATTGGCATTCAGAAGGTGCCCACGGTATTTGCTGACGATCCCGTCACGGCCTCCCGCATGACGCAGCGCCTGGCAGAACATCTGATGACTGTGCGAGGTCACGGCGAGGACGCACTGGCGGCGCAAATGCAGGCAATCGAGCAGGCCAGAAAGGCTGGCGATGATGCACAACTGGTCGATGCAACATCGTTTCTCGCCGACATCCAGATTCGTCTTGCAAAGACTGATGATGCAAGCAGGTCGTTGAAAGAAGCTGCAGATCTGCTGCAAAGAATTCCGAACAGGCACCCCCGCCGCAGTGAACTGGAAGACAACCTTCTGCAGGATCAGGCGATGGTGGCGACGATCACCGGTGATGCGCCTTTGGCCAGTAAAACTGCGGATGCATTGGTCGCCCGCCGCAACCGCTTCGCGTCGGCGTCGGTGGCGGACGAAATCGCAGCATGGAACCGTATCTCGCTCGCCTACAACACTGCCATGCGCTACTCGGATGCGCTGGCAGCCCATGACAAGTCGTGGCCACTTTTTCGCAGTGCCGCGCTGACTGATGGTCAGGAAGCCATTTCCGACCACGTGACGCGGCTGACGTCGCTACTGGATGCACGCGATCCGGGATCGGCCGTGCGCTTCATTGAAGAACAGATCAAGCCCAACAGCAAAGTCCCGCTGCAACAACTGCCGAACCAATTGTTGTCACGCATCATTCGCAGCTATGCGACCCACGGAGATGTGGCTCGGGCTCGCGAATTGCTCGAAGCCCGATTGGCGAGTCTTGACCGGTCCAAACCGGTGCCGCTCAGCATTGCGTTGGCTCACTTTGAGTTGTGCATGGTGCAGGGCGATGCGACATGCACGTCAAAGCTGGAAGCAGAGGCTGCCCGCAATTTCGAAGTTGCGCACCGGGCGCCACAGCTGGTCGTCGGCCGGCACTGGGTGACGGCGAGCAGCGCCCGTGCAGCGGGGCAGGCCGACAGGGCCATGCGGGCGATAGAAACCGGCGTTCGCGAGATTGCTGCAAACGTTTCCGCGCCAAGCCCCTACTACGCGCCGCTGCTGCTCGAACGCAGTCGCCTGCAGCTGGCGGCCGGCGATGCCGCTTTGGGGCGGAAAAGTGCGCGCGACGCGCTTGACTATCTGCAGCGGCATCAGCGATACGATCCGCTACGGTGCTTGTGGCGTGGCGATCTTTTGCTGGTCATCGCGCAGGCAGCAAATACGCTGGGAGCCAGCGACGAATCCGCTGTAGCGCGTCGCGAAGCGGAACAGATATTTCGCAACGTGCTCACCACCGCAGCCGCAGACACTCGTCTGCAACGATAGCGACGCGTTCCCGGGCGTTGTCACCGGCGCACGGCGTCAGCCGTCGCATCCCCTGAGCAAGTTCTCGCCAGCAATGCGTTTGCACCAATAGCTCTGCGCGAATCGGGCAGCGTGCAGCCGTCTCGGACTTCTCGATATGACTTTTGGATGAAAGCCTTATTCAAATTGGGCTTGCTGCCCGATTGGCATGGAAGTCGATATTGTGCTTTTTTGGCTCTTAGCCCATATCCAATAAGGATTTCATTAAAAAGATGATGATCAGTCGCCGCACCCCTGAACAACATTTCGACGGTGCCGGCCGAGTCCCGCGTGCGACGTCGATGGTTGGCCGCCTCGTACGAATCCTGCTTTCAACGGCGTTTGCCGGCATTACGTGGGGCGCCGTTGCCGCCATCCCGGCCGCCGAAAGGCAAGTGCTGCTTGATCTCTACAGTGCCACCAATGGCGCCGGCTGGACTGGCGTCACGCCAGCCTGGACGGGCGCCGCTGGCAGCGAATGCGCGTGGGGCGGCGTGACCTGCGATGCCGGGCAGACGACGGTGCTGGAGATCAACCTGAGCGTACGCAATCTCGTTGGCACGCTGCCCACGTCAATCAATCAGCTCGGCAACCTGCGCAGTTTCATTGCCGACGGCAACCGGCTCACCGGCGGCATCCCGACGCTCACCGGCATGACGGCATTGCAGACGCTTAATCTGAGCCGCAATCAGCTTGATGGCAACATCGGCTCGTGGAGCGGTTTGACATCGCTGCAGACTGTGTTGGCGAGCAACAATCGCCTGACCGGCAGCGTTCCTGCGCTTACCGGGCTGGCGGCACTGCGCACCGTGGCGCTCAACAACAATCGTTTGTCGGGCAGCATTCCGGTACTTGCCGGACTCGGCAATCTGCAACGCGTCGATCTGTCGAGCAATCAACTGAGCGGCAATATCCCGACACTGACCGGACTGGCGCAACTGCAAACCCTGTCGCTACAGAACAACCGACTGAGTGGCGCCTTGCCGTCGCTCGCAGGGCTGAGCGGTCTGGGTGGTATCGACGTCGGCAACAACCTGCTGACCGGCACCATCCCGGCGGTGCCGTCGCCGAACAACCTTACCGCCAACAACTCGCGTCTGTGCCCGAATGCGCTGACCGTGAGCAGCGATGCGGCGTGGGACACCGCGACGGGTGTTGCGCCGTGGTCGCGTGATTGCAGCGTCAATTACACCGTCACACCAGTGGCAGCGCCGAATGGCGAAATATTCCCCGGTACGCCGCAGCTCGCCGGTGTCAACGGTGGCGCCAGTTTCGCCATCGTGCCGAATGCGGGCTACGGTGTGGTGGTCGGTGGCAACTGCCCGGCGGGGCAATGGGTGGGCACCAGCTACACGATCGTGTTCATCAACGCCAACTGCAACGTGGCGCCGGTGTTTGACAACACCATGTTCGCGGTGACCATCAGTAGCACCGGTCCGGGCACGGTCACGCCGATCGGGTTGCGAGCGATCCTGTTCGGCAGCTATGTGAGCTTCACCACAGTGCCGGATCCGGGCTATCGCGCCAGCGCGCAGACCACCTGCGGCGTCAACGGTTTTACCTTCGGCGGCAACCAGTTCACCACCGCCAGCCCGGTGACGGCGGACTGTTCGATCACCGTCAGCTTCACCGCCATCACGCCGCAGTTCACGATCACGCCGATCGCGGGCGCGCATGGCCGCATTTCGCCGGCCGCGCCGTTCCAGATTGCACAGGGCGGACGTACCGAGCTGACGGTGACGCCGGACGCGGGTTACGTGATTGCCAGCGTCACCGGCTGCGCCGGCACGCTGAGCAGCAGTGGCAAGTACGTGACCGGGGTGGTGAACGCGAACTGCTCGGTGACCGCGACCTTCGCGCTGGCAACTGCGGTGGCGGTGCCGACTGGCGGGTCGTTAGCGGCGCTGATGCTGACGCTGCTGCTTGTTGTTGCAGCCTGGCACCAGCGTCGCCGGCACCGTTAGGCAGAGATCGTGGCGCGCCGCGTCGGCAAGCGTACGAGCGCTTACTGCGCCGCGAGATCAGGACTCAGCACCGCGCCGCACTGGCTGCTCAGGTAGCGCTGGATCGCTGGCCAGTCGCTGCGGGTTGCACCGGCCGGAAAGGTAATCCCGGCGATGACTGCCGGGCCTCGGATGCCCAGCATCAGACGCGTCGCGATCAGCCCGTCAACCGTGGCCAGCATGCGGCCATCGCCGTCGATATCGAGCGCGCATTGCTGCGCGCCGTTGTCACCCAGCAGCAGTCGCGTCACGCAGAAGAAACTGATGCTGCCCTGGGTGCACTTGCCGGTGAGCAGCAGCCGGTATTCAGTCCGATAGTTCGATGATCCGCTCACGGTGGCCGACACCTGCAATGCGCTGGCATTGGCGCGATCATCCGCAAGGATTGGTGGCAGCAGAATGCGGCCGGCGCCATTCAGCACACTGTCGAACGATACGTCGAGCCCGCCGTCGGCATGGAAGCGTGCGGCGCAGAACTGGTACACCAAGCCGCTCAGGCACTGACCGGTGATGATGAACTTGCCGTCAGTCTGAAACAGCACGCCGGTAGCGAAGTCGTCACCGGTGCCGACAGGCTGCGCGAAGCCGTTGAAGCCGGTACCGTAGAAAATCATCCTGCGGCCACTGCCCTGTTCGAGCCGGGTGCCGCAGAAGTCGTAGTTGCTGCCATTCCAGCACGACCCGACGATGTAGATCATGCCATCGGGACGTATCGCCACAGTCGAGGCGAAGTCGTTGCTCGAACCGGACGTGATTGGCATGAGGACTTTGCCATTGCCATTGAGCGTGACGATGTTGTCGCCGCCGTCAAAGAAGAGGTCGAAACGACCGTCGGCTGCCATCAGCCGCACCGCGCAGAAATCCACTGCGGTGGCGCCGTTCTGACAGGAGCCAACGACGATGATCTTGCCGTCGGCCTGCAGCGTCATCGCCGACGCCGCGTTGTGGCCACCGCCGACCGCCAGCGCAAATCTGCCGTGGCCAGCACCGGCACCAGTGCCCGCAGCGTCGGGGCCGTTGAAGCTGCTGTCGAAGCTGCCGCTGGCGTTCAACCGGGCCAGACAGAACAGGGAAACGCCCGTCGGGCTGCAGGTACCGGCGACCAGGATCTTGCCGTCCGGCTGCAGCGCCAGCGCAACCAGCGACTCCGGCCCGCTACCAGCGACGCCGAAGCTGAAGCGGCCCTGGCCGTTGCCCTCGCCGGTGCCGGCGGCGTCAGGGCCATTGAAACTGGTATCGAGGCTGCCATCGCCTTGCAGGCGTGCGAGGCAAAACTTGTTGACCGCTCCCACGGTACAGGTTCCGGCCACGATGATTCGGCCATCAGGTTGTACGGCCACGGCGACGGCGCCGTCGTTGCCATCGCCGATCGGCAGCAGGAACTTGCCGCCAGCGTTGCCCTGCGGTCCGACGAAAGTGGTGTCGAGTGCGCCGTTGGCAGTCAGGCGGGCAATGCAGAAGTCGCTGTCGATGCCGTTATGGCAACCGCCGACGATGATGATTTTGCCGTCCTGCTGCACGGCCAAGGCTCTTGCCTCCTGCGCCGCCGAGTTGTTGAAGTTGAAGGCGTAACGCCCCACGCCTGCCGCGAACGAAGTGTCAGTGCTGCCAGCAATGGCGTACGCAGCACCCGCTGCCAGCGCAAGCAGTGCGGCGAATGACTGGCGCGCAACGGTGAATGGCGACGTGGATCGCCGCAGGTATCTGGTTGGCATTGGAACGGCTCCCAATTTGAGGTTCAGACAGACGGGCAGCAAACGTCGTGGTGTCTGCGCCATTTGAAAGAACGTCAAAACGGTACCGATTTGCTCATCGCGCGGCGCACGATGGCCAGCCGCTAGCGTGCGCCAGGCTCCAGTACGTCGGCCAGAAAGGCGCGCGCCTTCTGCCAGTCGCGGGTGGCGGTGGCCATTGAGATGCCGAGCTGCTCGGCGCATTCTTCCAGCGTGAAACCGGCGAAGTAGCGCAGTTCGACGAGATCGTGTGCGCGCTGGTCGATCTCTTTCAGCTCGTGCAGGGCGCGATCAACGGCAAGGATGCGGTCGTTGTCCAGCGTCGGGGCCGCGAGCTCACCGGCCAGCGTGAGGCTGACATCAATGCCGTCGCGCTTGTCGGTCTGCCGTGCCCGCACATAGTCGATCACCACGCTGCGCATGGCACGGGCGGCGTAGCTGAAGAACGCCTCGCGCGAGAGCGTGGAGCCGAGCTTCGCCATGCGCGCAAAGCTCTCGTGTACCAGCACGGTGGCCGGGAGGTCGGTCAGATTTGACTGGCTGCGCAACTGGCTGCGCGCCACCCGCTTGAGCTCGGCATATACCGCCTGATAGGCGGCAGCCGGATCGGCGGCATCAAAGTTGAAAACGGGCGGAGCGGGATCGTTCAAGGGCAACCTGTTGGCCCGTGATCGGGCGGTGAAATGAGCAATTCTGACGGCGTCCCGCGTTTGCAGTGACAAGGATGCAAACAAAGGCGCAAGTGAATGGACATTGGCATGGACGTTACCGCGAAGCGCGGCGCGCCATCACTGCAGCAAGCGGTGAAAAAGCATAACGGCTTTTTGCTGAAACGACCACGACATTGGGCACGGGAGCCTGTTTTGAAAAAACCCGACTTCAAGCATTTTGGCGCTGACATCCCAATACAAATGGCACTTTACGAAGAAAGCTGTTGCCGCCTGCGCGTGCTGGTGGTTGCAGATTTTTCCGATGCCGAATACGAGCGCTGCACGCTGCTGGTGATGGAAAACCTTGCGCTGGTCGCCACTCCCTGCGCGCCGGAGGTCGGGTCGCAATTTGCCTATCAGCGTCGCCGCGATGTTCACTGTCACGGCATGGCGCGGCTGGTGCGTGATGGCGTGGCGTGAGCAAGAACTGCCGCCGTTCACGTTGTTGTCCGGCATGAATCAGAAAAACTGCTTTTGGCGACGGTGGGCGCGCGTTGCCTGCATGGTCGCCATGCTCGACGTGTCGCTGATCACCATCCCTGGTGTCGCGCATGCGGCGCCTGCCGACTATGACGCCAGTTTCGGCGGCGGCGTCTCGCGCTGGTTCTTGAGCCTCAGCGGCCAGTTGAGTCAGGCGCAGGCGATTGTCAGCCAGCCCGATGGCAAGGTACTGTTTGCCGGCGGCTGCCGCGGCATCTCGGTGCAGAAGACCGCGTTTTGCGTGATGCGGCTGCTCGGCAACGGTCAGGCCGACACGAGCTTTGGCAGCGCCGGCCTCACCGTGACCCACGTTACGCCCGGCTTCGGCAGCGACATTCCGCAGGCCATGCTGCTGCAGCCTGACGGCAAGGTGGTCGTCGCCGGCACCTGCAACAGCGACACCGGCGGCTACGACTTCTGTGTGGTGCGATACCTCGCCAACGGCACGCCCGATACCGCGTTTGGCAACGCCGGCCGCGTGCTGACGGCGCTCTCGGCCGGCACTGGCTCTGATCTGGCGCACGCCGTTGCGCTAGACCCCGCCGGCAACATCGTCGTCGCCGGTCAGTGTGGCGCGCCGAGCAACTCTTGTCTGGCCAGCTACGATGCAGTCACGGGCGCGCCGCGGCCCACGTTCGGCACCGGCGGCATTCAAGTTTTCCGGATGTCGGGCGATCCGGCGGCACAGGAGTCGATCAATGCGCTGGCGACTGACCGCTTCGGCCGTCTGCACACGGCCGGTAGTTGCCACCCCAACCTCGATACCGCGCTCGACTTCTGCGTCGCGCGCTTGGGCGCAGCAGGCGCGCTCGACACCAATTTCGGACCGGGCACCGGCTGGGTATCAACGAGTTTCGCTGCCGACAAACTGGACGACGCCGCCAATGCCTTGCTGGTGCAACCGGATGGCAAGCTGCTCGCTGCCGGTAGCTGCCGCATCTCACCCAATGTGTATGGCCTGTGCCTGGCCCGCTACTTAGGTAACGGCAGCCCCGACACGACTTTTGATGCGGCGTTCGCTGCCAGCGGCAAGGTGGTGACCGCGCCCGCAACCCATCCCGTCAGTGCGATCCGCTCGCTGGTGCTGCAACCTGATGGCCGCATCGTCGCCGCCGGCATTTGCCAGAAAGTCACGCCAGCGGCCGACGCCGACATCTGCGTTGCCCGTTATCTGCCCGAGGGGCAGACGGATGCCTCCTTTGGCAGCAACGGCGTCGCGATCATTTATCCGACGTCACCGAGCGCCACCCTGCAGGAGGCGGCGTTCGCGCTGGCCATGCAGCCGGGCGGACGCCTGCTGGTCGCAGCAGCCTGTGGCAACACCGGAACCTTGAGCGCCGACGCCTGCGTAATCGCGCTGGCCGGTGGCCCGCTTGGCTATCGCCGCTGCAGCCTCGACCTCGATGGCGACGGTGTCGCCCGCGCTGACACCGATGCGCTGCTGTTCACCCGCCTGATGTTCGGCGTCAGCAGCAACGCTGCTGTGCAGGGCATCAACTTTCCGCCGGCGGCAGTGCGCAATAGCGCAGCGCTCATTCGTCGCCACGCCATCGAACAGTGTGGCTTCGGCGTCGCACCCTAGCGCCGCGAGGACATTGCGATGATGAAACCAACCACGCGTTCCCGTTCCCCGCTATTGCTACACCTGTTGCAAACGCTCACCGGGCTGGTAGTCGCTTTCAGCGGCGCCGTCGCACTGGCTCTGCCCGGCGAGCTGGACACCACATTCGGTACCGGCGGGCGAGTGATCGACACGCTGGGCTACGACATCGTCAGCGTGCGTGCGATGGTGCGGCAACCCGACGGCAGGCTGGTGATCGCTGCTGCCTGTACGCTCAATCTGTCGCAACCGTTTTTTTGCGTTGCGCGTTTCAACGCCAACGGCAGTCTTGACTTGCCGTTCGGCAACAGCGGCCGCGTGCGTATCAGTCCGACCAATGGCGGCGGCTACGCGATACCGAACGCCATCGCGATTGAGCCGACAGGCAATCTCGTGGTCGCCGGGCAGTGCGAAATGCCTGCCACCGGCGCCGACTTCTGCATGGTGCGCCTCGACAGCTTTGGCACCCTTGATGGCGGTTTTGGCCTGAGCGGTTGGGTTACCACCTCGGTCAGCCCTGCCAATGCTGACAGCGCCAATGCCATCGTGCTCGAACCGGGCGGACGCATCATCCTGGGCGGACCTTGCGACTATGCGACGGTGACCGGCGTCAACTTCTGCCTCGCCCGCTACGAGCGCGACGGCAAACTTGACCGCAGTTTCGGCAACAACGGTCTCACCTTCACCAGCTACGTTGCCAGCACACCAGGCGGCCAGAGTGACGTGCTGACTGGACTGATCAAGCTCGGCGACGGAAGGCTGCTGGCCGGCGGCCACTGCGACACCATGACCGCAACGGGCGTTGACCTTTGCCTGATGCGCTTCAGCGCCGATGGTGTACTCGACACCAGCTTCGGCACCGGCGGCAAGGCCTCGTTCGCTGTCGGCCCGGGCAACGCGGCCGACTACGCCTACGCGATGGCACTGCAACCGGACGGCAAGGTGCTGCTCGGCGGTAGTTGCTACGCGCAGGCGGCGACCGGTTTCGACTTCTGCCTGATCCGCGTTGATCCGGCGACGGCGACGCTCGATACCACCTTCAACGGAACCGGCAAGCTGACGCTTCCAATGGGCTTTGGCGCGCTCGACGACGTCGTGCGCAGCATCGTGGTGCAGCCTGATGGCCGCATCATCGCCGCCGGCAGTTGCGGTATGGGCAACGCGACCACGGCGGAGGATTTCTGCTGGGTCCGGTTGCTGCCGGAGGGGCAACAGGATCGCGCCATCGCTGGCAACACCGACGGGACTGGTGTCATTGCCACTGCGTTTGGTAGCGGTGCCAGCAACGATCGCGCTTACGCCATGCTGCTGCAACCGGACGGCAATCTGGTGCTCGCGGGTGGTTGCCAGCGCAACGTGGGTGGCATGCTGGAGAGTGCCTGTCTGGCGCGTTATCAGGGCGGGCCGTTTGGCTACACGGCATGTACCCCCGACCTTGACGGCGACGGGCAATATCACCCGCTGATTGATGGCCTGCTGCTGACGCGAATCCTGCTCGGCTTCAACGATTCGCGGGCACTGAGCGGCATCCGGCTCAGCCCCGGCGCTACGCGCAACAACTGGAACCTGATTGCCAGCCATCTGGCGCGCCACTGCGGTGTGCGCGGGCTGTTCTGGACCGAATTGAGCCTATAGACAGGACTTCTCTGATGAAACGCGGCTGTTCAAGCCCCGCTTCGGCGTTGTAGCATTACTACCTGTGCACCCGCCCGTCGCGCCAACAGCGCAAACCAACGGGCCTGTCCCCGCACCAGAAAGGACGCCGCGATGCAAACCACGATTTCCCGCTTCCAACTCGTTCGCGCCTGTACCAACAGCGGCGTGACCGGCGTCGTGATGGCAGGGCTCGGGGTTCCAGCCTCGCCACTGCTGTCCGTCCCGGGAATTTATTTCCCGAAACACCCGCGTTGACTCGACGATCATTCGGAGCACTTCGCAAGGGCCGCACCGTTCCCGCCTTCGGCAGGATTTGCGAGCACCGCACGCTTTGTCTGGTCCGGAGCAGGCAGACGCTTCCTAGCGCCTGATTCGCTCCCGTTTCAACCTCCGCTGGTTGTTGTCATTGCCGCTGTTGCGCCGGTGTCCGGCGCCAGTTGCTATTTTCGTCTCCATTGCCGCGGGTCACTGTTGCCCAGGGCCCCCAAGTTTTCCGGAGTTTGCGATGCAAACCATTTTGAGTTTCTTGTCCAGTCTGTCTGAACGAATAGGAGAGGCGCTGCGTTCGATGCTGCGGCTGCCCTCGCTGCCGGCCGGCGATCTGCTGCACGACCGCAACTATCGCCGCATCTTCGCCTCGGTCATCATCACCCACTTCGGCGCCCAGATCACCATGCTGGCGCTGCCGCTCACGGCGGCCACGGTGCTCAATGCCACCCCCACCCAGATGGGCTTTCTGATGGCGGCCGAGATCGTGCCCTTCGTGCTGTTGTCGCTGCCTGCGGGCGTGTGGCTGGACCGCGTGCGCAAGCTGCCGGTCTACGTGGTTGGCGAATCGGTGTTCGCGCTCGCGCTCGCCACGGTGCCGATTGCGGCGTGGACCGGCGTGCTGTCGATGACCTGGCTCTATGTGGTGGGCTTTGTGCTTGGCTGCGTGCACGTGTTTGGCGGCACAGCCGCGCAGATCGTGCTGACGCAGATCGTGTCACGCGAACGACTGGTTGAGGCGCACAGCAAGAACGCGCTCGCTGTCTCCGGCTCGGAGATCGCTGGCCCCGGGCTGGCGGGAGCGCTGATCAAACTGCTTGGCGCGCCGATTGCGATTGCATTCGATGCGTTGCTGATTGCCGGGTCGGTGCTGCTGTTGCGCGGCATTCGCGTTGACGAGTCGCTGGCAGATCGCCCGGCGGCGACCTTCATGCGGCAGCTGCGTGATGGCCTGCGCTTTGTGTTCCGCACGCGGATGCTGTGGATGCTCGCGCTGTTCGTGGGCTGCTGGCAGTTGCTGCATCACATGGCTAGCGTGGTGCAGATTCTGGTGGCGACGCGCGAGCTGGGCATGACGGCGCAGGCGATCGGCATGTGTTACGTCGGCATGGGCGTGGGCACCATCCTCGCCAGCGTGTATGGCAAACGGGTCAGCGAACGTGTTGGCCCCGGCCCCACCATCGTGGCAGGCTTCGCGGTGAGTGCGGTGGGCTGGCTGGCGCTGGCGGTAGCGCCGGCGAGCGTGTTTGGCGTGGTGCTGTTCGGCTTCATGCTGACCTGCTTCTCCGGCGGCGCGACGCTGATCTTCGTGAACTTCCTGTCGCTCCGGCAGGCGGTCACGCCTGAGCCGTTGCTCGGCCGCATGACCAGCACCATGCGCTGGCTGATCCTGATCGGTGCCGGTCCCGGTGCGCTGATCGGTGGCTACGTGGGCGAACACATCGGCCTGCGTGCGTCGCTAGCGATGGCCGGTCTGAGCGCGGTGGTTTTGACAATTTTCGCGTGGCGCAGCACGGTGATGATGGGGACACGCAGTCTGCCCAAGCCGGCCTCGCTACCAATTCAGGGTTGATTGCATGTTTCAGGTATTCGAAAAACTCGTCAGCACCTATCCGGCTGAAGTACCGGCTGTACCGCCAAAGTCGTTGTGGTCGTTTCTGTGGTCCTGCACCAAGGGGTTGCGGCCGTACATGGCGGCAGTCACCGTCACCGCCGGTGTCATCGGCCTGATCGAGGCGCTGCTGTTCGCGATGATGGGCAAGCTGGTCGACTGGCTGGCGAAGACCGAGCCGACACAGCTCTGGGACAAGCACGCCGGCGGGTTGATCCTGTTGTTCAGCCTGCTGGCGATCAGCCCGATCATGGTGTCGGCCTTCGCCTTTGTGAAGCACCAGACCATCATGGGTAACTTCCCGATGCGGCTGCGCTGGAACTTTCACCGCATGATGCTCGGACAGAGCATGAGCTTCTACCAGAACGAATTTGCCGGCCGCGTCGCTACCAAGGTGATGCAGACCGCACTGGCGGTGCGTGATGTCTGGATGATCCTCGCCGACGTGATGGTGTTTGTGATCATCTACTTCGTCACCATGGTGATTGGTGCCGGCGGCTTCGACTGGCGCATCGCGCTGCCCTTCATCGCCTGGGTGATTGCCTATGGTGGCGCCTGCTGGTATTTCGTGCCTCGCCTGGCGAAGATTTCGCAGGCGCAGGCCGATGCCCGTTCGCTGATGACCGGTCGCATCACTGACGCCTACACCAACATCGCCACCGTCAAGCTGTTCTCGCACGCGCAGCGCGAGGCGGGCTACGCGAAGAACGCAATGCAGGAGTTCATGTCGACGGTGTACAAGCAGTGGCGCTACATCACTGCCTACGACATGGCGCACCATGTGCTGATCATCCTGCTCACCATGTCTACCGTCGGCGTGACGATCTGGTTATGGTCTGATGGCGCGGTGGGCGTCGGCGCCGTTGCGGCGGCGACCGCGATGACCCTGCGCCTCAACGGCATGTCGAACTGGATCATGTGGGAGCTTGCTGGTCTGTTCGAGCACATCGGCACCGTGCGTGACGGCCTCGATACGCTGTCGAAACAGCAGACTGTGGTGGACGCTCCGACGGCCAAGCCGCTCACCGTGACGCGCGGCGAGATCCGCTTTGACAACGTGACCTTCAGCTACGCACAGGATCGTCGCGAAAAATCAGCAGGCGACGCAACGACGGAGGTCGCAAGACCACAGACGCTGAAGCCGATTTTCGAGAATCTGTCGCTGACCATCCGGCCCGGTGAAAAGATTGGCCTGGTCGGTCGTTCCGGTGCTGGCAAATCCACCATCGTCAACCTGCTGCTGCGCTTCTACGATATCGACGGCGGCCGCATCCTGATTGATGGCACCGACATCGCGACAGTGACGCAGGACAGCCTGCGCAGCAATATCGGCATGGTCACCCAGGACACCTCGCTGTTGCACCGTTCGGTGCGCGACAACATCGTCTATGGCAGACCAGACGCCACCGATGAGGACATGCTGCACGCCGCGAAGCGCGCCGAGGCGCACGACTTCGTGCAGCGCCTGACCGACCCGAAAGGCCGCACCGCTTACGATGCTCACGTTGGTGAGCGCGGCGTCAAGCTGTCCGGTGGGCAGCGTCAGCGCATTGCGATTGCGCGGGTGATGCTGAAGGATGCGCCGATCCTGTTGCTTGACGAAGCAACCAGCGCCCTCGATTCCGAAGTCGAAGCCGCGATCCAGCAAAGCCTCTATCGACTGATGGAAGGCAAGACGGTGGTGGCGATCGCACACCGACTGTCAACGATCGCCGCGATGGACCGCCTGATCGTGCTCGACGAGGGCCGTATCGTTGAAGAGGGGGACCACAAGGCCTTGCTGGCGAAAGACGGGCTCTACGCGCGCCTGTGGGCGCATCAGAGCGGTGGCTTTCTGGGTGAGAACTAGGGCCTGTTCACACTATTTTCGCGAGTGCGGCGATCCTGTTTTCGATGCACGGTTAGGCGCGAAGGCCGCCGTGGTGCGGGCACCACAAGGCATTCGCAAC
>Ga0116180_1002355_pt1 | contig 14941 bp, 11 predicted proteins | sample AD_UKC073_MetaG_FD_89804 | JGI IMG/M metagenome (GOLD analysis project Ga0116180, IMG submission 89804) | Active sludge microbial communities of municipal wastewater-treating anaerobic digesters from USA - AD_UKC073_MetaG | ecosystem: Engineered > Bioreactor > Anaerobic > Digestate | place: USA...
GAAAGACCGCGCACTGCAAGACAATATCATCATTGCCCGGAGTGGTATTATGCGGGTTACCGACGACAAACGTTTTCTCGAATTCAAATTGATTGATGGCTGGCGGTATACCGAACGGGGTTCGCGCGTGAACCTCAACACTGAATTTATTCGGCTCGGGTTTAAAGAGTTCAAAAAAGTAATTGACATGAGCTCTTTGCTGATGTCAAAAACCGACGACAGTCTTTTTAAAGACAATTACCAGATGTTGTCGATTCGGCAATTGCACAAGGCCATCGACTCGCTGGAAAAGATCCATATCATTTTTCAGAAAAAGGTGAATACCGAGATATCGCCCTACATGAGTTTTGTGAAACAGATGGATACCGGCTGGGTAGAGCCGGGGATAAAAATCATCCGGCCCGATTCGTTGAAAGCGCTGTACCCCGACAGCATTTTCAATCCGGCCAATGAACGAGTGGTGTCGCAATTATCGGTGGTGAAGAGCACGGTTGATATCAATCGATCTGATTATGAATCGCGGGCAAAGAATCTTCGCTTTCATGAAATCGCCTGGCATGAAAAATTCACGTTGTCGGTGGCTTGTCTCGTGTTGTTTTTGATTGGCGCACCCCTGGGTTCCATCATTCGCAAGGGCGGATTGGGAACGCCATTGGTATTTGCGGTGATCTTTTTCGTGATCTTTTTCCTGTTGAATAATTTCGGCAAGAAACTGGTGAAAGAAGCCGTCATGTCGCCCTTCTCGGGTATGTGGCTGGCCACATTCGTATTGCTGCCCATCGGCTTTTTCCTGATCTACAAAGCCCTGCACGATTCGCAATTGTTCAACAAAGAATTCTATTACCGCATCTTCCGCCTGTTTAAAAAGAAGCTCGCTAAACCTGAATGAGTTTTGTTCGGCCAGTTCATTTCACCCGAAAAAAACCGAAAATGACCACGATAAACAATTGTTTAACCAGTAATAAAGCATGCGCAACCCCATTCTGGCAAACAATTGGTAATTTCAATTATCAAAATTATATAAGATGAAATCAGATAAACATTCACGCCGCCAGTTCATCAGCACTGGTACCAAGGCGTCGCTCGCGCTCGGATTGGGTGGATCACTGATTGCTTGTAGCAGCAAAGCTGCCGGTGCGTTGCAAGGTGCAGCCTGGGCCGACAATCCACTGTTCCAAACACCCTATCACCAAACACCTCTACCCTACGATTACAAAGCATTGGAGCCATCAATCGATGCGCCGACCATGGAAATCCATTATACCAAACACGCAGCCGGCTATACCAAAAACCTGAACGAAGCTGCTGTGGCAGAAAAAGTAGATACGGCAAAGCCATTGGAAGCCTTGTTGGGTGAGATTAATAAGTATTCGGAGAAAATGCGCAACAATGCCGGCGGACATTATAACCACGAGCTCTTCTGGAAAAACATGCGTGCACCTGTTAGCGGCAACGCACCGTCGGGCAGTTTGAAAGCAGCGATCGATACTAAGTTCGGTGGCTTCGACAAATTTAAAACCGGATTTGCAGATGCGGCAAAAGGTCGTTTCGGCAGTGGCTGGGCCTGGCTGATTGTCAAAGACAAAAACCTGCTCATTAGCTCTACACCCAACCAGGACAATCCGCTGATGCCGGTAGCCAGTACCACCGGTATTCCACTGTTGGGCCTTGATGTTTGGGAGCATGCCTATTACCTGAAATACCAGAACAAACGGCCCGATTACATTGAGAATTGGTGGAACGTGGTGAACTGGGACAATGTGCAACAGCGTTTTGACATTGCGATGAAATAATGCAGAAAGAGGCAACGGAAAACCTGGGTATACAAAAGTGGGTGGTGGTAGTGGCGGTGGTTTTATTCGCCATCAAATTACTTGCCTGGTACCTCACGCGTTCCGTTGCCATCTTAACCGATGCGCTGGAGAGCACGGTGAACGTGATCTCCGGTTTCATTGGTCTTTACTCTCTTTATATTGCAGGCAAGCCCCGCGATAGCGATCATCCTTATGGGCATGGCAAAGCAGAATTTATTTCAGCGGCCGTTGAGGGCACACTGATTATCATTGCCGGATTGCTGATTATTGTGGAGGCCGTTCGCCACATCGTTTACCCCAAACCGTTAAAACAACTCGACCAGGGTATGATCCTGGTGGCTTTTGCCGGCCTGGTGAATTATGTGATGGGGGCCATCGCGATACGCCGCGGGCGAAAAAACAAATCACTGGCCCTGGAAGCCAGCGGCCGACACCTGCAATCAGATACCTATAGTACCATCGGCATTCTTATTGGTGTTGGCCTGGTGTACCTGACCGGCAAACAAGTGATCGACCCCCTGGTAGCCCTTGTCTTCAGTTTCATCATCATTTTTACCGGTTACCAGATTTTACGAAAATCGCTTGCAGGCATTATGGACGAAGCCGATGAAGCCATCCTGCAACAAATGGTGCAGCACCTCAACGGGGTCAGGAGCGTAAACTGGATTGATCTTCACAACCTCCGCGTTATTAAATATGGCAGTGTATTGCATATCGACTGTCACCTCACGGTGCCCTGGTACTTCAATGTAAAAGAAGCGCACCAGGAAATCGACAAACTGCGTGAAAGCATTCGAACGGCTTTTGGCGATGCCATTGAATTGTTTGTGCATTCAGATGGATGCGAGCCCTTCTCCTGCCCACTCTGCGCGAAAACAGATTGCCATGTTCGGCAAGCAGCTTATCAGCAAAAAGTGGAATGGACATTGAAAAACCTGCAGTCTGACAAGAAACACCAATTGAACTAAATCGACGCAAGCGAAAAGCGCCTACATTTGTTTCTGCAAAATGGCGAACGATGAAAGCATGGAAAGACTACCAGGAAAAAGAGAAAGATCGATTTCTGCTGGAACTGATCGAACTATTGAAGATTCCCAGTATCAGTGCACGTAGTGAGCACAAAGCAGATATGCTGCGTTGCGCGGAAGCTGTAAAAGAGCGACTGCTTGCTGCAGGGGCCGATAAAGCCGTGGTGTACGAAACCGAAGGACATCCGATTGTATATGGTGAAAAGATCATTGATGCAGCCAAACCAACGGTGCTGGTATATGGCCACTACGATGTACAACCACCCGATCCGCTGGAACTGTGGCACAGTGGCCCCTTTGATCCGGTCATTAAAAATGGAGCGATCTATGCGAGGGGGTCGGCCGACGACAAGGGCCAGTTCTACATGCATGTAAAGGCAATGGAAACGATGATTCGTACCGGCAGCCTGCCAACAAATATCAAATTCATCATTGAAGGTGAAGAAGAGATCGGCTCACCGAACCTGGCCAATTTTGTAGCCAACAACAAGGCCTTGCTCGATGCCGATGTAATTTTAATCAGCGATACGGCGATGATTAGTAAAGATGATCCATCGATCGATATTGGTGTTCGCGGACTCTCCTATATTGAAGTTGAAGTAACGGGTGCCAATCGCGACCTGCACAGTGGTGTGTATGGCGGTGCTGTTGCCAACCCCATTACCATCTTGTGCCAGATGATTGCGAGCCTGCACGATGAAAACAACCATATCACCATTCCCGGTTTTTATGATGATGTGATCGAAGCCACCGTTGAAGAGCGGCAACTGATGGCCGAAGCGCCATTTAGTGAAGCAGAATATATGGCTGACCTCGGCATCCAGGCGCTTTGGGGCGAGAAGGGATATACCAGCAACGAAAGAACGGGCATTCGTCCAACATTGGAAGTGAATGGCATTTGGGGTGGATATATTGGTGAAGGTGCCAAAACGGTGTTGCCGTCGAAAGCTTTTGCCAAGATTTCCTGCAGATTGGTGCCCGATCAGCATTCAGATAAAATCACGCAATTGTTGATTGATCATTTACACAAGATTGCGCCGGCGTCGGTAACCATTAAAGCAAGTCTGCACCATGGTGGCGAACCCTATATGACGCCCATTGATTCTGATGGCTACAAAGCGGCGGCCATGGCGATTGAAACGACCTATGGCAAGCAGCCCATACCGGTTCGTGGCGGCGGCAGTATTCCCATTTGTGCCTTGTTTGAAAAAGAGCTGGGGCTAAAGATTGTATTCATGGGCTTTGGTCTCGACAGCGACAACCTGCATTCACCCAACGAGAAATACGATTTGTATAATTATTACAAGGGCATTGAAACGATACCCTATTTTCATAAATATTTCGCAGAAAACAATCAATAATCAAAGGTTCAAAGTTTAAGGTCTAAGGTGTAAGGTTGCTGCCGCGTGCAAGCGATCTCACAAAAAACAGTTTGCATAAAAGGCAAGTTTAAATATGTTTAGGTTGCCACACGTGCGGCAGCAACCTTACACCTTAGACCTTAAACTTTAAATCTTAAACACACGGCTTCTTTGGAAAAACTTCGCATCGATAAATACTTGTGGTCTATTCGGGTTTTTAAAACCCGGAGTATTGCTGCGGAGGCAATTGATCGGGGCAAGGTGCGCGTGAATGGCGAACCGGTGAAGCCGGCACGGGCGGTGGTAAAGGGCGATGAATACGATATCAGAACGGAAGCGAGGCGTTGGGTGATCAGGGTAAAAGAATTACTGGATCACCGGGTGCAGTACACCGAGGCGATCCAGTATTATGAAGATATTACGCCGGCTGAAGACAAAGAAGTAATCAAGTACCAGGCTTCGAGTTTTAATACCGGCAAACGTCAGAGTAAAGTGGGCCGTCCTACAAAAAAGGAGCGGCGCGATCTCGATGGGTTTGTCGGCGGGGACAGTGATCTCTGATTTTCTACAGGATGATGGATGGTTGGTGTTCCTTGAATTGAATATTGGCGTTCTTTCAACAGGATACAGGATGGCAATCATTCAACAGGATATAGGAATGCGATCATTGGGATATTGGAATGCGTTCATTAGGATATTGCATCTCACTCAACTGGATAAAGGACTTCATAGCATTCACAGGATTGGGCTGATTTCATAAAACTGGACTGGTCTTCAAGGATTGGCCTTTTTCTGCTGGATATTGGAAAGTATTCATCGGGATATTGGAAAGCATTCATCGGGATATTGAAACTCACTCAACAGGATAAAGGACTTCGTAGCAATTCACTGGATTGGATTATCTGCTGCTTGTTGATCGTTCAGCGGGCTTTAAGAAAACGTACCAGGAAATCCAAAACCGCCTTACAGATATATAATCAGCGTCAGCGTAATTTCCGTAACCAGTAAATGCCATTTTTTTTAAAAAAAGCCCTTTTTGCAGAAAATCGGGGCCAAATCCTCGTAGATCTACGACAAAATCTTCACTAAACGTCAATTAAGAGGGCTATTACTCGACGAAAAAGGGCTGATAATCGAAAAAACCCTATATCAACTTGTATTTTCCGAACAGCATGTCAATCTTTGTATTGTTGATTCGTACCTAATGTTGATTGTTATGAAAACGTACCCCCGCTTCTCTAGCCAAGCAATGATTAACCTGATAAGCCTTGCCATATTATTGGTAGTGCTTTTCTTCCTGAACACCGCCAAAGCGCAGGATATTCATTTTGCTAATTACCAGCTGATCGCAGGTAATGCAGGCCACAAAGGCGCTACCTACCGCTTTTCTTCAGTTACCAAAGACGCATCTGCCGACTGTATCGTAAAGATCGAAAGCATGAGTCCGGGTGTTAACCTGAAGCAACTGACACACAACGCAAGTGGTAATGTTTCTTCTTTCCAGCCGGAAGTTGAGTACATGAATATCAACGGACCTTCCTGGATCGAATTCAGCTTCACTTTTGTACCACATAATAATAACCAGTTGAGCCTGCACATGCTGCCGGAAATAACCACCTCTATCTCCGGACTAAGCAACTATGGCATCGCACAGGAATTTGCAGAATGTAACCTGGGTGCTAACAGTAAAGTGGTATATGATTCAGAAATCACCAGCCTGGCCATCTCTACCAACGGTTATGGCTACCGTGCCGAAAACAAATATGGTCACTCGCAGAAAGCTGACAACGAAAAGCTGAGCATCATCAATAAGAATGTAGCTGTGATCCGCATCAAAATCGGTATCAACCGCAACAACGATAACAACTGGGGTGGTATCAGTACTTATAAGATCGAACTGAAAGATGTGAATCCTGATATGGCCACTGTTTATATGCCCGATATCGTTGGCTTCCAGGCCAAAATGCAACAAGATATGGTGCAATTGAGCTGGAGCAGCCCGAACCAGGATAATATCCAAGACATCACCGTAGAGAAAAGTGTTGATGGTGAGATCTTCCGTGAAGTTGGTAAGTTCCGCAAAACAGATATGGAAAGCGATGGCCTCTACCAATTCAACGATGATGCCCATAGCGCTACTACCATGGGTGCTGTTTTCTATCGTCTTCGTACCCGCAGTATGAAAGGTGATATCCAGTACTCTTCGGTGAAGATGGTAACCCTGAACAAAAAAGAAGCTTTTGTAAAAACCGATGTAAGCATAGACCCGGTTACTGGTGAGCAGATTTTCCTGACACCGCTTAGCTGGCAACAAAAGCAAGTATCGGCCGAAGTGTACAACGGTGATGGTACCCTGGTTAAAAAGATCTCTGACGCCAAGGCCATGCCGCAAATGACCCTCGACATGAAAGATTTGTCTGCCGGTGCATACTTTGTTCGCTTCACCTGCGGTAACCAGTACTCAACTCAATACATTGTTCATGCAGAAAGTCTGTAAGGATTCGATAGTTACAAATTTCATATTTAGCCAGTGAAACGCTGAGCCGGTTGCTGAAAAGTGACCGGCTTGCTACTTGTTATACCCCCAGGTACAAGACCCCCAATAACTTTGCCACTGCACACTATCCACCACAGCTCTTTCCATCAGCACCGAACTCACCATCCACGACCCCATTGTTTGACAAGAAAATGACAACCTGCCCTGCTCATTGGTTGTCTTGTTTTGTAAAATAGTACCCTCCTTTGTTTTGTGCCAGATCTTCACGAGTTGATTGGCCAACGGTTTGCCTTTGAATAGTACGGTGAACTCAGCCGAATCGGCTTCCGGCCGTTGGTAAGGATTGACCGTGGGAATAATATCGAGCGGCAAACTTGTTTTTTTGGTACAACGATGGCTGTATTGATCGCCCACCTGGATGATTGTTTTCACACTCCTGCGATAATATTCCCTGCCGATGGAATCACGCTCATTATTTGCGGCGCGAAATGCTTCTGCCGTCGACAATCCATCTTCTTTCAGGTATTCGTTGAACTTATCGGCTTCCAATTGGATGAACTTATTCTTGGTTTCAAGAATAACCATCGCTGTGCCCGCTTCGGTCAATGAAAACTCGAGCGAATCGCCGGCATGCGTTCCCAAATCCTCCGTCATATCATCTTCCCAATCGCCCTGGTAAAGATGCAATTGCGCTACCGATGCCCGGTTGCCCGACCAGTTTTCGCCCTGATAGTTCTCCCCTACCATAAACCGGAGCTGCACAGAAGCAGCGGGTTCATAATAGAATTTGTCGGGCTCAATCCAAAACTCATGAGCGCTTAACCAAAAAGAACCCAATAAAACGATGAAAAGGCAAACTGATTTTCGCATCCAGCAAAATAACGAGAAAAACCAGTTGGACGTGCAGGCTAGGGCAGGCGGCGGCTTGACTCCCGAATGATCAGTTCGGGTTGCAGTATGAGTTTGCGGGCTTGTAGCCGGTTTTCAGCACTGCGCAGCAGGATGTCAAAAGCGAGTTTGGCTGCCTCCTCGCCCATTTTCACCGTTTGCTGGTTGACCGTACTCAGGGAAGGCGTGATAAATTCGCCAAACGCTTCGTTGGCAAAGCCAATGATCGCAATGTCTTCCGGCATCCGGGCACCCACCGATTTGATCGCCTGCATGGCACCCAGAGCGGTGAAATCTTCCACTGCGAATACAGCATCGGGCGGTTCATGTTTTTGCAACAGGGCATGCATGCAAGCCCGGCCAGATTCAATACTTACTTTTCCATGCAAAATCAGGTCATCATTCAACGGAATATTATGCACATTCAAGGCGTCGATATACCCTTTCAGCCGCTGGTTGAAGATGGTAACATGTTGTTGTCCGCCGATATGCGCAATTCGCCGACAACCCTGTTGTATCAAATGTTTCGTGGCTTCAAAAGCGCCGGTGTAATCATTCACCACAACCGAAGAAACACCGAGTTGGTCATTGGCACGATCAAATAAGATCAGCGGAACGCCACGCTTCTTGATCTCCGCAAAATGATCGAGGTTGATGGTTTCTTTGGAGATTGAAGCCAGTACCACATCTACCCGCGACTGCAAAAAAGTTTGCACCCCTTTTTTTTCATAATCGAATTGCTCATTGGTTTGGTAGATGAGTACATTGTAATTTTTCTCGTTGGCGATTTTTTCAATGCCATGTACCACTGAGCCGAAGAAGCTAATCTCCGCACTCGGTATAATCACACCAAGAATATTCGACCGACCGAGGCGCAGTGAAGAAGCGATTTTATTCGGTTGGTAATTTAATTGCACAGCGATTTCGCGTACCCGCTTCTTGGTTTCTTCTTTGATACCGGGATGATTGTTCAACGCGCGACTAACCGTAGCGGGTGTTATATGCAACACACGCGCAATATCAGCAATGGTGATTTTTGAGATAAGGTCACTCATTGATTAGCCGGAATAAAGCCAATAAATCTTTTTTGCTGTTGACATCCAGTTTTTTTGCTTTCACCGTTTCATTGATCAATTGCTTTTTTGCCGGCACGAGCCTGGCCAACGCGGCAAAACTGGTAAACTTCTCCCAGTCACCGTTTTTAGCGATGGCATATTGTTGTAAAAGCGTCACCTGAAAACCATCGGGCAACTTCATGCCGTAGGCAGATCCATTCTGCAACATGGTTCGCAAAGCCTGGCTCGCACCAGCTTGCGAACTGATGCCATAACCGATATCTTCTCCCTGCTCGGCAATACGACCTTCATACACGATGGCTAGCGGCATTGCTGCCTTGCTAATGATTTCAACAAAACCCAGTTTGGCAGGTATGAATGTTCGGTCGGCAATGAATATCGTATCCACGCTGGCTGGTTCGGCAATAGCCAGGTATTTACCCGCACCGGCATCAAAAATCATTTCATTGGTAAGCACGTTGTAATTCAACAATTGTTGACTGACGGCGCCGTTTTTCAGCAATACTTTGCCGGCTGTAAAGGCAGGAAATACATAGTGCGTAAGACGGACGGCTTCCTGGTCGATCTGCGACCAACCCTGATGACAGGCAAATACCAGCAACAGCCCCGTCAATACCCACGCTCGTTTCATTTTTTGAGTTTGTTTTCCAGCACTTTGATGAAATAACCGCCTACCACACTCCTGGCCTGGAAGCCCACCTGGCGGCCATCGGTGGTTTCATGCCAGTCGCTCAATGGCACCCGGGAAGCTGTTTCAATGGCATATTTGTAAACCGGTTGAAGTAGCGCATTGAATTTTGCCGGATCGTCGGTCAGCGTAGCCGTCCACAGTATCCAATCAGATTTGGTATAAGACCGGCGGCTGTCTAACGGTAATCCATAAACGTTTTGCTTGGTCAGGTAGTAGTCGATCTCTTTGTTGTACACGCCCTGCGGAAAAATATCCAGCCCAAGCAATTTATCCCATACCATATTGTATTTCTGGCTCCAGGTACCCTTGCCATCAAAAGTCAAGGCAAAGTGGTCGCCGTCGTCGGCCATTTGTATCCACTTTTTGCCCATCTCACGGGCAATACCGAAATATTTATCGGCAATATCTTTTTTGCCCAGGCTTTCGGCCATTTGCGCATAACAACCAATACCTACAATTGCCTTCACTGAAAGATTCGCATTGCGCGCCAGGTGACCGGCAAAATCGTCGGTACACAATTGATTGGCAGGATCAAATCCATCTTTCACCAGGTATTCTACCCAGGTACTCAGTGTGTTCCAGTGTTGGGCAGCATACTTGCCATTGCCTTCCACTTTCGTCAGGGCGCCGAATAGGATTATCATATTGCCACATTCTTCCACCGGCATGTCTTCCCCATAAGTTTGCCCGTTGGCAATCGGATAAGTGCCAATATCGTGTGATGGATACGGCTTGTTCCATTTGCCGCTTTCACTATAATAAACAATACCATTCATCATGCCCTTCATCAGTTCGGTATTATATGCGAGGTAGAGGGGTGCTGATGGATAGGTTATGTCAACAGTGTTTATAGAACCATTGCTGAAATTTTCTTTCGACAACCAGAGAAGGGTTCCCTGCGGACTCCGAACCAGTTTTTGTGCAGCCAAACATTGCCGATAGGCCAGCTTACAAAGTTTTGCATACTCTTCGCCACCCGCTTTCAACGCATCGTTTTCAATCATTTTGTCGGTGGCATCGCATTTGGCCAGTACCGACTTGTACGACGACCATGCTTGTGAAAGCTGTTGTTCCATCGATGTTTTCTTTCCGTCGCGCCACCATGGTTTCAGGTTGCTGCCAAAATATTGGATGGATTCAAGGTCGTCGTAGCCAATCAGGAAAACCTGTTCGGCTGCGCCCCTAACGGCGCCCAAATCAACACTCGTGTTCAGCAAAAGATGTTTGCCTGTGGTAGCTGATTTTCCGGTTCCAAAAAAAGCCTGCACTCCTTTCAGGTTCTCATTGATAAATTGTTTAGGTGTATGTTGGTTGGCAGGTACGGCCACATACATATAACCCCAATCGATGCGAAGGTCATCGCCTTTCTTTTTTAGTATAGGTTGTTCAATGGTTCCTGCTTTCAAGATCTTTAATCCATTGGCCGTGTAGGCTTCGGCTTTAACCGGTTGCACGGGTGTGTTGGTGGCAATATCTGTACTGGCACCCAGGTAAATCTGCACCTGGTGTGCTAAGGTATCTGTAGTTGAAACTCTTGCCGTGATATAAGACACCGGGCGCGCCAGCAGGTCGAGATCAGTTATCAGCAAGGGCGACGTAAACAGCAATTCGAGTTTGGCTGCACCACAATTGAATTGGTACGTGGTTTGCGTGGCAGAAATCGCCACATTTGTTTGTTGTGCCGGCTGCACATTCGGGTCGGCGGGATCAACCGCTTCTTCAACAATGCCCGCGTCGAGCCAGGCTTCGCCACCGGTATTGGTCACATGAATAGCAAGCAGGTTGTCGTTCTTTTTCAGTTTGGCCACAATAGCATCTGTCAATGGCAGGTAAAAATATTTTCCCGCAACACCCTTGGTTGCATAGACCTGGTCACCGTTGATAAATACTTCTACATCATCGTCGTGTTTCAGTTTCAGGAACAATTTTCCGGCATGTGCCGCGTCAATATTAAATAGTCGGCGCACCCAAAGCTCGCGCGACTTCCACGCAGTGTAAGGCGCTTTAGATTTCGTCCAGTTGCTGACGTTGACACCCGGTTTCATCCACTCATCGCCGGGTGCTGTTTCGGTTGAAATGGCAGCATAGGCCACCTCATCGGCCGCAGGCACCAATGTTTTAAACATCTTTTCCTTTTCGCCCATGAAGCGATAAATCTTTCCATCCACACGAATCCATCCCAGCAACGATTGACTGGCGCCTGTCCAGTGTTTGGTAGGGGATGCCGCCAACTCATCGGTTGTTGACCAGATACTGAAATAAGGATCATGGGTTATCAGCGGATAAGCAGGCGCCAGGCGCTCCTGTGCGGCAACAGGCAAAAAGGCCACCGCTACTATAAAAGCGAGTATACTCTTTTTCATCAGCATCGTTTTATTTTGATCCGGAAGGCAAAGCCAGCGCCTGCCCTTCTTTCACCGGTTCTCCAAAATTAGGGGTACCATCTGCATTCCAGGTAAAGAGTTGTGCACGGGGTGACCGCTTGTTGCCACAACCATCACCAGGGTTTGAATTGGCATGGTACAAAATCCAGTCTTCTTTGCCATCGGGTGATTTAAAAAAAGAATTATGGCCGGGTGAATAAACGCCATTCGCCACCGACCCTTTAAAAACCGGCTGCGGGTGCTTTGTCCAGTGCTTCGCATTCAGCGGATCAGTGCCTGTTAACCGCAACAAGCCGAGTGCATAAAAATCTGTCCAGCATCCGCTGGCTGAAAAAACAATAAAGAGGTCTTTGTTGTGTTGCAGAAATTGCGGGCCTTCATTCACATTCACCTGCGGCGGATTGCTTTGCGCACCCAGGTCTCCATGTGTTTCCCAGTCGTATTGCGGAAACGAAATGCGCACGCGATTGCCTTCGATGCTGTAGGGATTCTTCATCGCGGCGATATAAATATCCTGTTGACCGTTTTTATCGCCCTCCCAGCCCGACCAGGCCATATAGAGTTTACCCTGGTATTCAAACACATCGCCATCGATGGCCCATTTGTTAGATGGGTCATGAATCTGTCCCTTCAGCACCCATTCTCCCTGCATGGGATCAGCATTCGCATTTTCAGCTACATACATGCGATGGTGGTTGTTATCGCCATCATCGGCGGCAAAATAAGCATACCATTTCCCTTGCATAAACATCACTTCCGGCGCCCACAATTCTTTCGACCACATCGTGCCTTCAGGAGGTGTGTAAATGATTTTCTTTTCCGCTGTTTTCAGATCGGTGATATTTTTTGTTTTGGTAAGCACCAACCGATTGCCCGAAGAGCTGGTGTAGTAGTAATAACCATCTTTATAAAAACTATACGGATCGGGTCCTGTTGGCAGCAATGGATTGGTAAACGTTTTTCGAGGCTGCGCTGTTGAACAGCCAGCCACTACCAGGCCCAGCACTATAAGCCATTTTCTGTTCATAGTTTTAGTTTACAACAGGGAAAGCGGATATCCGTAACCGGGCACCACCCATCGGCACCAGGGTCAATTCGGTAACTGGTTCGTTGGTACTGACCGGGCTTTGCGGTAACACGGCACAGAGCTTGTATTCGTCCAACTGCCAGGAAGGAATTGCTTTCCCATTCACCTTCAACTCAATTGGTGCGTTGTTATTGGTGAAGGGATTGTTGTCTTTGGGCCAGGCCTTTCGCTGTATGCGAAAAGATTTCAAGGCATCATACTTGTCAACATACAAACCATAGTTCCAGGCATTGGTCGGAAATATTTCGAAAGAAGGCCACTTGTTTTCATCGGCTGTTGGTTGCCAGCGGGCATCCCAAACAGATGTTTTACTACTTTGTTGTTTTTCGTAGCGCTCACCAATTTTCAATGAAAAGGTCAGCGGACCATAATTCACCGATACGCTGTTTTTGTTTTCCTTCCATTCACGCATTTTAAGCGACATCGGCAATTGGATCTTCACCTTATCACCATTTTTCCAACTGCCATCCAGTATGATATAACCCGATTTGGTACGTGGCATTTTCAGTTCGCGGCCGTTCACCGACACCAACATATTTTCACACCAATTCGGTTGCCGCAAATAAATGGGGAACTCAGCCTGCCCGCCTGAAACAATAAGCCGCATCTCCACTGTTTCTTCAAATGGATAATTGGTTTTGGTTTCAATTTCAACCGGTATTCCATTGGCTACTTTCGCCTTCAGGGTACCCGCTGTATACAATTGCACAGCCAGGCCGTTATCGGGCGTTGCCATCCATGCATTCTCTGCATAATATACCCAGCCTGCAGCATGGTTGTGTTGGCAACAACGACTGCTGAAAGGATTCATCATTAAAAAAGGACCGCTGTTATCGATACCCGGTGCATGATTGGCAGAATCACTCTGCACCATGTTTGGTGCCGTCAGGTACCGCAACGAACGATAATCTTCCATGAAAGCAGCGGGAAAAGTATTGAACGCTACATCTTCACAGTTGTCTGCCCACATCGGATCACCGGTGTATTGCAACAAAAATTGATCGGAGGTCATTTGCTCTACCATGCCACAGGTTTCCACCGCCTGCCGCGGATCATTATACCCTTTGCGCGAATTCTCATCACCGCCCCACATGCCGCCCGGCACCTGGCCATACATACGACGAACCAAAGCAAAATTATTATAGCTCGCCTGTTTATCAGTCTCCAGCTTGCTTTGCAGATAATAAGTAGCCGGTTCGCGAAAGCACTGGGCAATGTTCACATTGTGCCAGTTGGGCAGGTTGTCGGCCTGCCGCCAGTCGGCAGTATGGCGATCAATTTTGGTGGCCAGGTCAAGCAGAAATGCATCGCCCGTAATATTATACAACCAATACACGCTGATCAGGTTATCACCACCGCGACTGTTTTCCCAATAGTCTTTCAGGAATTTTTCGTCGGGCACCGACAACTGGTAGCGAAAATAATTGGTCATGAAGGGAATCACGCGCGGGTCTTTGCTGTATTCATAATACGATTGCAAACACCAGAGCATCGGCATATTCGTCCACAGATCGCGATGGCCATTTCTTTCTACCGACGGACCAAAATCGCCATTGTCGCGTTGGTTGTTAAGCACATGATCGATCCAAAATTTTGTTTCAGCGATCATCGTCTTGTCGTTCAGCATATAGGCAATATCACCATACCCTTTCAACCAGTAGGGCAATTCTTCCCAACCCCATTTCCCTTTGCCTTCTTTGTTCAGCCAGGCATTGTCGGTTTTGGACAACCATACACTGATCTCACCAAGGTGACCCGTGAGTCCATCGCGCTGTAGTTCAATTTGCTTGCGCAGCCAACTTCCGGGTACAAAAGAACCAATTGGCAGGCGCGTGAAATAGTTTTTGCTTAAGGGCGCCCGGTTACCGGTATAGTTTACATTGTTTCGATTGTTGATGGTGCTCGGTACTGCTTCAGCATCAACCCGATTTTGTGCCACGCCTTGCAGCGCCGAGCAAGTCAGCAGCAAGGTCCAGGCCCATTTGTTACGTGCCATTAGTTAACGTACGTTTTTAACCTGCGGATTATTATAAATTTTTTCATGCAGGGCTTTGAGATCAGCCACTGACATTTTTTGTACTTTTCGATCGTAGGTGAGAAATCCGTTTGTTTCCA